>JRYH01001677.1_pt1 | contig 23425 bp, 22 predicted proteins | sample 235351 | NCBI WGS metagenome assembly JRYH01 (sample SAMN03074221, study PRJNA261480) | activated sludge metagenome | biome: Wastewater Treatment Plant; feature: Wastewater; material: Activated sludge; isolation source: activated biomass of a wastewater treatment plant treating wastewater... ...
GACATTCTGTTCTCCTGTTTCCTTCGACGCTGCATGCCGATTTCATCAAGACGGCGTACCTTGTCGCGCAACGACGCTTGAACAGCAGGGGCCGCGCCACTGAGGGATGCGCCGACGACAACCTGCTGAAGCCAGAGCTTTGTCATGGCAACGTCGAGCAGCCCCAGGGATTCGGGGCTAAAACCATCGGGATTTTTCTGGAATGGCATGACTGTGCTCCGATCTGGCGGGAGCACGCGCATCTCTCAGCCGCTGGTGCCTTTTCGTCCCAGCGATGGCGGCACCATAAGATGATGAGCCCCGAAAGTCCACCCTCGTGACCCTGGGTCCAGGCAATGCCGTGCTAGGAGCACTGTTCACCCACCTACTTCCAAAACCGGTCGTAGAGACCGAGCACGACCTCGAGCAGGATCAGCACGATGATGTACCATTCGAGGCGGTGGCTCGTGCGCGTCGCGACGAGGCCCGTCAGCGTCTCGGACGTTTCGCGGATGACATCGAGCTTGCGGGCGATGGCGCGGCTCCTGACCGTAAGGTCGTACTCATCGACAAGGCGGGTCCAGAGCCGCTCGAGCTCGGGGTGGTCCCATAGAACGTCCGGTTTCTCCTCGAGGTCGACGCGGCTTGCAAGGCGGCCCTGGATGGCCAGCGCGTCGCCGATCTGGCTCAGCAGCTCCCGTTGCGTCTGGTCCGGCAGACGGCCCTGCTTCAGGCGCTCGGTCAGCGGCCCGATGCGGTCAAAAGCGCGCGCGATGCGCCGCTCATCGTAGGCCAGCGCGACACTCGTCGCCATCGCCTCGGCCACGAGCAGGATGCGGTTCTGGTCGAGGCCGCGCAGGAAGAGCGTGCCGACCGGACCCGAGAGATCGTCGGCATCGGGCTTGACCTCCAGGCGCACCGTCTCGCTCTCGCGCTCGCTCTCGGCCAGCGGCTCGGCGATGCGCCCGCCGAGGCTGTCGATCAGCGCATCCTCGGCTACCGGCGTGAGGCCCACGAAGACGGCCGTGCCGCTCTTGAACAGCACCACCGTTCCGTCCTCCGGCGTGCGGAACGCGAGCGGGATGGTGGAGACCACGTCGTCGCGCTCAAGCCCCTTGAGGTCGATGCGCTCTCCAAGTTGCAGCGCCCTCACCAACAGTCCCGGCCCCTGCTCGCCCATGGATCCTGCTCCCAACCGGCCCCAACCGCGACGAACGGCCGGTCCATCCGGCTTGTCAATCCCGGGAAATGAGGTTAGACAGCCGCCATCTCACACGCGCGCCTCATGCGCCCCGCGGATTGAAAGCCCCGTGGGGACGCTCCGGTGGAACAGCTAAGCATTTCTGGATGCTAGCTTTTCTTCTCAAGGCGCGCGGAGGATCAACCGGAAAAGGAACGTTACGCACATGACCGTGCCGCAATTCAACATGCGCCAGCTCCTGGAAGCCGGCGTGCACTTCGGCCACCAGTCGCACCGCTGGAACCCCAAGATGGCGCCCTTCATCTACGGCGCCCGCAACAACATCCACATTCTCGACCTGACCCAGACCGTGCCGATGCTGCATCAGGCGCTGAACAAGGTCTCGGACACGGTCGCCGGCGGCGGGCGCGTGCTGTTCGTCGCCACCAAGCGCCAGGCCTCCGACACCATCGCCGATGCCGCGAAGCGCTCCGCCCAGTACTTCATCAATCACCGCTGGCTCGGCGGCACGCTGACCAACTGGAAGACGATCTCGACCTCGATCCGCCGCCTGCGCCAGCTCGACGATATCCTCGCCGACCCGCAGGGCCGCACCAAGAAAGAGATCCTGAACATCCAGCGCGAGCGCGACAAGCTCAACCAGGCGCTCGGCGGCATCAAGGACATGGGCGGCGTGCCGGACCTCCTGTTCGTCATCGACACGAACAAGGAAGGCATCGCCATCAAGGAAGCGCGCAAGCTCGGCATCCCGATCGTCGCCATCGTCGATACGAACTGCGATCCGGACGGCATCGACTTCCCGGTCCCGGGCAATGACGACGCGGGCCGCGCCATCACGCTCTACTGCGACCTCGTCGCGCGCGCCGCGCTCGACGGTCTCGAGCGCGGCCAGGGCATGGCGGGCGTCGACATCGGCGCGGCGGAGGAGCCGCCGACCGAGACGCTGCCGGACGGCTCCGTCAAGGCCTGGAAGGGCATCGACGGGCCGCGCGGCGAGGCCGACGACCTCAAGCGGATCAACGGCATCACGGTCAAGACCGAGCAGAAGCTCAACGACGCGGGCGTGTTCCATTACTGGCAGATCGCCGACCTCGACGCCGAAAACCAGGCGCTGCTCGACCGCAAGCTCAAGCTCAAGGGCCAGATCGAGCAAGAAGGCTGGATCGCGCAGGCCAAGAAGCTGGTCGAAGCTTCGGCCGCATAATCCGTGCGGGGTCTCGCCGCACCCATCCACGAACCGCGCGCGGGCCTTCGGCCCGCACGCTGCCGTTTCGAAAGCCACCCGGCATGCGGGTCCCCGGCGGGCCCGATGCGAAAGGAGCAGTCATGAGCACGATTTCCGCCGCCACCGTCAAGGAGCTGCGCGACAAGACCGGCGCCGGCATGATGGATTGCAAGCAGGCGCTTCAGGAGACCAACGGCGACATGGAAGCCGCGGTCGACCTCCTGCGCAAGAAAGGCCTGTCCAAGGCCGCCAAGAAGGCCGACCGCGTCGCCGCCCAGGGCCTCATCGGCGTCGTCTCGAAGGTCAAGTCGGGCGCCGTCGTCGAGGTCAACTCGGAGACGGATTTCGTCGCCCGCAACCCGCAGTTCCAGGAGATGGTGAAGGCCATCGCGTCGCTGGCGGCCGCGGCCGGCGGCGATCTCGCAAAGCTGCTCGCAGCTCCGTATCCGGGCGGCAAGGGCACAGTCGAGGACCAGATCCAGGACGCGATCGCGACCATCGGCGAGAACATGGGGCTGCGCCGCACGGCGGCGCTCTCGGTCAAGGACGGCATCGTCGCCGACTACGTGCACAACAAGGCCGCCGACGGCCTCGGCAAGATCGGCGTGCTGGTTGCGCTCGAGAGCACCGGCAACGCGGACAGCCTGATGGCGCTCGGCCGCCAGCTCGCGATGCACATCGCGGCGGCGAGCCCGCAGGTCGTCAACGTCGAGGACCTCTCCAAGGAGGCGATCGAGCGCGAGCGCGCGATCTACGTGGAGCAGGCCAAGGCGGAGCCGCGCAACGCCGGCAAATCGGACGAGATTCTCGCCAAGGCGAGCGAGGGGCGCCTGCAGAAGGAGTTCGTCAGCCAGGCGGTGCTCATGAAGCAGGTGTTCGTCATCGACGGCAAGGCCACGGTGGCCGAGATCCTGAAGCAGGCCGAGAAGGACGTCGGCGCGCCGGTCAAGATCGCGGGCTTCGTGCGTTACGCGCTCGGCGAGGGCATCGAGAAGAAGGTCGAGGACTTCGCTGCGGAAGTGGCGAAAACGGTCAGCGCCGCGGCGCCCGGAAAGAGCTGAACGAGACGGGAAAAGCCGGCGCCGTCGCCGGCTTTTTTTTGACCAAGGGGCGCCCGGCGCGCCAAACTCGACTGTTGACGAAGACTGGCGACGAAGACTGTGGCGACGAAGCCTATGGAGACCGGCATGACGGCGAACGGACCGCTCAAGTACCCGCGCCTGCTCGTCAAGCTCTCGGGCGAAGCGCTGATGGGACGCAACGGCTACGGCATCGACACGGCCGTCGTCGACCGGCTGGCCGCCGATCTCGCGGAAGCCCGCGCGGCAGGCTGTGCGCTGTCGGTGGTCGTGGGCGGCGGCAACATCTTCCGTGGGCTGCAGGGCGCGGCCCGCGGCATGGACCGGGCCACGGCCGACTACATGGGCATGCTGGCGACGGTGCTCAACGCGCTGGCGCTGCAGAGCGCGCTCGAGGCCGTCAAAGCTCCGGCACGCGTGCTGTCGGCCATTCCCATGTCGACGGTGTGCGAGCCGTACGTCCGCCACCGGGCGCTTTACCATCTCGGGCGCGAGCGGATCGTGATCTTTGCCGCCGGCACCGGGAACCCCTTCTTCACCACCGATACGGCCGCGACGTTGCGCGCCATCGAGATGGGATGCGACGCGGTCGCGAAGGCGACCAAGGTCGACGGCGTCTACTCGGCGGACCCCAAGACGGATCCCACCGCCCAGCGCTTCGAGCGGCTCGACTACTCCGAGGTGCTGACGCGCAATCTCAAGGTCATGGACGGGGCGGCGATCGCGCTTGCCCGGGACAATCATCTTCCGGTAATTGTCTTTTCCATCGACGAGCCGGGCAACGTGATCAAGCTGCTGCGGGGGACCGCCCGGGCCACGGTCATCCACGGATGAGCCCCGCCCGGCCCTGTGCTTCCGCCCCTCGCACCGGCGAGGCCGCTGGCCCCTAAGGCGGCCAAGACAAAAAAGGAGAACAGCTCGGTGTCGCTCACGATGTTCGATCTCAAGGAAATCGAAACGCGGATGCGGGCTTCGCTCGAAGCGCTGAAGCGCGAGCTCGCCGGGCTGCGGACTGGGCGCGCCAGCGCCCACCTCCTGGATCCGGTCCAGGTCAACGTCTACGGGGCGCGCATGCCGATCAACCAGGTCGCGACCGTTTCGGTCCCCGAGCCGCGCATGATCGCGCTGCAGGTCTGGGACAGGAGCAACGTGCAGGCCGTGGACAAGGCGCTTCGCGAGGCGAACCTCGGGGTCAACCCGGTCGTCGACGGCACGATGATCCGACTGCCGATCCCGGCACCCACCGCCGAGCGGCGCCAGGAGCTCGCCAAGCAGGCCCACAAGTACGCGGAAGCCCACCGGATCGCGGTGCGCAACGTGCGCCGCGACGGCATGGACCTTCTCAAGAAGCTCGAGAAGGACGGCAAGATGAGCGAGGACGACCATCACAAGAACTCTGCTAAAGTGCAGGAGCTGACCGACAAGCTCGTCAAGGAGATCGACCAGACGCTCGCCAGCAAGGAGGCCGAGATCCATAAGGTCTAGACTGTGATGTCATGATTCGATGGGCCACACCCAGCCTGAGGCCAGGACGATCGCCGAGCGCGAGTCCAATGCCTCGCGCGAGTGGTTTGACGCCATCGGCCGGGCTCGGCCCATCGCCTCATGAGGTCACAGCCTCAGTTGCAACCAGATTGCCAGCTCATATCTCAGCCAACGGCAGGACAGCCGAGAGACGAGGACAGTCGACGATCATGGCCCGTGCGCCGGCCGACGAGACCGCGTTTTGGCGCCGGGTCCCCTACCACGGCCGGAATTTCCGTTGATCCAGCGATGTAAAGCCCAACCCCCCGTGGCAGACAGATCGACACCCTCCGAAAAGACCTCGAGCGCGCAGATCATGCCGCGGCACGTGGCTATCATCATGGACGGCAACGGGCGTTGGGCGGCGGAGCGGGGATTGCCGCGCGCGTTGGGGCACCGCTCGGGGGTCGAGGCGGTGCGGCGGACCGTCCAGGCGGCCTCGGACCTCTCCATTCCCTACCTCACGCTCTACAGCTTCTCGTCCGAGAACTGGTCGCGCCCGCAGGATGAGATCGACGACCTGATGGGCCTCATGAAGCGCTTCATCCGCCGCGATCTCGCGGAGCTGCACCAGAACAACGTGCGCGTCATGGTCATCGGGGAGCGCGAGAACGTCGAGCCCGAAATGATGGCCCTCATCGACGAAGCCTGCGAGCTGACGCGGGACAATACGCGGCTCACGCTGGTGATCGCCTTCAACTACGGCGCGCGCGGGGAGATCACGCGCGCGGCGCGGCGGCTCGCCGAGGAGGTCGCGGGAGGGCGGCTCGCGCCCGCCGAGATCACGTCCGAACGCCTGTCGCTCGCGCTCGACACGTGCGGCATCCCCGATCCCGACGTCCTGATCCGCACCAGCGGCGAGTGCCGTCTCTCCAACTTCCTGCTATGGCAGTGCGCCTATACGGAGTTCGTGTTCCTCGACGCGTACTGGCCCGACTTCGGCCGGGAGCTTCTCGTCGAAGCGATCGCCCAATACACGGCGCGCGAGCGGCGCTTCGGCGGCCTGCCGTGCCGGTCCACGGCTTAGGTTGCGCACTCATGAACGACGACGGAACGCTCGTCCCGAACCCCGACGCGGTTGCACCGCCGTCACCCGCCTCGCACGTCGCGCTGCGGGTGGCCTCCGCCTTCGGTCTCGCCACCATCGCGTTCGCCGCCACGTGGGCCGGCGTGCTCCCCTTCTCGGCGCTGGCGCTCGTCGTCGCGCTGCTGATGAGCTGGGAATGGTCGCGGATGGTCCGCGGAGACGCCTTCGACGCAACGCTCGCCGTGCACGGCCTCGCGGCGGCGGCGGCGGTCGTGCTCGCGGCCTTCGGATTCGCCGCGCTCGGCGCGGCGGTGCTCGTCACCGGGGTCATCATCGTGCTGGCGCTCGAATTCGGCCGGCGTCCGATCCTTTCGGCAACCGGCGTGCTCTATACCGGCCTGCCGGCGGTCGCGCTCATCTGGCTGCGCAGCAACGAGCCCAACGGCTTCCTGGCGGTGCTGTTCATCGTGCTCGTCGTCGCGGCGACCGATACGCTGGCGTTCGTCGCCGGCCGCTCGATCGGCGGGCCGCGCCTTGCGCCTTCGGTGTCGCCCAACAAGACGTGGAGCGGTCTCGCCGGCGGCTGTCTCGGCGCGGCTCTGACGGCGGCGCTCTTTGCCTACATGATCGGGGCGCCGATCCCGATCCTGGCCGCCCTGGGCCTCGTCATGGGCTTCGTCGCGCAAATGGGCGATCTCGCTGAATCAGCAATGAAAAGGACTTTCAACGTCAAGGACGTGAGCCAGCTTCTGCCGGGTCACGGAGGGTTTATGGACCGCATGGACGGCCTCGTCCCGGTGGCGGTGGCGCTGGCACTTGCAGCGCTCTTCATCGATCCGACCGCCCCCGCCGAGGCGCTGCTCGCGGGCCTTGCGCGCGGAGGTCCTTGAGCCGATGGCATCGGAGCCCATGGTACGCTCTTGCGACAGCCGCAACGCAACCGGCCGGCACGCCCGTGCACGCCGGTCCGCCCTGCAGGAGGCCGCCCGACCATGACGCAGGCGCTCGGCGCATCGAACGGCACGGCACGCCCCGGCGAAGCCGCTGGCGGCGAGGCTGAGCCGGTGCGCGCGGGCGCTGCTCAGCCGCTGCGGCTTTCGGTGCTCGGCGCCACGGGCTCGATCGGCACGAGCACGCTCGATCTCGTCGGGCACCATCCGCACCGTTTCGAGATCGTGGCGCTGACGGCGCAGTGCAATGCGCGCCGCCTCGCCGAGCTTGCCATTCTGCACCGCGCCAAGCTGGCGGTAATCGGCGAGGAAACCCGTTACGCCGAACTCAGAGACCTGCTCGCCGGCACGGGCATTCGCGTTGCGGCCGGCGCGGGCGCCGTCGAGGCAGCGGCGCGCGAGCCTGCGGACTGCATCATGGCTGCCATCGTCGGCGCCGCCGGCCTCAGGCCCACTTTCGCGGCGGCTGAGCAGGGTCAGCGCATCGCGCTCGCCAACAAGGNNCCGGAACGGCGCCGAGCTGATGCCCGTCGACAGCGAGCATTCGGCAGCCTTCCAGGCCATCGGCCGCACGCCGGCCCGGTCCATCGAGAAGATCCTGCTCACCGCCTCCGGAGGCCCGTTCCGCACGCTCGACAAGGAGCGGCTCGCGCGGGTGACGCCGGACGAGGCGCTGCGCCATCCCAACTGGTCGATGGGGGCCAAGGTCACCATCGACTCGGCGACCCTGATGAACAAGGGGCTCGAACTCATCGAGGCGTTCCATCTGTTCCCGGTGGCGGCCCACCAGCTCGAAGCCGTGGTGCATCCGCAGTCCGTCGTGCATTGCCTCGTCATGCTGGAGGACGGATCGGTGATGGCGCAACTGTCGCACCCTGACATGCGCACGCCCATCGCGCTGGCGCTCTCGTGGCCCGAGCGGCTCGCAACCCCCGTCCCGCGGCTCGACCTCGTGGCGCTCAAGAGCCTCTCCTTCGAGGTCCCCGACCACGACCGCTTCCCGGCGCTCGGGGTCGCCACGGACGCCCTCAACCGCGGCGGGGCAGCCCCCGCCGTGCTCAACGCGGCCAACGAGGTCGCGGTCAAAGCCTTCCTCGAACGAGAGATCGGCTTCCTCGACATCGTGGCGGTCGTCGCGCGCTGCCTTGAAAAGGCCGACGCGCGGGGCCTCATTAGCGGAGCCGCGACACTGGACGACGTGCTCGCCGTCGACGGCGAAGCGCGGACCATGGCGCGGAGCCTGCTTCCAGGCTAAGACAGGCCTCCGGTCGCGGACGCCGCCCGCGCCAGATCAACCGAGCCCCAGCCGACGGGATTTGAGCAGAGATGATCGAAGGCTTCGTCAATCCGCTTTTTACCTTTTTACTTCAGGCGCTTGCCTTCCTTTTCGTGCTGGGCGTCGTGGTCTTCTTCCACGAACTCGGGCATTTCCTCGTGGCGCGCTGGTGCGGCGTCACCGTCACCACCTTCTCGATCGGTTTCGGGCGCGAGCTCTGGGCGCGCATCGACAGGCACGGCACGCGCTGGCGTCTCGCGGCGATCCCGCTCGGCGGCTACGTCAAGTTCCTCGACGACGCGAACCCGGCGAGCCAGCCGTCCGCAACGGCGCCGGAAGACCTGCCGCCGGGCTCGTTCCACGGCAAGCCGGTGTGGCAGCGCGCGCTCGTCGTCGCGGCCGGACCCGCGGCAAACTTCCTGGTTGCCGCCCTCATCTACACGGCCGTCAACGCGACCTACGGCGTCTCCATGATCACGGCGCGCGTCGACCAGGTCGTGGCAGGGATGCCGGCGGACCAGGCAGGGCTCCGGGCCGGCGACGTCATCACCGACATCGACGGCTGGAGCATCGAGACCTTCGACGACGTGGTGCGCATCGTCACCGCCTCGAGCGGGCGGACGCTCAGCATCTCCGTCGACCGCGGCGGGCAGGCCCACACCTTCGCGGTCACGCCGGAGATCAAGGACCAGAAAAGCGATCTCGGCGTCACCCTCCGCCTCGGCGATATCGGTGTCGTGCGCATCCTGCCGGCGCGGGTCGGCGCGGTGCTCGCCAACTCGCCGGCGGCCAGGGCCGGGATCGCGCCCGGCGACACCATCACCGCCATCGACGGGGCGGCCGTCACCTCGTTCGTCGACCTGATCGCCAAAGTCGGGCCGGCAGCCGGGCAGACGCTTGCGGTCACCGTCGACCGCAACGGGACGCCCCACACCCTGAACGTCGTCCCCGACGAGGTCGAGGGCAAGGCGGCGGACGGCACGCCGACCCGCCTTGGCCGGATCGGCGTCTCGCCGGACCGGCCTGCCCCGGTCGCCGTGTCGCTTCCGGAGGCCGTGCGGCTCGGTGTCCGCGAGACCTACGCCAACATCGTTCAGACCGTGACCGGGATCTGGGACATCCTGACCCGGCGCCAGTCGGCCGACCAGGTGGGTGGACCGATCCTCATGGCCGAGGTGACGGCGCGCGTGGCGGAGCTCGGCTGGGAGCCCCTCCTGCGCTGGACCGCGCTGATCTCCGCCAATATCGGGCTCTTGAATTTGCTACCTATTCCGATGCTCGACGGCGGCCATCTGGTGTTCTACGCGATGGAGGCCATCCGCCGGCGCCCGCTCAGCCAGCGGGTCCAGGAGATCGGGTTTCAGATCGGCATCGCCGTGGTGCTGATGATGGTTGTTTTCGTGAACCTCAACGACCTCATGCGGCTAGGCAGAAGGTGGCTATTTGGTGGCGGCTAAGGGCCCCCCGGAATCTCTGTTAAGTGACGTAATCTTGCCACTTCCCCGGGGCTTACCCAGTTGTTAAGAATGCCCGAGTGAATGGTAACGAAGGTGCGATTCGAGGCAGGGGGCCTCGAACCGGTTTCGCTTTTGCGCTCCGTCGGCGCCATTCCTGCTGGGGGTCCATCCCTCAGTTTCGCGACGGCTCGGGACCATTTGCCGACGGGGTCTCAAGAGTTGAGGGGGATCGGCTAAAAGGCGAGGCAGATCCGCGCATGATGCAGCTACGGATCATGTCGTTGGGGGGGATGCGCCAGCTCTTCTTGCTGGCGGTGCTCGCTTTCGCAGCGCTTTCCGTGCAGGCTCCGGTCTTCCCGGATCCGGCGCGTGCGCAAAGCGTGGTCCGGGACATCCGGGTCGAAGGCAACCGGCGGGTCGAGCCGGAAACCGTGCGCTCCTATCTCCAGTTCTCCGTCGGACAGCCCTACGATGCCGGCAAGGTGGACGCCTCGCTGCAGGCGCTGTTCGCGACCGGCCTGTTCGCCGACGTCTCCATCAACCAGGAAGGCGATACCGCGGTCATCTACGTCGTGGAGAACCCGGTCATCAATCAGGTGGCTTTCGAGGGCAACAGCGAGGTCGACACCGACACGCTCAAGGCCGAGGTTCAGCTCAAGCCGCGCTCCGTCTACACCCGCGCCCGAGTGCAGGGCGACGTGCAGCGCATCCTCGACGTCTACCGGCGCCAGGGCCGCTATGCGGCGACCGTCGAGCCCAAGATCATCGAGCTCGAGCAGAGCCGCGTGAATCTCGTATTCGAGATCAACGAGGGCGGTGCGACGAAGGTGCAGGGCATCAACTTCACCGGCAACCACGCCTTCACGGACAACCAGCTCCGCGACGTCATCTCGACCACGCAGAGCGGCTGGCTCGATTTCCTCAAGGGCACCGCTTACTACGACCCCGACCGCATGAACCTCGACCGCGAGCTTCTGCGCCAGTTCTACCTCAAGAGCGGCTATGCGGATGTGCGCGTGGTCGCCGCCAACGCCGAACTCGACCGCGACGGCTCGGGCTTCTACGTCAACTTCGCCATCGACGAGGGCGAGCTCTACACCTTCGGCTCGGTGACGGTGGAGAACTCGCTGCCCGGGCTCGATCCGAACACCATCACGGGCGATATCCTGACGCACCAGGGCGACACCTACAACGGCGCCGACATCGAGAAAACGACCGAGCGGCTGACGCTCGCCACGGCTGAGCAGGGCTTTGCGTTCGCGCGCGTGCGGCCGCGAGCGGTCCCGGATCCGGCGGCGCGGACGATCTCGCTCTCCTACATGATCGACGAAGGCCCGCGCATCTACATCGAGCGCATCAACATCAACGGCAACACGCGCACCAAGGATCACGTGATCCGGCGCGAGTTCCGCCTGGCGGAAGGCGATGCCTATAACCCGCTGCTCGTCGACCGCGCCAAGAAGCGTCTCAACGCACTTGGCTTCTTCAAGTCGGTCGACATCAAGCGCCGGCCGGGCTCGTCCCCGGATCGCGTCATCCTCGACGTCGATCTCGTCGAGCAGTCGACGGGCGAGCTGTCGTTCGGTGCCGGCTACTCGACCTCGGAAGGCGTGATCGGCGACGTCAGCATCAGCGAGCGCAACCTGCTCGGCAACGGCCAGTTCCTGCGCCTCAAGCTGGCCGGCTCCATGGAGCGCATGCAGGTGGACCTGTCGTTCACCGAGCCGCGCTTCCTCGATCAGAACATCGCGGCTGGCTTCGATCTCTTCCACAAGGAGATCGATATGACGGACGAGGCGGGCTACGAGACCACGCGCACGGGCGGCACGGTCCGCATGGGCTTCCCGCTCTCGGAAGATCTCTGGATGCAGACGGGCTATACGCTTGAGCATGCGACGTTGGACGTCTCGAACAAGTATAAAGACTCGGTCTCGAACCTCGTCCTCGCGGAAATCGAGAACGGTGGCGATGAGACGCTGACCTCGTCGATCGGCACGTCACTCACCTACGATCGCCGCAATATTCCGAAGAACCCGACCAGCGGCTATTACCTGCAGGTGGCGACCGACATGGCCGGCCTGGGCGGTGACGTGCAGTACGTCCGCGTCAATGCCGAGGGTCGCTATTACTATCCGGTCACCGAGAAGATCACCTTCGTCGGCCGCCTGACTGGCGGGCATATTGAGGGCTGGGGCGGCGACGATATCCGACTGACCGACCTCTATTACCGTGGCGGCGAAACGATCCGTGGCTTCGACCGTGGTGGATTCGGCCCGCGTGATCTTTACACGGATGACGCCGTGGGCGGCACGACCTACTGGGCCGGAACGGCCGAGGTTCGCTTCCCGCTGCCGTTCGTGCCGGACGATCTTGGACTTTCAGGCGCCTTTTTCGCCGACGCCGGCTCGTTGTGGAACGCCAACGATCTTGCGAAGAGCCTCAACGGCATACCGAAAGCGGATGGCGGTATCAATCTCGCCGACGATTCCTCCATCCGGTCGTCAGTCGGCGCCAGCATCATGTGGCAGTCGCCGGTGGGACCGATCCGCATGGACTTCGCGAAGGCGATCTCGAAAGAGTCCTACGACGAGGAGCAGTTCTTCCGCTTCGGCGCTTCGACGAAGTTCTGAGCCGAACGCGCACGCATAAAAAAGCCCGACCGGCGCTCCGGCGGGCTTTTTCTTTCCGGGCCCCATATTTTTCAGGTCCATGTTCCGGCCATTGGGGAAACGGGTCCGACCGTCTGGACCCACGCCCGTTATGGCCTTATGAGAGGGACGCGGCTCAGGCTCGCACGGCGGTTTCCGCCGGAGCCACCGCATTTTGCCCCCCGTGCCACGCTTCGCGCAGCCCGCAGGATCCCGAAAGCCTCATCCCATGAATCATCCCGGGTTCTTCGACATTGCCGGGCCGTTCACGCTGGCGGAAATCGCCGTGGCGACGCAGTCCGAGCTCAAGGAGACCGCTGCGGGCGCGCGCGCGCTCGTCGGCGTGCAGCCGCTGTCCGCGGCCTCGGCGGAGCATCTTTCGTTTTTCGACAACCGCAAGTATCTGCCGCAGTTGCTCGCGACCAAGGCCGGGGGCTGCCTCGTCGCGCCGCAGTTCGCTGACCGCGTTCCGAACGGTACTGTGGCGCTCGTGACCAAGACCCCTTACCGAGCGTTCGCACAGGCGCTGGCGCTGTTCTACCCCGAGGCCATGCGCAGCAAGGCCGCGGCGGGCGGGGCGGAGGAGCGCATCTCGCCTAGCGCCATAATCGAGGACGGTGTCGAGATCGAGCCTGGCGCCGTCGTCGGCCCGGAGGCGCGGATCGGGCGGGGGAGCCGTATCTCGGCGGGCGCCGTCGTCGGCTACCGCGTCGCCATCGGGCGGGACTGCTACATCGGCCCGCTCACTTCCGTCATGCACGCACTCATCGGCGACCGGGTGATCCTGCACGCCGGCGTGCGGATCGGGCAGGACGGGTTCGGCTTCGCGATGGGCCGGCAGGGTCATCTCAAGGTCCCGCAGGTCGGGCGGGTCATCATCCAGGACGACGTGGAAATCGGCGCCAACTCGACCGTCGACCGGGGTGCTCTTAAGGATACGATCATCGGAGAGGGCACCAAAATTGATAATCTCGTCCAGATCGGGCACAACGTGATCATCGGACGGCATTGCGTCATCGTCGGACAGGTGGGCATCTCGGGCTCGACCGAGCTCGGCGATTACGTGGTCATGGGCGGCCAGTCCGGCCTGATCGGCCATATCAAGGTCGGGCACGGCGCGCAGATCGCCGGCGGATCTCACCCGAAGGACGATGTTCCAGCGGGGGCTGTCATGGCCGGCACGCCCGCGCGCCCCTTCAAGGAATGGGCGCGCGAGGTGGCTGCCATCCGGCGGCTGGCAAGCCGCACGAGCCGCGACGACGACAAGGCGAGCGACGCCTGAGATCTCAGATATTGGGCCTGAGGACACGTGCCGTCGGCCAGAATGGAGTGTGATGGGGATGGACGACGCAAAGAATTCGCAGACGACGGCCGACATTGCCAAGATCCTCAAGCTGCTGCCGCACCGTTACCCCTTCCTGCTGATCGACCGCATCTACGACATCAACGGCGACGAGACCTGCGTTGGCATCAAGAACGTGACGATCAACGAGCCGTTCTTCCAGGGCCATTTCCCGCAGTACCCCGTCATGCCCGGCGTGCTGATCATCGAGGGCCTCGCGCAGACGGCGGGCGCGCTCTGCGTGCACAGCCTCGGCGAGGACTACAAGACCGAGCTCGTCTATTTCATGGGCATCGACAAGGCCAAGTTCAGAAAGCCGGTGCTGCCCGGCGATCAGCTCCACTACCACGTGCGCAAGATCCGCAACCGCGGCCGCGTCTGGCGCTTCTACGGGGAAGCCAAGGTGGACGGGCAGACGGTGGCCGAGGCCGAGATCAGCGCCATGCTCGCCAACACCGCAGAGGCTCGGGCATTTGCGGCGACCAAGAATGGCTGAGAACAAGATCCATCCCACCGCCATCGTCGAGGACGGGGCGCAGCTTGGAGACGGCGTCGTCGTGGGGCCGTTCTCGATCGTGGGCGCCGACGTGTCGCTGGGCGACGGCGTCGAGCTCGCGAGCCACGTGGTCGTGACGGGCCGGACGACGGTCGGCGCGCGCACGCGCATCTTCCCGTTCGCCTCCATCGGCCATCAGCCGCAGGACCTCAAGTACAAGGGCGAACCTTCGACGCTCGCGATCGGCACCGACTGCCTCATCCGCGAAGGGGTGACGATCAACCCCGGCACCGAGGGCGGCGGCATGACGACGACGGTCGGCAACGCGTGCGCGTTCCTCGCCAACTCGCACGTCGGGCACGACTGCCGCGTCGGCAACAACGTCATCTTCTCGAACAACGTCATGCTCGCGGGCCATTGCGAGGTCGGCGACTTCGCCATCCTCGGCGGCGGGGCGGCGGTGATCCAGTACGCCCGCGTCGGCGCGCATTCGTTCCTCGGCGGCATGAGCGGACTCGAGCAGGACCTCATCCCCTACGGCATGGCGCTCGGCAACCGCGCCCACCTTTCGGGGCTCAACATCATCGGCCTGCAGCGGCGGAATTTCTCGCGCACCGAGATCCACGACCTTCGGCGCGCCTACCGGCTCTTGTTCGCGCAAGAGGGCACGCTGCTCGAGCGCGTCGCCGACGCCGCCGAGGAGTTCAAGGATCACCCGACGGTGATGGAGATCGTGGCCTTCATCAAGGCCGGCGGCAAGCGCTCCATGTGCACGCCGAAGAACGAGACGGACGCGTAGCCGGCCTGGGCCGGGATCGTCTCGCATCCGATCCGTCCGAAGCATTCATCGGTCTCACGAGAGACCTGGCGTGCGGCTTCGCTTCAAATGGAAACGGACGCGCGCCAGGCGCGCGGGCCTGCCGCGGTCACTGCTGATCGGTGCCGGTGGCGGCGCCTGACGAGAACCGCGTCTTGGTCTGCGCGTGCCCGGAGATACGCGCGAAATAATCCTTGTCGTCACCGATGGTCAGCGTCGGCGAGCAGTTGGGCGTGCAGCTATAGGACTCACGCTCGGAGCCCTTCGATAGGTTCACGGTGCGGACCTCGTCGCGCGTCACGACCACGCGCTGGTCCTGGATGATGTTGCGCTGATCGTCGAGCGCAATGATGTTGGTGACGCCAAACGTCTTGCCCGTCACGACGAGAAGGTTGCCGCCCTGGATCTCCACGTCGGCGATCGACGGGTTGCCGATGATCACGCTCGAGACGGCGCGCGGGAGCCGCAGGAGCTGCGACTGATCGTAGACGACGACGAGATCGGCGGCCTTCGCGCGCCCCGGAACGATCAGCGCCGCGAGCAGAAGCATCGCGCCCGTGACGAGCAGGACGTGGGGGCGAAGATCAAATCGGCGCACGGAAACGGCTTCAGTCGGCACGATCGCCACTCCAATCTTACGATCGCACCATTTGGAGCCGATTGGGTAAACGAACCGCTAACGGGCGCCAGCGCTCATCGCGCGGAGCGGAGAAAACCCAGGCAGCGGCTCGCGGCCTCGAACTCGGCGCGCTTCAGGGCCGCCTCGGCCTCCGCTTCCGCATCGCGGCCCCATTGCTCGCGCTGCCATGTCTCGTCGACGGTGGCGGCCTGCCACGCCTCGTCCGCCGACAGCGCGCCATGCCAGTGGGAGAGGGCGAGCAGCGCCGAGCCGCTGACGGTCGTCAGGACATGCAGCGCGGAGAGGCTCAAGGCGTCGAGGCCGGCGAGCGCGCGCCGCACGGCTTCGATCGCTTCCGGCGGCTGCGCGATCGGCATCAGCCCCGCGCGCAGCACGAACTCAGCGCCCAGCGCGCGCTTGGCCCAGGCGAGAACCGGATTCCACGCTTCCGCCTGGCGGCGGACGAGCGCGTCGGGGCCCTCGGCGCGGTAGCAGAGGAGATCGCTCCCCGCGAAGGCGACGATGTCGTCGGCCACCTCGCCGCGGCGCGCTTCGACGGCGTCGACCGACACATTGGCGAGGCGCGTCAGCGGCATGGTAGCGGGATCGATGCGCTCGCCCTGCGCCTCCCACTCCGCGGCGATGGCGGCGGCGAGGCCGGCGGCCGGGACGATCAGCTCCTGCTTGCCCGGCGTGCGGATGGGGCGGCCATCGAGCACGACCGCAAAGCCGCCGTCCCGCGGCTCGACGGCCGCCGAGGCGTAGAACCGCTTCGGGAGGACGCGCAAAGCGTCCCTCCCCGGCACTTTCGGAGCCGCATCCCTCGCCGCGGGATCGTCCCGGTCGTCGTCGCGGCCGGTCATGACGCGAGCTCTCCAAACATCATCGCCTCGAGCGCGCGCTCGAGCTCGGCGCAATCGGCCGAAACGTGGCGGGCACCGGCCGCCCGCAGCGCATCGGCCGGGTGATAGCCCCAGCTCACGCCGATGGCGCCAGCGCCGGCGCCGCACGCCATCTCGATATCGTAGGTCGTGTCGCCGATCATCACGGTGTCGGCGGGCAAGGCGCCCGTCTCGTCCATGGCCGCGACGACCATCGAGGGGTGCGGCTTCGAGGGATGCGTGTCGGCGGTCTGGACGGTGGCGAAGAAGCGGGCCAGCCCTTCGCGCTCGAGCACGGCCGCGACGCCGCGGCGGGAATTGCCGGTCGCGATGCCGAGCCGCACGTCATCCCGGGCCGCCAACCGCTCGAGCGTCGCGCGCACGCCGTCGTAGAGGGGCTCCGAATGATCCGCACGGCGCCGGCGGGCCGCGAACGCGGCCTTGTACGCTTCCGTCATCCGGGCGACGCGTGCGAGATCGCCGCCGTCCGGCACGAGGCGCTGGACCGCGATCTCCAGCGACAGTCCGACCACGCCAACGACCCGATCGCGTGTCGGCGGCGCCAGCCCTTCGGCACCGAAGGCGTCAGCCATGGCGGCGACGATGCCGTGCTGGCTGTCGACCAGCGTGCCGTCGCAATCGAAGATAATGAGCTTCACCGGCGCGGGCCTCATCCGTCGTCCTTCTCGAAACGGCGCGGATCGAGGCCGAGCAGATCCCACGTCTCCCGCATGTGCGGTGGGAGCGGCGCGGAGACGTCGATTTTCCTGTTGCCCGCGGGATGGGGAATGACGAGGCGGCGCGCATGCAGATGCAGTTTCGGCTCGATGTTCTCGGCCGGCAGGTTCATGCCGCCCTCGTATTTGTTGTCGCCGACGATCGGGTGGCCGATGATTTCCATGTGGGCGCGGAGCTGATGCTGGCGGCCGGTGACCGGCTTCAGCGAGACCCAGGCGGCCTTGTGCGCCACGCGATCCACGACCGCGTAGTGGGTGGTCGCATGCATGGCCTCCTTCTGCTCGCCGGGGCGCGCCTTGCGGACGCGGTCGCCGTCCGGCCCGCTGCCTTTGACGAGCGGCACCTCGACCTTCCCCTGCGGCGGCTTCGGCACGCCCTTGACGAGCGCCCAATAGGTCTTCGCGGCCGAGCGCGTCTGGAAGATGCGCCCAAGCTTCGCCGCCGCGGCCCGATGTTTGGCGACGAGCAGAACGCCGGTGGTGTCCCGGTCGAGGCGATGCACGAGGCGGGGCCGGTCGCCGAAGCGGTCGGCCATGCCGGCCAGCACGCCGTCAATGTGGCGGCGCGTTCCGGTTCCGCCCTGCACGGCGATGCCGAACGGCTTGTTGAGCACGAGCACGTCGTCGTCCTCATAGAGGATCATGCTCTCGATCAGCTCGCGGTCGGCCTTCGCGGCGGAGGGAGCGGCTGCCGCTTTGGCGGCGGGGCTTCCCTCACGCGGCGTGCGGGCTGCTTTCGGCACGCGGATCTGGGCGCCGGGCTCGAGGCGCGCATTGGCCTCGACGCGCTTCGCGTCCACGCGCACCTGGCCCGAGCGCAGAAGCTTCTGCAGGTAGCCGTGCGCGATCTCGGGGAAGTGCACGCGGAACCAGCGGTCGAGGCGCATGCCGGCCTCGCGCTCGGCCACCTCGATCGTCTCGACGCGCTCGCTCACGCGATCACTCATTCGTCTGCCCTTGGAGCCATTCGACGGCTGTACTTGAGGCCCAGCGCCGGCGGGGTCAAGAGCGACGCGGTACCCGGCGTCCCCGATCCCTGGCCGGCGGCGCGGTCGGGACGGGTCCGTTGGAGCGGTCCTTCCTGGAGCGACTAGCTGGAGCCCTGACCCCGCAGGGGACGGCCGACCGCCCATCCGATGGTCCAGCCCACGATCAGGCCGGCCAGATTGACCAGCATGAACGCCAGCTGGTTGACGTTCTCCGCCTGGTCGGAGCTCTCGAACTTGAATTGCAGCGCCGCCCAGTTGGCCACCGGACCGCTCAGGAAATGCATCGCCAGCGCAGCGCCGACGATGGCGAAAATGATGGCAACGAGATAGCGCATCCAGTCCCTCCGGCAGCTCTCCGGCCCTCAATCCCCGCGACCGGCGCGGGCGCGAGGGCGGCGTCTCACCTGACTTCCCAAAACCAGATCTCGCCGGCCCCGGCGTAGTTCGAGTAGTAGCCGAGCCACGAGAACCACTCCATCAGCCACTTCGCCGAGGAGCGGTATCCGTTCCACACGTCGATGTGGTCCCCCGTCGGGCGGCCCGCGTCCGACGTGCGGCGCCAATAGTCCTGGATGTAGATGATGCCGGTTCGCCCGAAGATCTTCGGATAGAACTCGGCGGCGTCGGGGCCGATGAATTTCTCGGTCGGGCCGATGCCGGCGATATGCGCACGCGCGATGCCGTTGGCGAGCTGGCTGGCGTTGATGAAATGCATCTCGTCGCGCGGATGCACCGCGCAATGCGAGATGCCCGAAAGCTGCGACGGCTGAACGCCGGCCCGGCGCAGCGCCACGCCCATGCGGATGGCGCACTGGTTGGAAAAGACGGGGAAGCCGAGGAGGACCTCTTTGCCTTCCAGGTTGGTCAGATTATGGGGCGCGATGCAGGGCGTCGTGACGCTCTCGTTGATCGGATGCCCGCGCCACAGATCTTTGAATTCAATCATGAAACGCTTCCCTACATCGATCTGCCCGTTTGCGCGGCCGATGCTCCGGTCCCCTGCCGGTCAGCGCGCCACGGACTATAGGGGGCGGCATCGAGGTTGGCCAGATAGGGGCCGTCCGGGAGGCGCCTGAGGGACCGGGCCCGACGCGATCATGGCCTACTCCTTGCGCTTTTTGCGCAGGCCGTCCCAGTAGGCGAGGCGCTTGGCCAGCTCGCGCTCGAAGCCGCGCTCAGGCGGGTCGTAGAACTTCGGGCGCCGTTTCATCTCGTCGGGGAAATAGTTCTGGCCCGAGAAGGCGTCCGGCTGGTCATGGTCGTAAAGATAGCCCTCGCCGTAGCCCTCCTCCTCCATGAGCTTCGTCGGCGCGTTCAGGATGACCTTGGGCGGCGACAGCGAGCCGTGCTCCTTGGCGGCGCGCATGGCGGCCTTGTAGGCGACGTAGTTGGCGTTCGATTTCGGCGCCGTGGCGACGTAGATCACGGCCTCGGCCAGCGCCAGCTCGCCCTCGGGGCTGCCGAGGAAGTCGAACGCATCCTTGGCCGCGTTGGCAACGACGAGCGCCTGCGGGTCTGCCAGCCCGATGTCCTCCACGGCCATGCGAACGATCCGGCGCGCCAGGAACAGCCGGTCCTCACCGCCGTCGAGCATGCGGCAGAAATAGTAGAGGGCGGCGTCAGGGTCCGAGCCGCGGACCGCCTTGTGCAGGGCCGAGATCAGGTTGTAGTGCCCTTCGCGGCTCTTGTCGTAGAGCGGTGCGCGGCGCTGGACGAGCTTCACGAGCGCGGCGCGGTCGAGCGACGCGGCGCCGGGCTTCACCGCCGCGAAGACTTCCTCGGCGAGGTTTAGGATCGAGCGGCCGTCCCCGTCGGCCATCCCCTTCAGCGCCTCGCGCGCATCCGCATCGAGCGGCAGTGGCCGCCCCTGCTCCGCCTCGGCGCGCTCCGCGAGATCCTCGAGCGCCGCGTCGTCGAGGCGGTTCAGCGTCAGGACGGAGGCCCGCGACAGCACGGCGGCGTTGATCTCGAACGATGGGTTCTCGGTCGTGGCGCCGACGAGCGTGATCGTGCCGTCCTCCATGTAGGGCAGGAAGCTGTCCTGCTGGGACCGGTTGAAGCGGTGGATCTCGTCGATGAAGAGCAGCGTGCCACGCCCCTGCTCGCGGCGCGCTTTGGCGCGGTCGAACGCCTTCCTCAACTCGGCGACGCCGGAGAAGATGGCCGAGAGCTGCTCGAACTCGAGCTTCGTCTCGCGGGCGAGCAGACGGGCGATCGTGGTCTTGCCGCACCCTGGCGGCCCCCACAGGATCAGGCTCGGCAGGCGACCGCTTTCGAGGAAGCGCGTCAGCGTGCCCTCGGGCCCGACGAGATGCGGCTGGCCTGCGACCTCCGACAGCTTCGTTGGGCGCAAGCGGTCGGCCAGCGGGCGCGGAGCGCCTTTCTCCAGACCGGCGGCTTCAAAAAGGTTGCTCATGGAGCGGATGTTACCCTGGGAGAGAGGGACAGCCTAGGGAACGGTCGAGATCATGACCTAACCGGGCACCTGAAGGTTGAAGACTTTGTCGCCGCGGCGCACGGCCACGAGCCAGGCGCGCTGACGCGCGCCGAGCAGCATGTCGAGATCGTTCACGCTGCCGACCTTCTTCCGGTTGATCTCGACGATGACGTCTCCCGGCTGGAAGCCCAGGCGCGCCGCAGCGGAGGCCCGGCGCACCGACACCACGACGACGCCATCCGCCTCGTCGAGGCCGAACTCGTCGGCAATTCCGGGCAGGATGTTCGAGACACGCGCCCCGTCGAGCGGATGCTGTCCCGCCAGATTGCGGACGTCGTCGCGACCCGGCTCGGGGGCCGCCACCAGCGTCAGCTCCACCGTCTGCGGCTCGCCCTTGCGGATGACGCCGACCTTCACCGTGCTGCCGATGCCGCGCGTGGTGAGGCGATACTGAACGGCGCGCGCATCGCCGACCTCGAACCCATCGACGTTGACGACGACGTCGCCGGCGCGCAATCCCGCGCGCGCCGCCGGTCCCGCGTCGGAGACGCGGGCGACGACGGCGCCGGCGATGCGGTCGAGGCCCAAGGCCTCCGCCGTGTCGCGGGTCACGGATTCGAGGCGCGCGCCGAGCCATGGCCGCTCCACCTTGCGGCCATCGGCGGCGCCCTGGACATAGAGCCTCACGAGGTTCGAGGGAATGGCGAAGCCGATGCCCTGCGAGCCGCCGGACTGGGAGAAGATCATCGTATTGATGCCGACGAGCTTGCCCGACATGTCGACCAGGGCGCCGCCCGAGTTGCCGGGGTTGATGGCGGCGTCGGTCTGGATGAAGACCTGGGAATCCGAGCTGCCGATCTCGCTTCTGGCAAGCGCGGAGACGATGCCGCTCGTCACCGTCTGGCCGACGCCGAACGGGTTGCCGATGGCGAGCACCATGTCGCCGACCTCGAGCGTGTCGGAATCCTCGAGATCGAGCGTCGGGAAGCGTTGATCGCCGTTCTCGATCTTGAGCAGCGCGATGTCGGTCTTGTCGTCCTGGCTCAGCACCTTGGCGTCGAACTCGCGCTTGTCAGAGAGCGCGACGCGGATCTCCGTCTCGCCGCGTCCGCGAATGACGTGCGTGTTGGTCACGACGATGCCGTCCGGGCTCACGATGACGCCCGAGCCAAGCGAGCTTTGAACGCGCTCGGAGGGCTGGCCGAAGGCGTCGCCGAAGAACTGGCGGAAGAACGGATCGTTGGCGAAGGGCGAGGAGAACGTCTGCACGCGGCGCTGCACGTAGACGTTGACGACAGCGGGTGCTGCCTTGCGGACGATCGGGGCGTAGGAATATTGCGCGATCTCGCGCGAGGGCGGCACCTCGCGGCGCACGGGCGGCGGGGCCTCCTGCGGAAAGAGGTTGTCGAGGAACTGCGCACCGGCCTCACGACCGCCGAAGCCGGACATGGCCAGCACGCCGAGCAGGCCCGCCCCGGCGAGAGCGGCTAGTTCCTTGAGCTTGCGCGACATTCTCCGGTTCCTGTCCGAACATCCCAATTCCTCGCGGGGAGGATATAGGATAGGGACAAGGCCGGCGGAAGGCGTCACGAATGCCTATCGCGGCGCGCTCAACCGCCTTTCGCGCTCGTATGCTCAGCGCGCCGACGAGATCGCGGCACGGTACCGCTCGGGAGACCACGGCTCGCCGCGGTCCGCCGACGGCCCTCCGGTGTCGGCATAGCTCCGGCCATAACCTGGGAGCTGCGACCGGTCCGCCAGGGCCATGCGCGGCTGCACGGGCGGGAAGCCCTGAACCTCAGGCGCGCCGTTGCGATAGGGCATCTGTTCGCGCACCGGCGGCTCGCGCATGGCGACAGCGGTGCCGCCGTTCCACGGCTGGCCGGCAGCGAACTGGCGCTCGCGCGCATCGTTGCCGTCGAGCGGCGCGCGGCCCGCGTAACGCACGCGCACTTGCCCCGTCCCGCGCCCGCGCAGCCCCAGCGCGTCGGCGCACGCCTTCGAGAGATCGATCATGCGGTTGCCGACGTAGGGACCGCGGTCGTTGATGCGCACGAGGATGGTGCGGTTGTTGGAGAGGTTGGTGACGTAGGCATAGCTCGGCAGCGGCAGCGTCGGATGAGCCGCCGTCAGCGCGTGCATGTCGAAGACCTCGCCGTTGGCGGTGTGGCGGCCGTGGAAGTCGCTGCCGTACCAGGAGGCGGTGCCGATGCGGTCGTAGCCGGGCTCATCGCGCGGCTCGTACCAGCGCCCGCCGACTTGATACGGTGCGCCGACCTTGTAGACGCCGCCGCCTTTGGGGATGCGCTCGTTCGGGCCGGCGACGCGGCGGCTCGCGGAGACGCCCCATTTCGATTNNGCGAGGCCGGCGGCCAGGGCTGCCAAGGGGGCTTTGGCGCCCGTGAAACGGACACAGAGGATCGAAAGCCGAGGCGCGCGTGCGCCTTCGCTGCCGGTACGCGACATGAACGCCATCCCATGGGCTCCCTTGGGGAAGCCTCATTCTGCCTAGCTGCTCCGGGTGCCGCTTGTGGCGCGGTCTTTCCCAATGAGCCGGGGCAGCATGGCAGACGGCGATTGCGATCCGGTTAAGTGCTGGAACTGGGGACGTTTTTTTACGTTGCGGTAACCGGTTCTTGAGGCTCCGGCGCGGACTGTGTAGGGTCCAGCGCCTTCGTGCCGGGCCCGCCATCGGGCCGGTGCGTCGGCTCTCGGGAGGGATGGCCGAGTGGTTTAAGGCA
>JRYH01003421.1_pt1 | contig 23388 bp, 20 predicted proteins | sample 235351 | NCBI WGS metagenome assembly JRYH01 (sample SAMN03074221, study PRJNA261480) | activated sludge metagenome | biome: Wastewater Treatment Plant; feature: Wastewater; material: Activated sludge; isolation source: activated biomass of a wastewater treatment plant treating wastewater... ...
CTAATTGAGTACGGAGCCTAGAGCGACGTTGATCACGCATCGCACGCGGATGGTCAACACGATCCGAGCGCATCTCGCCGAGTTCGGCATCACCGAGAGCATCGGCAGAATTGGGCTCTCTCGACTGATCGACATGATCGCCTCTGGCGACGATGATCGCATCACTGGAGTGACACGCCGCGCGCTGATGTGTCTGGTCGATCAGTGTCGCTTGCTACAGGACCAAATCCTCGAGCTCGACCGGCAAGTAATGGCGTGGCACAGGTCGAACGAAGCGAGTAAGCGTCTGGCTACGATCCCGGGCATCGGACCGCTTGCGGCGAGCGCGCTTGTTGCCTCCGTCGGCGACGCTTCGAACTTCAAGAACGGCAGGAGCTTCGCAGCCTTCATCGGTCTTGTGCCGAAACAATCATCGAGCGGCGGAAAGGAGCGCCTCGGCAAGATATCGAAACGTGGCGATCACTACTTGAGGTGGCTTCTGGTCGTCGGCAGTCTTGCGGTGATCCGCTACGCACAACGCCACGGCACGCGTCGCCCTTGGCTGCTCACGCTGCTGCAGCGGCGCACGCCCAAGATCGCCGCAGTGGCTATGGCCAACAAGATGGCGCGGATAGCCTGGGTACTGATGGCGCGCGGCGGCGCGTATCGCGAGCCGTTGCCACAAGCTGCATAGGAACGAGTGTGCCCAACCGGGCGCGCTTCACGAGGTTGGAGAGGGCAAAAGGTAAGTCATGCAGTAAGCGGTCGACCACCGGGATCAGCAAAACCCATCAGTCCCAGAGCGCCTCGAGCGCGTGCTTCTGATCGGGAGCTGATCTTGCGGATAGCATGAAGGCCATCGGTGTTCGCGCCGAGCAGAAAGGCCGGACACATGGGCGCTACCGACCAGCTCTGCGTGACAAACCAGAAAGTCCTTGCCAACAGGGTGCCGTCCACACATGGGACGTTGGGTTTTAGATGCCTATGTTAGTGATTGGACAAAAACAGGCGTTCCCCAACCGATGGGATGGGGACCTTAACTTGCCGTGCCGCAATGGGGCCAGACTGCAACAATTGACCCTTCGCGCACCTTCTGGAATGTGATCGGACTTGTCCGGGGGCGGCGAGGTGCTCTATCAGGGCTGAAGCGATCAACCGGTTGCGGAGCGCTTATGGAATTGCGCGCAACGTGTTTGGCTTTGGCCGCCTACGTCGCTCTGATTGCGGGGCCGGCGAAGGCGCAGTTCGTCAGCGATTTTGTCGCCGAGCATGATGCGCAAATGCAGGAAGCGGAGCGCGTTGAGCGCGAAGCGCGCCGTGCAGCCTCCGAGCCCGTTATCTATCCCAAGCATATGGACGGCGGCGAACGGCCGGACATCGCGCCTGCCGCGCCGCCGGTCGTCTATTTCGACCGCAGCGAGGAGGTCGGCTCCATCATAATCGATACGCAATCGCGCAAGCTGTATTTCGTGCTGCCGAACAAGCAAGCCTACGAGTATTCCATCTCGGTCGGCCGCGAGGGCTTTACCTGGACCGGCACGCAGCGCATCAGCCGGATCGCATCCTGGCCATCGTGGACGCCGCCGCCTGAAATGCACGAACGTGTGCCGGGCCTGCCGCTCACGGTCTCGGGCGGGCTCAAGAACCCGCAAGGCGCGCGCGCTCTCTATCTCGGCAATACTGTGTATCGTATACATGGCACCAACAACGATCGCACGGTCGGGCGCGCGAATTCTTCGGGCTGCTTCCGCCTGACGAACGAGCACGTCGTACACTTGGCCTCGATTGCGAAGGTCGGCACGAAGGTGAGCGTGCTGCAGGCTTACACCGGCGGCGTGAGCGAGACCGTGCCGTTGTCATCGCTGTTCGACTTCGGCTTTTTCAGCTCCCCTCCCGCTAAGCCCAAGGCGAAAAAGCCGGCGGCGGCCAGAAAGAAGCCAGCGGTTACCACGACCGCGGCGACGCCTACGGCAATGCAGCCCGCTGCAGCGGGCGCAGCCGCCGCTCCCGCGCAGAAGAAGTGACCAGCGGTAGCCGCCAAGTCAATGTGCTTGCTGGCTCAGGAGCCGAGTATTCGGAAGCGACAAGCACTTCCGGAAGTCACATGATTGCAGATGTGGGTGACACGTCGATGGGAGCCTCTTACGTCCGTCGCGGCAGAGTCTGCTAATGGGACCGACCGGCGAATGACCCGAGGCGCCGGTACGTGACACTCTGAGGCTGCCTGCAGTCGCAGTGATCCGATAGCCGCCGTCAACTGCCTGACGAGACGGGCCAGAAGCTGACACAGAAACATCGTATATGCGTGTGGATGAGCGCCAAGGACTAGAATCTGGGTTGCCAGAATGAGTAGAAGCGAAACAATTCTATCACGGCACTCGAGCAGACCTGAAGCCAGGAGACCTGATCGGAGTCGGGTACAGTTCCAACTACGGCATGCGGAAACAAGCATCCTGGGTCTATCTCACCGGCACGCTGGACGCCGCCATCTGGGGAGCGGAGTTGGCCACCGGTGAAGGACGGGAAAGGATCTACGTTGTGGAGCCGACCGAGCCGGTCGTGGACGATCCCAATCTGACCGACAAGAAATTTCCCGGAAACCCGACGCAGTCCTACCGTTCGCGTGAGCCGCTCCGGGTCATGGGCGAAGTCACCGACTGGGTGGGCCACTCCCCCGAGCGGCTGAAGGAAATGAAAGATCATCTCGAACGCTTGAAGGCGCAAGGGATAGAGGCGATTGACTGATCATCAGTAAAAGGGCCTCGGCATCGATTCGCCTGACAGATGACTGTTTCCGTTCCATCTCTCCGAACCGATATTGCCTATCGTTGATGCCGCTGTCGCCACGGGCCAATTTCAGAATCTGGGGTCGTGAATTGTTCGCCTCGTCGGTGCGGATGACCCGCCGTCTGCTTTTGTGTGCGGAGTTGACGCTAAGGCGCGCGAGCTGGCTACTTCGTGATGCCAACTCGAGCATCAAGCCACCCCCCCGCCTACAAGCCCCAATCGACGAATTATGAGTCGGATTGAACGGACGGGCGCTCAGCAAACCCGTGCGATCGTGGCAGAGAATGCTTACGCTTGTCTGGCCGCTTTATTGATGAATCCGCCTCAAAGGCACATGCCGATTTTAGCGTCTAATCGAGGAATGAGCGTGCGGCTATTTTCTCAGCACAACACTGCGAACTGGGCGCTTAGTTCCGCCGAAACCGCAGCTGGCTGCTAGCCCACAGCGGAATGAGGACGTTAGCAATGACCGATGAAGCTGTTGACCAGACGCGGCGCAAATTTCTCGAAGGCTCGGCGCTGGTTCTCTCCGGCGTCATCCTAGGAGTTCCGGAAATGACCGTTCCCACGGCTATGGCAGCCGACTACAAGCAGAATCCGTTTACGCTGGTCTATGATGGCGCGATCACGACGAACGAGCCGGGCAAGGTCAATATCCACCCCGTCAAATACAAGCTCAATGGGCTGGACATTGCCGCCAACGTGTACACCCCGCCGAACTATGATCCGGCGCGGAAATATCCCGCCATCGTCGTCGCGCATCCGAACGGCGGTGTGAAGGAGCAAGTCGCCGGCCTCTTCGCTCAGCGATTGGCAGAACAGGGCTACATTACCATTGCGATGGACGCGGCGTATCAGGGCGCGAGCGGCGGCGAGCCGCGTAACACGGACAAACCCCAATTCCGTACCGAAGACATCCACGGCGCGGCCGACTTCATCACTCGCTATCCGGGCGTCGATGCCGCGCGTCTTGGCCTGCTCGGTATCTGCGGTGGTGGCGGATATTCGCTGGCGGCTGCGAAGACCGACAAGCGTTTCAAGTCGGTCGCAACGCTGAGCATGTTCAATTCCGGACGCGTGCGCCGCAACGGCTTCGCGGACTCCGCACTCGGCACGTTTCAAGAGCGCCTGCAACAAGCTTCGGCCGCCCGCGCCCAGGAAGCGGCCGGGGGCAAGATCCTCTATGTCGGAGGTGGAGCTGCGGCGACGGATGCGCAAATCGCCGCCATGCCGTTTGAAATGTATCGCGAGGGGACCGTCTATTATGAGCGCACACACGGTCATCCCAACTCCGGCGCCTATCCCAACTCGGGCGGCACTTATACCGTCAGCAGCTTGATGGACTTGATGCGTTGGGATGCGACCGATCAGATCGAGCTGATCGACCAGCCGCTGCTGATGCTGGCAGGCAGCAAGGCCGACAGCCTGTACATGACGGAGGATGCCTTCGCGAAGGCCACCGGCACGAAGGACAAGGAGCTGTTCAAGATCGAGGGCGCAACGGCTATTGGAACCTACTGGGTTCCCGAACATGTCGATGCCGAGATGGGCAAGCTGACGCCGTTCTTTGCGCGGACCCTTGTTTCCGACCGCTCATAACCTGGCGCCCCCCGGCTTACCGGAGGGGCCAACGCTCCCTGAGCTCAGGCGGAGGGGCATCATGATGACCAGACGTCAGAGCCTTGCGGTTGGGCTCGGGACATCGCTGGGCCTCCTCGCCAATCGCGCAGATGCCCAACAAATCAGTGGTCGCGGCCGCACGCTCGTCGCGTTCTTCACGCGCAGCGGCAATACAAAGCTCATTGCTGGCAAGATGCGCCGCGACCTTGGTGCGGATCTGTTCGAGATCCAGCCGGCGGAGCCTTATCCCGAAGACTACGAAGCCACGGTTGCCCAGGCTGAGCGCGAGAAGCAAGCGGGCTATGAGCCACCGCTTAAAGAACCCGTCGCAGAAATAGGCGCCTACAGCACGCTCTATCTTGGCTTTCCCATCTGGGGAGAGACGACACCAACGGTCATCAAGTCGTTTTTATCGAAACACGATCTCTCCGGAAAAGATCTGGTGCCGCTCATCACTCATGGCGGATACGGCACCGGAGATAGCCTTGCGGTGCTCGGCCGATTGGCCCCTCAGGCGCGCCTTGGCAAAGCCTTCGTCATCAGGATGGATCAGGAGCGAGCCATTCTGAGAGACGTGAGCCGTTGGCTGGAAGCGAGTAGTTCGCGCAAGTGAGGCTTATCCGCGATAGCGCAGGGCCTCGACCAACAGTGTAAATGCCGGCGTTGGCTGTCGGCGGCTTGGATAGTAGAGGTAGTATCCTGAGAATGGCGGGCACCAGTCGGCGAGCACGCGGACAAGGTCTCTATTCTTAAGGTGCGGCTTTACCCGAGACTCCAGAAGACAGGCGAGACCAGAGCCAGCCAAGGCCGCCTCCAGCACCAGCTTCGATGAGTTGAACGCCAGCGGACCTTCGACGCGCACCTTCGTTTCTTTGCCACCCTTCTCGAACTCCCACACATAGAATCCGCCGAACGTCGGCAGACGCAGATTGATACACGCGTGCGCGGTCAGGTCCTTCGGCAAACGAGGCTTGGGGTGCTGGGCAAAATACGAGGGCACACCAACCACCGCCATACGTTGATCGGTGCTGATGGGGACGGCGATCATGTCCTTATCGACGCTCTCGCCAAGGCGGACACCCGCATGGTAACGCCCTCCCACAATGTCGGTCAGACCATTGTCAACGTCGATCTCCACTGTGATATCGGGATAGTCCTGACGGAGTTTTTTCACCGCCGGCCACAGAATAGTTTCTGCAGCGTGGTCCCCGGCGGCAAGCCGAAGCGCGCCAGCAGGCTTCTCGCGCAACGCAGTCAGAGACGCCAATGCCTCCTCGATACCGTCGAAATGCGGCGCGACCGTGCGAAGCAATCGCTCACCGGCCTCCGTTGGAGACACATTGCGGGTGGTACGAGTCAGGAGTTGAAGGCCAAGCCGTTCCTCAAGCCCGCGCATCGTATGACTCAACGCCGATGGCGAGACACCCAGGCTCGCCGCCGCACGCGTAAAGCTTCGTTCACGGGCCACAGCCAGAAAGGCAATCAGGTCACCGGTGTCGCGTCTCGACATTACTGAAAATTCCTCAAGTCCTCATTCAGATATATGCAGGTTATCACATAGTCCGCCGGGCGCTATGTTCATTGTGAAAGGCCGTATGGTCGCGTTTACGATAGTCCGCCAAGGACGGGGAAGATGCCGTCCACCAAAGAGGCGTGAACTGGGGAAAGCACATACGATGGAGCATGAGCCGCATGGCAGTGAATATTTGGAAAACGGTGGGCGCCGTGTTGTTTCTCTCGATCGGGGCGGCCGCTTCCGGCTTGGCGCAGGATAGCGGAAGGGGGATGCCGCTCGTTATCGAAACACAGGGCAGCTTCGCCGTGGGCGGTACCGTGGTGAGAACGCCCGGCACCTACGACAACAACAAACCCACCGCCGCAGGACAGAGTATCCATGGCGACCATCTGTACACCTTTTATCAGGTGCCGCAGAACGCGAAGGCTCTGCCGATCGTCATGCTGCATGGCGCATTTCAGTCGGCGCGAAGTTGGGAGACGACGCCGGACGGGCGCGAGGGCTTCCAGACCCTCTTTCTGCGACAAGGCTATCCGGTCTATCTCGTCGACCAGCCGCGACGTGGCCGCGCCGGCAATAGTACCGTTGCCACGACCATCGAACCCACACCCTATGACCAGCTCTTCTTCGATCAGTTCCGGCTCGGAACCTGGCCGAAATATTTCGATGGCGTTCAGTTCGATCGAAATTCGGAGACGTTGAACCAGTTCTTCCGCTCGGTCACGCCAAACACCGGTCCTTATGATGCCGGGGTGATCGCTGACGCGATGGCAGCGCTGTTCACCAAGATCGGTCCCGGCACCCTGTTTACGCACTCCCAGGCCGGCGGGCCGGGATGGCTGACAGCGATCAAGAACCAGAACGTCAAGGCGATCGTCGCGTTCGAGCCGGGCAGCGGCTTCGTGTTCCCCGAAGGCGAGCTTCCCACCGCAATGCCAAGCGCAGCCGGTACCTTGTCGCCTGAGGCGGTGTCGCTGGAGGACTTTCGCAAGCTCACTCGCATCCCGATCGTCATCTACTACGGCGATAACATTCCGACCGAAGCGACGGAGCGCCGAGGGGAAGACAATTGGCGCGTGCGCCTCGCCATGGCGCGGCTCTGGGTCGACACCATCAACCAGCATGGCGGCGATGCACAGCTCGTGCATCTGCCGACACTCGGCATTCGCGGCAACACCCACTTTCTATTCTCGGACCTCAACAATACGCAGATCGCGAACCTGGTGTCCGAGTTCCTGCGGGCCAAGGGCCTCGATTGAAACGACGAACGACGGAGATTGCGAATGAACTGGCTTCCTAAAATCGGCATTGCCAGCGTGATCGCTGTGCTCATCGGCATGTCAAACCCTGCCCAGGCACAACAGACGAAGGAAGCTTCCGCCATGGCGAAAACCGGTCAGACACGTGCTCAGCAATTGATGGGCGATGTCGCCCCCAAGCTTGCGGAGCTCACTGACAACGTCTTGTTCGGGGATGTCTGGGAGAGACCGGGGCTTGTGAAGCGGGATCGCAGCCTCGTTACGATCAGTGCGCTCATCGCCATGAACCGACCCGACCAATTGCGGTCACATCTGGCTCTGGCGCGACAGAACGGCGTTACCGAGACTGAAATCGTCGAGGCAATCACGCATCTCGCCTTTTACGCCGGATGGCCGAATGCAGTCAGCGCCGTAGCCATCGCGAGAGAGGTCTTCGCGCAGAAATGACGGAATCCATCGATGAAGCGCGCCGCGCAATGCTTGTCGGTATCGCGGCCACATTGCTGTCGGCTGGACTGGCCCATGGCGGCACGCCACCACACAATCATCCCACGAGGACAGCCATGAAGATCATACGCAGCGGCTCGCAGCCATCGGCGAAAGGCCCAGCGGAGTATTTCACCGGTGCTGTCCGGATCGACATGCCCTTCAAGGGCACAGCTCCCGCCCGCATCGGCGGCGCGATCGTGAGCTTCGAGCCGGGCGCACGAACGGCTTGGCACACTCATCCTTTGGGCCAGACACTGATCGTCACCTCAGGTATGGGATGGGTACAACTAGAGGGCGGTCCCAAGGAGGACATCCGCGCCGGTGATATCGTCTGGATACCACCGGGCGAGAAGCACTGGCATGGCGCGACCGCGACCACGGGCATGACGCACATCGCCATTTCCGAGGCGCTCGATGGAAAGACAGTCGACTGGATGGAGAAAGTGTCCGACGCGCAGTTCGGGGGTTAACGATACCCATTCTGGGATCTGACCAAGCAGCTGGTATCCGTTGGTTGGGCCGTGTCCGCTCCTGAAAGTGTTGCAATCCTAACGCGGCCCAGCAAGGCAGAGACCGATGCGAGCCAGACACTCTCTGCCGTGGTGGCTACCAGCTCGCGGAGCCGAACCCGCTGATGACCGGTTGGGATCAAAATCGTCGACCGATAACCATGCTGCGGAAGAATCGATCCGAATCCGGCCGTCGCGTCGGTCAGTTCGCCCTGCATCGGCGCATGGTCATTCGTCTCTCTAGCAAGGAGACAGACCATGGAACAGGAACATGCCACTTCTCTCATCAAGCCAGTTTGCGTGCCGTGGAACAAAGGGAAGCTCGTCGGCACAAAACCGCCGCTGAGACCGAGCCACGTCTGGTCCATCAGAACGAAGCTCCAAATCGAGGGGAAGAAGCGCGACCTTGCCCTCTTCAACCTAGCGATCGACAGCAAGCTACGCGGCTGTGACGTCGTTGCTGTTCGCGTCGATGATGTCGCCCCGAGCGGCTACTCGATGGACCGGGCGACCATCCGCCAGAAGAAGACGGGCCGACCAGTAAGGTTTGAGCTGACCGATCAAACCCGTCAAACGATCGACGAGTACCTGCGCCTGGCAGGACGCAAAGCGGGTCAGTTCTTGTTCGCCGGTCGGGGCGACCGGGGCGGACTTACGACACGCCAGTACGCAAGGCTCGTCCAAGAATGGGTGGCGAGCATCGGTCTCGATCCCGCGAAGTTCGGCACGCACTCGCTGCGACGCACGAAGGCCGTTCTGATTTACCGCCGAACCGGCAATCTCCCGGCTGTCCAGCTCCTGCTCGGCCACTCCAAGATCGAAAGCACTGTGAGGTATCTCGGCATCGAAGTCGACGATGCGATCGAGATCGCCGAGAAGCTCGACATCTGATCGAGCGACACAGTACCCCTGAGAGCTGACATGGTCGGCGGCGTATTTCGCGTCGCCGACCGCATCCCATGCGACGGCAGATTATGGGACTCTGCAGTCCTTTCCCCTGATTGAGGCCGCTGGCCCTCATGCCAGCGCGTGGCATACAGCGTGGGTTGCCGGCCTCGACGGTGCGAGAAGCTCCAGGATAGTAGCGAACGTCTCCCTTCGGCGGACCCCGCAAAAGCTCACGAGCCAAGACCGAAGAATGCAAAGCAGAACCAACTCAACCGGAACATTGTGCGCGCATCATCGAAGAGCGGCCAAACATAGGACACTCGTTCGAATACACTGCCTCCCGGCGCGCCATTCTCAAACGAAAGAGAGAACTTCCGGCGACTTCCTGTCGAAACACTGTGTCCCAGCCCTGGCCAGGACGGCTTTGGAGCTCAGGATCCGGATTTCCTTGAAGCTCTCCGCGAATGCACTGGGCGGTAGCTTGCCAGGCTGGATGATGTCACGCGATGTGCCGACCATCCGCTCAGGCGAGGATCGCATTCGAGGTTGGCGCCGTGTCGTTATCGGAAAGCACGGCTCCGGCCGCCCGGACGATGATGCGGTCGCGTTCGCCGGCGCTCATGCGCCAAGAGCATGGGAGATGTGCATCGCGGCCCGTAGAGCGCCGTCGTGCTCCTGAGCGCGACGTCATAAACAAATGAAATATTCTTCATTCCTCTGCGCGCAGCCCGAAGCTAGCGTGATCGCCCGGAAAACCTAAGTCATGGGCGGTCGTATGAACGAGATCCTCGACCTCAAGACGCTGGCCGCGACCACCTCCTGGGGGCGCGGCCGTGTTTACGAAAACATTTCCGAGACGATCGGGCACACACCCCTCACGGCGCTCAATCGAGTGACGGCCGAGGAGGGCGTTTCGGCCCGCATTCTCCTCAAGCTCGAGTTCTTCAATCCCCTGTCCTCGGTCAAGGACCGCATCGGCGTGGCGATGATCGACGCGCTCGAACAGCAGGGTAAGATCGAGCCCGGAAAAACGGTCCTCATCGAGCCGACCTCGGGCAACACGGGCATCGCACTCGCGTTCGTCGCGGCCGCGCGCGGCTACGAGCTGATCCTCACCATGCCGGAATCGATGTCGCTCGAGCGCCGCAAGATCCTGGCCCATCTCGGGGCCCAGCTCGAGCTCACGCCCGCCGCCGGCGGCATGGGTGCCGCCATTGCGCGCGCCAGGGAATTGGCGGAAACGTTGCCGAACGCCATCATTCCCGCGCAATTCGAAAACCCGGCCAATCCGCGGATTCACGAGCTCACCACGGCGGAGGAGATTTGGAAGGACACGGGCGGCAACGTCGACGCGATAGTGGCCGGCGTCGGAACGGGCGGCACGATCACGGGCGTCGCACGCGTCCTGAAGCCCCGCATTCCCCACCTCAAGGTATTCGCCGTCGAGCCATCCGCGAGTCCCATCCTCTCGGGCGGCGAAAAGGGGCCGCACAAGATCCAGGGCATCGGCGCGGGCTTCGTGCCGGCCGTGCTCGACACCTCGCTCATCGACGAGGTGCTGACTGTGACGAACGACAGCGCGTTCGAAACGTCGCGGCGTCTTGCCAGGATCGAGGGAATTCCAGGCGGGATCTCGACGGGCGCGAACGTTGCCGCCGCGATCGCCGTCGCCAAGCGTCCGGACTACGCCGACAAGACGATCGTCACCTTCGCGCCCTCATCCGCGGAACGCTATATCTCGGGCGAGCTCTTCTCTGCTGCATGAGTTTGGACCCATTGGCCGGCCATGGCGGAGCCCATTATCAATCCTCCGCGGAGCTGAAAAGACGCGGCGGCCTCACTTTCGTGAAGCCGCCGCGGCGTTCCTTGCGCTCTCGCAGTCAGAGGTAAGATTGGCCTGCGTCGCGCTGGATCTCCCTCAGGGCAGAAACCAGAAGATCGATCTCACCAAAGGTATTGTAGAACGCAAACGACGGGCGCACCGTTGTCTCCTGTCCGAAACGGCGCAGGATCGGCTGAGCGCAGTGATGGCCCGATCGTACGGCGATACCGTATTGGTTGAGGCGCGCACCCACCTCCTCGCTCGGCACGCCCTTCAGGATCAGCGAGATCACGCCCGCCTTCTCGGGAGCCGTGCCGATGAGGGTGACGCCAGGCACGTCCGCGAGCAGCTTCTCCGTGGCGTACGCGATCAGGCGATGCTCGTAGGCGGCGATGCTTTCGAGGCCGAGCGTCTCGACATAGTCGATGGCCGCGCCCAGACCGACAGCGTCGGCAATGTTGCCCGTTCCGGCTTCGAAGCGGTTCGGCGCCGTGTGGAAGAGGCTCCGCTCGAAAGTCACGTCCTGGATCATGTTGCCGCCGGTCTGATAGGGCGGCAGGCTGTCGAGTAGGTCCTTGCGGCCCCACAAGACGCCGATCCCCGTCGGCCCGAAGAGCTTGTGTCCGGAGAACACGAAGAAATCCGGATTGAGGCTCTGCACGTCCACCTTCATGTGCGATACCGACTGCGCGCCATCGAGCAGTACCACCGCGCCGACACGATGCGCCATCTCGATCATCTCTTTCGCCGGCGTGACCGTACCCAGCGCATTCGACACCTGGGTGAAAGCGACGATCTTGGTTCGCCCGTTGAGGAGCTTTCCGAACTCCTCGAGCAGAACCGCACCCCGGTCGTCCACTGGCGCGACCCTGAGCTTTGCGCCCTTGGCGAGCGCGAGCTGCTGCCAGGGCACGATATTGGCGTGGTGCTCGAGATGTGTGATGACAATCTCGTCTCCCTCGCCGACATGCTTGAGGCCGAAGGTGGCCGCCGCCAGGTTGATCGACTCGGTCGTGCCCCGCGTGAACACGATCCCGTCGACCGACGGCGCGTTGATGAAGCGTTGCACTTTCTGCCGCGCCCCCTCGTAGGCATCCGTCGCACGGGCCGCAAGCTCATGCGCCGCGCGATGGATGTTCGAGTTCTCGTGGGCATAGAAGTGCACGAGACGATCGATCACCGCCTGCGGCTTTTGCGTGGTGGCCGCGTTGTCGAGCCAGACGAGCGGGCGCCCGTTGACAGTCTCGGACAGGATCGGAAAGTCCCGACGCACGGCGTGGATGTCGAACGGCACATCGCCGACGAGAGGCTCGGACCGAGACATCGGCGCCGACGCGGACGGAACCCCGATCCCGCCTCTTCCAAACGGACTCGGACCGCCGAGATCCGAGAGGAAATAGAGCGAGGATACCGATCCACTGCCCGGATCGCGCACACGTGTCTCCCCGCCGATGCCAGCAAGCACCGCCTTGAGCTCGGCGTCGTACGGCAAGGGAACGGGTGACGGCTCAGCCACGGTGCCGGCCGATGGCGGCGTCGAAAGCGGAACGTCGGAGACGAGCTCCATGTCGTGCAGCTCGGGCTGGGCACGGCCGGTATCCGGAGCCGCGAGCAACGCCTTGATCTCCGTTTCGTAAGGCAGAGCAATGGCGGAGAGACCATAGGCGTCACCCCGAGAGCTTTCGGACGCCGCCGACGACAACGGGACATCCGACACCAGCGCCTGTGGTGGCACCGTGACCGGCAGGACCGGAGCGCCCGGCAACAATCCGGGCGGCGTATGGTCGGCCGCCGATAACGCGGCGCCCGGAAGCCGCGTCCAGGCAGCATCATTGCTCGGAAAGCCGTATGTCGGCTGCGCGCCTTGCGGGCTCACCCCGGCGCCGCGCAACGGCGTGATGCGCGCCGCATCGGCTGTGCCCGAAATACCGGATGTCGAGTCCTGTGGCAGCACTGCGCCCCCTGCACCGGAATAGCCCTGCGGCGAAGGGCCGGGCGGCGTTGCGTAGATCTCGTTCGCGAGGCGTGCGAGCGAGATCTCGTCCGGAGCCCCATATGCGGGATGAAGCCCCTGTGGGCTCAATCCCGCGCCGCCGAGCGACGGGCTCACCCGCACCGGATCCGGCAACGGGTCCGGATGCTCACTTATACTCATGGTACTTGCTCACTTCGACGCCTTCGAGCACACCCAGCGCATCGTCGGTCAGGACAGCGAGCGAGCAATAGAGGGAGACGAGGTACGAGGCGATCGCCTTGTCGTTGATGCCCATGAAGCGAACGGCGAGACCCTTGCTCTGCTCGCCCGGCAGACCGGGCTGGAAGAGGCCGACTACGCCCTGCTTGGATTCACCGCTGCGGATCAGCAGGATGTTGGTCTTGCCGGTCTTGACCTCGAGCTTGTCGGAGGGAATGAGCGGGATGCCGCGCCAGGTGAGGAACGGCGATCCGTAGAGCGTGACGGTGGGCGGCGGAACACCGCGGCGCGTGCACTCGCGTCCGAACGCGGCAATCGCGAGCGGATGAGCAAGGAAAAAGGCGGGCTCCTTCCACACGCGCGAGATCAGCTCGTCGAGATCGTCGGGCGTGGGGGCACCGGTGCGCGTCCTGATTTTCTGCGCCGGAGCCGCGCTCGCCAGGAGACCGTACTCCTTGTTGTTGATGAGCTCGCTCTCCTGACGCTCCTTGATGATCTCGATCGTCAGGCGAAGCTGCTCTTTGATCTGGTTGTGCGGCACCGAATAGAGATCGGACACGCGCGTATGGATCTCGAGCACGGTGTTGACCGCCGAGAGCATGTATTCGCGCGGGTTCTCCACATAATCGACGAAGGTGTTCGGAAGTGCCCGCTCATCGCGCAGCGAGCAAGCCACCTCGACGCTATCCTCACCCTTCACGCGGTTGACGCGATAGATACCGGCCTCCACGGGGACCCAGTTCAAGAAGTGCACGAGCCACCGGGGGGTGATGCTCGCCATCTGCGGAACGGTCTTGGTCGCATTCGCGAGTTGGCGCGCTGCAACATCGCCCAGAGCTGTCTGTGCCTCTGTCATAGGTCTCCCTTAGTCCCCTTTTTCTCGAGAAAACTTCATGGATATCGAACGTTCATATTCCGGCGCCGCTATCGAAGGTGTGGCTGCGCGCCTGCGCCTGCACGATGTTGCTGCCGGGAGGCACGCTACGCGTGAGCCAGACGTTGCCGCCGATCACGGATCCACGCCCGATTGTCACGCGGCCCAGAATGGTGGCACCGGCATAGATCACGACCTCGTCCTCGACGATCGGATGGCGCGGCTGCCCTTTGACCAGCGACCCGCTCTCGTCGAGCGAGAAGCGTTTGGCGCCGAGCGTGACCGCCTGATAAAGTCGGACCCGGTCGCCGATGACCGCCGTCTCGCCGATGACGACGCCGGTACCATGGTCGATGAAGAAGCTCGACCCGATCGTGGCGCCGGGATGGATGTCGATCCCGGTCTGGGAATGCGCGCTCTCCGCGATGATGCGGGCGATGATCGGCGTATCGAGCTTGTAGAGCGCGTGCGCGAGCCGATGATGGATGATGGCGCGAATGCCCGGAAAGCTCAGGAGCACTTCGTCTTGGCTTTTGGCGGACGGATCGCCGTCATAAGCCGCGCGAATGTCGCTGTAGAGAACCTCAAGAATGGCCGGGAGCTGCTCGGCGAACTCCTGCACGATCGTCGTCGCCGTCTTGGCAGCGTCGAACAAGGCCCGCTCCGTCAGAGCAGCCGTAAACCCCAGCTCCCGCACCACCTGCGCATGGAGTGCGTCGAGGGCATTGCCGAGCCTATAGCCTACGAAATAATCCAGACCGCCGTCCGTCGCAGCAGAGGCGCCACCGTACCGGCGCGGGAACAGCGACGCGCTAAGGTCAGCCAGAACATCCACAATCGCGCGCGGAGAAGGAAGATCGAGCACATGACCATCGCTCCCAACGCGCCGCGCCAGCGTGCCGCGCGCGCGGGCAAGGGAGCCGACGATGCCGCCGATTTCGAACGTCACGGAAAACCTCGGAGTGAACGGGCCTGCGAGAGTGGCCTGCCGAGGATGTTAGAAATGCAGCCAGCGCGAACGAACCAAGAAGAAGTGCTAAGCAAATTCAAAACGATCAAAGCCCGGCCGCAGGGGCTGCGGACCGGGCTCCCCCGTCGTGTCCCGGACCGGCTTGGTCGCCTGCCCCCGGATGCAGCAGGCGCTCCTCAGTTGCTCCGCGAGCGCGTGGGCTTCAGCGAGCTGATCGAAAATACCGCCGTTTCAGAACTGATCGGCTTGCGCCTTTTGCCAGCTCCCGAATTGCCGCGAATTTCGCGCCTAGGATCCAGCGGATCCTCACCTCATCTACTTCGGCAAATCCAACGGATTTGTGCCAAGGCGGGCTGAGTGGTGCGCTTGGTCATGCAGCATCCAAAGGATGTGCCGCGATCCCGTCGCACCGTCACGGACGACGGCCAATCCGCAAGCGACAAGAACCACGCCCAAACCGTTGAAGAAGATCTCAGAGCTGCTATGGCGCCGCGAGCGATTGTAGAGGAGAAGCACGCCCCCTCCAGAAACCAAGAGGACGCCTAGAATGACGATCGAAGGCGAATCCATGAGGTTTTCCCAGATTTGCACCGGCGAATGATGATCGCTCCGCTTGGCCGGCAGCGCCAAGGCGCAGGAAGGAGTCCATGCAGGATTGCAGCAAGCAGCACGCGGCCACCTCCCAATACGCAATGACTGCGGTTGGCTCGAAGCGGAGACTGGACCCTCAGCCTGAAAGGAACCTTACAATCGTCGCCCTGTCCCGGACCGTGGTCACTTCAGGCCCTATCAGCCGGAGGCATCAGAGGCGCGAGAACGATCTTACGTTTGACGATCGCCCTTGATAAGCAAGGTACCGCAGTCGAGATGGTCCTGCCGCGTCGGCCGAAACTCTCCAATAAGACGGAGGCACGAGACAAACGGTCTTCACCTGCGCTCTGGGGCAAAACATGAGAATCCTTCTGATCGAGGACGAGGCGTTGCTGGGGGAGGCCGTGGCTGCTCATCTCAACAAGCTGCATGCCGTCGATTGGATGCGGTCCATTGAAGAGGCGTCGGGAGCGTTGCAGGCGGTCGCCTATGACCTCGTTCTATTGGATCTCAATCTCCCGGACGGCCGCGGGCTCGATCTGTTGCGGTCTTTGCGAAAAGCCGGCCGAAGCATTCCAGTGATCATCGTGACCGCGCGCGATCAGGTTCGCGACCGCATCGAGGGTCTGAACGCCGGCGCCGACGACTACGTATTAAAGCCATTCGATCTCGATGAGCTGACCGCGCGCATCCATTCCGTGCAGCGCCGCGCGGCCGCGCTGCCGAGCCCGCGCTTCAAGGTCGGCATCCTCGAGATCGATCAACCGGCACGCATGGTCTGGCGCGGTGACGAAGAAATCCACCTGACGGCCCGCGAATGGGCCTTGCTGGAGTGCTTTGTCAGCAGGCTCGGTGCCATCGTGCCGAAGGCGAAGCTGGAAGAAGCGCTATACGAGTTCGGGGCGGAGATTGAGAGCAACGCCGTCGAGGTTTACGTCAGTCGCTTGCGCAAGAAGCTGGGTAGCAACGCCATCCGCACGGTTCGCGGCCTTGGCTATAGGATGACGGTGTAAGCATGCGTCCATGGTCGATAAAGCAGAGACTTAGCCGGTCGCTGATCGCGCTGGTCGCGTTGTTCTGGATCGGGGGCGTGGCGGTCGCGGGATTTGCCGTTCGCCAGGAGATCACGGAAGTCTTCGATAGCGCGTTGCGGCAGACGGGGGGCGAGCTCGTCCCCGTTGCGCTTGACGAGTATGGGCGCAAGATTTCCGGGCAAAGCGATCCGCGGCCTTCCGAGGCGTTGTCGCCGTCCTTCAGCGCAAGCCGCAGCCACGTGCACTACCTGCTGCGCGACCGCAGCGGCGCGGTCGTGCTTGGATCGGCGGGCGCTCCCGCGCAGCCGCAAATCCCGCTGAAGCGAGGTTTTTACGACTTCGGTAATTATCGTTATTACACCGATTTTTTGCGCAACGAAGGTCTATGGTTTGTCATTGGCCATGAATTGCAGGAACGCCGAGAGGCGGCCATGGGCTTGTGGCTAGGTCTGGCGTCGCCGCTGATCGCCCTGCTGCCGATCGCGGTCTTCGCCGTGTGGCGCACCGTCGACCGCACGACAAAACCCATTTCACGGGTCTCCCACGAGCTCGAGGCGCGGGGCGGCAGCGATCTCAAGCCGATCGACACGGCCGGGCTACCGTCCGAGCTTTCGCCGGTCATCGAATCGGTCAACACGCTGATGGCCCGTCTCAAGGCTGCGATCGAATCCGAACGCGCGTTTGCGGCCAATGCGGCCCATGAGATGCGCAATCCGATTGCGGCCGTACAGGCGCAAATTCAAGTCCTTGCCGCCAATCTCCGGGGCACCGCCGATGGGTCACGAGCCGAAGGCTTGGCGTCGCAGCTCGCCGGTCTTGGGCGCCGCGTCGAGAAGATGCTGCAGATGGCGCGCGCCGAAGCGGGCCTCGGTCATTCCCGAGAGCGCACGGACCTCACGGCGATCGCCGCGCTGGTGGCCGACGATTTCAGCCGGCAGTCAAATATCGGCACGCGGTTGACATTCGAGACTGAAGACGAAGAGAGCTGCTGGGTGGCGATGGATGAGGACGCGATCGCGATTGTCCTGCGCAATGTGATCGAGAACGCCGTTCATCACGGCAGGGCCGACCAAGGGATCGAGATCCGCGTCGGACGCGACCATACCGTCCGTGTCATCAACGCATATGACGCCCTGCCGCGCTCGGCCTTGAGGGAGCTGACCCAGAGATTCCGGCGGGGCAGCGCGCGGCAGACTGCCGGCAGCGGGCTCGGCCTCACCATCGTCGACATGATCATGGGCCAGGCCGGAGGATCATTGGCCCTGGCGTCGCCGGCGCATGGCCGTTCCGACGGCTTCGAGGTCACCCTGAAATTTCCCGGAGCCGTTTGAACTCCGCCTTGAGACCGCTTTTCAGGCAGGTGTCAGGTTCAGGTTGGACACTCCCTCCACGCGTCTCACGCGACGGAGGGAGCCGTGTACGCAACTGTCGTTATTCCGGCGTACAACGAAGAAGAGTGCATAGGGCCTCTGCTGCTCGAGGTCATCGGCGCGTGCCGCGCGCTCCCCGTGCGGGAGATCGTTCTGGTCGATGACGGAAGCGCGGACCGCACCTATGAGCGTGCCATTGCGGCCTCCGGCGACAACGGCATGCTGCGCATCATTCGTCACGGACGACGACGCGGGCAGAGCCGCGCGCTCTTGACCGGGGTTCGGGCCGCATCGCACGATCTGATCGTCACCCTCGATGCCGACGGCCAGAACGATCCTGCCGATTTTGCCAAGCTCTTCGGAGCCTATGTAAGCCGGCAGGCGCAGACGACGCGCATGATCATCGCCGGGCAGCGGCTGCATCGCCGGGACTCGCTCGTCCGGCGCCTATCCTCGCGCATCGCCAATCGCATCCGTGCGACCTTGCTCAACGACAACGTGCGCGACACCGGCTGCAGTCTGAAGCTGTTTCGACGTCAGGATTTCCTCGAGCTTCCGTTCTTCGATCACATCCACCGCTTTCTTCCCGCAATGATGAAAGCATCGGGCGTGAAAGTCGTTCTCGTCGACGTCGGTCACCGGCCGCGCACGGCCGGCCTCTCCAAGTACGGCGTCTGGGATCGCCTGTGGGTTGGCGTTCACGATCTCATCGGCGTGCGCTGGCTCATGAAGCGCCAGGTCGCAAGCGTTGAGCTTGAGGACGTGCTGTGACGGTTCCGGGATCAGACACGCTGTGGCTCGGCATCGGCTTCACCGGGCAGGCGCTGTTTTTCATGCGCTTCTTCGTGCAATGGATCGCCTCCGAGAGGGAGCGGCGCTCCGTGATCCCGCGCGCCTTCTGGTACTTCAGCCTTGCGGGCGGCTTGGTCCTTCTGGCGTACGCAATACGCCGCGCAGATCCGATTTTCATCATCGGGCAGGCAACCGGGATCCTGATCTACGGGCGCAATCTCCACTTCGTCGCCGGCCCGGCCGGGCCTGCCGCGGACACCACGGGGGCGGCGCGTGGCATCGAACGCTAGTGTGGCGGACCGGCGAGGCTTCGCGGCGGTGCTGCTCTTCGGGGCTCTCCTCGTTGCCGCGGCGCTGCTCCTCCCGGCGTTTCCGGTCGACGAGACCCGCTACCTCACCGTCGCATGGGAAATGCGGGCCACGGGAAGCTGGAGCTTGCCGACCCTGAACTTCGAGCCCTACGCCCACAAGCCGCCGCTGCTGTTCTGGCTGATCAATGCGAGCTGGAGCGCATTCGGGCTTGGCGTCTGGCCGGCGCGGATGGTTGGCGTGGGGGCGACCGTCGTCGTTCTCATCTTCACGCACGGCCTTGACAGGCGGTTGGGTCCCGCGCGGTCGCCCGGCTTGGCCCTCAGCGCTCTCATGCTCCTCGGGCTGCCGCTGTTCATCATCCTCGGCGGCTCGATCATGTTCGACATGCTTCTGACGGCGACGGTTTCCGGCGCGATGCTGGCGCTTTGGATCGCGGGACGCTCGGGCGACGGGAGAGCGTTCCTGGCCTATGGCGCAGCGATCGGCCTCGGACTGCTCGCCAAGGGTCCGGTCGTTATGCTGTTCACCGTACCGGCGGCCGTGCTCGCGCGGTATTGGATTGCGCCGGAGCATCGCCCCGGCTGGTTCCTGCGCATCGGCGCGGCCCTGGCGCTCGGCGCACTGATGGGGCTGGCCTGGGCGCTGAGGGCCGCTTCCCTTGGGGGTCCGGACTATGCCGCGATGCTGCTGTGGAAGCAGTCCGCAGGCCGGATTGCATCCTCGTTCGCCCACGCCCGTCCCTTCTGGTTCTACCTGCCGGTGCTGCTACTGTTCTGCGCCCCGCTGCTCGTCTGGCGTCCGGCCTGGATCGGCCTGCGCCGAAGCCTCGAACGCAGCACGCCCGCGCGCAACTTTTTCCTGGGATGGATCCTGCCGGGCCTCCTCGGCCTCAGCCTGATCAGCGGCAAGCAGATCCACTATCTCCTGCCCCTGCTTCCGGCCATGACGTTGCTGGTCTCGCTGGGCGTCCGAGGCGTCGCGTTGCGCGATGCTGACCGCTTTGCCTGGGCCGTGCTCGCGGTGGGGCTTCTGATCGCGGCAGTTGCGCTCGTGCGGGAAGACGATCGCCTTTTTGCGAACGACAGCACCCTCGTCAGCATCGTGAGCCAGATCAGCGTCCCGCAATTGCTCTTGACCGGCACCTTGACGGTCGCAGCGATCGCGCTCTTTCGCGGTTCGGCGCAGCGGACGCTGATGGGGCTTGCGACCGCCAATTTGATCTTCCTCGGCAGTCTAGCGCTCGAAACCCGCGCCGCTGTCGCCGGCCTGTTCGATCTGCAGCCGCTGGCGGACGTGGTGCAGCGCGTCCGCGGTCGGCCGATCGCCGTCGCGCAGCGAACGCGCGGAGAGCTGGGCTTCCTTGCCCGGCTCGATCGTCCGGTCGTTTTCGTCCCCGAGGCAGAGCTTCCTTCGTGGTTCGCGCGCCATCCGGATGGCGTTGCCATCATCCGAAAGAGGTCATCATCGCCGCAGCCGGATGCACCCCTTCCAGGAACGGCGCTCTACCGAGGGAAGTACCGCCTGCAGGACGAATTCCTCGTCGTATCCGCACCCATGCAATAGCGCCCGGGACGTCACGCCATGAAACCGGAAGACGACTCGGTAGAGCCCGTCGACAAGCTTGGCAACCGCATCCGGGCACGGATAAACGAGCTGTCACCATCGCTCGCGCGCGTCATCAAGTTCATCGATGCCAACAGACTGGATGCAATGACCAAATCCGCCGTCGATCTGGGCCGCATGATCGGCACGTCGGATGCAAGTGTCATTCGCGCTGTGAAGGCGCTTGGCTTCGAAGGCTTCAAGGACCTGAAGCAGGAGCTCGCAGCCTCGCTCGGAAAGGGACATTCCGCCGCCGACAACATGATCAGGACCCTCACCGACGTCGGCGACTCTTACGATGCTGCGATCGATCGCGTGCTGAACGATCACGAAGCGTCATTCAAGGCGTTAAGGTCTCCCGAAACGCGCGCGCAAATATCCGCAGCGGTGAAACTACTTGCATCGGCCCGCCGCATCGGCGTCTTTGGGCTCGGGCCGTCCTCCCATCTCGCGCGATACTTTGCGCTTCAGGTGACGCGGAGCGGCCGACCCGCACAGGTCTTCGACGGCAGCGGATCGCCGCTTCCCGATCAGTTGCTCGGCATGCAGGACGTGGATGTGGTCGTGATGCTGGCCTACGGCCGGCCTTACAAGGAAGCGACGATCTGCCTGGCCGAAGCGCGCAGGGTCCGTACGCGCATCCTTCTCATCACGGACTCCGCGGAGAAGGGCCTGGCGTCCCATGCGACGGCGGTCGTGGCGGTGCACCGGGGCAAGGCTGGCCGCGTGGCTTTGCACGGCGCCACGCTGGTCTGCCTCGAAGCCATCATGTTGGGACTGGCGTCGCGGAACAAGGACCGTTCCATCCTGACGCTGGAGCGCTTGAACGAGCTGCGTAAATCCCTTGGCAAGGCGCCGTAGCGCCCGCGCTTGACGCGGTGTGGCGATCCCGCATCGACGCGGCGATGTCGGAGTTTTCGAGAAATCTCATTATTTACTACTACAGTACGCAAACCGAGTTTGATCCCACGTGAGTAAGCCAGCCAACGACGCATCTGCCGTCCACTAGCCAGCCAGCTTGCGTTTGAGATCCGCACCGCGACAGCAGCATTTGTCGCGGTGCGGCCGACACGGGGGATCATACCTGGGGGATGTCTTATGCGTGAGGTCAAGGGCCGCGGCGCTCGTTCGGCGGCCATTTTCATCGGCACTGTAGTGTCAGGAAGTTTTGGGGTGGGGGCGGGCGCGTTCGCGCAGGAAGCCGCGGCGCCTGCAGAGCTGCCGCCCTTGGAGGTAACGGCGCAAGGCAAGAAGAAAGCCGCCGCGGCGAAGAAGAAGGCCACGACGTCGCCGGTCCCGCAGGCGCCGCCGGCGGTCGTAGAAAGCGTCGACACGGAGCGGGCCGGTGAGGTGGACGGCAGCCTGTCGTCCAACGGCGGTGTCGACGGCTACATCGCAACCAGATCGTCGACCGCCACGAAAACCAATACGCCGATCCTGGATATTCCGCAGTCCATCACGGTTGTGACCAAGCAGCAGGCGAAAGACCAGGGCTCGCGTGACCTGAACAAGGCGCTGACCTTTGTGCCCGGCGTCATCATGGGGCAGGGCGAAGGTCACCGCGACGCGCCGACCATCCGCGGCGTCAGCACCACCGCCGACTTCTTCGTCGACGGCGTTCGCGACGATGTGCAGTACTTCCGCGATCTCTACAATATCGACCGCGTCGAAGTGCTGAAGGGACCGAACGCCATGATCTTCGGGCGCGGCGGCGGCGGCGGCGTCATCAATCGCGTGACCAAGAAGGCCGACGGCGAGCGCATCTATGAGGCGACGACCACCTACGGCTCGTTCGACACCAAGCGCGTCGAGATCGATGCCGGGCAAGCGGTCACCAACGACTTCGCCGTCCGCATCAACGGCATGTATGAGGATTCCGGCAGCTACCGCGACTTCGTGGACCTTGAGCGCTACGGGATCAATCCGACGGTCACCTTCAGGCCTGCCGACGACACCAGGGTTCGTCTCGCCTACGAGTACTTCAGCGAAGACCGCACGGTCGATCGCGGGATTCCGTCAAACTCCGTGACCGGCAAGCCCGCCAAGACCGACTCGTCGACGTTCTTCGGCAACCCCGACGAAAGCTACATGGATTTCAGCGGACACACGGCAACCGCGACCATCGAGCACAAGTTCGACAACGGGATCGAGATCAAGAACCACACGCAGTACGGCAACTACGAGAAGTTCTATCAGAACGTCTTCGCCAACAGCGCCTGGAACGGGATCCCAGGAAGCACTATCGCGCTCGGAGCTTACAATCAGAACACCGACCGCGAGACGATCTTCAATCAGACCGACGTGACGACGAAGATCAATATGGGCTCGGGTATCCGCCACACTTTGCTCGCGGGCGTGGAACTTGGCTATCAGGAAACTGACAATCAGCGCGACCCGAACTCGGGCAACTATTCGATGACACCGGTTCCCTTCAGCAATCCGGTGTCATGGCAAGTCCCGGCCTGGGGCACGAACCCCGGCCCCTTCAATCACTCCGAGCTCAATCTCGCCGGCGTTTACCTGCAGGATCAGATCGAGATCACGCGATATTTCGACGTAATCGGAGGGATCCGGTTCGACCGCTTCGATCTGGACTATACCTGCCATACGCCGGATGGGTTCTCGAATCGCTGCGCGACGGGTGGCACGCCGTCAAACGCCAACACGACGGGGTTCAGCCGCGTTGACGAGGTCTGGTCGCCGCGCGTTGGTGTGGTCTTCAAGCCCATCGAACCTCTGTCGCTCTATGCCAGCTACTCGAAGTCGTTCCTGCCGCAGTC
>JRYH01009493.1_pt1 | contig 23354 bp, 25 predicted proteins | sample 235351 | NCBI WGS metagenome assembly JRYH01 (sample SAMN03074221, study PRJNA261480) | activated sludge metagenome | biome: Wastewater Treatment Plant; feature: Wastewater; material: Activated sludge; isolation source: activated biomass of a wastewater treatment plant treating wastewater... ...
CCTGTGGCCTGGAAGACGTTTGGGGAGAGGTGGAAAGACAATGGGTGGCGGGGGTTTATTCCAAACGTAGTAGACAGCCAAATCGCCTCCACGTATTGGGACGAAAACGTGATGTCCGCAGGTCTAAAGCCCTTGTCCAAGCAGCTTCTAGGGTATGAGCAACAGACCTATGCTCAAACCACGACCTGGGTTTCTGTGGATGGCCAGGAGATGTGGTTGAAGGACGCACCGCAGGGTGCCCACCCAGTGGTTCTGCGAGAGTTCAAGATGCACGAGCTTAGCGCAGAGCACGTCTTTGGCTACGGTATTGACGACTGCTACACAGCACAGAGTCTGTACCATTTTTTCAAAATGGTCATGGAGATGGAAGGTACGTTCGACGCGTTTATGCGTATCGAGCAAAAACCTATGTACCTGTCTGCATGGTCCTACGTAGAAGGAACGCCTATTAGTGTAGAGCGGCTCCTGACCTTGAAGAAGGCCGATGAAGAGTCTCGGGTTACTCACGAAGCTACTCTGCATGCTTATCTGATTGACAAGGGTTGGGAAGGTTCGGTATGCCCACAGTTCGAGGAACTGTCTGCTTCTTCGGTAAAGACCGCGGTTTATATTATTTTGGGAGAGGAGCTGAAGACTGCAGTACACACAGTAAGCAAGCTGGCGAAGATGGTCGAAACAGTAGAGCACGCGGATGCTCCTCTCCTGGCACAGTTGATTGAGGGCGGTGATGTAGCCCAGATCAATGACTGGATGGGCAAACGCTTCGTTGCTGCTCCCGACTTCAATACTGGGAGCTTCGTGCAGATCGGGAAGCTGATGTATGAGGTGATGGGCCTGCCGATCCGTCTTCGAAACAAGGCCACGGACGCAATGCGGGCCAAGGGTATCCGAGAAGGGAATCCGCAGACCGACGACGATGCCATTAACATGGCGATCAAAATGGGAGATGCGAAGGGCCGTGACGCGGAAGTTCTCACGGCTCTGCTCGAGCTGAAGTCGATCAAGACCAGATCATCTCTGTACTGGGAAGCGTACCCCAAGTTCTTGCACTGGACGGACAACCTTCTGCACCCGGAGGTTCGCCAATGTTCAACGAACACCCGGCGCCACACCTCGGCCAACCCCAACATCCAGCAACAGGACGCGACCGTAGGCGGGGTCAGAAGCGTGATGAAGCCCCACCGCAGGGACGCAGTGTTCGTTTCGCTCGATCTGGCCGGTCAGGAGATCCGGCTCCTCGGGGACTACAGCCGAGACGAGAACATCATGTCGGCGTACATCGGAGACCCGCCGCGTGACCTTCACAGCTTCACTGCAGCCATGATCCTGGGCCTTTCTTACGAGGAGTTCCGGGCCCGCTTCGAATCTAAAGACGAAGCGATTGCATCGGAGGCCAACCTAGCTCGCCAGCGGGGCAAGACGGTGTTCTTTGCTTCGTCCTATGGTGCGATGGCTCCGAAGATCGCGCTGGGGCTCGGCATTTCTGAGGAGCTCGCCCAGACCTACCTGGACGCACTTGACAAGGCTTTCCCTAGAGTCGCCCCGTGGAAGGAAGAGACCGAGGCGTTCGTCAGCACCCACGGCTGGGTCCCGGTCATGGGCGGTACTCGGCGCCACCTCCGGGAACTCATCCTGTCTGATGACAAGTGGACGGCTAGTAAGGCATTGCGGCAGGCGTCCAACGCTCGAATCCAGGGGGCAGGCGGTAACCAGATCCGAACCATCATGGGCCGGGTGTGGGACAGCGATCTTTTTGAGCGCTATGACCTACGGTTCTATTGGCCGTGTCATGATGAGCTCTGCTTCTCAGTGCGACGAGATCACGCGGTACCTGTGATCCAGGCGCTGCACAAAATGATGTGTCTGCAGTTCCTTGCTGCTCTGCCCTCGGCATCTTCCATCGGCATTGGACGGACCTACGGTGAGCTGATCGAGATTGGCGAGGTCGCAGACCCAGATCTGATCGAGGATGCGGTTCGGAAGGCCTTAGACAGGGAGATTCAGGCTGTGGCCTGAAGTTGTCAAAAACGGTCCTGGTACTAAGATGAGAAACTGCCTGTCGCGAGGCGTTACATGGCAAAAGATAAAGGCTTTAGACGGGCAGGTATAACTGCCCAACGGCTCCACGAGCTTCTTCGATATGACCCCACCACAGGGTTCTTGCATTGGAAGACTCGAAGAAATCAGATTGCTCTAGAGGGTTCTGTCGCTGGGCACCGGCACAACTCCAGAGGAAAAATTTATTTTAGAGTGCGGGTAGACAATAATCTTGTTATGGCTCACCACTTGGTTTGGCTTATGGTTTACGGGGAGTGGGCCCCCGATCAGATAGACCACATAAATGGTGACGGTCTAGATAACAGACTAGAAAATCTTCGCTGCGTACCTCAAAGAGAAAACAATAAAAATGCGGCGTTACGGAGAGATAATAAGACAGGGGTATCTGGAGTTACCGTAAGCCGTGCCGGATCTTTTGTAGCCAGCATCCGCATTGATGGGAGGTTTACGCACCTAGGGACGTTCAAAAGTCTAGAAGACGCATCCAAGGCTCGACAGGAAGCGATGGAAAAGCATGGTTTTCACCATAACCACGGAAGGGTGAAGTTGCAGAAGTTGTCTAGTGTCTTAAGTGGAGAAGAACAACAATGAAAAAGTACTCCCATGATTGGTGGCAGTCTCTCCGCCCGGAGATCGCGGGCAGGGAGACAGAGAAGCTGGTGGAGAGTCTTCTCGACCAGGAGAACACTCGCCGCTTGGGTTTCGCCTGGCACAGGTTCCCGGACTCGAAGGCAGCAGGGCGCGTGATCGCGCCCCAGCCCTCCGACTACCTAGTGGCCAACGGCAAGCGGACCTTCCTGCTGGAGGTCAAGGCCCTGAGCCATGCCTACCGGCTGCCCAAGGATAAGGTGCGCCAGCTCGCCACCATGCACAAGTTCGACGCCGCGAGCACCAAGGGTGTCATCGTCGTCAACCACTACCTCGAGAGCGTGTGGCGCTGCTTCCGGGCTACTGACCTGGAGCTGGGCAAACCTTCNNCCTCCTTGCGGCAACCGTTGACCTCGACAAGGTCAAGTTCCCCTGCTACGTGTCCCCGAAGCTCGACGGGATCAGGGTCCTGGGCATGAGCGGGAAGGCGATGACCCGGTCCCTGAAGGAAGTACCGAACCGGTTCATCCAGTCCGTGTTCGCCTCAGGCATCTACGATGGCCTGGACGGGGAGATCATCGTGGGCCCCGCCAATGCCCCGGACGTCTATCGCGTCACCAACAGCGCGGTCATGAGCCGGGACGGTGAGCCCGACTTCACCTACCACGTGTTTGATCTCCTTGGCCAGCAATACTCCCCGTTCTCCGCTCGCTTAGAAGGGCTGGCGACCCGGGTTCACCCACGAGTAGTTCACGTGCCCCAGGTCAAGGTCCACGACCTTGCGGGATTGCACGACGCAGAAGAGGGTTGGCTCAGTGAAGGCTACGAAGGCTTGATGGGCCGGAGCATCGACGGCGTCTACAAGTATGGCCGTGCCACGATGAAAGAGGGTATTTTGTGGAAGCTTAAGAGGATGAGCACCAGCGAGGCCGTCATCCTCAGGGTAGTTGAACTTGAGCATAACGCTAACCCAGCCACAGCTAATGAGCTAGGGTATACCTCAAGGTCCTCAGCTAAGGCAGGGAAAGTCGGGGCTAAGACCATGGGGGCACTCTGGGTCAAAGACCTTAGCTCAGGGGTTGAGTTTTCAATTGGCACGGGCTTTACAGCAGAGGATAGGCAGATGTTCTGGGATTCTAAAGCTGAAGCAGCAGGTCTAATTGTTACCTATAACCACTTCAGTGTAGGTAATTATGATAAACCTAGGTTCCCCAGTTACAAGGGGACCAGAGACAGCCGAGATTTGTAATGGGTAGAAAGCGTGTGATAGCGCCTGGCGATGTGTTCGGGCGCATGACAGTAGTGATGGAAGTTCCCCGCAGCCTGCGGCTAACGGAGGGAGGCCGACGCCGAGAGTTTATTTTAATCTGTAGTTGTGGCACCAGGGTACAGAGGCCAATTAAAGAGTACCTATCAGGCAGGTACGTATCCTGTGGGTGTGCTGGAGCTGAATCAAGGGTTAAAGCAGTCGCTACTCACGGGATGTCCGGTACCCGCGTATATAGGGTCTGGGCCAAAATGCGCGAGCGGTGTGATAACCCTAATTCACAGTACTACGATGACTACGGGGGAAGAGGCATCTCTTATGCGCCTGGGTGGGCGAACTTCTCTAAGTTCTGGGAGGATATGGGCCCTACTTACAGACCGGGGTTGGAGCTAGACAGGGTAGACCCTAACGACGGGTATTGTGTGGAGAATTGTCGGTGGGTTACAGAAGACGTGCAGGCGTTCAACCAAAGAGTGCGCAGCACCAACACATCCGGTAGAACAGGCGTTTACAGATCGCGAGCAGGAACTTGGTGGGCGGAGATTCAGCGGGAGGGAAGAACGGACTACCTAGGTACTTTCCGAAGCTTTGAAGATGCCTGCTCAGCAAGGTCTAAAGCTGAGATGGATGTTTATGGCTTTACTAAGGATACCCAAGCTCCTAGGGTTCCGCGCTGAGGAGGACATGTGATGGAATGGCTTTTTGGTATTGCCCTGGTCTGTATCCTCTTCGTTCTCTCTGGTATTGGCACGTCAATCTGGATGACGGTGTTCAAAGACTGGGAGGACCGCAAGAAGAAGTAAGTTGACACAGCCCACCTGAAGTCCTAAAGTGAAACCTGTAGGCCCCAGCACAGCGCTGGGGCCGCTTACATGGAGAGCACCATGTTAATACTTAATGACCTGCACATCGGAGCCTCCCGCAAGGCGGGGACGACGCCGGCATCACAGGCCGCGCTCACCGAGCACGTCCACCAACACTTCGAGGCGTTGATCAACGCCACGGACGAGGACCACATCGTCATCAACGGCGACCTCTTCGACGGGTTCGAAGTCCCGGGCACGGACCTGATCAGAACCTTCAACGTGATGGACCGCTGGTTCATGAAGGGTCGGCAGGCCCAGCACCTCACACTCATCGCCGGCAACCATGACTGGAACCCACGCGGAGACAAGGTCTCGTCCTTTCACCTGCTTGCCCACTTTCTCAAGGTTCGTCGGGGTATGGCAGTCGACGTCATTGACCACACCCGGGGACTCTCTAGGGTCTCTGATAGAGTTTGGGCCATCCCCCACATGCCCAACCAGGACCTGTTCGACATCGAGCTTCACAAGGCTTTAGACGTGGCAGGAGAGGGGGACTTCCTACTTCTGCATGCCAACTATGGCAACAATTTTGCCGTAGAGGCTGATCATTCACTAAATGTTAGTAAAGAGGCTGCTGATCTTCTTATCTCCGCAGGCTGGACATTGATCTTTGGCCATGAACATCAGGTCCGAGTAGCCCAAAGCATTATCATTCCTGGGGCCCAGATCCCCACGTCTGTAGCTGATTGCCTCGGGTGCCAAGGTAAGCACTACCTCACGCTCAGCGGCAAGGAGACCCAACTCAGGGAGTGGTTGAACCTTGAAGAGGACAAGGTCTTCACACGGGTTGACTGGCGAAACCTTGACGCTGATCCTGGCTACCAGTTCATCCGTGTCGAGGGCACAGCCGCCGCGGAAGAAGCCGCGGAGGTGGTCGATGCCGTAGCCAGGTTCCGGGCCAAGTCACAAGCCTATGTGGTGACCAACGCAGTCAAGGTCGAGGGCGNNGAGCAGATCACAGCCTTCAACGTGCTCGACGCCCTGCTTGCGGAACTGTCCGAGGAGGAGGGCAAAGTTGTGAGGGCGCTCCTGTCATGATCCGAATCGCCGGCCGGCGATACTCCTGGCACATAAGGACATCACAGCAGGGCAGGCTGCACACGCTGTCCAGACGACACAGGGGTGTCACCACCACCATTTCATGGGTCGCCCTAGTCAATGACCCGGACCCCAGAAAACGAACCTTGTCGTTCCTGAAAGCGCAACTCAGGGAAGCGGCACGCCAGATAGACAGGAGGATCTATGTTGAAGAAAGTAGAGCTGCGGAATTTTCGTAAGCACACCGACCTAAAGGTATGCTTTACAGAGGGCTTAAACGTTATTCGTGCCCCGAATGAAGGGGGCAAAACGACAACCCTTGAAGCCATTGCCTATGCTTTATTCGGCAGCAAGGTCCTGCGAGATGGTCTGGACAACACTGTGACCTGGGGCCAGCCAACCAACTCTCTCAAGGTCATGGTCGAGTACGGGGACTACGTCATTACCCGGTCCAAGAAGGGTGCTGAGGTCCTGTCCATGGGTCAAGTCTTCGTCACTGGTCAGTCAGAAGTCACCGCGTTCTGCGAGAAGCTCATCGGGGCCGATGGCGCGACCGCAGCCAACCTCATGTTCTCGAACCAGATGGGGTTGCGAGGCATCCTGACCAGCGGACCGAAGGCCACGGCCCAGCTCATCGAGGACCTGAGCGAATTTTCGATCTTCGACAAGCTCCTTGACGCCGCCCAGCACAAGCTGCCACTCGGCGCCGCGACGGTGCAGGCTGCTCGACTGCAACGCCTGACGGCCGAGATCGAGGCCCTCGCAGTGCCCACGGCGCCTGATGCAGCGGCNNCCTGGTCGAGAAGCTGGCCGGCGCCCGGGACGCGGTGGCCAAGATGAAGCACGCACGGTCCCACCGCGCCACACTGGAGGCCAACCTGACCAAGGTCGAGGGCAGGCAAAACGACCTGAGCGTCGAGCGCACCAGTGTTGAGGGGCAGGCAACGCTCGAGCCCCGCGCCACTGCGGACCTTGAGGAAGGCCTTCGCCAATCCCAGGACGTCACGGCTCGGCGCCGCGCGTGGGCACAGTTCCAGAAGCTGCCCACACCCGAGCGGCACAGCCGTGAGGCGATGAACGCGGAGATCACCCGCTTCCAGGCCGACATCAAGCACGCCGACGAGACAATGCGGCAGGCCCAGACCAACATCAAGGTGGCCCAGGCCAAGCTCATCAACAGCAGCACGTGTGGCTACTGTGGCCAGGACGTGAGCCAGTTCCCAGAGGTGGCCAAGCTCAACGCTGAGCTCGAGGCTGCGATCCTGAGTGAGGGGCAACGCCGAGTCGAGGCCCTGGAGAACAAGGAGGCCGCGGAGCGGGGCCTGGAGAACGTGCAGGCCCTGTTCCGGGTCGAGGACGAGATCCTGCGGGGCATCCGGGGCATCGAGCAGTACCTGGAGCGGGACGAGAGCGTGGTGCCGGCGCTGTTCATGTGGCAAGGGCTGCCCCCGCCCCCGCCAGAGGAGGCCGAGCCTGACTACGCCGCCATGCTTGCGGAGGCGAAGCGGTACAATGATGCCATCCTGAAGGCCAACACTAAGCTGGAGATGCTCAACCGCCAGATCCACGACCTTGAGGACGACCGACTCAAGCTCGTCCACGAGCTTCGGGGCCTACGCCCAGTGTCCGACGCGGACCTGGCGCAGGCCGAGGCCGGGTTGAAGGAGGGTGAGGAAACCCTGGCCGAGGCCCGAGGCGCCATCACGGATCTGCAGCGCAGCATCGACGGGGCCGAGGCTGACTTCAGGTTTGCCGTGGCGATGCACACGGCAGCGCTCGAGAAGCGCGCTCAGCTCGAGAAGCAGATCGAAAGCACTAAGCAGGAGATCAGCGCGCTGGAGTTCAACAACGGCCTGGTCAAGAAGATCCGGGCAGCCAGGCCCGTGATCGGCAACAAGCTGTGGTCGATGGTTCTGGCGAGTGTGAGCACTGTGTTCAGCCAGATGAGAGGGGAGAACTCAATTGTCTCTAAGGAAAAGGATGGGTTCACGGTCAATGGCCGGAGCGTTGATTCTCTCAGCGGCTCTACCCTTGATTTGCTTGGGAAGGCAATACGGGTGTCCCTTGTGAAAACGTTTATTCCTCAGTGCCCGCTTCTAATAATGGACGAGCCGTTCGCGTCTATGGACGAGGGTAGAACGCAAAAAGCACTTGCCGCAACCGTATCTTATGGGTTTAGCCAGATAGTGCTTGTTACCCATGAGTGCACGTCAGAGACACTTGCGAATAACATAATAGAGCTATGACTAGACAATGCTTGGACTATACTCAACTCATAGGTAAGCGATACGGGAGGTTGACTGTCGTCTTAACTCGTGGGCGAAACAAGAGAAGAGAGAAGCTGCTGCACTGTAGGTGCGACTGCGGTAGAGAAATTGAGACCCCATACCCAAGGCTAAAAAGCGGTAATACCAAGTCCTGTGGCTGCCTCCAGCCAGAGAAGGCCAGGATTAGTGGGTTAGCCAAGACTACCCATGGGGGCTGTAAGTCTGACACCTACAAATCATATAGGTCAATGCTCAGGAGATGCTATGACATCAACCATATCTCCTATAAGACACATGGTGGCAGGGGCATTAAGGTAGCTGATAGGTGGCGGGGGCCTGATGGGTTTGAGAACTTCAGAGTTGACATGGGAGAAAGACCGGATGGAATGACCCTAGACCGATACCCCGATAATGACGGAGACTACGGACCTAGTAACTGCAGGTGGACCACCGCGAGAGAGCAGGCCAGGAACATGAGAAGTAACAGACTAATAACTGCAAGAGGTAAAACTATGGTTCTTAAAGATTGGGCCATAGAACTGGGCTTAAGCTCTACAACGATTCTTGACAGAATCAAAAGAGGTTGGACGGAAGAAGAAGCAGTCACAACTCCAGCCCATCAAAAACCGGTAAGTAAGCTTTAGAGTTTCGGTCAACATAAGGGTAGAAAAATGAAGGGAGTAATGATGGGTATTGTGGCGGTCGACGGGCACGAGGGGCCCGCGATTGCCATCAAAGTCAACGACGGGGATACGGCCGTTCTCGCCATCCCCGCCGCTGTGCAGATCTTCGAGATGCTAGGCGATCTGCTGTACCAGGTCGGCGCCATTCGAGATGAGGACGATATGGAAGAAGGGACTATGCTGCAATGAACATGGACAAGATGTTGAAGTTCCTCCCTGACGCTAAGGCGGCACAGGGCCGGAGCAAGGACCGCAGCACTAAGGTTGGTGCAGTCGTGCTGGACGATGACTACAACATTCGCGGCTCGGGTTACAACGGGTTTCCACGTGGCGTAAATGATGACATGGATGAGAGGCACGAGCGGCCCCTCAAGTACAAGTTCTCTTCGCACGCGGAAGAGAACGTCGTAGCCCAGGCTGCCAGGGTGGGGGTGTCACTCAAGGGTTGCACCCTACTCCTGACCTCACTGCACCCGTGCACGAGCTGTGCCCGGATGATTATCCAGGCTGGCATTAAGCGGGTACTCGCCCCACTCAAAAAGGCTGAAGGTACGGGTGAGTACAGGGTTGACTGGAATGAGGAGGAGAGACTCGCACTTGAGATGTTTCAAGAGGCTGGTGTAGATGTTTATTTTTATCCTGAGGATTTGAAGTGAGTACCAAACTGATCTGGATTACCCCCGACGCCGAGAAGCTGCTCGGCTACATTGCTCGGGTGTCTAACCCACAGAACCAGGACAACGAGAATGTGGAGGGCTTGCTTCGGTACATGGTTAAGCACCAACATTGGTCCCCCTTCGAGATGGCCAGCGCAGTGTTCGAGATCGAGACAACACGGGACATAGCTCGGCAGATCCTGAGACATCGCTCGTTCTCATTCCAGGAGTTCAGTCAACGGTACGCTGACGTGTCCTTGCTACCTGCCGCGCAGTTGCGCGAATGTCGCCTACAGGACACGAAGAACCGCCAGAACAGCCTGACCACGGACGATCAGTCCAAGCATGACCTGTGGGGTCAGCTCCAGGCGAAGGTCAGCGACGTTGCGCTGGCAGCGTACCAACAAGCTCTCGAGATGGGTGTGGCCAAGGAACAGGCCCGGGCCGTGCTGCCAGAAGGCTTGACACCCAGCCGCATGTACATGAGTGGGACTCTGCGCTCGTGGATGCACTACTGTCAGCTCCGCACGCAGCCTGAAACCCAGAAGGAGCACCGACTGATTGCCCAGTCGATCAGCGACGAACTTGCCCTGCAGGTGCCCGCGGTCTGGTCTGCGATGGAGCAACCCTGATGGTGGCCCCGATTCCGCGCGTCCGGGAGCAGGGCGAGCCTGAGGTCCGACTGCGCCGAGGCTTCTTTGGCAAGCTCATTGTTCAGGTCCGGTACCCCGTCTTTGTGGAGAAGTACCCCTTCCCCCGACGAGATGGCCTGACTGAATGGGAGGGCAGGGGCATGGGCAAGTGGCGAGACGCCGACCCCGACAACTTCAGGGAAGTCCTCGCCATAATTGATAGGCTGAAGATCAGCGCAGTGTAAGTCACCGCCCGCCCACGGAACCACCATGGTTCAGGCCATCGTCAGGTCAGCATGACGAACACTGAAGGGTGTTGCGGGAAAAACGTGGGCGGGCACCCACATAAGGATAACAACATGGGTTGTCACTATTGCGACTCCTGGGCCGGCAGACCACTAGGAGAGAAGGTTGTGTGCGAGGACTGCTACCAGACAGTGAAAGCAGTACCTGACGAGGACAGGGTCGGTGTCCTGACCGAGCGCCTACAGAAGGTTCACGGGCTGCTGATTAAGCATACGCAGCAAGGATATGTGTTCGACTGGACACGAGAGTTGGCGAGGCGGATTGAGTTCCTGTCCCGGCTCTCCAGCGAACCCGGGTTACCTGCAGCTACTATAGTGCAGGAGGTTGTGGTACAGCGCACAGCTAGTGAAGTGCCGGCAACAAGGTTGCCTAGGCCTCTGAAGATTCGTAAGCTTAGGTAAGGCTGGGGGCAGGGAACATAAAAGCCCCGCGCCCTCTAGGAGAGCGCGGGGAAGGCCCCTACGGCAACTCAACAACTACGACAACCCCGCCGCCGCCATGAACAGCCCATCCACCTCTGCTTCCGTCGCCAGCCCCTGCGCGATCATGACCGCGATCAGCGGGTGATCCCGGCGCACCGACAGCGCATATTCCCACTCGATCTGCGCGGCCCGGCGCTGCGGCATGGGCAGCGCGTCGATCACGCCCTGCGCGGCGTCGAGCAACCCGGCATTGAGCAGCGCAAGTCGGGCCTGGCGCATCGTGACTTCCTGCGGCACGCCCGGCCCCGGATCGGGCTCGGGCTCGGGGATGATTGCAGGCTCTGGCACGTTGCCCGCTTTGGCCCACGCGAGGTAGTTGCGCCAGCGCGGGTCGGATTTGATGGGCTGGATGTGATCGCCGGTGGCCAGGTCGATCACACCTTGAGTGAGATGGAGCCTGTACATCATGCGTACTCAACCACTGTCCAGCGCCCCGCGATTTTCGTCGGATTATTGCCCGCCCCGCCCGGCGCAGAGATCCGCAGCACAGTCGAAGACGTGAGTCGCGCAGTGCATTCGTACGACGACCCTGTACTGCTGTCTTGCCGAGTAAATGCTGACTGCAACTCGCCGTTCGTGGAGCCGCCCACAAAGACAACCGTCGATCTGGAAACGTCGACAGCAGAAATTGTTACGTCGCAGTATTTATGATCCTCCGTGTTAATCGTCCCGGTGGATGGCGCGGCATTCACCCATCCGCCTTGAACCGACCTGACTACTCCAGTTGCAAGAACCCCTGCGTCCAGCTTTGCCGCCCGCGCATCAGTCCAAACGGCATTACTCAGCGCCGTGGCGGCCGGCGCCCTGCTGGTCACTGTCGCGTCGAGTTTGTCCAGATTCGCCGCGCGCGAGGCCGTCAGCCTGTCGAGCAGCGTTTTGAGTTTGCCGGGAACACCGGCCAGCATTGTCCACATGTGTTAGCTCCAAGTCGTGCTGATTACATTGCCGCCAGCGTCGTAGCTGATCGACTGCGTGCCGATGTTGTCGTATGCGCTGCCAGAGTTCGCGGAGTACGCAAAGACAGCGATGGTCAGATTGTCCGCAGCACCGCCCGTCGTGCCCCATGTGCAGGTCGCGCGAAGCCGCTCGGTGCCGTTGCTCCACAGCATCGTCGTCGGCTTTTCTGCCGTGCCGCCGCTCCACGAGTATGACCACCCTGGCGCGGCGCCAAGGGCTGCGATGTCGCGGATCGCGGCAAGGTTTTCGCGCACGCTCGCCGCGAACTGCGTGATGTTTTGCGTTGCCGCATCCGGCGTTGCAGGGTTGAAATGTGTGTAGGCCATTTATACGCCCTCGAAAGTCCATCGAAAGCCCCCGGCGACTTGCGCCCCGGTGGCCGGGTTGAATAGGTACACGTCGAAGCTCGTCGGGTCGCCGGTCACGATGGCATCCACCGTGGCGGTGCGTGACGCGGTGCCGAGCGGCGTGATCGTGATGGCCTTGACGGCCGCGTAGTCATTGGCCAGCGTGATCGTCTTTCCGCCGCTCGACAGGCTCGCGCTCTCGCCGTCCTCCTTGCGCGGCACCGCGTCGATGCGGACAGACGCGCCGGGGATCTCGACATAGACGACCTCGCCCGCTGCCGCCTCGATGCGCATTCGGGCAAATCTCCCTGTCGTCTTGGCGACCATCGGGTACGCCGTCCACGCGGTGCCATCGGGGCCGATGTCCAGGTACTCGTCATGCGTGCCGACGAGGCTGGACGCCACGACCTCAGCCTTCCAGTTGCCCGACAGAGACAGCCCGAAGTCCTCGGACTCGCTCGTCCAGGCCGATGCGATCGTGTTGTATGCGGCCATCGGCAGGGCGTAGCTCGAGAGCGCCGCCGTGAATTTGCTGCCGACCGTGCCGCCGTCCTCGGTCACCCACCGCCGCTTGTCATCCAGGCGGCCGAGCACGTACTCGGCCAGCCCGGACACCGTGGGCGCGTCGAACTCGTAGGCATCGACGAGGAAGGCGTTGGTGTCGAGCGTGACTGTGATCGTGCGCCGGGCCTCAGTCGGCGAGTAGTGCCCCACCGAATCCAATGCCTTGACCATGAACGCCCACGTCCCGGCAGGCACGTCCCTTGTGACCAGCCGCAGCGAGTCCACGCGGTCGATCAGCGTGGCATCGTCCCAGGCGTCCGACGCGAGGCCGTATCGGACCTCGTAGCGCCAGATGTCGATATCGACGGCAGGCGCCCACGACAAACGCACCTCACCACCTACCTCGAAGCCGGTCAAGCTCGGCACGTTGCCCGGCGCGAGCTGCTTGCCCTGCGCGGTGATGTTGCTCGAGGCCACGTCCGACGATGCCGCGGTGCGCGAGACGGTGATGATGTCGAGCTGGTAGCCCTGCCCCTCCTGCACCGACGCCGACGCCCACGTCAGTGCCGTGCCCGGCGCGGTGCCGGTCTGCACCACGGCGCCACCCTGGATGACGTTGATGCGGTAATGGTCGATCCACGGGAAGGCCGGCGCGGCCCAGGTCGCGCGGATGCGGCTAGACCACGTGCCGTCCTGCTGCTGATAGACCTCTTCGGCCAGGGTGAGCGACGTGACCGGCAGCGGCTCACCCGGATCGGGCAGCGACGTGTCCGGGCTGGTCGGCTCGGTCGTCACGGCGTCGGAGTACGCGCCAGGGTCGTATTCCGTCAGGCTCAGGCGGTAGCGCCCGGCCTCGCCAGTGATGCCGGTCACGCGCATCTGTTTTGCGGTCAGCCCGATGGGGTGCGTGACCGCCACCACGTCGCCGACCTCCAGCGCAAGCGCCTCGTCGAACGTGTCCAGGTCGAAGGACAGGTCGGACAGCGTGAGTTTGTTGAGCCGCTCGACCGCCTCGCGCATGGCTTGTGACGCCGAGTGAATCCCCGGCAGCGTGATTTCGGACTCGCGGCGCGGCGTGGTGCCGGCGAGCACGCCGGGCGCGTAGGCGGTGACATAGCCGTCCTTCCACGGCACGACGCTGGTATCGGTGTAGCGGACCATCATCACCGTGGGCGCGTCCGTGATCGGGCGCTTGCGCAGCGCGCCGAGCGCGAGGATGTCGCCTGCCGCGTGGTCGAATGTGCGCACGACCGATGCCGGGCGATCCGGGATCAGCTTGAGGCCGTCGTCACCCGGCACGATCCAACAGCCGGCGTATGTGCGCAGCACGTCGGCGTGCTGATACACGTCGCGCACGTCGGCCAGTGTGACGCCGATCAGCCGGCGCGCCTCGCCGCCAACGATCTCGTCACAGGCGTTCGCCGCCGCTTCGTCGCTCGGCCAATCCACAGATCGCCCTGCGCCATAGACGGGAGAGGACAAAAAATCCGCGAGGGCCAAGGCTGGATTTGTGCTGTACGCCGTCAGGCCGGTGCGCGGATCAAAAACCTTGCGCCCACGGATGACGGCCGCAATCTGCGGGAACTGCTCGATGCTGGACGGCACGCGGAGCACGCTGTAAGCGATGCCAGGTAGCGCGTCGGTATAGACATCGCCCTTGGCTGCAAAGGCCGCGACAAGCCACGGATCGACAGACTGGACAGCAGTGCCGAGGTAGTGCGTGGCGCTGACGCCAGCGGCAATGGGCTTGTCGTCAATCGTGACCGACTCAATACCGTCGATCTCGCCCTCACCCCATATGCACTGGATGACCCAGTACGAGCCATGGAGCAGCACGTTAGCGATCTGCGCGCCAAGTCGATCCCGGCCATACGTGACGCGGATCGGGGCGTTCTCGGCCGCGAGCGTCATCTGGCGCTCTTCGGGCGAGCGTGCCACATCATTGATGTCGCTGCGCGACGTGACCCCCTTGGTAGTTGCGGGCGTTTTCCACGTCGCGTCGGGAAGCCACTTTAGACCGGACGCGGAGCTTTCGATTGTCCCCTCCGCACCGTACTGCTCTCCCAGGATCGCATAGACGGATGACATTACACCTCCACCATGCGGCAGGTGACGCGCCACAGCATGCCGCCCTCGGTCTGCACATCCGGCGCGGCTGCGAACAGCATCTGCCGGGTCACGCCATCACCGGCCCATGTCACGTCCACCGGCAAGAGCCGATTTGTGTCGTAGAAAGACAACAGAGTTGCAACGTCGCCACGCTCGCAGACATGCGAGATCTGCAATTCGAGCTTGCGCCCGGCGAACAGCGCCCGCCCGCGCGCCGCGCCGTTGCTCGCCCGGTCGATCTTGACATCATCCTCCCACGACTCGCGGGATTGGGTCGTCTGCCCGAGATTGGGATATGCGGCCATCAGACGCGCTCCAGTGTGTAAGTGGTCGATCCGATCTTGATCTGCGTGCCGGCCGGAATCAGCCGGGTGAAGCCCGCCGACGCGCCGATGAAGCGGCGCGGGGAAAACAGCGTGCGCGAGCCCTGCGCCACGAGCGCCATCGTCACCGCCGCGGGCGTGACTTCCGCCGACGCGACGACGCCCGAGAACGCCAGCGTCAGGTCATCGTCAGCCAGTGCTGCGGCATCGCCCGTCCAGATCCTCACGACGCGGTCTGCGATGCCCTGCCCGAGGACCAGTGCGCCGAAGGCAAGGTCGGCATTGCCGATCTCGATCCGGGCCGTCTGATTGCCGGCGCCGTCCGCAGACAGGCCCGTGACGACGACGCGCTGGCCACCCGACCAGACTTGACCGGACCACGTAACGTCCCCCGCGGTCGAGAGCCGAGACACGGGCGAAAAGGCGATTTCCACGAGCGCAATCGGCCGGGTGATGGTCGAAGCGAGGGCCGCATCGGCGGCGGGTGTGATGGCGCGCATCAGTAGCCTACCTCCGCCGGACGCAGGGCAGACAGCGCGCTCGTGAGCCCAGCCAAGGCCGATGAATTATCTCTGCTGGTGATCCGGTTTGCTGCCGATGCGATAGCGTTGGCTGCCGACGTGATCGCATTCGCGGCCTGGATCTGCGCGTCAGCCGCCTGCGCCTGCTTCTCGGCTGCCGCCTGCTGTGCGACAGCGGCGGCTTGCTGCGGTTGGTAGTCGATGGGCGTCACGGACAGCCGGTTTTGCGCCAGCGACTCGGCTTCGTAGAGCCGGTCGACAAACTCGCCAGCGAGGCGCTTTTGCTCGGACTCATCCAGCAGGTTGAATGCCTGCGTGGTCTTGGCGTTGATCTGCTCGAACAGCCCCTGAATCGTAGCCGGGTCGGTCGAGGTGCTCAGTTTTTCGAGCAGAACGTCGATTTCGCTGTCGAGGAATGCGTACTTTCCGGCGTTGTCGAGCACCGCAAGCTGGATGTCGCGCACCGACTCGGCGGTCGTCTTGCTGATCGAGGCGAACACTTCATCGACCACGTTCGAGAGCTGATAAAAGGCCGGGGCCAAGGCGTAGAGTTCCGCGCCAAGTTCCCCCGAGCCCTGAATCAATTTGTTGAATTCGGCCGTCGTCTGCGGCATCTCAACGCCGAGCGCAGCGAACTCGTCATAGAGGCTGCGCGTGGCATTTTGCCAGAGTGTCGTTTTGTCCGTCGCCTGCTCCGAGAAAGCGGACAGCTCACTGATCACGGCAGACAACTGCTCGATACTCACGCTGTCGCCAAGTGACCCGAGAATGTCATCAATCCACGCCGGGAGATCAGCAGCAACAAGTGCGTCCCGCAGTTCAGTCCCAACCGCGCCGATGAACTGCTCAAAGCCCGCGCTCGGGTCTTTGCTAAACTTCCGCACGAAGTCCGTTAGTTCGTTGCCTTCCTCGTCGATGATCGAGAAGCGCCCCCTGCTCTTGTCGTCGCCATCCGAAGAAAACCCAAGGCCGACGCGGTAGCTGTTGTCGCCGCCGCCCAGCGCCATCGCCGAGTTGAAGAGGTCCGCCGCCAACTCGGCGAGCGGCGTCAGCGCGTCCGCCACGTCCTGGTTTCGGCGCTTGTAGAAATCGTTCTCGCGGAACTGGTTTGCGGCCAGCCCGTGGGGGTCGGCCTCTGTCGCATAAAGCGCCCGAACCTCAGCATCCGAGCGTGGCGACACCGTATTGCCCGTGCCGCCGGAGATCACGACCGCGCCGGAATGCGGTGTGGAGCCTTTGAACGCGCCTAGCGCGTTGGCAATGGCGGTCGCCGCAGCAATGTAGGGCGCTGCCGTATTTAGCGCCCCGACCAATGATCCGGCGCTTGCCGCTGCCCCGCTCGTCACGCCAGACACCAATCCCGCCTCTGCAAGGGCGGTCATCGCAGCCGCCGACGTGTAACCTGTCATCCCCATACCGGCAGCAAAGCTGCTGAGCCCGGTCAATCCGGTTGCGCCGCCCAGCCAGGACAGCCCCTCGGCCGCCATCCCTAACAGGTCCATACCGGGGATGCCGGGCATCCCGAACCCGCCCGACGACCCACCGCCCGACGCACCGCCCGACGCACCGCCCGACCCGCCACCAAACACTGAGACGAGGTTCAACATGAACTGCTGGCTCAGGGCCTGGGCCAGCGCGACGTAGATCTCCCGCTTCAGGAAGTTGGCGAACGCCTTGGCCGGCGACTCGCCCTGGTCGAACCCATAGACGATGCCATTGGCGATGTAGTCGCCCAAGCTGTCGCCCCAGCCTTCGAGGACCGGGTCGATGCGCTCGCTAGCCTCTTGGAGGGAGCCCTCGAGGTTGCCGAGCCTGATCTCGAGCTCGGCCTTGAGCTTGAAGTCGCCCTGCTGCTCCGCCTCCCGGATCTTGCGCTTGATCTCGTTGATGCTTTCCTGCAGGCCGCGGACGTACTGCGCCTTGGTCGCCTCGAACGCGGCGGCGTTACCAGACAGGATGCCGAACAGCCCCTCTTTGCTGGACTTGTCCGCCATGCGATCCAGCGTCTGAGAGAAGGACTCGAGCGTCTTTTCAGCGATGCCGATGGACTCTTCAATGTCCGCGGCCCAGGCGCCAAGGGTTGCGCTCTTACCGAACGAGGCCAGCTGGTCCTGCAGCACCTTGAGTGCTGCGGCCAGGCGTGCCACTTCTTCGTCGGATTGGCCAGTCTCTACAGCAACTTTGAGCTTGGTCTCAAGGTTGGTGATGTCGCTCTGCAGTAGCGTAATGGTCTCGCCATACTTGTTGGCGTATTCACGCAACCAGGATTCAGCCGCCCCCAGTACCTTTCGACCTGTAGCGATCTCAAGTTCCTCGAGGTTCTTGCTACGGTCCTCGAGAATCTCACGGTACTCTTCAACGAGCCTGCGGGTCTCCTTATTGGCTTCGCCCAGGAGCTTGTTCTCATCTGTCTGCAGCTTTTGACGGTCGTTAGCGCTCAGGCCTGCGGTGTTCTTAGCCTTATAGATGGCGGCAAACATCTGGTCGTACGCTTCCGCCGCAGCACGCATGCTCCGCTCGTAGGCTTCCAGAGGCCCGATGGCGAGGTCCTTGGTGCTGTCCTGGATGCTGCCAAGCATCTCGGAGTAACTATTCTTGAAGTCTTGAATAGCTGTGCGGGCCTCCTCCAGCTGGGCACGAATGGGGTCCCTGTCGGGGCGGGGCCCGCGCTTAGGGGGTTGAAGCGCGCGCTCGCGCTCACTCAGCGCGATGTTATCCGTGAGCCGAGACATGTTGATGGCCGTAGCCACCATTTGGGCCTGCATCTGCTCCAGCGTGGCCAGGGGAGCGTTGGCCGCTGTCGCCATAGCATACGAAAACTCGAGTGCGGCGTAGGCATTCTCAAGGGACGCGAGCTGGGTCTTCTTCTGCTCCTGCCGGTAAAGGAACAACCCGTCCTCGCCCAACTCAAGGGCGCGCACAGACTTCTGCAGTTCTTCGTTGGCGGCTTCGAGTTGCGAGAGGTCCTTCACACCAAACTCCAACCCCTCTGCAGCTGCTTTGAGGGACTGGTTGGACAGGACGAGGTTGAGCCTCCCCAACTCCTCTCCGGCGATCATGGCGCGCTCAGAAATACCCGACAGCCACGCAGTCATGAACGCGGCGAACTGCTTCCCGCCTTCTGTGCTCTTATCGAGGTTGTTGACTGTGTTAGCGTAGGCACTCAGTGTTTCCTGGGCATCCTCAATACTGCGAACCAGCTTGTTCCTGTACTCCGTCTCAAAGTCCCCGCCCGCTTGACGGGCCGCGTTTCGCATGTTTGCGAGGAACGTGTCGGTCTCATTCAGAATCTTGTCAAACGAGTTCTGGAGGCTGACGCTGTCGAGCGCCGAGTTCATGTCAGCGGCAATGCTGTCGACAGTGCTCTTTATCTGCGCACGCGTCTCAGCAAGCTTTTCTTCAGGGAACAGGGAGTCGAACCAGTTCCGGTTGCCTGACTGCTTGCGCTCTACTTGTGCAGCGTACTCCGCCTCAGCCTCCCGCAACTCGTCAAGTTTGGCCTGCCTGCCCGCCAGCGATTGCTCATACTTCTTGCTCTTCTCGTACCATTGGTCGAGGTAGACAAGGGTGGCGACCAGGGCTGTACCAACAGCTACTGCGGGGTTTGCCAGGAGGGCAGTGTTGAGGAGCTTAACACCAGCTGCAGCCGCGGCTGCAGCCCCTCCGAGTCCTGCGATAGTGGCGGAAACTGCGGCGTAGCCCTTGATGGCCAAGAACGCGCCCCCGAGGGCCGTGGCGTATTTGGCCACGGTGGCGAGCACGTCCCCCAGCCCGTCAAGGTACTTGGTGAGGCTCATCGCGGTTACCGCGAACTCCGCAGCCCCCTTGGCTAGAGACGCAAACCCGGTAACCAGCCCAGTGACCATCTCCCGGAACTCGTTTGAACGGAAGAGAGCCTGCAAAGATTGTGCGGCCCCCCGAAGAGCCGGTTCAGCTGGCAGGTACGCCTCATTGACCGCGGCGTTGTACGCCGACTGGGCCATGATGAACTGGTACTTGGTGTCGCCCGTGAGGCCCTCAGCCATGCGAGCAAGTGAGCCCTGGGCATCGGCCTGCAGCTTCACGGTTCGCTCATACAGGGAGTTTGTCTGTACAAGTTCCCCGTTTACCTCCTTGAGGCCGTTCCTGTACTCAATAAGCTCTTGGCGAAGAACACGCCGTGACCGCTGATTGGTGATAGCACGAATGGCGTTCTGCTGCTCGATGAAGCCTAGCTTTGAGAGCGACTCCACCAGGTCGTCGATATACTTGGCAGCACCGAAGTCGCCCTCACCGTAAAGGTCGGCGTTGTACCTGTCGATGTTAAGGCTGTCGAGCTCTTTCTCTGCGCGCTGGCTTATGGGTGCACCAAGAAGATCGTCCATAAAGTTACGGACGTACGTACCCGCCTTCTGTCCACGAATACCCGTCTTGGCGAGGCTCTGCAGCAGCGCTGACGCTTCTTCGATGGTTACGTTGAAGGTGCCCGCAACACCCGTGATGTTCTCGAACGATCGGGCGATGTCCTCAAAGCTGGCGTTCACGGTGTTGGCGGTGAAGGCCATGATGTCGGAGGCTTTTGCGTAGTTCTCCGCCATCGTGATGCTGCTCTCAGACGCCATCCCGAAGTTGTACAGGGTGTCGAGGACCATTGTCGTAGCTTTGCCAAGGTCCACCTGGGCAAGGACGGCTACGTTGCTGGCTGTCGTTAGAAGCTCGAGACCCTTCTGGGCGTTGACGCCGGCCAAGCTCAGCTTCTGCAGGGCCTGAGCGTTCTGCTCAACGGTGAAAACCGACTCTCGAGAAATCTCGATAAGGCTCTTTCTAATGTCGTTCCGAAGCGAGGCAAGGTTGTTGTAGGCAGCTTCCTGCCCGCGGCCGAGCGCATTTTCGGTCTGGAGAATTGCTGCAAACTGGGTGGCGAAACCCACATCGAGGCCACCGCTGATGGAGTCCTTTACCAGTTTCGTAGCCGCCGCCACGCCAAGGAGTACAGGCAGCATGCGGGCGTACGTCAGCCACAGGCCCCCGAGAACACCAGACACACCCCTAGCCGCCGAGTGCAGAGCGTCGTGCGCCAGGGCTGCAGCATGCGTGTGCCCCGCCGTGGCTCGAGCGGCGCTACCAACGTCTGTCAGCCGCCGCTTGTATTGGTCCAGGGTTGGGATCAGGTCAGCATATGCACGGGTACTGGCTGGCAGGAACGCAAGGCCTCCCTGCCCAAACTTGTCAACAACAGCTTTTACGCCAGCTACGGTCCTGCCCAGTGTATTGTATTGGTCAGAGGCCAGCTTAACGCTGTTGAAGAGTTGTAATGCCTCATCGCGTTGGCGCTTGAATGTCAGCCGCTTGTCCATCTCCTGGGCCACAGACATCGTGCGTCCCATAGACTGGGTGATGCGGTCCTGCTCCATCCTCCAGGCACGTAGATAGCTGACGCCCTCCTGGATCTTGGCGTTCCGCGCCGAGATAGCCCGCTGCCCCGCGCTCTCGTCCACTCGAACAGACCGAGCAACCTCAGCGTTGTACCTCTGGAGGGCGGCTACACCCGCCTCACGTGCACGGGTAGTGGCAGAGATAGCAGACTGAATCCTGTTTTCTTCTGCGAGTACAGCCCTGCTTGACGTACTACGGTACTGGGCCAGCCTCTGGCTACTCTCAATGCCTGCACGACTACTAGCCAGGATGCTTTTGAACATCTGCTCTTCTTGGTATTTCACCAGGGCAGATTGTTTGGCCTGCTCAGACAAAGCCTTTACCTGGTCGAGCGACATGTCCAGGCGCTGCTTAGCGCTGACGCGGCCCGCACCAAGTGCTGCAGAGTAGCTAAGAGTGGCCTTGGCCGCTTTCTGGGTTGCCTCTGCTACCTCTAGCTTAGCCTTCGCCTCGTCTTTCGCGGCCTTAAGCGACGCCCTAGCGGACGCAAGTGTCGCTTTCTGGTTGGCCAGCTCTTGGTTGAGGTTGGAGGCCCGCGAGGAGTCGGACTGGCCTGCTTTGTCCAGCTTTCTCAGCTCGGCCTGGAGCGTCCTGATAGCCGCTTGGATTCGCTTTACATCAGCTTCAAAAGGAGCTGTGTCGATACCAGCGGAGATGATGTTTACTTTGTCGCCTGAGTTCTCGCCGGCCATGGCCTATTCCTCGACTCTCTAATCAGCTACTTTCTTTGTTGGGCCATGAGGCTGAGCGCCTCATACTCCATAACCCTTACCTGGCTAAAGAGTTGTTTACGGGTCAAGTCTTCATCAAACTCAATGCCGAGGAAGTCAATGGTTGCGGGCAGAGCCGCATAGTCCAGGCCCGTAGCGCCAGCCATCCCTACCCGCCACTGTGTACGCATGGCGTCAAAGACCAGAAAAGCGTTGACGTTCTCCGGCCATATATCAGTTGAGCTGGTGTCCTCCACGTCTTCCCTTGAGATTCCGAGGAGGTCCAACTCTTCTTGCGTAGGGCCCGGAGCGTACATCCGGGCCACTACGTCCTTCAGTTTTTTGTTGCTGCCTTCCCTTCTGCAACAGCGGGGAAGTAGACGTCGTAGATGGCCTTGGCAGCGGCCGGGTAGTTGTCCAGCATCGACTCGAGAGCCTCCTTGCTGAACGGCTCCTGGACGCCGTCCCATCCGACGATGATCTCGAGCAGGCCGTCCAGGTCGGTGCGGGTCGAGCCTTCTTCCGTCAGCGACTTCACGAACTCAGCGAGGGCTTTGCGGCCCTTGTGCTTGAAGATGATGCCGATCTTGCCGCCACCTGTGGGCGAGGGGATCGTGACATCGAGCTTGAAGGTAGGGGTGGGATTGATTGTGAACATGGTGGTTCCGCCTTTGAAGATTCCCGCCTTAGGGTACCTGCTGGCCTACGTGCAAGGCGGGGAAGCACGTGTGAAAGCGTTAGCTTAGGCCAGCAGGTTCTTCTGGCAACTGAGTTGCCGTATCAGGTCGCGTAACGAACCGGCTCAGCCGCGTACGACAGGCTGATCTGGGTCATCAGCGCTTCGTTCTGAGCCATGGTCGGCACACGCATCAGCGACCAGTAGGCGTTCGCCACGGTCTTGGAGCCGTTCGGGAAGGCCAGGATCATGCCATAGGGCGCGCGGGCCTCGTCAGCCTTCATCACGTCGGCGTACCAGGCCAGGGACGGGTCATCGAACACGTCCACGGTCATTTCCACGGCGCCGCGCACGGTCGGGATCTGGCGCGTGACCACATCGACGATCGAGGTCACGTCGGTGTACTGCTGCGCACCCCCGGAAGCTGAGATCGAGCGCACCTGGGTGATTTGGGTCCAGGCTGTGACCTTTCGAACCGAGCCGACACCAGCGCCAGCCGGGTACTTGGTCGTGTCCGACGTGTCGATGCCCTCAAGGATGAGGCTAGTAGCCGAGCTCCCCGCCCCCGCACGAACCAGCCGCTTGTCCAGCAGGCCCCAGCCAGAGTTGACCTCGACATAGTCGCCGGCCACGATGGTAGAACCGGAAACAGTCAGGGCGCAGGGCGAGGCATTGGTGGCAGCCGTAAAGTTGAGCGACGCCGCATAAGTCTTGGCGACCGACAGGGTCGAGCCTGTGGTAAGGGTAATTGCCATGTCATTCTCCTAATTAGGTTGGACGGCCGGGGGCAAGTCCGACCTCCTGGCGAAAATACACTATAAGGAGAATTTATGCAAGGACCAACGAGGCTTATTCTTCAGGCTTGCGCGCCTCTGTAGAGTCTTGTAGACTATCGTAGAGCTTACGGCCCGGAGAGCCCAAATGGATAAGGTGATGAACGTCCGCGTCC
>JRYH01000353.1_pt1 | contig 23255 bp, 29 predicted proteins | sample 235351 | NCBI WGS metagenome assembly JRYH01 (sample SAMN03074221, study PRJNA261480) | activated sludge metagenome | biome: Wastewater Treatment Plant; feature: Wastewater; material: Activated sludge; isolation source: activated biomass of a wastewater treatment plant treating wastewater... ...
GCCATAGCTTTGCCCTAGGCCGTTTTGGGCATCTCGGGCGGTTGGGAGTCCCTGTGGGCTCTGGGTGCCGGGGCGCTTGTTCCGCTTTCTTCCCGGTCCTGCATCTTGCCAAGGGGCCAACGCGCCGTCTTGATGATCCGGATATAGCAGCGCATTGACGCTACGTCAACACATAAACGACGCGGCACACGAAAATAATTGACGCAGCCGCAAATGTGCGCTATGTGTTGCTTATGGCAAACGATATTCGAGAGCGCGTGCGGCGTGTCGCCAAGTCCCAGCGGCGATGGGCCGATGCGACCGGGCAGAATTACGAGCACGTCTCCCGCATCATGACGGGGCGCTATGATGTGCCCGATTGGTGGGAGCCGATGCTAGAGCTTCTGGAATCTCTGCCGCCCAAGGATTGGCCGGAAAGGTGGACGAAATGAGCATCCCCATCGAATGGCTGATGCACGCCCCGGCAAAGGACATCGCCGCCAAGGCCCTTGGAAGCCTCGACACGCACGCCAAGAACGACGCAGAACGGCTCGAATTGATGACAAGCATCATAATCGCTGTGCGGGAGTCTGCCAGCGCCGCCCTCCTCGAGCGGCTTGTAGATTTTCTTGAGCCGTCAGCAATGCGGGAAAAGCAACACTAGATGTTGCACAACCGCTTGACGCCAAGGCGCAAATATACGATTTTGTGTTAGCGTATCGCGTAGGTGGGTCAAAAATAGACCGACGCGCCCAAAATAAATTGCGCGAGCCTACTGAACGCAACGACCGGCTCGCGCTGTTGGTGTACGATACGCCGACGCGGAACCATCCAAAGCAACAACCACTCAACAGCCCCAATCTACGCGCCCGAGGGTGAACCGATGATGAATCAGGTTCTCGCCTATGTCGTGGCGCTGCTGGGCATCATCTTAATATTTGTGGGGATAAAGGCGCTCCGCCCATGACCGCAGATTCCATCCTCAACGAAGTCACCAAATGGACCAAGCGCGCCGGATCACTGGCGCTGCTGTTCATTGTCGCCGCCATGCTCGTGGAAGCTGCCGCTAAGCTGTTTGGCATCGGCATCAACTTCCGCGCCCCTGGCTGGGATCAGGGCACTGCCATCACCATTGCCGCGCTCGCCTATGCATTAGGGCGAGGGTGACATACTGACCACGAAACCTAGTCCAGCGTTCTACAAGGGGCTTCGATATGATTTATATCGAAGTATATCAAACTCATGGCACGAGGCGGATGGCGACCGGGGGCAGGTCGTAAGAAGGGCGCGCTGAATAAGCGCACACAGGAAATTGTGGCAGCGGCAAAGAGCGACGGCATTACGCCGCTCGAATTCCTGCTCGCTACCATGCGGGACGAAAGCCGAGACTACGCGCAGCGCTTGTCCGCGGCAAAGGATGCAGCGCCCTACATGCACCCACGGCTGGCCAACGTCGAGGTCAAGGGCGATGCTGAAAGCCCGTTGGAGATCATAACGCGCATCGAGCTGGTCGGTGGCCACAGTTCAGATTGAGGTTCCACCCAAGCTCGTGGATGTGTTCGCGGGCGGCGCCGATGTCAGGGGAGCCTACGGCGGGCGTGGCTCGGGTAAGACGCGCACTTTCGCCAAGATGACGGCGATACGCACGTACATGTGGGACATGGCCGGGCGTGAGGGGATCATTCTCTGCGGTCGCCAGTTTATGAACAGCCTGGACGATTCCTCGATGGAGGAAGTCAAGGCGGCGATACGGTCCGAGCCGTGGTTGCATGCCCATTTCGAAATAGGCGAGAAGTTCATTCGCACGAAGTCGAAGCGGATCAGCTACAAATTCGCTGGCCTTGACCGCTCGCTGGATAGCATCAAGTCGAAGTCACGTATTCTGCTGTGCTGGGTGGATGAGGCCGAGCCCGTCACCGAGGAAGCCTGGATCAAGCTGATCCCGACGCTGCGCGAAGAAGATAGCGAGCTATGGGTGACGTGGAACCCTGAAAGCAAGCGATCACCGACGCATAAGAGGTTTCGCGAGGGTCCGCCGGATCCACGGGTGAAGATCACAGAGATCAACTGGCGCGATAACCCTTGGTTTCCCTCCGTCTTGGAGCGCACGCGCCAGCGCGACAAGGTGGCCCGCCCAAATCAGTATGGCCATGTGTGGGAAGGCGAGTTCGCGACCGTGTTCGAGGGCGCGTATTACGTCAAGGAACTGATCGACGCCAAGGACGGCGGGCGGATTTGTGCCGTTGGCCGTGATCCGGCGTTGCCCGTCCACACGGCATGGGACTTGGGTGTTGGTGATTCGACGGCCATCTGGTTCTTCCAAGTTGTCGGGTCGGAAATTCGGGTCATCGACTTCTACGAGAACCATGGGCAGGGCCTCCCGCATTACGCGAGCGTGCTCGACGCCAAGGGCTACGCTTACGGCGATGATTGGGTGCCGCAAGACGCTAAGGTGAGGGAGTTGGGCACCGGGCGAACCCGTGTCGAGACGCTGCAATCGCTGGGGCGCAAGCCGCGTGTGGTGCCCGCGCATCGCCTGGACGATGGCATTAACGCCGTGCGCGAGACGCTGCCGCGGTGCTGGTTCGATGGCGAGCGCACGGATTACGGCTTGGACGCGCTCCGCCAGTATCGCAGCGAGTACGACGAAAACGCCGCTGTGTTCCATGACAAGCCACTGCACGATTGGACATCGCACGCCGCCGACGCCTTCCGCTACCTGGCGATGGCGTGGAAAGAAATGACGCCGCAGGCGACGAAGCCACCACCAAAGACGGAATTGGTCCTTCAAGCGGACGCATCAGGGCGCGTCACCGCGAACATGAGCGTCCGCGAGATCATCGAATTGAAGCGAAAGAAAAAGCTAGCCAATGGCTGAAACGATAGGCGAAATCGAGTCGGAACGCGATGCGATGGCCGAGGGCCGCTCGTTCGTGGATCTCTGGCTGTCCAAGATCGAGCGCGCCAAAGAGGATCTGAAGCCGTGGCATGAGAAGGCCGATGAAGCCGTCGTAGCCTATGAGGCCGGCGACCCGAAAGACAACACCAGCGTCAAGCCGTCGTTTAACATCTTTCACTCGTCGGTCGAGACGAAAGTCCCGGCGCTCTACAATTCGACACCCATACCCGACGTGCGCCGGCGCTACGGTGACGCCGATCCGGTGGGCAAGCTCGCCATCGACGTGATCGAACGCGGCCTGTCGCATGCGCTGGATCAATACGATTTTGATACGGCCATGACCGAGGCCGTCAAGGACGAAGACATCACGTCGCTGGGCCAAGTCCGGGTGCGCTATTCTGCGGATTTCCTGTCGGATGGCGTCACAAAGGCATATGAGCGCGTGACCTGCGAGCACGTCACGTGGTCAAAGTGGGGCTACGGCATGGCCCGCCGCTGGGAGGATGTGCCGTTCGTCTGGTTCGAGCATGATCTGTCGAAAGACGACATCGCACGGCTCGGCGTTGAGCCGGAACGCGTCAAGCGCATGGGCTTCTCGACGGCGGAAAAGGATGACGACGACGACGACGCGGTGCGCGGCATCCTGAAAACCATCTGCGTCTATGAGGTTTGGGACCTGGCCACGCGATCGGTGTTTTTCCTGACCGAGCAGGACAAAGAGCAGCCGTTGAAGGTAACCGACGACCCGTTGGGGCTGGACGGCTTTTTCCCGGTGCCGCGCCCGTTGATGGCGCTGCGCAAGCGGGGCCGCCTGGAGCCGCGCACGGCCTACCACATACACAAAGACCTGTTCGATGAAATCGACAAGATCACGAAGCGCATCAATCGACTGGTCGCCATGCTCAAAGTGCGCGGCGTCTACAATTCGGCGCTGAAGGCCGACCTGTCCGAGCTGATGAAGGCCGATGACGGCCAATACATCCCGGCGGATGATGCCTCGGTGCTGGCGCAGGGCGCAGGCGGTCTCGACAAAGCCATCGTGCATATGCCGCTGGACCAGATCATTCTTGTTTTGCGTGAACTGCACGGGCAGCGTGAGCAGACCAAGGCGCTGATCTATGAGGCGACCGGCATCAGCGATATTCTGAGGGGCGCGACGGACCCCAACGAGACATTGGGCGCCCAGCAGATCAAAGCGCAATGGGGTAGCCAGCGTGTCCAGAGCCAGCAGCGCGAAGTCGCCAGGTTTGCGCGCGACTTGCTGCGCATGAAGGCGGAACTGATCGCGACGAAGTTCTCCGCGGCGACGTTGCAGCAGATGACGCAAATCCCGTCGAATGAGGACGAGCAGCAGCTTTGGCCGCAGGTGGAACAATTGCTTCGCTCCGACGATATGCGCTCTTACCGGATCGACATCGAGACGGATTCGACCATACAAGCCGACATGGCGCGCAGCCAGGAGCAGATGAATTTGTTTCTGGCCGGCACGGCGCAATACGCACAAGCCATGCTGCCGCTGGTCCAGGCCGGGCCGCAGTTGATGCCGCCCGTGATTGAGATTTATGCGGCGTTTGCACGCAAGTTTAAACTCGGCAAACAGGCTGAGGACGCGCTCGATAAGCTGTCGCAGATGGCGCAGGCGATGGCGCAAGAGGCGATGCAGCCGCAGCCCGATCCCGAGCAGCAGAAGGCCGAGGCCGAGGCCAAGGCGCGCGAAGATGAGATGGCCATGAAGCGCGAAGGGCATCAGATGGACATGCAGGCCAAGGTCATTGATCTGCAAGCCAAGGAGCGCAGCGCTCAGATCGATGCAGCATCAAAGGAACACAGCGCTGCGATGGCGGCCCAAACAGCGCAGATGAAGGCTGCGCTGCCGCCACAGGGGGGCGATCGGCTATGACGACCTACGTCTGGCGCAACGGCGATTTCGTGGATAAGCGCACGGGCAAGCCGATGGAAGTCAAAGCCGGCCCGATCTGCGCGCCTATGGTGATGAGCGATATTCCAGAATATCACAGCCCGATTGACGGGCGCGTGATCGGCTCGCGGTCGGAGCGCCGCGAGGATTTGAGGCGTAATAATTGTTTCGAAGTGGACCCGCCCCGTAAGCCGCGCGGGCTCAAAAATCCAGCGTTCGCGAAAAAGCACGGCCTGCCCCTGAACGAAGAACTGTTTCACGCGCAGCCCAAGGCGTACCGCGACAAATTTCAACCGAAAGACTGAGAGTCCAGCATATGAGCGATCTTGCCACGTTGGAGCGCGAAGCTCCCGCGACCGATGCCGCATTGCCTCGCCGCGCTCCTGCGCCCGAGGCCAAGGAAGAAACGGCCGATAAGCCTGAGCAGGGCATTGACGACCGCAGCGAGGAAGCCCGCGCCGAAGCGGAATTGAATGACGATCTGCGCAAGGTGTATCGCAATGCCAACAAGCCGGCGCAGGAGCGCGGCGAGGATGGCAAGTTTTCTGCTAAGGACCAGAAGCCGGCGCCGGCCACGAATGCCGAGCCTGAAACTGACGCCAAAACGGAACCGACTGAGGCCGAGCCGAAAGAGGCGGTGAAGGGCGGTGAGCCGGCGAAAGAGCCGGCGAAGGCCAAGCATACGGTGCCGGATCGCTGGAAAAAGATAGAGGCCAAGTGGTCGGCACTGCCAGAGGACGTGCAGAAAGATTTGTCGGATTTGGCGTTGGCCGACCGGCAGGAGATCTCACGGCTCGGCAAGGACGCCGCTAACTTCAACAACGTCCGGCAAATGCTGGACGGACATCGCGGCTATCTCGAGCAAGTGCAGAAGGCGACGGGCAAGGCGCCGCTGCAATTCCTGAACGAAGTCGTGGCCGGCGCGCGCCAGTTGGATGCCGACCCCGAGGGAGCGCTTGCCGACTTGGCCAATGCCTATGGCGTAAAGCCTGAGCGCTTGATGCAGCGTCTCGGCGTCCAGGCCGGCCAACCCGATGAGTTCGCGCAGTTGTTCAACGATCCGCGCGTTGACTCTCTTGAATCCGAGGTCCGGCGCTTGACCGGCCTTCTGGAGCAGCAGCAGCAACATCAGGAATCCGCACGGCGGGCTGAACGCCAGCAACGGCAAACCGAGATGGAGCAGATGATTGATGCGTTCGCCGCCGACAAGACCGATTTCGCGGAACTTGCACCGGCGATCTTCGCCAACGTTTCCGTTCTGCGGCATCAGAACCCGTCCTTGGCGCCCGCCGACGTACTTGAGCAGGCTTACGACGCCGCGCGCTGGAGCCATCCAGCAACCCGCGCAAAGCTTGTCGAGGAACAAAAGGCCGCCGCTGAAAAGGAACGGACGGAACGCGCGAAGAAAGAAGCCGAAGCCGCGCGTAAGGCGGCATCCATCAACGTCACATCCCGAACAAATGGGGCCGTCTCAGGAAATCTTGATGACGACCTACGGTCAATCTGGAGGCGTATGAACGCCTGAAAGGATAGAAAACAATGTCATCCCCCAACAGCGTGTTTACCGCGATGGTCTCCACGACCATGCGGAAGCACTATAAGAAAGTGGTCGATAACGTCACCAAGCACAACGGCTTGCTGACGGTCATGAAGAACAAGGGCCACATCAAGACGGACGCGGAAGGCGGCTATGAGATCGCGATTCCGCTGAGCTACGCAGAGAACAGCACATATCAGCGCTACTCCGGCTATGACACACTCAATATCGGCGCGTCGGATGTGCTTTCGGCCGCCAAATACGATTGGAAACAGGTGGCGCTTCACGTCACCGCCTCGGGTCGCGAACTGAAGATGAACCGTTCCGAGGAACGGATGATCAATCTTGTGAAGGCGCGCACGGACGTTGCTATGGCGACGGCGGCCAACAACATGTCGATCGACATCTATTCCGATGGCGCTCTCCCCAATCAGATCGGCGGCCTGGGCTCGCTCATCACGTCGGATGGTACGGGCACTGTCGGCGGCATCGTGGCCGGCACCTATACGTTCTGGAAAAACAAGTTCAAGGAGATCTCTGGAACGGGTGCGACGTTCGCGACCATGAAAACGGCCATGAACGACCTTTGGTTGTCCACCACGCGCGGCAACGACAAGCCCGACATGATCGTGCTCAGCCATGATTTCTATTCCATCTATGAGGGCGGGTTGCAGGACTTGCAGCGCTACGGCGATGCCAAAATGGCCAAGCTGGGCTTCGACGCGCTCAAGTACAAGTCGGCGGCGGTCATATACGATGACAACACCAACTTCGGAACGACCAGCGAGACCGGGTATTTTCTCAATACGGATTACCTCTGGCTGATCGAGCATCCCGAAGCACGTTGGACCGAGGACGACCAGAAGGTTCCCGTCAACCAGGATGCGGTCGTTGTGCCGATCTACTGGATGGGCAACATGGTCACGTCAAACCGCTCGCTGCAAGGCAAGCTCATGGATGCGTCGTAAGGCGACGGGATAGGAGATCACCACAATGTGGATCACTGGAATTGATGCCGACCGCGTGGACACCACGCAGGAATACGCCCTTGGCACCCTCGGTGCCAATTGGCAGGACGGCGCCTTCAAGGTTTTCAAATACGTCCAGTACGTCGAGGGCACGGGCGCCCTCGATCTGGCCGCGGGCGATGTCGTCTATTACGTCGATGTCACCGGCTACGGCGCAAACACCGTCACGGCGGATGTGTCGGACGCAACCGGGTCCGAGATCGGCGCCGGCGTGGCACAGGCCGCCGTGACCGCAAACAGCTCCTATTTCTGGGTGCAGATCAAGGGGCCTGCGACCGTCTCAACGACCATCGGCGGCACCGCCGGTGACGGTGATCCGCTGACCTGCGTCGGCGCTGCCGACAAGGCCCTGACCAAGGCGGCAGAGAGCGACACGGCGGCTGTATATAAGGCCGTCGTGGCGATTGCCGTCGATGCCAGCGCCCTGGAGATCATCTGCGATTTCCCGTTCTAATCGTGCAACGGGCGGGATCTGCGGCTCCCGCCCTCTTTCGGCATCGTCCAGCGTCAACCCTTCAATGAGGATCACATGACCCCCGCTCCGTTTCGCATTCTGAAATTCTGGACCACCTACACGCCCAAGGACGACGGCACCATGAAGGCCGTTGACATGGTGTCCTATTGCCCGATCGGGCAGGCCGATCGCCATGTTGTCGTTGAGGCCGTGTCGCGGCTCGCCAAAACGCGCCCGCTGGTGCCGGGCTCAAATGACATCGCCACTGAAATGGCTCACGCGCGCTGGTCCGTGATCGAGCCCGCCTATCGCGCATGGAAAGACGGCCAGGACATGCCCTTGAACGGCACACCGCTTGGCGCATGGCCGCAACTCAATGCCGAACAGGCCGAAGCACTGCGCACGGCCGGGCTGCGCACGGTCGAGGAAGTCGCGGGGCTTGGCGATGATGTGCTTTCCCGCGTCAATCTGCCCAACGCGCGTGATTTGCGCACCGTGGCGAAAGCCTATCTCACGGCGCGGGATCAGGCGGCTGCGTCCAGCGAATTAATCGCCATGAAGCGCGAAAACGATGACATGCGGTCGCAGTTGGAAGATATGCGGCAGATCATTCTGAACATGCAGCAAGGCGACGGTGACCCGGACTTGACAGAGACCGGAGAACAGGCCCCGCGACGGCGTGGCCGTCCGCCCAAAGCGACCACTGAGGCCACGGCATGAGCCTATTGACGTTTTGCCAGGATGCCGTCGAGCGGTGCGGCGTCTTCGCCACGCCAAGCGCCATTGTCGGGTCGTCCAATGATGGCGCGAAGCTGCTGTTTCGTCTGGCCAATCAGGAAGGCCGCGAACTGTCGCGCCGGCATCCCTGGCAGCGTCTGATTAAGGAGATCACATTCACGTCCACGGCGGAAGCGGCAGAGATAGCAGTCGCAGATTTCCGATGGATTGTGCCGGGAACATTCTGGAACCGAACCACGCTGCATCCAGTCAATGGACCGCTGACGCCGCAGGAGTATCAAAGCCACGTCGCCAACGTGTCGGTCTACACGACGGATCACTGGCGCTTGCGCGGCGACACGCTGACGATCCTGCCGACGCCGGATGCGGGCCACCTGTTTGCGTTCGAGTACATCTCGGCCTATTGGGCGGGTGGCGCGGCGGATACCGCGCCGACGCAAGATGCGTTCGAGCAAGACACCGACATCACGTTTTTGGACGAAGAACTGCTGACGTTGGGGCTCGTCTGGCGCCTGCTGCGGTCCAAGGGCCTTGATTACGCAGAGGCGTTCCGAACCTATGAAGTCGAAGTGACCAAGATGATGGGGCGCGACGGTGGCCGGCGCATGATCGACGCCACGGAAGGCGAGCGGGTGTTTAAGCCGCGGGCGCCGATGCCGCCGGGCGGGAACTGGCCGCTGTGAGTGCATCAGCCGACGCCCGCACCATCAATCTCGTGCATTATCCCTCGGGCGACAGCACGGACCCGCGCGAATTGGGCACCTATCTGGACGGGCTCGATACGGCGATTGCGGCGGCTGCCACGGCACTGGCAAGCACCGGAAACGGCGATGGCGCCTCGCTGATCGGCATCGAGGACAGCGGCGGGCTCATCACGGCAACGACCGTTGAGGGCGCCTTGGCGGAAAACCGCACCGCCATTGATGCGCTGGAAGCCGGCCGCGCAGTTCTGACGCAGACGTGGGAGCAATCCTGGCTGATCGAGGCGCCAGAGGCCAAGGATTACCGTGTTGTGGTCGATGCGGCGGTGGCGCGCACGATTACCGAAGTGACGACGATCTGCACCACGGGCACATGCACGTTGACGGTCAAGATAAACACCACGGCCTTGGGCGGCACGGCCAACAGCGTATCCACCACGGAGCAAAGTCAGGCGCATTCGACATCGAACGCGGTGGCGGCGGGTGATGACATTGTGCTGACTGTTTCCAGCGTGAGCGGCGCTGAGATGGTGTCTGTGAAGCTCTCTGGCACGCTGAGCTTGGCCGCGTCATGACTGTTATCTTTCCCGGCGCGATTATCGGCGGCTTTTCAGCGACGGGTGTCACCTACGACGGTACGAACGATTATTTGAAGAAGGGTACTGAGTTGACCGGTCTCGCAGATGGCAAGGTCGGAACTATCAGCGTGTGGATCAAGGTGGACGCCGCGCAGGAGGGAACTACGTTCATCCTGCTACAGAACGGCACGGACACCGCCGACTTTCGGTTTCGGGTGCAGGCCGCATTTACCGGGTTTTTGCAGCTTGATGCAAGTGACTCAGGCGGCTCCGCAGCCGTAACTATGAGAGAGGACACCGAATACCTGCTCGACAACGCTTGGCATCACTATCTTTTCGCGTGGAATGCAGCCAACAGTGCGCAGTGCAAGGTGTATGTCGATGGCGTGGACCGGACGCATATCACGACAGTCTCAGACCGCACGATTGACTACACGCGCGGCGAGTGGGCGGTGGGCGGGCGCTACAGCGACGGCTTCGGCAAGCTTGACGGCGACATGGCCGAGCTGTGGTTTGACACGACCTATCTCGACATCACGGACGCCGCCGTGAGGGCCAAGTTTGCCAAGAATGGCAAGCCGGTGAGCCTTGGCTCAAATGGATCGAAGCCAACGGGCAGCGCGCCGATGCTCTACTTGCGCGGCGGTGCTGCGAACTGGGGCACGAATTACGCCGGAACCGGCGACTTTACGGTTGTCGGCGCCTTTGCCGACTCCGCAACAAAACCGAGCTATTGAGACCATGCTGACCATGCGCCAACCCCTGCGGGACAGCCGGAAGCGCGGCGAGATCGCGCGCCCGCGCACCACGCCCGCCCCGGTTGGCGGCGTCAATGCCGTATCGGCCTTGGCCTCGATGCCGAAAGAGGACGCGGTTAGCCTGCTCAACTGGTTTCCGCGTCCCGACAGCGTGGAAATCCGGCGCGGGCAAAAAGTGTGGGCGACCGATGTCGGCACATCCGCGTCAGAAGTTGAGAGCCTGATGGTCTACAACGGCCTGACGGCCAACAAAATGTTCGGTGCCATTTCAACGACCATTTACGATGTCACAGCCAACGCGGCGGCAACATCGGCGGTGACGACACAGACCAATGGGCGCTGGCAGCACGTCAATTTCTCCAACGAGGCGGGCAATTATCTGCTCTGCGTCAACGGCGCCAACGCCTACCGCTCGTTCGACGGCACGAGCTGGGACACACCTACCGTCACCGGCTTTTCCGGCTCCGACGCCATCCACATCAACGTGCACAAACGGCGCGTGTGGTTTGTTAAAAACCAGAGCGCGGAAGCCTACTATCTTGCTGTGGACGCGATTGCCGGCGCAGCGACCAAGTTTGACTTCGGCCCAGTGTTTTCCGATGGCGGCTATCTGATGGGCACCGCCACATGGACACGTGACGGCGGCGCGGGTTCCGACGACGTGCTGGTGGCGATATCGAGCGCGGGCCAGGTGGCGCTTTATTCAGGCACCGATCCCGACAGCGCCTTGACGTGGGATCTGGTCGGCGTGTTTCGCGTCGGCGCCCCGATCGGGCGGCGCTGCTTTACCAAGTGGGGCGCCGATCTCGTCATCCTGACGATCGACGGCGCCTATCCCCTGTCGAAGCTGCTGAGTGTCGATGCCGCCGAGCGCGATCGCGTTGCGCTGTCGCGCAAGATCGGCCCGGCGCTGGCGTCGGATGCGCGCGCCTTCGGGTCCAATTACGGATGGGAGCCGATCGTCTATCCAAGAGGCACGCGGCTCATTGTCAACGTACCGACCATTGAAAACAGCGTGGCGCGGCAATGGGTGATGAACACGTTGACCGGGGCCTGGTGCGAGTTCGACGCGCACAACGCCAATTGCTGGGCCGTGTTTAACGACAAACTCTATTTCGGCACGAGCATCGGCACCGTGGTGCAGGCCGATATCGGCTCGGTGGACATCGATAAAGAAATCGTTGCCGTCGGGCAGACCGCCTATGATCCGCACGGCAGCGCGCACACCAAGCGGTTCGTGCTGTCGCAACCGCTCATCACGTCGGAGGGCGCCAACCGGCCCTCGATCGGCATCAGCGTCGATTTCGAAGAAACATCGCGCATGACGACGCAGACCGCAACGCAGACGACCGGGGCAACGTGGGACGGTGGATTTACCTGGGATGGTGGCGCGGTGTGGGGCGGATCTGACGTGCTGCAAATCAACGACTGGTTGTCACAATCGGCGCTCGGCAAATTCGCCTCGATCCGCTTCATAGCCCGCACGGGCTCGAACCTGACGGCGAACGACGGTAACGACGAGGTGATGCGGATCAACGGCTTTGTGCTGCTTGCCGAACAGGGCGGATTGCTATGAGCGCGCTGGTCTATGGCCACGACGACACGTGTCTGGCGTGGCTGTACCAGCGGTGGGGCGGCGACATTGGCCGCGTGCCACAACTTGTGATCGGTATCACCGATGCCGGCGGCGTACTGCACGGTGCAATTCCGCTCTGGCAGGAAAACGCCTGGACCTGGGAAATGGGTTTGTATTCGGAAGGCGTTGTGTCGCCGCGCATCACGCGGGAGTTCTTCGCGGTGGCGTTCTGGAATTTGGGCGCGCATCGCCTACAAATGAAAACCGAGAAATCGAACAAGCGCATGTGCCGTCTGGCCCCGAAACTCGGTTGGACCTACGAAGGCACGGCGAAAGACTACTACGGAACCGGACAGCATGCCGTCTGCTTCGGCATGACCCCTCACACTTGCCGCTGGATCAAACGCCATGAAATCATCCAAGCCGCCCAAGTTTAACGCCGACAAGGCGATCAGCCAAAGCAATCAGCAGAACACGGCCAACGCCTATCAGAACGCGGCGTTCAACCGGGTCAACCAGACCGACCAGTTCGGCAACACGCTGAATTACAACCAGACCGGCACGGACGCCCAGGGCAACCCGATCTTTTCGGCAACGCAGGGCCTGGGCGCCACCGGGCAGCAGTATGCGGGCGGGCTGGCGCAGCTCGGCCAGAGCTATTTCAACGGCGCCCAGAACATGCTCGCCAATCCGTTCGACGGCACGTCGCAGGGCGCGTTCGATCAGGCCTATAACTACGCTTCCGCCAATCTGGAACCGCGCCTGGAACAGCAGCGCGCCGCGCTCGATACCCGGCTCAGAAATCAGGGCCTCAGTTCCACGTCGGCGGCGTACCGCACGGCCATGAACGATCTGGCGTTGCAGGGCAACGAAGCCCGCAACAACCTCGTCACGGGCCTCCAAGGACAGTTGTTCAATCAGGGCTTGCAGGGCCGTCAGCAGCAGGTCAACGAACTGACCGGGCTCACGGCGCCGGGGATGCAGTTCGGCAATGCCGTGCTAGGCGGCAATTATGTCAACGTACCGGGCGTCAACGTGCAGAACACCGATGTCGCCGGGCTCTACGGCAAACAGTACGAATCGCAGTTGGCGGCATGGCAGGCCCAGCAACAGCAGCAAAACGCGATGCTCGGCGGACTGGCCTCGCTCGGCGGCTCGATCCTTGCCGCGCCGATGACGGGCGGCACGTCGCTTCTGGGCGCCGGCCTTGGCAAGATCGGAAATCTGTTTGGTGGGCGTGACCAGGGGCTGGGCTCTTGGGGTGCAACCGTGACGAGGGCCTGATGACACCAGACGAGATTGCATGGCGGCTGAAGTACGGCCAGGACACGCTGTCGGCTGGACGCCAGCAGGCCGCCAACCCCCAGCATTGGACGCAGGCGCTGGCCGGCGCCTTGCAGATGGGGATTGGCGGGCACTACGGCGCCAACGCGCAATATGAGACGGCGCAGGGCAAGGCCGGGGCCAACAAGCAATTGGCCGATCTGCTGGCCTCCGGCGCCGATCCGCGCACCGCAGCGGCAACGCTGATGGGCAACCCGTGGACCGCCGAACAGGGCCAGAAGCTGGCAATGCAGGAAATGGACCCGTTGACGGCGCTCGACCGGCAAAAGGCGCAGTTGGGCATTGACCAGATGCGGGCCGACGCGGCGCTGGACCCGTTGCGGCGGCAGAAGTTGCAAATGGAAATGGACGCGCTGCGCCAGGATCGCGAACAGATGAATGCCGTCAATGGCATGTTGACCGGAAGCGCACCGCCCGCCGTCGCACAGCCGGCCAATGTGCCCACTGAGGGCGTTGGCCGGTTTGCCCAGCCCGCCGTGGCGCCGTCCGAACCAACGATGACCATCGGCAATCGCAAACTGACGCTGCCGCAGGCAATGCAGGCCGCCACCGTGCTGGCCAAGCGCAATCCGGCGATGGCCAAATACATCATGGATGAGGTCAAGCGCGCGCAGGTGGAGCCCAAGCTACTCGAAATGGGCATCGATCCGGCGAGCGCCGAAGGCCAGACCTACATGCTGACCGGACGCCTGCCGGCCAAGGCTTATGAAAAGATGGCCAACGCGTCGAAGCGAACGGAACTGACCGGTAAGGTAGACGCCGGCTTGACCAATCTTCTTGAGACGGCCAAGACCGCCAACGATACATCATTTGAGAGCGCACTCGGACCGTTCCAGGGTTCGACGCCGGATAGTCTTGCCGGTGCCGTTCCGATCAATGTCGCGCGCGTGTTCGGAGAAGTGGCCAATTTCTTCGGCGGCGGCAACGTGAGCCCGAGCGAAGTGCGCTCCAACATCACGGGGGCCACCGAAGCGCTCGCCGCTGCCATCAAGCCATTGATTCGTGGCCCCGGCGAGGGACCATGGACCGACGCCGACCAGGCCCGGTTGGTGTCGATCGTTGGCGATCTGGCGCAAGCCCGCGACAAAGCCGAGTTCCGGCGCCGCTTGAATGCGGTGCGTGACCGCGTGAAGGCCAACTTCGGTTTGGATCTGAAATTCGACGCGGGTGCTGGTGGTGATGTGAGCAGCCTGTCCGATGAGGACCTGATGAAAAGGCTCGGCCAATGAGCGACAAGCTGAGCCTTCTCATGGAAGCGGAAAAGCGTGGCCTCTTGAACCAGGAACAGGCCGCCTTGCTTCAGGAGGCGCGGCGGCGCGGGCTCGTTGCAAACCTGGACCAGAGCACGCCCCAGGTGCCGCAGGGCCAAGCGGGCCTGTCTTGGGCGGATGTGCCAGGACAGGCGGCGCAGAACCTTGGCGCCAGCGCCAAGCGGTTCGCCGATAACGTCACCTATCCGATCCGCCATCCCGTCGAGACGGCCACCGCGATCAAGGATATGGGCGTCGGGCTTGGTTCCAAGGCGCTGGAAGCGATCGGTTTCGAACAGGACCCGAAACGGCAAGAGGCGGTTGACGCCGTGGGCCGGTTCATCATGGACCGATACGGCAGTCTGGACGCCTTCAAGCAAACGCTGGCGACCGATCCCGTCGGGGCTCTGGCCGATATTTCGCTGGTGCTGACGGGCGGTGCCGCGGCGGCGGCCCGCCTTCCGGGTGCGGTCGGCACGGCCGCGCAGACCGTGGGCAGGGTCGGACGCACGCTTGATCCGCTGATGGCGGCGGGCAGGGCCGCAGGCAAGGCCGCGCAAGGTGCCGGCCGGTTCTCGGCGGCGGCCCTTGGTCTGACGACGGGCGCCGGCACAACGCCGATACAGACGGCGTTCCGCGCTGGCCGTGAAGGTAATGCGGCGTTCCTGCCGCATATGCGCGGGCAACGTCCCCTGGGCGAGGCCGTCGATATGGCCGAAAGTGCAGTCGGCGGTTTGCGGCAGGACCGCAGCGCGGCCTACAATGCCGGCATGCAGGGCGTGAGAACGTCGCAGGCCTATATCAACTCGTCACCGATCGCGGGCGTGATGACGCATGCCTATCATTCCGTTGTCCGCAATGGGTTCGTCAAGGACCCCAAGGCGCTCAAGGTGATTGAGGACGCGCGAGCCTTGTTTGACGATCTGATGCAACAGCGCGGCGGCCTTTTGACGATCGAGGATTTGGACGACTTCAAACAGGCGCTCTACAACGGCAGCAGTTCGCTGGAGCCGGGCTCGAATGCGCAGCGCGTGGCGCGCAACATGTCGAACGCCGTCAAGGCCGCCATCATCAAGATCGATCCGGAGTACGCCAGAACTATGGCCGACTACGGCCGCGCCAGCGACCAGATCAACGAAATGCGCCGCACGCTCTCAATCAACGAGAAGGCCACGACGGATACGACGCTGCGCAAGCTGCAATCCTCGCAGCGCGACAATGTGAATACGAATTTCGGACAGCGCCGCGCGCTGGTCGATGATCTGGCGCAATATGAACCCGACCTGCCCTATGTGCTCGCCGGCCAATCGCTGTCGGGTTTGGAGCCGCGCGGATTGGCCCGGGTCGGGACCGGGCTCGGGGCCATCTATGGCGCCGTGAACTTGGACCCGGCAGCTCTGGCCGTCCTGCCGCTGACCTCGCCGCGCGGCGTCGGGGAGGCCGCGCACGCAGCGGGCCGCGTGACGGGGGCCGTTGGGCGCGGGGGGGCTGCGGCGGCCAGAGCTGCCGGGCTTGATCGCCTGCCGCCTGCCACCTTGCCCGTCGCCGCGCGGGTGGCGCGCGTGGCTGGCGAGGGTGCGCAGGCCGCAGAACCCCTGCGGGGCAGCATGCAGCAGACCTGGACCGACAAATACAGCCAGGATGAATTGCGCCGGATGCTGGCGGAAGAACTTAGCCGCAGGTGAACACCCAGCGGCAGGTGCGTCCACTGGCGTCACACTGACATGTCGGCGTGCAGCCGAGCGGCGGCAACGGCGCCATGCCGCAGCCATAGGCGGTTTGCGTCGGCTGGCCAGTGAGCAGCACCAGCGCCACGATGATGTCTTTCATTGTTCCCGCGTCCCTCTAGATGGAGAATGCGATGCCTCGCAACGGCTCAGGCACCATGAGCGTATCTAACACGTTTTCGGCAGCGACCGAAATCAAGTCGTCGCCCATGAATGCCAATTTCACCGACATTGCCTCGGAAATCACCGGTTCGCTACCGCGCGATGGACAGGCCGCTATGACCGGCCAGCTCAAATCCGCCAACGGCACGGAAGGTGCCCCCGGCATCACATGGGGCTCGGATCTCGACACCGGCATTTACAGGCCATCCGCGGGCACGCAGGCGGTTGTCTCGGAAGGCGTGACGGTGGCGACGTTCGCGTCAACTGGATTGACGCTGGAAGAGGCCTTGCCGATCGGGTCCGGTGGCACCGGCGCGGTGCTGACAGACCCCGGCGCGGATCGGGTGCTGTTTTGGGACGACAGCGCCGGGGCGGGCGCCTGGCTCACAGTCGGCACCGGCCTTGAGATTTCGACCACGACGCTGGCGCTGTCGCATCTTGGCATTCAGAGCCTAGCAGACCCCAACGCCGACCGGATCATGATGTGGGACGATTCGGCGGGCGGCGCGCAATGGCTGGGGCTGTCGGGATTGACCATCACCGACACGACGCTCGCCGTCGATGCGGCGACAACCAGCGCGGCGGGCATTGTCGAGACGGCAACCAAAGCCGAGATGCAAGCTGAAACATCGGGCAAGTATCCAGACGCGGCCATACTTAAGAACCATCCCGGCATTGCGAAGTTTTGGGCTAAGGTCACGGTGACTGCTGGAACGCCTGCTGTGTCGGACTCCTACAACGTGACGAGCGTCACGGACGTTGATACCGGAGATTTAACGCTGACGATAGCCAACGACTTCGCGGACGCTGATTGGTGTTGTCATGTCAGCGTCAATCGCAATATCAGCTCGTCCAACGTTCCGTTGCACATCTACAGCCAAGCGGCGGGAACGGTCAGCGTGCGGTTGCGGAGTGGTGCCGATGGCAACCCGGCTGTTGATCCATCGGCCTGGTTTATCTCTGGATTTGGAGCGCTCGCCTAATGCTGATCTCATTTGATGTCGGCGGCAAGACTGCCGTCATGAAATACATGGCCGACGACACGTCGCAGGATGCCATCGCCGCAGAGATTGCCAAATCAGGGTTTGGGAGTCCGAAGTGGCGAGAGATAACGCAGGCAGATGCAGACGCCATCCGCGCTGCCCGCCCCAAGCCCGCCCCCGCGCCGCAGATCGCAACGGGCGGCATGGATACGGCGACCGCCACGGCGCTGGAACTGGTGCTGGCCAAGCTTGAAGCGATGGAAGCCTACATGACAACGCTCGATAACAAGATTGAGGCCGTCATTGACGCGACCTACGTCACCGACGTTGAGGGCGGCTGATGGGCATCACCATCGACTATTCGGCCATTGCGACGCCTGGCGTTACCGTTTCGACGGGTGTGTCGTCAGTCAACGACGAAACCGGCGCCGTCACGATCGACGCGACCGAAATCGACATTTCGACGTTGACGCCATCGAACTATTCACCGGTCTCGGCCTCGATCGAAGGGCACTTGACCGGCATTGACACCGCGCTCGGCGCCGTCGCCGATGCGACGTTGACCAGCCTCGCCGCGCTTGGCACCACCGCCGACCGCTACGCCTACACGACCGGCGTCGATACGTGGGCCGAGGGCACGATCACGAGTTTCGCGCGCACGCTGCTGGACGACGCCGATGCGGCGACGGCGCGCACGACGCTCGACGTGGATCAGGCCGGCACCGACAATTCGACGGACGTGACGCTGGCTGGCACGCTCGATTACCTGACGATCACCGGGCAGCAGATTACGCGCAACGCGATCGATCTCGCGGCCGATGTCACCGGGTCACTGCCCGCGGCGTCGGTATCGTTGGCCGACGCCGGCGGGCTCGTCACAGCAACCGATGTCGAAGGCGCGATCGCCGAAAACCGCACGGCGATTGACGCCATTGAGGCGGACTATCTGACGAGCGCCGCCATCGGGTCCACCGTGCAGGGCTACGACGGCGAGTTGGCAGCCTTGGCCGGGCTCACGTCGGCGGCGGACAAGGTGCCGTACTTCACCGGCGCGGGAACGGCGGGGGTGGCCGATTTCACCGCAGCGGGCCGGTCCATGTCTGGCGCTGCCAGCGCCACGGCGCAGACGGCCCTGCTCGATGCGTTTACAGGCGATGCCGGCGCGGGGGGCGTCAAAGGGCTGGTGCCGGCGCCGATCACCGGCGATGCCACCAAATTTCTGAAGGGCGACGGCACCTGGACGACGATTCCCGGCGGCGGTGATGCGCTGACAAGCTCCAGCCTGGCGCAGTTCGCAGCGACGACCAGCGCCGAACTGGCGGGCGTCGTCTCGGATGAGACCGGATCGGGCGCGCTGGTGTTTGCGACATCGCCGACGCTCGTCACGCCCGCCTTGGGCACGCCGGCGAGCGGCACGCTCACCAACTGCACGGGGCTGCCGCTGGCAAGTGTTGTGGACAGCACCACGGAAGCGTTGGGCGTCGGCTCAATCGAATTGGGCCATGCCACCGACACGACCATTGCACGAGTGTCGGCGGGTGTGATTTCAGTCGAAGGGTCCAACGTGCTTTTGGCCTCGGGGCTTGGATCGATCACGCAAGCCTATGATGTCGATACCCTGAAGGCCGACACAGCCGATGTTCTAACGGCGGGGTTTGCACAGACGCCCTATAGCGCCGGCACATTCTCGACTGGCACCTATACCCCGGACGAAGCCAACGGCAATCTCCAATATGCCACCAACAACGGAGCGCATACCCTTGCCCCGCCATCGAACAGCGGAACGATGATCGTGCTCTACGCCAACGGGGCTTCTGCCGGAGCAATCACCACGTCTGGCTTCACGATGGTCACGGGCGATTCATTCACGACAACTAATGGGCATGAGTTCCTGTGCTATATTACCAAGCACAACAACGGTTCGGCGTTCTCGCATCTCCACGTTACAGCTCTCCAGTAAGGGGACGCCATGATCAAGATTGGATATTCGCTCGTTGACGGGGCGAACAATGAAATCGATTCTAATGGTTCCCTGCCGTGGTCGCCCCCGCCTCCTGGCAAACCCAAGGGGCGGTTGGCCAGCTTTACCTCAGTTGGACAATCGGCAGATGGTTATACGGTGGTCGAGCGGTGGGCGACAGAACCAATCCATGCCCATCAGGTCCAAGGTTCGCCCTCTGTATCGTGGGATGGGGCAAAGATCGTCGTTGATCGAAACTGGACTGACAAGCCGATAGCCGATGTTGTGGCGTCACGGGTTCTGGAAATCAAAGCAATCGCCCAGCAGCGGATTGTTGCTCTTGTGGGGGCAACGGGTTTGCAGGACTGCCTTATCAAGCAACTCAACGCCAACATGCGGGCAAACGAACTCAAAGACGCACAGATTAATGGCGTCCTGACACCGGAAGAAGAAGCCGAAGCCACGGCGCTTCGCAATCTGGCAACGGCCATCAAGGCGATCAGGGCGCATTCCAATCAGCTTGAAGCCGACGTTGCAGCCCTTGCAACCGTGGCAGAAGTTGTGGCTTGGACCGATTCAGGGTGGCCGGCATGACGTTTCCGATGCCGATGTTCATGCCCGCGTCCGCTGGCGCGTTGACTTTTGTTGCGCATGGCGGGGGCACTGTTCGTTCAACCAGCTTTTCCATTACACCAAGCTCGGCAGGCGCGCAAAACGGCGATGTTATCATCGTTGCTGCAAGTTTCGAGACGCAAGGCCAAGCTATTACATCGCCTGGAATCATCACAGAAGTCGTAGATCAGAACGATTCAAGCGCTAATTCTCGTGCTTATCTCGGATATGGGACGATAACAGACGCAGCGTCCTCGCATACGTGGTCTTATGGCGGTTCTAACGGAATTTCTTATGCATATTCGATCTGGCGTAATGTTTCGTCTGTCTCTGGTGGTGCCCTCGTTACTGATAAAACTGGGGCCGCCGGTGCCGATACTTTCAGTGCTACGTTAACGGCAACATATATAAATGTCGTTGTTTTCGCGACAGTTGACGGTGGCAATTCAACCCCGGCGGCAAATACAGAAACGGCAACGTTTTCGTCTGGCGTCACGGCTCAAACAAGTGGATCTGGGTCGCATCTTGCGGAGTTATATTGGATGGTCGGGTATCACACGGCGTCCTCTACGGTCGGCTACACAACGGTTGCCGCGTTTCGTAGCGACATCAACCGCTTTTACATTTCAGTGAAATAGGGGGTTGGCATATGCGCATTCCGGCCAGCATCCGCAACAAAAACCCCGGCGCGATGGAGCCGGGGCCAAGCTCCAAGAAATTCGGCGCGACATCGCACGAGGTCTTGCGCTGGACGTACAAGGGCAAGCCTCAAACCAACAAGTGCGCGACGTTCCCAAGCCATCAGCATGGCGCGGCGGCGATGTTCGATCTTTTGCACCGCAAGTACACCGGCAAGACCGTGGAGCGGGCCATTGCGACGTGGTGCGGGAGCTATTACGCAGCAGGCTACGTCAAGGCGCTGGAGGGGGGCGGCGTCAAAGCCTCCGACGTGCTCACAAAGCCGCTGATCGAAAACCCAGCGTTCGCCGTGCCTTTGGCGCAAGCCATGGCCAAAGTGGAAGCCGGGAAGGATTACCCCATCACGGATGAGGATTGGCACGAAGCCCACGCGATGGCGTTCGGCGGAGCCGTTGCGCCGGAGTTCTCGCCTGAGAATGACGTGCCATCGCCTGGACCTGATGCGCGGCTGGCCGCAGAGATCAAGGAAAAGGCCAAGATCGGCGTTCCCGTCGCCGTTTCTGTGGCGGGCGGGGCCGTCGCCGTCCAGCCGGTTCCACCGGTTCCAATCCCGTCCGTTCCGGTTCCGCCGGATCTCGCGCCGGTTGCGGCTTGGAAAGTGTGGGGCTCAGAAGTTGGAACAATCGTCGCGTGGGGCTGGGGGAATCCCTATCTGGTCGGCGGGTGCTTGGCCGCTGTGCTCGGCATATGGTTCGGACCGGCGTTGCTGCGGAGGTTCGTCTAATGATCGGCATGCTTTTCCCGTGGTGGCGGATCATCGCGTCCGGTGCCGTTGCCACCGTGCTTGTATCAAGTTGCGTCGTGCGTGATCGCAATTTGGAGCAGCGCGGCGCGGCCAAGGTCACGTCGGCGCTTGCCAAGCAGACGGATGAGATCAATGCGAAAGTGCACAAGGCTCGCGCTGCTGCTCGTGCTCCCGGCGCTGTTGAGCGGGTGCGCGAGCGGTATTGCCGCGATTGTGAGTAACTGTAACGTGGGCAACGCCGTCAGCGTCTCGAAAAAGGACGTGCTGACCGAACAGACCGCCCAGGAAATCGACGCCAACAACGCAAGCCGGGAAGCCGCTGGGTGCGCGGCTAAGAGCTAGATGCCTGATGGAACAACATTCAAGCTGGCTGCCGTCGCTGCTGTCCTCGCTGCTGAGCGCGGAAGCCTCGCACCGCATGGAAAACAGGGTGACGCGCCTCGAAGTCCACAAGGAAGATCAAGAGCGGGCGAACTTCGCCATGCACCGCCGCGTGCTGTGGATCGAGCGGGGATTGCAGGCGGTGGTCACAGTGATGCTGACCGCGCTCGCCGTGCAAGGCCCCGACAAGGCCGAAGCGATCGCGAGGCTGCTTTTGAGCCTAGCCGGTCGATGAAACGGCGATGGAGGCTTATACAGTGGTACGCGGTCGGCGTGGCGCTGTTCCTCGTGGCGCTGGTCGTGGCCGATGTTCTGCGTATGACGCACCCATAGGCCGATGTGCTCTTTATACATTTCCAGATGCAAGCCGAACCTCCGGCTCGTCATTTTGTTGCGGCATATCTAAGGATTCGCTGGAAAGAACCCTAAACTGAGAAGTCTGCTCATCAACATTGACGCGGCCCCCGCGTTCAATGATAGGGAAGTCAATGACCGCCTCACGGCCCATTGCAAAAGCCAGCTCAGCGACGCGACCTAAAGTGATATCCTTTTGGCCACGAAGTTCCCTATTGACAACTGAACGGTGAACAGCAATTTCGCGGGCTATATCCGATTGTGTTAGGCCGCGAGCCTTAGCTTCCTCGGCCAGAGCTTTTTGTAGCGCCCTACGAACCGCCAGAATGAATCTGGCAGCAGCCCGTCTGCTAGGCGTAATCCCAATCTGAAACGACGGCATTGGGGTCGTCTCCCGGAACGTATCAAGATCGTTATTTGGTTGAGTTGCGGGCGTCGTACTCGGCAACAATATCTCGGTCTGGGATGACAATTCCCATCACTCCAGGTCTGTAGTTCTTTGCCCATGCGCCTGGCTCCCAGTGAGTCATGGCAACCAACTCGCCAGGGCGCTTATGAAGTAGATGTGCGCAAGCCTCGTCCAAAACCTCGCGCTCTGGTGAGATCGGGATGTACGGAGCCGAAAAGAATATGTCCTGGATAGGCCTGTCCCCGAACACCATGACCTTCTGATAAAGGTTGGGTTCGACGGGGCCGTAATCCCATGCCTGGAATTGAGCATCGATAAGACGCTGACCTCGGGTCCGCCCCATGTAGATCATGTGCGATAGGTATAATATCTTTTGCAGAGCTAAGTTTGTGACAGTGCTCCACTTTCCTAGTTCGCACACCCTTCGTGCGGCGGCAAACGGATGAACCGCCATGTGAACCTC
>JRYH01021598.1_pt1 | contig 23238 bp, 21 predicted proteins | sample 235351 | NCBI WGS metagenome assembly JRYH01 (sample SAMN03074221, study PRJNA261480) | activated sludge metagenome | biome: Wastewater Treatment Plant; feature: Wastewater; material: Activated sludge; isolation source: activated biomass of a wastewater treatment plant treating wastewater... ...
TCTCAAGCGACTTCACGCGATCATCGGCTCCAGGCTGGTTCAGGCCGAACGCTTCGAGGAAGCCGCTCGGGCAAGGATCACCGCAGCGCAGGAGCGGCTTGCTGCAGCTTCGGAGCAACGCATGGCGGCGATGGAGCGGGCCTTCACCGATCTGCGGCCGCTTCTTCGAGAGGCCTCCGGCGCCAACCTGCAGCTCATGTCGCTGATGGAGGGAATATCCGAGCCGGACTGGGTCGATCTGGCGCGCTCCACCAACGATCGGTTGCGCAGCGCCCAGGGGATCGTCCGCCGCGCCGGCATTCTAGCCGCCGTGCCGCCGGCGCCTCCTCGCCTTTCTCCGCAGCTCACACCATTGGCCGACGCCGCATCGCTGGTCAGACTCGCCGCGGCATCGCGGATGGAGCGTGGCGGCACGAGGCTGTCGACGGACGACGGCCTTGTGAAAGCCGATCCCGATGGGCTACGCACCCTGGTCGCTGCGGCCGTGGTATGGGCCGCCGACGTCGTTCCGTCGGCACATGTATCCCTGGCCGGCACCGGCTCCCGCCTGGCGATCCACATCAGCTCCGATCATCGCCGCGGAACGGAAATCAAGGATGCCTGGTCGGCATCGATCGGCAATACCGCAGACCCGGTCGGCGACGTCGCAAGGTTGCTGGTCGATGCGGTCGAGGTCCACGGAGGATCGCTCGTCGTCACTGCAGACGAGACCACGGCGAGCCTCGACATCGAGCTCAATGCCGGCCCGGATCCGGGCGACCCGCAACGGATGGGACCGGCGCCATCCTGACCAGCGGGTGCACCACAGCTCGCCTAACGCGCAGTCGGTTGCGGCCCTTAGGGTGCAGGAATCGCCTCAGTATCGCCCGATTGGATCACCCGACCGATCGGCGCCAGCCCAGGGCGCGCATCCTGCGGTAGACCTATATCTCCTGACAGCTCGGACGCCTCAATCGAGAACGGCCGCTGCATCACATCAGGAGGACTGGCGTGCGACGCTACGTGCTTGGCTTCATGCTCGACAGCACCATGAGCTCCGTCCTTCTCATTCGGAAGCGCCGCCCCTCGTGGCAGGCCGGCCGGCTCAACGGCATCGGCGGCAGTACAGAGCCGGGCGAAACTCCGTTCCAGGCGATGATTCGCGAGTTTCGCGAAGAGACCGGCGTCCGGCATGAAGCCTGGATCCGATTTCAGACGCTGGCGTTTCCCGAAGCCGAGGTCGTCTGCTTCGCCGCACACAGCGACGCCGCGCTCAAGCTGGCCAGGACAGTGACGGACGAGCCCATCCTCCACGTCGCCGTCAATGCCATTCCAGATGATCCGGTGATGGATCTGGCGCGCCTCGTCCCGCTGGCCATTCGGGCGGCCGATCGGGATCGCCGGTGCGTCTCGATTCGTCCGTGGCCGATGATTGATCCTCATGCCGGGAAATGAGGCGCTCTCGGACCGGCACTGTCGCAGATGAAGCCCTGGCGTCCGGCACTGCGGACGGGACAACCGCCTCGATCACGGCCATTCTGTGCCGCAGGTTCGTTCGCTCAAGGCTGCGCCTGACAGCGGTTCAGGCTGAAGATATCGCAGACTCGCTGCATCTGCTGGCGATCGCTGAATCCATAGATCGCCAGCACGAACGTCATTCCGTCGTCGGTGAGCACCTGGCGCACGTCGGGCTCGAGCCCGGCCATGACCTCCTCCTGATCGTCGGCAATCTGGTGGAAGCGGCGCAGCAGAAGCGAGGGATCTGACGACCGGGCGACAAGGAGCGCGCCACCCGGGACGGCGGACGGCGCCATGTCCGGCCCCTCGCCGGACCGCGCCATGGCAAGCTGCTGCAGTGCGGCCGCGCTCGGCCGACCGGACTGCGGGATTTCGACCAGCGTCTGCCCGGCAGAGTTTACCATGATGTCTCCCGACGACGGCTCGACCCCGTCCTGCGCCGGGGAGTCGCCGGCCATCTCGCTCTCCCTTTGAGCCTGCGCCATCGCGACCATGCGCTGGAAATCCGTCATGTCCGCCAGCGAGCCAGGCGTGACAGGCTCGGACATCGGCGATTGCGGATCAGGCTCCTCCCGGTCGACATGAGTCGCACGATCGAGCTCGGCGCCGCGCGTGGCCTGCACCATCTCGGCGAGCCGCCGCTTTTCCTCGTCACTGGGCCCGACACCGGCGATGAGGCCGCTCCTGGAATCATCGGCGTCGGCGATCGACGGCCCTCTCGCCTCGACCGCAGAGCCTTCTGAAGCCAAGGTCTGCTCCGCGCGAGCGCTGGTGTCCTCGTCGACCCCGCCACGCCCGCCATCCCCGGAAGCCCCTTCTGCATTGACGGTATCGACGTCCTCGTGCAACGGGGCCGCGTCTGCCCTGGCCGCGCCTGCCCTGGCCGCGTCTGCCCTGGCCGCGTCTGCCCTGGCCGCGATCGCGGCCTGGCGGGCTTCTTCCGCCGCACGGGCGGCGTCGATGGCCTCAAGGCGCCGATCCTGCATCGCCTGCGCTTCGATCACCTCCCCGGCGGGGTCATCACGTGCTTCCGCACGCCCCGGCCCGGTCTCTTCGTGATCCTCCGCTGCGTGATCCGCCAGATCGTCGGACGGACTGTCGGGAGACGACTTCTCGGCATCGGCGGCCGACTGCCCGGCTTCCGATGCCGCTCGTCCGGCTCCTTCGGCCTGGTACATTGACGCTTCTGCAGAAGCCGGCGCCGTGATGGGCTCAGGCTCAAGGACAATTTCTTGCGTAGCGACATGCTCGGCGGATTGCGGCGCGTCCCTGGCGCTATCTTGCGCAACGGCATCGTCCGGCCGCTCGCCGGCCCAATCCTGCTCGGCCTGAATCTGCCCGGCCTCCGTTAGGTGACCGGACGATCGAGCAATCTCAGACGGCGCCGTGTCGCCGGCGGCTTCCGCGCGGCTGACGCCATCTTCATCGTCATCCGGCCCATTCATCGTCTCGCCCACGCCAATGCCGTTGGAGGCGATCGCCTCCCCTGGCTCGTTACGCCCGGACAGGGAAGGCGCAGCTCCGGAATCGGATGACGTATCCGCATCCTCCGGAGCCTCTCGCGTCGCTGCCGGAGCGCCGAAATCGATGGTCGCAGGCTCGAATTCGGCAGCTGCAAGGCTGGAGGAGTCCCCCTCCAGGATGCCGGCGACGAGATCGTTGGCGAGACCGTCCGTCGTGCCGGCGGCGGGCGGTTCGGGCGCGACGACCGGGGGAAGCGCTGTGTCTGTCTTGACCGAGTCCGCCGCCTCTGGAACTGGCGTCCCGCCGGACGCTGCGAGCAGGCGAGCCATCAGGGCCGAAACACGGGGTCCAAGCTCAGGATCGTCGCTGGCGAGCTCCACCAGCCGCGCCGCATCGCGGAGGACGGATTTCTCCGTTTCCGCGATCTGTCCCTCCTCGCGCATGCGCATCCGCAGATAGAGAGCGTATGGATTGCCCGCCTCAGCCGCGACTTCGATCCATTTTCCGGCTTCCACCACGTCGGCACGCCCGAGCTGGCCGGAAAGATAGAGCACGGCGAGCGAGACCTCGGCGCCAACCCGGTCGGCGCCGGCGCGCGCGACCAGCTCGCGACCTTCCTCCGCGACGCTCTGTCGGGCACCGGGCAGCGACAAGCCGCCCGCTCGCACGAAATCGTCTCGATCTGACAGATAAGGAGACCCAGCCGGTTCGGGTGCGATACTTCCCGTTGCAGGGCTGGCCGGCAGCAGCCGGATCAGGGCAGAGCCGGTCGCCCGGATCTCGGAATTGACCATCCAGAGGCCGGCCGCCAGGAAACTGGCGCACCCCGCCACCAGGCCATACCGCATCAGGCGCCGAAAGCCACGATTAACCATCCTGAAGCTCCCTCGAAATTCAAGGCCCCATCCCCTGACCAGCTGACCCTGAATGTTGGTTCGCCAGCGCCGAAGAGGCGCCGGCTGACCTGACCATCACGACCCCGTTCGAACAAATATCAGGCTTCGAACGGCAGTCCGGGCTCTCGCCACGGAGCGAAAACCGAAGAGATCCAAGGGTTCGTGTCATATGAGCAGACCAGACATTCTTTCGACGCGACGACTCGACCCTCCCGGAGCTTCCGACGACGACCCGCGCGCGGCGATGCAGCGCCAGGCCTTCGACATCGACATCGACCGGATCGTGTTCTGCGACGCCTTCCGGCGATTGCAGGACAAGACCCAGGTCCACGGAGCAATCGGCAACGACTATGTCCGATCGCGCCTCACGCATTCGATGGAGGTCTCCCGCGTCGGCCGACAGCTCGGCGCCATGCTGGGACAGGTCGTGCTCGAGCGCATGCCGCGCCTGGCCAGCGGTCACGCGCCGGCCGAATTCGGGCAGGCGGTAGCGGCGGCCTGCCTCATTCACGACATCGGAAACCCGCCGTTTGGCCACCCGGGGGAGGACTCGATTTCGGCCTGGTTCACGACGACATCGCTGGGCCTGGAGATTCTTGCCGACGTCGACCCCGTCATGGCCGACGAGCTTTCGCGCTTCGACGGCAATGCACAGGGGCTGAGGGTCGTGACCCGACTGCAGGGCTGGCGACCCGGCTCCGGACTCAACCTGACGTCTGCGGTCCTTGCCGCTCAATGCAAATATCCGTTCGAAGCCGGCAGCGCCCGTGCCCAAGTCTGCGGCGGCAAGTACAACCACTTCGCCACGGAACGCGCGATCATCGATGCCGTCATGGCCGAGACCGGAACCTCCCCGCATCCGGATGGCGGCTGGCGCCGTCATCCGCTCGCCTATCTGGTCGAGGCCGCCGACGATGCCTGCTATCGTGTCGTAGACATTGAGGACGCATACGTCCTGAAGCTTCTGAGCTTCACGGAGGTCGAAGAGCTTCTGATGTCCGTGGCCGGCGACGCCGGTCCCGACTATCGGCTCGCAGACACCGAGATCAAGAAGATCGTCAAGCTGCGAGCCCGGGCCATATCACGCCTGGTCTCGGACCTCGCCAACAGCCTGAATGATCATCTGGACGCGGTCGTCGCCGGCCAGCATGCAGGCAACCTTCTCCTCAGTGGCGCACTTTCTCCGGCCCTGACGAGGATCGAAGAGATAAGCAGATCTCGCATTTACGCAAACCCGAAGCGCGTCGAGAGCGACATCGTCGCCCAAACCACCATCAGCACGCTTCTCGGTTCCTACATGGGCGCCTTCCACGAACGAGAGATACGCGGCGAGATGACTGGCGATGCGCGCCGGATTCTCGCGACATTTCCTCACGCAATCGAGATTCCCCGCGACAAGTCATCCTACGTTCGCGCCGTTCTCGACTATGTCTCCGGGATGACAGACCGCTTCGCCATAGATACGGCGCGTACCTTGTCTGGAGCCGACCCGAGCGGTCGCGATTTTCCAGAAAGCGGCGGAACCGAGTGATTGGCGCCGGCGCCAGTCGCCGACACCGGCGCCAATCCCTGGAACACACGACCCCCATGCCCGACAATCGTCCACTGATCGTCCTGAGTTTCAAGCGGCAGGCCGGGCTCGATCCGGCACATCGCCAGCGCCTCTGGCATGTCGTCAGAAGCGAGATTCTGGCGGCGCTCGACGCCTGCGGCACGTCCGGAAACCATCACAGTGGAGGAAAGCTGATAGGCATCTCGGAGCATTGGGACGTCGTTTTTTCCCGGCGACAGGGCGTATCCCTGTACGCCCGCGGGAACGGCGCTGCGGACGGGTCACTGCCTTCCCGGATCGAGACGACGATGCGCAATCTCCGGAATCTGGTGCGCCTCAGGACGGAGCTGCTTGAGGCTCCCGTCCGACGCTGAGCGCCGGATGCAGGCCGGCTCCAGCATTGCCCCGCTCGCGCGCAACGCCGTAGTACGCTTGGGGCAGCGCCGACGCCACGTCGGCGAAGGCAGCGCGACCACCTCGAAACCGAGCGCGGCCGGGCTCCCTGCTGCACGCGACCGCGGCGCCGGGTCGGCCCCGTCGGACCAGACTGGGATCGGCCGCGGCGGCGTTGGTCCGAGCAAATCTTCTTGCGCTTCTCGGTCTTCCGCAGCAGCGGTCGTCACGCCGTGGGACCGGCGTCAGGATCACTGATCGAGAATCCGCGCGACGCCGGCCACCGCGTTGTGACGCGGCGATACGCGTCCTGTCGCGAGTGTCCTGCGACCATGACGAGGCGACCCCGCTGCCATGACGCCCTAGACCAGTCTGGCAGATGATCCCTGCCGAAGGCGCGCGCCGGATCAGTCGCCTGAATTCTGAAGCCATACCGCCCCGCCATGCCGCGAACGGTCCCCTCCAGAATCCACCGGGGCCGCTCCTCTACTCTGGATAAGGCTCTCACCTCTTGCTCCAGCGAGCGACGCCGATCCTCGGCAAGGCCCAGCTCAGCATCCAGCTCGCAGATTCGCGCCTTCTGCGACAAAGCCCATCGCCCTGCCGCCCTGACGTTGCGAGAGGCATTCCTGGCGGCTACGTGCAGCTCCACCCGGCGCGCGCGCAACTGGTCTTCCGCATGAAGCAGGCGTAGGAAGCATAGCCGGGCGCCGGGCGCGGCGCCCATGCAGAATGCCAGAACGATGACGAGAACGCTGATCACGGGGCGCCCTCCTCGCCGTCATAGCTTCGAATGTCGTAGATCTCGAAGCCATGGGATTTCGGGAAGCTCGTCTCCAAGCGATGGACCGCATCGCTTCGGCCGTCCGACCATATGACGACGGTCGACGGATAGGTCCATTCGCTCTCGGCCCAGCCAGGAAGATCGTCGCGAGGGTCGTCGGAAGAACGCTTCGCCCGGGAGACGGTGGCAGCAAGGCACCGCAATCCCGAGCGCTCGTCGCTCACCATCCACCGCAGGCCGCGCGGCCGCTCACGCAGCCGCTTGACCTGACTGGTTAGCTGCCGGGCAACGTCCCTTAGCCCCCTCAGCTCGAACTCCTGGCCCTTGATCCGGCCACTCAAGGCGCCGCTCCTGACCCTGAACTTCTGCAGGACTGCGCCACCAAGCTCCACGCGCCGACGCAATGCCCTGAGCCGCGGCGACCGCTCTTGGCGCCTCACCATGGCCGAAACGATAACTCCGGACATGCGGGCGCACAGGGCGCCCGTCACCAGACCGGCTACGCCGGCACCCATCAGCCAGCCCATGAAGGAGACATGATCCATCGTCAGGACAATCTTGGTTCGCCATGCCGCCTCGGTCCCTCCGAGGATCGATCAGATCACGTCGTACGTCGCAGGGCGGCAGGTCCGACTGACGCTCACTTCATGATTCGAACCGGCATGCCGGACAAGCGCGGCCGGCGAAGCTGATCAACCCTCCTTCTGGCCTCGCAAGCCCGCGTTCGCCGTCCTCTTTCGTACCCCGCCCCTGCACCGCCGGAGCCAGGCGCCTTGTTCGAGGCGCCGATCGCGGCCATCGGACGAATGGCCGCGATCGACGTCATACAGAGGAAACGATGATCAAGAAGACTTCCGTCCAGATTTCCACCAGGCCCGCAACGATGATCGGGCGATTCCTCGAAACCATGCCGGGCGCTGACGAGCGCCCGATTCGCGACAACGCTGCGGTGCGAGAGGAAGCCACCAGGCGGATGCTCGGCGCGGTTTGCGCGGCTCTCCCCGAAATCGAACTGGACCGGCTCGAGGCCGCCCTGCAGGCCGCCACGCGGTGGGCGAACGATCCGCACGAGATCGCATCGAAGCTGTCTCAGCGCCTGAAGATCGAAGGCGGCGAGCAGCTCTTGAGAGCACTGTCCGGCTTTCCCTTCGAGATCTCGGTCTGCCACGAGATGATGGTGAAAGCCTGGGTTCGCACCAGGAACGTAAAGCCCGCCTTCGCAGAAGGAGATGACGTCATCGCCACGCTCCAGGACGGCATGTTCAAGGTGCGCTCCGTTCATGGCGTAATCTCGTCGGTCGACGAGGATACGGCCGTCTACGTCATCAAGGTACGCGAAAGGGGGCGCCTGGTCTCTTATCAGGTGGAGTTCGAGAACGTCGTGCGACGCGGCAGCGCCCTGAACAACGAAACAACATCGGTGATGGTGGACGGCGCCGACGACTGAGAGAATGGGCATGGCTCGGCTGCAGCACGACTACCTCGAGTACATCGGCGGAAACAGCAACAAGTTCTATGTTGCCATCCACCTGGGAGACGGAGACAGCCTGGTCGGCTACGGCCCGCGGAGCGGGGGCGCGAGCGGCACCTGGGCACGAATGCCGGAAAATAAGGCCCGGGGGAAGATCAGGGAAAAGCTGAAGAAGGGCTATGTTCCCAGCCAGATCTCTTCCATGCCGAAGCCGGCCCTCTCGGAAGCCTCGCGCCGCCATCAAGGATCATGCGGCGAAATCCTTAGCGTCGATGTCTCGGGGGATCTGATTTCGATCGGACCGCAAGGCGCCGGTCCCGGTCCGGCTCCCGCGAGGCCGCGGATCCCGCCACGCCCTCGCGGCCCCAATCCGCTGAAGGCGTGGTTTTGAGTCCCGATGCGCCGACGGTCAGACGACGACCGCCGGTGCTTCGCCCAGGACCAGAATCAGCTCGTCATCGCCGAGGAGTGACGGAACCTCCAATGCCCAGCCCGGCGCCATCGACCTGAACCGACGAGCGAATGCAGAAAGCGACGTCGGGCATAGGGCTCGCGCCGTTTCACCCAGCGCGTCTCCGCGAGCGCAGGACGAGGTGACTGCTTGGCGCACGATGATCGCGGTAAGCTGGCGGGCGATGTCGACGATGTTCGTGACGGTATCGGCGGGTCCGCCGGGCATCTCTTGCCATCGTGCGCTCATCCGGCAGGCTCGGGCGCGCCCCGCCGCGATACGCTCGGCGAGAGCGTCTAGGGGAACGCCCAGCTTCATGCTCGCCGTCAGCAGTGCGCTGGCGACCAGGGATGCATAACCGGCCTTGGTCCATGGCAGAGCCTCGACGCCCCTCCAGAACGAATGGATTTCCGCCAGGGGGTCCGGCTTCTCGGGAGTCGACGGAACCGGTACCAGAAGAACGATCCCCGGAGCGCTGCGAGCCTCTTCGGCGCTCAATCCCCGCGCGCAATCGAGAACAACCTCTTGGTCCACCGAGTGGAGAAGCGAGCCGATCAGACGGCGTTGAACCAGGTAATCGACGCTGTCGCCAAGTCGCGTCCACGAGTGCTGCTTGACGCGCTCGATATCCGCCATCATGGCGCTCGCAAGCTTGGCGGCCGTCAAGGCGGCTTGGGAAGTCGAGTCTGCGCAGATCTCCGCATCCGCCATGGTGTATGATTTGCTGAGAATGGAGGGAGGCCGGAACAATCTTCGGTCATCCGACGCCAATTGGCAGAGCTCGGCGGTAACGCCGACATGGTCGTCGAAGCACCGCGCCGCGTGATGCGTTGCGACCGTCATCAATGCGCTCGCCGCCGAGGCGCCGCCGATCCGCAGCACTGGGTATCTGTAAGCCGAAAGAACGAAATCGATATGCCGGCAATCGGCCAATAGGCTGCTCATGACGAACCCGTCGACAAGAATGGGACGATAATCAGCATATTGGTCGTCACAAGCAGAGCGTAACCTCACGACGAGATCAGCATCCGCCCCATGATGAATGGCGGGATTGCGGGGACTCGTCGCAATTTTCCTTGGGTTTCCTGGATAGCCCCCGTATATCCCCAGTAGGAACAACCTGGGGGAGCGCTTTAAGCGTCCTGGAAAATGAAGTCCAAGGTTACGAAATGGGGCAATGCCCTTGGCGTGCGGATTCCGCGAGAGGCCTGCCGCACGCTCGCCCTCGCGCACGGCGATTCCTTGAGGATCGAGATCGTCGGCGACAAGCTTGTCATGACGCCCGAGCATTCGGATAGCCTGTCCGATCTCCTTTCCCGCGTTACGGCCGAGAACTGTCACGACGAGCTCGGCTGGGGCCCGGATATCGGGCGAGAGCGCCTCTAAACTTCCATTCGTCCTCCTGATCGGTGCGCCCGCACGTCGAACGGGCGAGCTGATGCGCCCGTCCGCATGCGGGCCATCAACAGCCACAGGAGAACCGAGATGAGCACCCCGGCCAGCAATGCTCCCCGGGAGGGCGACATCATCTACGTCGACCTCAATCCAATCATCGGCCACGAGCAGGGCGGTAAGAGGCCTGTTCTGGTGCTCTCCGAGCAGAGATACAATGCAAAGACCGGGATGGCCTTCGTCGTCCCTCTCAGCACCCGGATCAAGGGTTACCCGTTCGAGGTCCCCATCGAGGCGGATACGCCGCTTCCTACCGTCGCGATCGCGGACGCGGGCCGTTCGATCGACTGGCGCAGCCGCGCCGCCGTTCGCAAGGGCACGGTGCCCCCCGCCGTCCTTCAAAAGGTCCGTCGCAGGCTCGCCCAGGTGATCGGGCTCGTCGCATAGCCTTCCCGGGCGCCGCGGCACGTCTCGGGTTGACAAAGATGTTCGGCGCGCCAGGATTGACGTGCCGGATCTGCCCTCGACGCGCGCAGCCCGATTCTCGACAGCCGACCATCCGGTCCATTTGACGAAACAAGACGCCATATCGGCCAAATATCGACTTCAGAAGGGGCTCTTCCGGCCCAGGGCGATGGCAGGATCATCGCCCCGACGGCTTCTGAAACAACGCGGCCGAGAGATGCCATGACGTCGGACTACATTCGCATTATCCATCTTGTGGACCTGGCTCATCGTCGCTTCATGGAGCTGGTCCAGGTCGAACTCTCCAAGCGCCTTGGCGAGCCGACACTCAGCCCCGTCCAGGCGATGGTCCTGTTCAACCTGGGTGATCAGGAGCTCACGGTCAGCGAGTTCACAAATCGCGGCTGTTATCTCGGAACGAAGGTATCGCACAATCTCGAGAAGCTCCTCGAGGGTGGCTGGATCGAGAAACGCAGATCCGAGCACGACAAGCGCGCCATTCTGGTAAGGGCTACCGCGAAGGGGCTCTCGCTTCAGGAAAGGCTTGCCGCCACGCTCGATGCACATGCCAGCGAGCTCTCCGGCAGCGCCGCCGACGGCAGGCAGTGCCTGACCGACCTGGCCAACGGCCTCCATCGGCTCGGCGAGTTCTGGCGGATCATGTCGATGCCGCCAGCTCACCGCACGCCGACAGTCTCCGACTGACAAGCCTCCCTTCCAGAACTTTCCGAGCGTCGCTCCGCGATGAACGGCCGCTCAGGCATCAGGCACTTCATCACGACCAGATGGAGGTCCAGACCCGGCCCTTTGCGTGGGCCGGGCGCCTTCGCACGCTCTCCTTCAGCGCGCCCGGCTCGTATTGACCTCCAGCCACGTCTTTCCGAAGAACCGGTCCCACGTAAGGCCGAATAGCTCGCGAACTGGCACCTTGCGCAGCCCAGATTCGTGACACCCCGACGCGAACAGCTTGACGATCATCCGATCCCGCGCTTCGTCGGCCGCCTCCCAGTCGAACTTCACCCTCAGCCAGCCCCCATCGTCGCCGATGACGACGCCAGAAACCGCCCCCACCCCTGGAACGACCACGTCGACCGGCGTCCCTTTTCTCGGCCCCGCGAGCCCTGGCAGCTTCGCTTTCATTCCCGACAGCGAGTAGTCGACCGCCTCGGCTTCTGTGCAGAATGCACCGTTCTCCCATGCGACCCGTGTTGCATCGCACGCTTCGAAGCGCTCTTCCTGACGGCGCCTCGGGACCTCAAAGCAGATCAGCAGGACGATCCCGAGAATCACGATATTCCAGAACGCCCAGAAGGCGACGACCGGGAAGAGCGCTCCTCCCCCATGCGGCTGCACGTAGTTCCACGCAACGCCGCCAAGCGTAGCCGCCATCACGCTTCCGGCCATGGCAAAGGTCGTTCGATCGAGACTGCGTCCGCCGGCAGCATGCCCCTTCGGCGTCACCCGGAACGGCACGCCGAATGGCTTCGCCAGCGAAGCCATCATGGAAGGAGCCATTCGGAAGGAGGCAAAGCATTGCGCGGCATTGGTGAGCACCGGAATATGGTGATCCGGCGCGAACCACCGCATCATCAGGAACAAGGAGAGCAGGAAGGGCAGCTGGTATTCGACAACGTCTGCCCCGGTTGCGTTCGGCAGGGGAGACCAGCCCGTCCACAGGCAGGCGAGCGGAAGAGCGAATCCAACGATTCTCACCAAGTACTGCACGAGCCACGAAGCCGGAAAAAAGAGAAGGCGGTCGATGAACCGCAGTTTCGGCCCCAACGGGCCGTTCTTCAGGAACATGAGCTGAATTCCGCCGCGACCCCAACGCTCGCGCTGCACGAAGAAGGCCGCGACGCTTTCGGCAGCCAGTCCGTAAGCGAGCTTCTCGTTCAGGTATCTGGTGATGTAGCCGGCACGCTTCATGGCCAATGTCGTCAGAATGTCCTCGGTGACCGATTCTGTCGGGATACCGCCGCCGATCGCCTCCACGGCCGCCCGACGCAGAACGCCGCACGATCCGCAGCAGAATGCCGCATCCCATGCGTCGCGGGACGGCATGATGACGTCGAAGAACATCCTCTGATCGTCCGGAAACACCCCGTTCATCAGCAGATTCGCCTGGACCGGGTCGGCATTGTAGAAGTGATGCGGGGTCTGTACGCAGCCGATCCTTTCGTCGCGGAATAGCCCGATCGTACGCATCAGGAACCGCTGCCTGGGAACGAAGTCGGCGTCGAAGACTGCGACGAACTCGCCAGCTGTTTTCAGAAGGGCGGCGTTCACGTTGCCTGCCTTCGCGTGCGCATTATCCGGCCTCGTCAGATAGCCGACCCCTTTCTCCTGGCAATAATCGCGAAGCCAGTCGCGCCTGCCGTCATCGAGCACCCATACCTTCAGCCGTTCGGCCGGCCAGTCCAGCGCCTTCGCGCCGATGATGGTCTTCTCGAGAACTTCGAGCCCCTCGTTGTAAGTCGGAATGAACACGTCGACATTCGGATAGCTCGCACTGGCTCGCAATGCCCGCTCACTGCGATCGGCTTCGTCGCTGCGGTCGACCACCCGCGACAGGAGGAGCATCGACAGCGCCACCTCCGCGACTGCGAGGATCTCCACGGCGAATACCGTCACAGTGGCGATTCCAGCCTCGCCCTCACCCAGCGCGATCGCGAGTCCGCTCACGCGCCAGCCGTAGTAGCGGGCCGCCACGATGACCACGCCGGCGACGACAGCCAGCCTCGCCGGATTGTTGGAACGCCTGATCGACGGGGCGAGGCACCAGCCGAACGCAAGCACCAGGACGGTCCAGGTCAGAGCGGCGACGGGCTGATGGCCAGCCAGCCAGCCAGCCGCGGCGGCGACGTCCAGCAGGTCGATCATGGCCTAGAACCAGGACCGATCTATTTTCCGAGGAAACGAAATCCTGGCGCCGGCGCCGACGTCGCAGAAGCTGCTGTCGCCGATCCGCAGATCCTGAGGATCGAGCGCAATCTCGAGCTGCACCCATCTTCCGTCGCCGACGGGCTGCAGCCCGGCTACGCCATCATCGCGCCGCATCTCGTCAGCAGTCCCGCGGCTGGTGGCGACGGTGCCCAGAAGGCTGCCAGGGCGGCCGGCTATTTCGACCACGACCGGGTCTCCGACGGCGATATCGGCGACCTCCGTTTCGGCGATCCTCGCTTGCACGAAGACGTCGCTGCAATCGACCAGCACCATGATTTCCTCGCCCCTCGTCACGTCCGATCCCGAGGCGACGAGGCGGCGCCAGACGACGGCATCGACCGGGGCCGTCAAGATACGGCCGCGGGACGTCTGATCGACGATGGACTGCAGCGCGTCCCGCCTGGCCGTCAGGCCCGAAACTTCCGTCTCGGCAAGGACACGGCGCAATCTCAGGTCATCCAACCTCTGCCTGGAATACGGAACGTCGTTCTGCCCATCCATGAGATTGACGCTCAGATGCGCCGCCTGCGCCTCTATTCTCGCTTGCTCCAGATCGGCGGCGGCAGCGCTCACCCGAGCCTCCGCGACGCCGGCAGCGCTGCGTGCCTCCGAAGCCTCCAGGCTCGCGACGGCTCCAGCCGCAGCAAGCTTCTTCAGCGCTGCCTCCCTTTCCTTGGCGAAGGCCAGGCTCGCTCGCGCGGCTTCCATCTCGGCCGTCGCGGCGAGCAGTCGCTGCTCGGCGCGCTCAGCCGACCGGCTCGCATGGAGCTCGGATCGGGCGGCAGCTTCCTCGGATAAGTCTTCGAGCGTTCCGAGCCCCAGGAGCAATGCATCGATACGGCCGTCGAGCTCGGCGATCTCGGCGACGACCCTCAATGCCTCGCGGCGCTCGCCCGGCTGTGGCAGCGGCTCAATGACGGCTATGCGGTCACCGGAGACGACGGGATCGCCGATCGCCGGAAGCCTTCCGTCGAGCCGTCCGTCAAGCGGCGCGCGAACCACGATCGCACGTCCGTTCAGGACGCCCTCGGCCGAAGTCACGCTCAGCCAGCGCGGGATCGCAATAAGACCGGCCAGAACCAGAAGGCCGATCAATCCGACGAGCCTAAGCTTCGATGCTGTGATCTTCATCGCAACCGCCAGAACCTCTTGCGTGCCGCCCACGACCGGGCGGCTCCGAACGAATGTTCAGCGATATTGGGTTCATTCGACCGGAGGGAGACCCTGCCGGATACGGACCCACCAGGTCAGCACCCGTTCCGTCCCGGACCTACGGCATGGTCTTCGGAATCGACGAGAAACCGCCTACGGCGCCGTCGACAGGCCACGTGCCCTTTGCGCGCGGCGACACAATATCCACGCGAGCCAGGGGCCTCGCTCGAGCTCGTACGCCACCGGGAACGATACCGAGCGGCGCGATCTCGGTGCAGGCGCCTTGAATGAAACAGCTTCCGGTCACCTCGAGAGCAACACTGCTTCCAGGCCCGGCCGGAATGAACCGACTGCAGCGCCATCCAGGGGCGACGCGATGCAAACGAGACTACAGCGACAGGCTCGCATCGGCGAAGCCATCGATCAGCTGCCGGATCCCTTCATATACTTCGACGGGAGCGGCACCGTTCTCGCCGCCAATCATGCGGCGGAGGAGATGTTAGGCGGCCCCTGCGGCCGCACGATCCACGATCTGACAGAGGCACTCGGGCGGATCTCGAAGACTCCTGAGCTCACCGCGGCAACCGTCGCCTCCACTTACGAGAACTTGGGTGGATCAGCCCAGCGGATTGCGGTTCCCGGCGGCTCTTACGAGCTTCGCTGCCAAGTCAGTGGCGCTGGACGCGCCCTGCTGTTCCGTCATGTCGGCCGCTCCGACGAAGCGCCGGAAGCGGCGGACGAGACGAGGTTCGAGCAAGGACGGGCCAATTTCCTCGCCCTGATGAGCCACGACCTCAGGACGCCGCTCAATTCGATCCTGGGCTTTGCCGAAATCATCGCCCTTCAGGCGCTCGGCGCCCGAGCCCAGGATCGATACCAGGAATACGCGCAGGACATCGTCACCGAGGCGACGCGGCTTCATGAATCGATCGATGCCCTGATTACGCTCGCCTCGCTCGAGAGCGAAGCCGTATCGATGCGCATGCAGATCATCGACGCGAACGTGCTGGTGCGAAACGCCGTCGAGGCGGTTTCGGAGGCTCACCCGAACCTGTCGGTCATTTGCGAGGCGCCCGAGACTCGATTGCAGGTGAAAGCGGATCCCGACCTCGTTCATCAGGCTCTCGTCTCGATTCTGGGCGCGATGGCGCGCCAGCACCCTGAGGCAGAGATCGTCGCCTCCGCCCATCCGCGGGACGATACGATCGTCTTCTCGGTTGCGCTTGCGCGCTCGCCAGTCACCAGGGCGGATGAACGCTTCGAGGATGCGGACTACAACACAGGGTTGTGGATTGGGCATACGATTGCGATTGCTCATGGCGGTGGTCTTCGCCTCGCGGATCCTGGGGCCGGCGGGACCGAGATCCGATTGCTGATCCCCGAAGGCTGACACGGGATAGGCGCTGTCCCGGCCCTCGCGAAGTGTTCCCGAGGCTCCAGCACCGAGACCAGCACGACCAGCAAGCCGGGCGCGGCAACGCCATATGGGCGACCGCCGGATGCGCTCCGCCACGAGCCCGCCGCCGGCACGACGGACCAAGATACTGGCTATCTCCTACACGAGGACAAGCTCATGCGACTCAAGCCGCTCTTCATCGCCGCGATCCTCGCGCTGTCAATCGGCGCTCCTGCAGCCGCCGGGTCGCCCGACCAGCTTGATCTCGAAGATCCGGTCATTCGCGGCCAGCTGGATGCCTACATTGCAGAATGGATCCAGGAGAACGCCGGACAGGTGCTCGCCGACATCCAGAAGCATCTCGAGGAGGAGCAAGCCAGGAATTCGCCGCAGCTGGCCGAGTTCGTATCCAGGGCCGATGAGCTGATTGCTCCGGATGCGCCTCACGATGGAGCCGAGCTCGATGTCGCGACGGTCATCGCGGTCGAGTTCTTCGACTTCAACTGTCCGTATTGCCTCGCCCTTCACGCCGAGTTCAAGAAGCTCAAGGCAGCCAATCCCGACATTGCTTTCGTGTACCGGGATTTTCCGATCCTGCAGGAGTCTAGCCGGACCGCGGCGGAAGCAGGGAGAGCCGCCATGAAGCAGGGAAAGTATCCTGAGTTCGCCGACGGGATCTTCTCGCTGCCGTCGCACCGGATCGATGAAGCAGGCATCGTGGCCGTCGCCGAGAAGGTCGGCCTGGACATGGCGCAGTTCGCTCAGGATCGTGCGTCGGCCGAATCCGAGGCCGGCGTCGAGAAGACCTTTCAGCAGGCGCGCTCCCTCAAGATAGCCGGGACGCCGTTCGTTTTCCTGTGGTCGCCGGAGCACGGCAAGGGCGCCGTCATTGGCGGGATGGCCCCCGCCGATCAAATCCAGCCGATGATCGACGCTCTGAGAGACGGGCAGGATGTCGGTGCCGCTCGCTGAGCCATCAGGCCCCCGGCCGCATCAGATCGGCCCGGCACGCGTCCGGGCCGGTCTACCTTCATCCATCGAACAGACGGCCGCGAACCGGGTCCGGATCGCGGCCGCAATTGCAGCCGCGACGATCCTCTCGCTTGCGGCACCCGGCTACGCACCGTCGGCCATGGCGCAGGAAACGTCTTCCGTCACGGTCGAGACAGTGGCCGATCTCGCCTACGATCTCGACGCCGTGCGGGCCGGGGCTCCGGTCCCCTACCTGGTGGCGGGCGGTGTCCCGGAGGGCCTCGACGAGATCATGTACTCCGCCGAGCGGAAGGACGCCTTCTTCAAGACGGTCCTGCCGCTCATCCTGTCGGTCAACGACGACATCCTGATCACCCGCGCCTATCTGCTGAAGATCAATCGGACCATTGCTGCTGGCGACACCCTGACGGACAAACAGAAGAACTGGCTGACGAGGCTCGCTGCCTACTACAAGGTCTCTCCCGGCGATAACGGGATCCTCGACCTGGGAGATCTCATCCCCCGAGTCGACATCATTCCGCCCTCCCTCGCCCTCGCCCAGGGAGCCGAGGAAAGCGGCTACGGGACCTCGCGGTTCGCGGAAGAAGGAAATGCCCTGTTCGGACAGTTGACCCGGGATGCCGCTGAAGGCATGACGACCAATGCGCCCGAGCTGCGTGGGACCGGCTATCTCGTTCGCGCGTTCTGGGACATCCGATCGTCCATCAGTGCCTATGCCCGCAACCTGAACACGCATCGCGCCTATGCCTCGTTCCGCGCCAAGCGCGCCGAGGCCAGGCTTGCCGGGCGCCCGCTCGACTCTCACGATCTCGCCAATGAGCTCGTTCCGTATTGCGGCTGCGGGCCAGATTACGTGGATCGCCTCAAGAACCTCATCCGGAACAACTCGCTCGCCGACTTCGACGATGCGACGCTCGATCCTCGATCGCTGCAATACTGATCCCCGCCACGGTGTCGGCCAACGAAATTAACTAGCCGTTAACGCGCGTGGCGAATAGTCCGGGCATGCCGGCATGGATCAGTCGCAATCACGTGAGGATCGCGGTCATCCTCCTTGCCGCGCTCGCTGCGCAGTCCATGGTCCTGTGGTTCGCTGCCGGGATCGTCAGCCAGCGCGCGTATCGCGACAGCACCGAAACCATCGCGACGCTCGTCACCACTGCCGGCGCCCGCGCGGTCCGATCGGCCGTGACCGACCTCATGCGCCGAGCCGATTCCTCCACTGGCCGCATCGAGCGCGCGATCGAACGCCTTCCGGTGGTCGACCAGACCTCCGATGCGATCGCGTCGATTCTTCGCGCCGAACTTGTTCGCATGCACGGTGCCGCCGCCATTCATTTCGCCTCCAAATCCACGGCCTACATCGTCTCGGCCGGCTCCGCCGATCGCCTTTCGGCCGGGGCGCTCAATCCACCCATCGATTTCGACAGGCTGTTGCTCGAGATGGCCAATGCCCCCACGCAAAAGGCGAGGATAGCCGGGTACTTCACCGACACGCCGCAGCGCATACGCCCTTACGGCGATGCTTGGCTCTACGTCGCGACCCCGCTCGATCTCCCCGGCCACACACAGGGTGAGGCCATTATCATCGCGTTCCACGCAACGACCGCGATCGGCGATGCGATCGACTGCCTGCTGCCTGGATGTCACCTCGAATTCCGCCCACACGCGTCAGGAACGTACTACGATTCTCTGAGGCGTACGTGGCTGCCGGTGACGGTAAATGCGACCAGCCCGTCAAGCGAGCATGTGACGGAGGTTTCCGGGCCGCTTTCCGGATCGCTCGAAGCTGTCATCTACATGAAACCAGGCGCCCCGCGTCCTATGCTCTTCGCGATCGCAGCCACGGCCACGGCGATCATCCTGGCGCTGGCCGCCCTTCTCGCCATTCATCGGATCCGGCGCGCGGCGAGACCCGCGGCATCCGGATCGCCGGCACCGGGAGACTCCAACGAAAGTGAAACCCGCAGCACCTCCGGCGCGACTTCCCCGGCCGGCATGTTCAAGCGCCTCATCGACGCCAACGCGACGCCGATTCTAGTCGTCGACTCCGGCCTCTCGACGATCGCCTATGCGAATCCTGCCGCCATCTCGACGCTGGCGCCAAATTCGGACGAGCCGGTCGCCAAGCCGTTCAACCGGTTCTTCAGGCTGGCGCCGGACATCGTCAACGATCTTCTCGCCAATGGCGGCCAGGCTGATCGTGTCCAGCTCTGCGGTCCGGAAAGCGGACAGTTTGCCGATCTCCGATTCGGGCCGGCGCAGATCGACGGCAAGAAGTGGACCATGGTTGTCGTCGCGGATGCGCGAGCTGCGATGGAAGCCGAGCGAACCGCGATCCAGGCGCGGGAGCAGCTGGACCAGGCCCTGAAGCGCAGGCTCGACAGCATCGGAAAACAACGCGACAACTATCGCCGCATGGTCGACACGCTCAAGGGATTCACCTCGACCCTGGCACACGAGATCAAGAATCCGATCGCCGTCATCATGGCCGCCGCGCAGAATCTGGCCACGTCCTCGGATCCCGACGCCGTGCGGCGCGCGGCGCGAATCGAGGCCAGAGCCAAGGACATGACCAGCGTCATCAATCGCGTCCTGACCGCGGCAAGAATCGAAGCGAATGCTCTTGCGCCGGTACTCGGCGAGGCCGACGCGCTGAGCCTGCTCCGCGCGCATGCGGAGGCCGCCTGCGAGCACGACCATAGCCACAACTACGAAATCGAGATCGCGGACCTTCAGTCCGCATGCTTGCTCGACAGAGATCTGTTCGCCCTCGCCGTCAACAACCTGCTGGCCAACGCTGCGAAGTACAGCCCTGCCGGCTCGACGATTTCCGTCTGCGGCAGCCTGGAGGCGGGCGGCGTCCAAATTCGTATCGTAGATCGCGGCATCGGGATACCCGACGCAGAGAAGCATCAGGTCTTCAACAGGTACTATCGCGCGAGCACTGCACGCGACGCCGGCATCCCTGGCAATGGCCTCGGGATGGCGCTTTGCAAGGAAATCGTCGAAATGCTCGACGGGACGATCGCCATCGAGGATAGCCATGGCGGCGGAACCACCGTTCGTATCATCCTGCCCACGGTCGCCGGAACGGCCCTTGCCGCGGCATGAGCCGGATCATCCATCCTTGGCCCAATATTCTTCTGTAGGCCACCGATGGACATTCCATGCCACCCCTGCTTCCGGATCTGACTGCCGTCTTCCTAATCGCCATCCTCTGCGTCCTGATTGCTCGACAGACCGCCCCCACCAGGTCGCTGTCGGCCAGGATCTGGATCCCGCTCGCGCTGCTTGCTCCGCTGCCGGCAACCGTCGAGGCGATCCATGCTTCGCTCTCGGCCCCGATTCGCACCACGGTCGAGCTGCGTGACGGCAGGATCGTCGCCCAAGCCTATCGCGAAGCCTACACATCGCTCGTGGACGGACGCACCGTGGAACACCCCGAGCGCTGGTTCCTGAGAATCGGCCCGGAAACGCCGCGCACCATCGAGACTACGATCGCGCCCTTTCCGACGATCGGCGCCGATGCGGCCCACATTGCCTTTACAGGAACACCCGGATCGACCATTCGGGCGAGCGTTGCCGGCCTTCCGTCGGCGCCCCTCCAGATCTGCACGGGAAGCTGCGACGGCCTGTCTGAGATTCCCGACCCCCGGCTGACCGGGAGCGATGGGATCGTTCTCGCTCACTGGCGCCGCGTCCAAGGAAGCATGATCGGACAGCCGGCCCTGGGGCCGCGCGTCGTGCCCGTCGACGGCATTTCGACGCTGTCCCCCGGACGGTGGCTGCTGACCGCCGGGGCTGGCGCCCTGCTCACCATAGCCTCGCTTCGCCTGGCAGCCCGCCTGCAATCCACACCCGCAATGCCCGTCCGGCGCGCCGAAAAACCGGTCACCGTGCGCCGCCCGCCCGTCACCGGGATGCCGCCGCACCGGTCACCCGAACCGTCGGGAGGAGCCGCCTTCGACGAATCGCCCGCACCGGATTCTTGATCGCAGATCGCGGCCGCCGCGGCATTTCGAACCAATATTGGATGCTGGATGGACCGCCACCGATACGCGCGTGGCGGCCCATTGCCATGAGGCCGCCAAGCTCGGCCGATCAGCTTACAAGGACAATACTATGAAGTCGCACACCACTGCCCGCACCAACATGCGTCCCCAGCCCGGCGACAAGCAGCCCTACCCGTTGCACGGCGAAGGCGTGTGGACCGAATGGGCCGCGGCAACCGAATCGCAAAAAGCCCAGGCACGCCACCTCGACAAGTCCGCCGCCGTTTGCGGCTCCCTGCTTCTCGTCTCCATCGGCAATGGACGCACCCTGAGGATTCTTCCGCCGGCCGACGGCCAGGCCCGCGCCGCCGCCTAAAGCGCCCAGCAGGTTCCGGCCTCGCCCGCGCCATCTACGGAGCATACCGATGCGCATGTCCCCCACTCAGATCGATGCCATCCGGCGGCTGATCGACGATCCGGCCGCCAAGGTCCGGGCCGGCACCATCCAGGCCCTGAAGCACCGCGGCCTGGTGGATGGACATGGCGTTCCGACCGCTCTCGGCCGGCAGGCCGTTCGTGAGCTCGAGGCCGAATCCCCCTCCCGGCCGGAAACCCGAATTCACCTCGAGAACGAGCCAGCGACGCTGGCTCAGCTCAGAGTCCTGAAGCCCCTGCTCCGCTTCGAGCCGGACGATCTGTCCAAAGAGGACGCCAGCACGCTGATTTCCTGCCTCAAGGACCTGCAGAAGTGGCCAGGGGCGATCGAGGCTCGCCTGCCAGCGCTCGGCCTCCTGTTGCGAGCCGGCGCCCAGGCTGTCGATGCGATCGGGTTCTCCGACCAGAATCCGGTCTGCACGGAGGCCGGCGAGACGCTCGTTCCGTGCCTCGTCGCTGCGACCAGCCGCCGCGGCAGGCCACTGGTGACTCCCGGCCTGTCTCGCGCCGATGGCGGGACGATCGCCGGCAGGCCGGTGACCCTCCGGCCGCGCGGCGACGTGCCGCTTTCCAGGAGCAGGGCCAGGGCGATCTTCCTGCACCTCGCCCGGACGGCCTCCGTCACTCATCGATCCTCCTGATCGGCACGCCCGCCGGAACCGACCACCCGCGAGTCGGCCGGCGCCGCCCCACCCTTTCGCGAAGGGCGACGCCGCCACCGGCCGCAGAGACTCACAATCCAAGGAAACCTTTCGGCATGACAATGCTCGAAAATCTCAAGAATCGATCCGGAAAGCCTGCCGCCACTCCGGACGCGGGAGGCCTGTCGTTCCGCGGCCGTCGATGGACGTATCCCATTCTCGACCAGGAAACCGGGCGCAGCCTGCTGGACTTGGGGCTGAGCCGACCGATGGCTGCGGTGCTGACCGCCCGCGGATTCGATCGCCATACCGCGTCAGCTTTCCTCGAGACCTCGCTCGAGACGAGCCTGCCTCCCAGCGGCTACATCAAGGATCTCGACGCCGCGGTCGACCGAATTTCCCGCGCCGTCGCCTTCCGCGAGAGGATTGCCATCTGGGGGGATTACGACGTCGATGGCGCGACCTCATCGGCGATCATGGCGCGAACCTTGCGCGCGGGCGGCGCGAGCGTGGAGATCAGGATTCCCGACCGGATCAAGGAAGGCTATGGCCCGAATACGGCTGGCCTGCTTGCCCTCGCCGAATCGGGACATACGCTGATCGTCATCGTCGACAGTGGCACGACAGCGTTCGAGCCGCTCGAGGCGGCTCGCGAGGCCGGCCTCGATTGCGTCGTGATCGATCATCACGCCGCCGAGCCGAGGCTTCCGGAAGCCGTGGCCGTGGTCAACCCGAACCGTCTCGACCAGGAACCGGGCTTTGGGCAGATGTGCGCCGCCGGCCTGGCATGGCTGGTCGCGCGCGGGGTCGCCGAGCGGATCGGCCTCGGNNTCGCCGAGCGGATCGGCCTCGGCGCCTCCTTCGCCGACGACCTCCTCGACATCGCCGCCCTGGGAACGGTCTGCGATGTGGTCTCGCTGACCGGCATCAACCGCGCCATCGTTCGCCGCGGCCTCGAGCTCATGGAGGATCCTGCAAACCCGGGGATCAAGGCCCTGAAACAGTATGCCGACATCGGCGGGGCGCTCGCGCCCTATCATCTCGGCTTCATGCTCGGGCCCCGCATCAATGCCGGCGGCCGTATCGGTGAAAGCTGGATGGGCGCCGAGCTCCTCTCCTGCGACGACCGCGACACTTGTATGCGAATCGCCGAGCGCCTGAGCGAGCTCAACACGGAGCGGCAGCGCATTGAAAAGGAATGCCTCGAAGAAGCCGATGCAATCGCCCAGGCACAGCGCGACCGACCGGCCATCATCGTCGTCGGCGAGGGCTGGCACGAAGGGGTGATCGGCATCGTGGCTGGCCGCCTGAAGGAAGC
>JRYH01004386.1_pt1 | contig 23176 bp, 20 predicted proteins | sample 235351 | NCBI WGS metagenome assembly JRYH01 (sample SAMN03074221, study PRJNA261480) | activated sludge metagenome | biome: Wastewater Treatment Plant; feature: Wastewater; material: Activated sludge; isolation source: activated biomass of a wastewater treatment plant treating wastewater... ...
AGGCAAGCTCGGCGGCCAGGCCCAGGTGCCCGGCGTGGCGGGCACCTGGAAGGACCTGACCGATACCGTCAACGTCATGGCCGCCAACCTCACCGAGCAGGTGCGCGGCATCGTCAAGGTCGTGACCGCGGTCGCCGACGGCGATCTCACGCAGCGCCTCACGGTGAACTCGCAAGGCGAGATGGCCGCCCTCGCCGAGACGATCAACGACATGACGGACACGCTCGCCACCTTCGCCGACCAGGTGACGACGGTGGCGCGCGAGGTCGGCGTCGAGGGCCGGCTCGGCGGCCAGGCGAACGTGCCCGGCGCCGCCGGCACCTGGAAGGACCTGACCGGCAACGTGAACCTGCTGGCGGCCAACCTGACGACCCAGGTCCGCGCCATCGCCGAGGTGGCCACCGCCGTCACCAAGGGCGACCTGACCCGCTCGATTCAGGTCGACGCCCGCGGCGAGGTGGCCGAGCTCAAGGACAACATCAACACGATGATCGGCAACCTGCGCCTCACCACGGAGCACAATACCGATCAGGACTGGCTGAAGACCAACCTTGCCCGCTTCACGAGCATGCTGCAGGGCCAGCGCGATCTGGCGACCGTCGGCAGCATGCTGCTCTCGGAGCTGGTGCCGCTCGTGCGCGGCCATCAGGGCGTGATCTACCAGATGGTGCTGGATGGCGGCCCGCGCCTGCGGCTCCTCGGCAAATACGCCGACCACCCCGAGCGCAGCTATCCGAGGACGATCGAGGTCGGCAAAGGGTTTATCGGCCAGTGCGCCGTCGAGAAGCGCCGCATTCTCGTGACCGACATCCCCGACGACGGAACCCCGCCGATCGGCGCCGTGTTGATGAACGCGCGCCCGCGCAGCATCGTCGTCCTCCCGGTCATCTTCGAGGAGCAACTGAAGGCGGTGCTCGCCATCGCCTCCCTTCACGAGTTCGACAAAGCCCATCTCTCCTTCCTCGAGCAGCTCACCGCGAGCATCGGCATCGTCCTGAACTCGATCGAGGTCACGATGCGCACGGAATCGCTCCTGACGCAGAGCCAGGAGCTCGCCCGCGAGCTTCAGGTCCAGCAGAAGGAGCTGCAGACGACCAACGAGCAGCTCGCGCAAAAGGCCCAGCAGCTCGCCGAGCGCAACGTCGAGGTCGAGGCCAAGAACCAGGAGATCGAGCACGCCCGCCGCGCCCTCGAGGAGAAAGCGACCGAGCTGGCGCTGACCTCGAAATACAAGTCCGAGTTCCTCGCCAACATGTCCCACGAGCTGCGCACGCCCCTCAACAGCATCCTCATCCTGGGCCAGCAGCTAAGCGAGAATGTGGATCGCAATCTGAGCGACCGGCAGGTCGAGTTCGCACGCACCATCCACGCCGCCGGCAGCGATCTCCTGAACCTCATCAGCGACATTCTCGACCTCTCGAAGATCGAGTCCGGCACCGTCTCCGTGGATGCGGAGGAGCTTTATCTCCCGAACCTCCTCGAAGCGATCGCGCGGCCCTTCCGGCACGAGGCCGAGAACCGCCGCCTCGCCTTCGACCTCAGCATCGAGAAGGACGTCGGCCGCAACATCTTCACCGACGCCAAGCGCGTGCAGCAGGTGTTGAAGAACCTGCTGTCGAACGCCCTCAAGTTCACCGAGCACGGCGGCATAAGGCTCACCGTCAAGCGGGCGTCGCAAGGCTGGAGCCCGGAGAACGAGGTGCTGCGCACGGCTCCTGCCGTGCTCGCCTTCGAGGTGACGGACAGCGGCATCGGCATCCCGCCGGACAAGCAGAGGATCATCTTCGAGGCCTTCCAGCAGGCCGATGCGAGCACCAGCCGCAAGTACGGCGGCACCGGCCTCGGCCTCGCGATCAGCCGCGAGCTTGCGGCACTCCTCGGTGGCGAGATCCAGCTCAGGAGTACGCCCGGCGAGGGCAGCACATTCACGCTCTTCCTGCCGCAGCGCTATGCCGCGCCCGCCGCCGAAGCGGAGGCCTCGGCCCGGACACGGCTCGGCAGCACACCGAGCCTGCCGCGGCTCCCGGAGCGCACCGCCGAGCAGATCGCCGACGATCGCAACGCGCTGCAGCCCGGCGATGTCCTGCTCCTCATCGTCGAGGACGATCCGCAGTATGCCCGCACCATGCTCGAGCTGGCCCGCGACAGCGGCTTCAAGGCCATCGTCGCCCAGCGCGGCGCCGAAGCCCTCGCGCTCGCGACCGAGCACAACCCCAACGCCATCTCGCTCGACATCTTCCTACCCGACATGCTGGGCTGGAGCGTGCTGAGCCAGCTCAAGCAGAACCCGGCGACGCGTCACATTCCCGTCCAGCTCGTCACCCTCGACGAGGACCGCCAGCACGGCCTCGCCCAAGGGGCCTTCGCCTTCGTCACCAAGCCGGCCTCGACGGAAGGCATCCGCGACGCGCTCGCGCGCCTCAAGACGTTCAGCGCAGCCCGCCGCAAGCGCCTTCTCGTGGTGGAAGACGATCCCGCCGAGCGCCTCGGCATTCAGGCGCTGCTCGACCATACGGACATCGACATCGCAACCGCCGCGACAGGCAGCGAGGCCATCCGCCTCCTGCGCACGAGCCCGATCGATTGTATCGTGCTCGATCTCAAGCTGCCCGACATGTCCGGTTTCGAGGTGCTCGAAACGCTCGGTGCGGACGAGGCACTGAACGCCATTCCCGTCGTCGTGTTCACCGGGCGCGAGCTGTCGGCCGAGGAGGAGGCGCGCCTCCACACGATGGCCCGCAGCGTCGTCGTCAAGGGCGTCGAATCACCCGAGCGCCTCCTCGACGAGACCGCGCTGTTCCTGCACCGCGTCGTCACCGATCTCCCACCCGAAAAGCAGCGCATGCTGGAACGCCTGCATGTTTCGGACGACGCCCTTGTCGGCAAGACGGTTCTTCTCGTGGACGACGATGCACGCAACATTTTCGCTCTGAGCAGCGTTCTCGAACGGCGCGGCATGTCCGTTCTGACCGCAAGCACCGGCCGCGAGGCCATCGCCTCGCTCGAGGGCACGCCTGCCATCTCTCTCGTGCTCATGGACATCATGATGCCCGAGATGGATGGTTATGAAACGATGCAGGCCATTCGCGCCGAAGGGAAGTGGCGACGGCTCCCCATCATCGCGCTGACCGCCAAAGCGATGAAAGGCGACCGCGAGAAATGTCTCGAAGCCGGAGCATCGGACTACCTCGCCAAACCGGTGAACACGGAGCAGCTTCTGGCGGCCCTGCGCATGTGGCTGCATCGATAGGAGAGGAGGCTCCGTGCGCCCTGAACCCGTCAACATCCTGCTCGTGGACGATCAGCCGGCCAAGCTGCTGAGCTATGAGGTCATCCTGCGCGATCTCGGTGAAAATCTCGTCACCGCGGCCTCCGCGAGCGAGGCCCTCGCCGTGCTCCTCAAGACCGAGATCGCCGTCGTTCTCGTCGACGTATGCATGCCGGACCTCGACGGCTTCGAGCTGGTCCAGATGATCCGCGAGCATCCGCGCTTTCAGGATATCGCCGTGATCTTCATCTCGGCCGTTCTCCTGACCGACCTCGACCGCATCAAGGGCTACGAGTTCGGCGCGGTCGACTATGTCCCGGTGCCGGTCGTGCCGCAGATCCTGCGCGCAAAGGTGAAGATCTTCGTCGAGCTTTACCGCAAGGCGCGCGAGCTCGAGCGCATCGCCGCCAACCTCGAGCAGCGCGTCGCCGAGCGCACCGCCGAACTCGAAGCCTCCACTGCGCGCCTCACGAAAAGCGAGGAGCAGCTCCGCCAGGCCCTCTCGGCCGCGAAGATGGGCACCTGGCGCCATGACCTCACCACCCAGGTGAGCCAACGCGACGGGAACCTCAATGCCCTGTTGGGACTCGAGCCGCGCGAAAGCGTCGGACCGACGCGCGCCTGGCTCGACAGGATCCACGAGGAGGATCTCGCGCGGGTGACGGAAGCCTGGCAGAAAGCCATCGCCGAGCAGGGCGCCTATGAGGCCGACATGCGCATCCAGCACAACGATGGCACGGTGCGCTGGCTGCGCGAGCAGGGTCATTACGTCCCCGATCCCGACGGTCTGCCCGGATCGCTGACGGGCCTCACCGTCGACATCACCGAGCGCAAGCAGGCGGAGGAAGCCCGCACCCTTCTGATCGAAGAGCTCAATCACCGCGTGAAAAACATGCTCGCAACCGTTCAGTCCATCGCCCATCAAAGTCTCGCCGGCGCACAGAGCGAGCAGAAGCAGAGGTTCCTCTCGCGCCTGCAGGCGCTCGCCACCGGGCACAACCTTCTCACCCAGAGCCGCTGGAAGGGCGCGAGCCTGATCGGCATCCTCAATGCGCTCTTCGCGCCCTACCGCGGCGAGTCGCAATCCCGCCTGTCGCTCCGCGGGACGGACGTCGTGCTGTCCGCCCGCGACGCGATCTCGGTCACGCTCGCGATCCACGAGCTGCTCACGAACGCGGTGAAATACGGTGCCTATTCCGTGCCGTCCGGACGCATCGCGGTGACCTGGGCCGTCGCCGAGGCGGCGCCCGCCAAACGGCTCCAGTTCAGTTGGGACGAGCAGGGCGGCCCTCCCGCCGTCGAGCCCGAGACGACGGGCTTCGGGACGCGTCTCCTGAAGTCGCTGGCCATGCAGTCCAATGGCGGCTACGTCTGCCAGTATCGCGACTGCGGCGTTCTGTGCGAGCTCACACTTCCGATCGAGGGGAACGGCTGATGCACCCGTTGCAAGGCAAGCGCATCCTGGTCCTCGAGGACGAGCCGCTGATCGGCATCGTCCTCACCGACATCCTGGAAAATGCGGGCTGCGTCGTGCTGGGGCCGGCCTACGACGTGAGCCAGGCCATGAGCCTGATCTCCTCGGACCAGGTGGATTGCGCCGTCCTCGACGTCAACTTGAGCGCGGGTCAGACGTCCGCCCCGATCGCGGACGCCCTCGAAGAGCGCCGCATCCCTTTCGTGTTCGCGACGGGCTACGGCGAGAGCGCGCTCCGAAACAAGGATCGCACGCGCCTGCGCGTCGACAAGCCGTACGACGACACTCAGATCTGCCACGCCCTTCTGAAATGCCTGACAGGCTGTCTCTCCTGACACCTGAGCGAGGCGCGCGCCTTACTCCGCCCCCTTGCCGAAATTCGTGTAAACGGTCTCGAGCTTGCCGTCGCGCGCGATGCTGGCGGGCGTGACCAGCGTCTGATCGAGAATGAGCCCGTAGCACGCCTTGAAGCTCTCGGCCCGTTTCGCCTTGCAGAGCGGATGCGCCCGCCACCGTTCGCGGATCAGCGCCTGCGCCGCGGCGGTATCGATGTTGAGATCGCTCACCCGCTCCTCCACGCCGACGGAGATCCCCGGGCCTTCCTTGAAGGCCGCGTGGATCAGCTCGCTGCAATAGATCTGATCGCGCGTTTCGTAATAGAAGTGGTCGTAAGGGCGCCCGATATAGGTGCGCGCCTTGGCGATCGCCGCTGCCGCGTCGGCCTCCGCGAGACCCTTGATCCGCTTCACCGTCACGTGCTTGCCGAGGCCCGCGCGGACCCAGCGGTCGAACGGCACGGCGCGCACCGGCCCCACCGCCTCGATCACCGCAATGCGGCCCCGCGCATCGACCTCCACCAGCCCCACGTGCGTGTACTGCGTGCCCGAGGCGAGCATGATCGCCTCGCGCGCGCGTCCCGACGTGGTCTGGAACACGATGTCCCCGGTCTTGAGCGGCGGCATCCCGGAGTCTCCCGCGGCCGCCGGTGCCCCGGCCCCGAAAAGAAGCAGCATCCAGCACAGCGAGGAGAGAGAGCGGGAGAGGAGCATGTGAGTCATGGGGCTCATCAGTCATGGGCGCGAGGAGGCGCGCGAGGAAGGAGCGCCGATCCGGCGCGCGGGAGGTGTCGGGGCCGAAAGCGGCAGCATCGTGGCCGCCGGCGCGCCGACGGCCCGCCATTGTGCACGCCGCCGCGCGCTCCGTCACGTCCTACCCCGCCAGCACGGCGGCCCCGCACCGGATGCCGTGCACCCGCACGTCGACCTCGCCGAGATGGACGCCCGCCAGGTCGAGAAGCGACATCACCAGCGGATCGAGGGCCGACGCCACCGGCGTCAAGAGACCGAGCAGCGCCCCCTTGATGGCGACGACCGATCCGAGCCCGAGAAGATCGACGCGGATGTCCGCCGTCTGCACGAGATGCGAGACGAGGGGCGCGATGGGATCGCGCACCTCCGCCGTCTTGACGGTGCCGCGGTCCACATCGGACTGGGAGAAATCCAGCATCACGGACGAGATGTTGGCCATCTCCGCATAGGCCTTCGCGCGGATCGAAAGCAGCGGCGTCTCGACGAGCCCCGCGAACGCCACCGGCAGACTGGTGCCGAAATCCGAGAGGCCGCCGACCGCGACATCGCCGATCCACGCTTTGACGGCCGCGGGCCGGGCCGCGATGCGGGCCTGCCCCTGGCCTTGCCCGGCAGCACACTGGACCGACTCGAGCCGCGCCTCGGCTTGCGCGAGCTCCACATAGATCGGAAGCCGCACGCGCAATCCCGCAAGCAGCCCGCTTCCTCCGACCTCCGCTACGAGCTGCAGGCGCATCTGCGCCGTGCGGAGCGTAGCGCCGGCCTGCCCGACGGCAACCCATCCCGAATGCTGCGCCCGCTCGCCGATCGCCAGGTCCGCCTTGAGCGAGAGGAGGCCCGGCACCGAGCCCGCGAGATCGATGGCCGCCTGATGGCCCCCATTCGCCGCCGTGGCCATCGCCGTGAGGAGCGACATCACATTGACGTCGGCCGCAAGCCCGGCTGGCGGCGAGCCGAGGGCAGCCTGCGCCAACGGTCCGAGATCCACGACGGCGCCGAGCGGGACCACGGCCGAGGTGGCGGCCTGTCCGAGCAGCGCAGCGATCGCCTGCGCCGCACGGGTCTCTCCTTTGCGCTCGGCCGCCGTCGCCGCCGCCCGCAGGATCTGCCCCACCGTTGCGTTCGCGCCGAGGACCTGATCGTAGGTCCCGACGCTCGTTCCGATCTCCGTGCCGAGCGCCGAAAGGAAATCAAAAAGTGAAACGTCGGCCGCGAGAAGCGCCTCGTAATCCATCACGGAGAGGGCCACCTTGCCGCCCACCAGCGCTCCCAGAAGGGCATTGGCCACGCCATCCCGCACGGAGGCCAGCCGGCTGCCGATCGAGAAGGCCGCCTGCGCCTCGGCCGCCCCCGTCGCCGAGACCGAGATGGCCGGCGCCGCGGAGAAGGACGTCGCAAAGTAGAGCTGGCCCGGAAACGTCATGTCGAGGCGCACGGCGTTGTGCGGCACCCGCCCGGGCACGAAGCGCTGCCCCCGCGCCACGTCGGGATCGGGCTCATAGCGCCCCTTCACCACCGAGAGCGCACTCAGCGTCGCGAAGCCGTTCACCGCCAGCGTCGCCCGCGCGGCCGCCTCGGCGCGGTCGAGATCGCGCGCCGCCGCCAGCGCGGCGAGATCGGCCGCGCCTTGCGCCGTCCGCCGCTCGAGATAGAGCGATCCCACATCGACCGCGAGCGCGCACAATGCGAGCGACACGACCAGCACCATGGCCATGAACACGCCCATGGCACCGCTGCGGCTCCGGACGAAACGCCGAAAGAGAAACCTGATCGTCATGAGCCGCACTCCTCGAAATCCTTTCGACACCGGGACGGTCACCGCCATCCGCTAATACCCGCCGCGCCGGATCGTGGCCGACCGCGCGATCGTTCGGTCGGGAAGCGGCAGCAATCCTTGGAAAGCCCAGATCGGAAGCTCCGACGAATTGAACGACACCTTCACCTGGAACTGGTTGGAATCCGCCGCCAGCGGCTGGGCCACGACCGACAGCCGCTCGGGCCGGAGCAAGAGATAGGTTCCGCCATTGGTGGCCACGTGCGCCGTTGCGATCGCCGTCCGCTCGGCATCGCTCAGCCCCGCCACCGAGGCCCGCGCGGCATCCGCAGCGAGCTGCTGCACGGCATGCGCCGCACCGAAGTAGAGACCGTAGGCGAGCGCCCCGCAGAGGAAGACGATCGCAATCGGAAAGACGAGCGCGAACTCGACGGCGGCCGATCCGCCGTCCCGCCTCAGCGTGCGCAACACGACATCCTGCATGGGCTTGATCCTTCTCGAGATCGAAGCCCGACATTTACAGCCGCAAAAATAAATGTGCGCTAATGGAAAAGGATCGCGAGATGCATTTTAAAAAGCAGAATTAGCAGCGATCTAAAAAGAAAGAGAATGACAATCCGAGGATAGCCTGCGCCCTCGATAGGATATTCGATAACTGACATCGAGAGCGAGAAATTCGCCATCGGCAGAAGCGGAACGCACGGCGAATCTCCCGATCCTCGCGTCAGTTGAACCGGACGAGATAGCGCTCGTTGCGCATGAAGCAATGCGCGACGCGCCATTCCAGCACATCCTCGTGATCGGAGAAGATCACCCGGTCGAGCTGCAGAAGCGGCGTGCCCACAGCGACGTCGAGATCCTTCGCGTCCGAGTCGGATGCCAGCACGATCTCGACCCGCTCGTCGGCCCGGCCGACGAGAATGGAGTTGAGCTGCGCGAGCGCCGAGAGGCGATAGCTGCCGAAATCGTCCGGCAACCGGCTGAAGAGCTTGGCCGGCAGGAAACAGACCTCGGTCATGAATGTCTGGCCTTCGTGCTCACGTACGCGCTCGACGCGAATGACCTCGTCCTCGCGCCGCAGTCCGAGCCTGGCCGCCTGCTCCGCGTTGGCCGGAACGCGCGTGATGGAGCGGCCGCGTTTCTTCCCGGAGATCCGGCGCCCCTCGAAACTGTGGAACATCGAGAACGGGAACGTCATCTCCGCGGAGGCGTAGTCGTTGACGAACGTGCCACGCCCTTGCCGCCGCGTCACGATCCGCTCGACCTCCATCAGATCCAGCGCCTTGCGCACCGTGCCGATGCTGATGCCGAGCTGCTGCGCCAGCAGCGTCTCGTTCGGCAGAGTCGCACCGGGCTTCCAATGCCCCACGACGATCCGTTGCACCAGAACATCGCGCACCTGCAGATAGAGCGGCCGCGCCGCGAGACGCGTTTCCAAATCCGGCATGTCATGCCCCCCGAGTTTCGGCAAAACGCCTGCAAAGACAGTCCAGGACCGCACCAGCCCGGTTCCGAAAAAGGACGGCAGGATGGAGGTCCCGCAAAACTATTAGGGGTGGAAAAACATTCATGCAACCATAAATTGCAAGATGAAACGTGCTCCACCATCGAGTTGGGGAAAAAGACAAATTTCTTTATCGGATAAGGAAATGACATCGGGAGAACGAAGGACCGTCGCTTTCACGATAAAGGACCGGCCGCCCAACGCTGCAAGCCGCTCCGCGGGGCCGGCACGGGAGACGAAAGACCGGGAGCCGCCATCCCAGGCGGACGAAACCGGCGCGCCCGCGGCGATCTCGCCTCGTTATCTGAGCTTGAGCGTCTGAATGCTGCCGAGGAGATCCTCGCCGATGCCGATGCCGCTCTCCTGTCCGAGCAGGATCGAAGGCACCGACGGAGCCGCCTGCGGATTGGCGATGTCGTAGAGCGCCGCGAAGCGCGCCAGGAACTTGTCGAGCTTCTTCGGGTCCTTGAGGTCGGTCACGTCGAGACGCTTCTCGATCATGCGCGCAAGCGTATCCACGTCCGCCTGTGCGACGCTCTCCGGCAACCCGAGCGCCGTCGTCACCACCTCGCGCAGCGCCTTGTCGGCGAGAATGGAGAGCGTCGACGTGATCGTCGGCGCCTTGCGCTGGAAGTAGAGAGCGAGACGCACGCCCGCGTTGTCGTCTCCCGCCTTCGCTTCGAGAGTCTGGCGGACGAAGAGATCCTGCGTCGCGAGCACGTTCGTCTCGTCCTGCGCCTTGCCGACGGCAAGCCGCCCCGCCGTTCCGTCCGGCTCGAAGTTGAAGGCCGCCGCCATCTCGCGGAAACGGAAATTCTCCGATGTGTTCACGAAGCTCTTGGCATCGTAGAGATCGCTCGTGAAGATCTGCCGCAGCACCTGGTCGGATAGCCCCTCGCCCGCAAAACCGAACGCGCCCGTGATGTAGGTCACGACACGCTTGTCCTTGAGCAGCTCGTCCACCGAGCCGATGCGCTCGATGGCGGAGCTGTAATATTCGCTTTCCGCCTTGCCGCGCGCCTTGTCGATCTCGTAAGGGCCGAGGGTTGCCGAATAGCGCGTGACCGTATCGAGCATCGCCGAGCGGATCTGTGCCCGCACCGGCCCCAACGCCTCGCCGTCGGCGCCGAAATTGAAAGCGCCGGCGAGCGCCGTATAGCGGTCGTCCCGGAGCCGGCGGGCAAAGCTCGTCGTATCGGCGGGATCGCTGAGCAGCACCTGGCGGATCTTCGACTTCGGCTCCGTCTCCGGATCGAGGCCGTACGCCCGCACCACGTAATCGAAGAGACGCGAATCCCCGAGAAGCTCGTCCACCGACGAGATCGTCGCCATCTGCATCTTGTAGTAATTGGTCTGCGTCTCTTCCGCGCTGACCGCCTGGGTGGCATAGGCCTGCATGTAGAAATCGACGATCGCGTCCTGCTGGACCTGGCTCTGCGCCGCGTCCTCACCGCTGATCGTGCCGTCCGCCGCGAAATTGAAGGCGCGCGCCAGCGTGCGATAGGCATCGCCGAGTTGGTTGGCGAGGCTGTCGGGATCCGAGAGATCGCTCGTGAGCACGGCCTTGACCGTCGCCGGCGCGACGAGGGTGGGATCGAGCCCCACCGCCGTCAGCGCATACGTGCGCAGCAGGGCATTGTCGACGAGATCGTCCACCGAGCTGAGCGTCCCGATCAGACTGCGGTAGGTCTCGGTGCGGAACTGGGCCGCCGCCGGCGAGGCGCCGTTGCCCGTGAGATCGTAATAGAGATCGAGCGTCTCCGTCATCTGCGCCGCGGTCTGCGCCGCGCCCGCCGGCACGCTGCCGTCGCTCGCGAACGAGAACGCTGTCCTGAGCTTCACGTAGCGGGCATCGCCGAACCGGTTCGCCGCGCTCATGGGATCGGAGAGATCGCTCGTCAGAACCTCGCGGATGGCGGGCTTCGACGCGATGTCCGGATCGAGACCGACCGCTTCGAGCGCGACGGCGAGCAGCCTGTCGTCGTTGACGAGCTGATCGACCGACGAGAGGGTCGCGAGCCGATCCGCGTAATACTCCGCCTCCCCCGCCGCCGCCGCGCCCTTGAGCACGCGCTGCTGCGAATAGAGGCCGACCGTCTCGGCCTCCTCGCCCGTGTCCTGTGCCAGCACGAGGCCCGTCTCCACCTCGCCCGTCGGCGTGAAGTTGAAGGCCTTCGCGAATTCGATGTAGCGCGTATCGACGAGCTTGCGCACGAAGCTGTCGGCATCTTCGAGGTCGCTTTCGAGCACCTTGCGCATGAACGCCTTGGCGTACGTCATATCCTCGAGGCCGTGCGCCTTCATTGCATAGGCGTAAAGCCGCTGGTCCTTGAGGAAGTCGTCGACGGAGGTGATGGAGCCGATCGTCTCGCGATAGTAAGCGGCCTCGCGCGAGACCTGCGGATCGGCGAGCGTGCGTGCGGTGCTCTTGGCGAAGTCCGCCGCATAGAGCCGGTAGGACAAGAACGTGGAGACCATCGCTCGGCGCTCGATCACCCTCGGCTGGCGGCAAGGCCGGGCCCCGGCACGGAACCGGGCGCGCTGAGGCGCTGGCCAGCCCTGCCAGTCGCTCCGAATCGCACGAAGCCCGAGGGAACGCTGCCGCAAGGACCTTATGCGGGACTGCCCCCGCACCACAGAGAGCGGCCTCCAAATAGCGAAAGGCCGCCGGAGGAGACCTCCGACGGCCAGCAAATCGAACGACAGAGCCGCAGGGGCAAAGCCCGCCCGTCAAAGGTCGCGCTACTTCACGGCCTCGACTTCGGCATAGGCCTCCTTCGGCGCCGCGACAGCGGGCACCGCCGGCCGGGCATTGGAGACGATCGATCCGAGTTGCGCCAGGAACTCGTCGACCTTCTTGTCGTTCAGCGCCGAGAGCAGCTTCTCCTCGATGCGCTGGATGATCGGCCGCACCGCCTCGAACAGACGCTGGCCCTCCTCCGTGATCGTGACCTCGTAGGCACGCGCATCGTCCTTGTCGCGCTTGCGCTGGATGATGCCCTTCTTCAGCATCCGCCGCACGATGTCCGCCATCGTCGAGCGATCGATCCCGGTGGCATCGACAAGCTTGCTCTGGCTCATCCCCTCGGAATGAGCGAGCGCCACAAGCACCGCATACTGCCGAGCCGTCAGATCGTAGCTCGACATCTCAGCCTGATAGATTTCCGTAACCACCTGAACCGCCCTATGAAAAAGGTGCAAGGGCGATTGATCGAGCACGGCCTCGGCAGTTTGTGTTGTCATGATTTTTTCAACCGTAGATTGCGCACGAGTTGGGGTTTTCCAGACGCCTGGCCCACGTCTGCAACGCACACGGGGATTGATCCGTCGACTTCCCAGTGTCAGGAAGGTATTGAAGGACAAAAGGACGTGCGCTGCTCGCACCAGCGGGCACGATCCATCGACTGACGGGGCAATGCAGCAGGGCTTCACAGGTCGCGATGATCTTTTCGACCGAGGACGTGCATCCGCGCGAGCGCCTCAACTACTGGCGCGAGGTGGCGACGCGAGGCTACGTCGAGCACGAGTTCACGCCTGAGCACGGCCAGGCGTTCTCCGGCACCGTGAGCCTGACGTCGCTGCCCGGGCTGGGGCTCACCGCCTTCGATGCCGATGCCGCGCGCGTCATCCGCACCGAGCGCAACGCCGCGCGCGCCGATGACAGCGACCTGCTGCTCTGCATGCATCAGTCGGGAGAGTTCACGGCCTCGCAGGACGGGCGGGACCTGACGATCGCCGCGCCCACCCTGTTCCTCCTCGATCCGCTCCGCCCGTTCACGCTCGAATTGCGCACGCGCTGCCGCAACGTGATCGTCAAGGTGCCCCGCGCCATGCTCGACGCGCGCGTCGGCAACAGCGCCGAGCTGACGGCCCGGCCCGTCGATCAGACGCGCGGGATCGACGTCCTCGCCATGCGGTTCCTGGATCTCCTGCCGGAGCAGGCCGAATCCCTCGACGACGTCGCCGGCCTCAAGGTCGCAGACCAGCTCCTCGACCTCGCCACGCTCGCCCTCACCTCGCGTTACGGCACCCGCGCCGCGCTCTCCTCGCCCCGGGCCACAGCACTCCTGCGCCTCAAGTCCACGATCGAGCGCCTCCTGATCGAGCCCGGCCTCAAGCCGGAGCGCATCGCAGCCGAATCCGGCATCTCGGTCCGCTACGCCAACGCGCTCCTGGCCGAGGAGAGCACGTCCGTCGAGCGCTACCTCACTGCGCGCCGGCTCGCGAAGTGCCGGAACGCACTGGACGATCCGGCCCAGGCCCATCGCAGCATCGGCGATATCGCCTACAAATGGGGATTCTCCGACCTCTCCCACTTCGGCCGGCGCTTCAAAGCCCAGTACGGCGTGACACCGTCGGACTATCGCCGCGTCGCCCAGCGCCTGACGGCCGAGCGCCGCGGGGCCGACGAGTCCATGCTCTCGCTGCCCGGCCCGCGCCGAAAGCGCGAGCCTCTTCCGCCCGCCTGATCGGAACGCAACCGCAGGCAGCGCGGCATGGGGGCGTGTGACAAGCCCGCCGCGCCATGCTTAGGTCGCGCCGGTATCCGAGATTCGGCCAGCGGGCACGCAAGGACCGCAGAACCATCGCATGTCCAAAAAGATCGCCGGCCCCGAGATCGAGCGTCTCATTCAGCTTCTCTCGCGCCTTCCGGGGCTCGGCCCCCGCTCCGCGCGCAAGGCGGCCCTTGCCCTCCTGAAGCGACGTGAGGATTTGCTGCAGCCCCTGTCCGAAGCGCTCACGACGGCCGTGCGCACGATCGTCGAATGCCCGACCTGCGGCAGCCTCGATACCGTCGCCCCCTGCACGATCTGCCGCGACGAGCGCCGCGACCGCTCCGTGGTCGTGGTCGTCGAGGAGATGGGCGACCTGTGGGCGCTGGAGCGGGCCGGCGCGATCAACGCCACTTATCACGTCCTCGGCGGCCATCTCTCGCCGCTCGACGGCATCGGCCCGGAGCAGCTCAACATCGCCCGCCTCGTCGAGCGCGCCTCCGAGAGCGGCGTCCGCGAGGTCATTCTAGCGCTGAATGCCACGGTTGAAGGCCAGTCCACCGCCCACTATCTGTCGGAGGCGCTGGCGGCCAGCGGCGTGGCGATCACCCGTCTGGCCCAGGGCGTCCCCGTCGGCGGCGAGCTCGACTACCTCGACGAGGGAACGTTGGCCGCCGCCATCAAGGCCCGCAAGCGGATCTGACGCGCCCCCTTCGGCCCATAGTGTTGGCTTATCGACTGTCGGCCTGTCGACGCTCGCTCTTTACGAATTCAGCCTGCTAACGAGTTCGCCTGGTATGGACGCCATCCCCATTGCGGAGCCCGCTCCGGATCGTCCGCCGCCCAAGCCTGCGCCGTCCGCGCCGCCCGTCTTCGTCTCGGGCTCCCTGCTGAGGCACATCCTGGTCATGTCGGGCGCCGGCGGCGTCGGCCTCGGCGCCATCTTTCTGAGCGACCTCGCCAACATCCTGTTCCTGTCGTCGCTCGGCGACCAGGCCGTGCTCGCCGCCGTGGGCTACGCCAGCTCCATCCAGTTCTTTACCACCTCGATCGGCATCGGCCTCGCCATCGCCTCGACGGCGCTCGTCTCGCGCGCGCTCGGCGCCCATCGCCGCCAGCGAGCGAGCCGCCTCTCCGTACACGCTCACATCGCCAACCTCGTGGTTGGCATCGTCTCGGCCGTGGCCGTCTACCTCGCCATTCCCTGGCTCCTGACGATGATGGGCGCCACGGGGCGCGCCCACGCGCTGGCCGAAACGTATCTCGTGATCCTCACACCCTCGATCCCCGCGCTCGTACTCGCCATGACGTCGGCCGCCGTCCTGCGCTCCGTGGGAGATGCGCGCCGCGCCATGAACGTCACGCTCTACGGCGCCATCGTCAACACGGCGCTCGACCCCCTCTTCATCCTCGTCCTCGATCTCGGCATCGCCGGCGCCGCCTGGGCCACCGTCATCGCCCGCCTCGCGTTCCTCGCCGTCGGCCTCTACGGCGTCGTGCGCATCCACCACCTCATGGCCCGGCCGCGCTGGCCCTCGTTCCTGGTCGATGTCCGCGCCTTCGCCAGCATCGCGGTCCCCGCCATCCTGACGAACGTTGCCACGCCCGTCTCGAACGCCTACATCACCGCCGCGATGGCCGTTCACGGCGACGACGCGGTCGCGGGCTGGGCCATCATCGGGCGCATCATGCCGGTCGCGTTCGGCGCCATCTTCGCGCTTTCCTCCTCGATCGGGCCCATCATCGGACAGAACTACGGCGCCCGCCGCGGCGAGCGCATGCGGCAAGCTTTCAAGCTCGCGCTCGCCGTCAACCTCGCCTTCACGCTGGTCGCCTGGATGATCCTCGCGCTGCTCTCGTCCCGGCTCGTCCACGTCTTCGGCGCCTCGGGACAGAGCGCCGAGCTGATCGGCCTGTTCACCCTCTGGCTCGCCCCGCTGTTCGCCTTCATGGGCGCGCTGTTCGTCGCCAACGCCGTCTTCAACACGCTCGATTTCCCGCACTACGCGACAGCTCTCAACTGGTCGCGCGCCACCATCGGCACCGTCCCGCTCGTGTACCTCGGCAGTTGGGCCGCCGGCGCCGGCGGCATCCTCGCCGCCCACCTCGCGAGCGGCATCGTCTTCGGCGGCCTCGCCGTCTGGCTCTGTCTGCGCCTCTTCGACCGCCTGCTCGCAGGCACGCCGCCCTAACTCTGTTGATCGCGCCCCGCCTGGGCTAGCTTGGCGGGGGACGAATCGGCCAGCAGCGCGTGATGCCAGTGACCTCGAACGTTTCCGAACGCATTGCCGTCGTCGGGCCCTCGGCCGAGGCCGTCGCCAGCCTGAGAGGCGACCTCATCGGCGCGCTCACCGCCCGCGGCCACCGGGTGCTGTGCCTCACGCCGCCCGGTCCGGGACGCCACGGCCGCGCCCTGCGCGGGCTGGGCGCGCTTCACCGCATGCTCGAGCCGCCGCAGCCGAGCTTCCGCAAGCTCACCGACTGGCAGGCCGTCAACGCGCTCGTCGCGCAGTTCAAGGACTGGCAGCCCAACATCGTCATGGGCTTCGGCCTCGACACCTTGACGGCCGCAGCGCTGGCGGCGCGGAAGGCTGAGGTGCGCCGCGTGGTGAGCCTCGTCAACGCCCTTCCGAGCGACGGCATCGCCAGCGTGAGCCGCACCCGCTTCGCCGAAGCGCTGCGCGTGAGCGACGCCATCGTCTTCCACAACAGCGAGAACCGCCGCGAGCTGACGCGCCTCGGCCTCGTGCCGCCCCGTCTCATGGTCATGGTCGTCCCGGGCGCCGGCGTCGATCTCGAGCGCTACGCCGCCGCGCCGCTCCCGCCCACCGAGAGCGGGCTCGTCTTCCTGATGATCGCGCGCCTCGAGCGCCGCCGCGGCGTGCTCGAGTTCGCCGCCGCCGCCGAGAGCCTTAAGGCGCGCTGGCCGCAAGCCACGTTCCGCCTCGCAGGTCCCCCGAGCCCCGCGCCCGACGCGATCGCACCGGACGAGATCACCTCCCGCCGCATCGTCGAATACCTTGGCCACCTGGAGGACGTTCGCCCCGCGCTCGCCGCCTGCCACGTCTTCGTCTACCCGGCCTACGTCGAAGGCATGCCGCGCGCGGTTCTCGAGGCACTCGCCACCGGCCGCCCCGTGATCACGACGCAGACCCCTGGCTGCGCCATCACGGTGGACGAGAAGGTAAGCGGATGCCTCGTCCCCCCGGCCGACGTGCCCGCGCTCGCCGCGGCCATGGAAAGCTATCTCGCCCATCCGGCATCGCTCGCCACCGGCGCACGCGCGGCCCGTCTCAAGGCCGAGCGCCGCTTCGACGTGGCGGATGTGAATGCGTCGCTCTTCCGCGCACTCGGCGTCGATTGAGAGAGAGGGATCGCGCGAACGAGCCGGCGGACGTCAGGCCGTCACGTGATCGTAGAGGCGCGAGCTGAGCTTCGGCAGCAGGAACGAATGCGCCGGATCGACGAGCATGCCCGGCCGGATGGCCTGCCGCCCGAGCAGCATCCGATGCACGAGGCCTTCCCGGTTGGTGAGGCCGAGCTCAATGGGCCAGCGATGCTTGCCGACCTGCAGGTGGGTCGAGACGATGAACCGGCACTCCCGCTCGCCGATCGAGCTCGTCACCTCGCGCTCGCAGACAAGCGCGGCCTCGCAGGCCACCGCAAGCTCGGGATCCTCGAGCAGAGGCCGCACGACGAAGCGCACCCGGCGGGAGGAGACCGGACCGAAGCCCTCGATCTCTTCTGCATGCAGGGCCGAGGTGCGCGCGCCGGTATCGACCTTCGCCTTGATGGCGAACAGGCCGAGCCCCGGCAGCGCCACCCATTCGCGGCGTCCCAGGATCAGCGGTTTCATCCCATGGACCATGCTTCGACTCGCAGTCTTCCGCGCGCATCTTAACGCAGACCGGCCCCCGGATGCAGCGGGTTTGCGAGGGGCCTCGGAATAGTACGTAGCCGTTAACGTTGCCGCGCCCGAGATCCGATTGACCGGGCGAGGGGAGTTCCCTATTTCAGATCCATGTCCACGCTTCCTATCATCACATTGCCGGATCCCCTGCTGCGGCTCCCTTCGGCGCCGGTCGAGCGTATCGACGACGCGCTTCTGAAGCTCGCCGACGACATGCTCGAAACGATGTACGACGCCCCCGGCGTGGGCCTGGCCGCGGTTCAGGTCGGCGTGCTGAAACGCCTGATCGTGCTCGACGTTTCCGATAACGACAGCGAGCCGGATCCGCTCGTCCTGATCAACCCCGAGATCCTGAGCCTGGGCGAGACGACGCGCCAGCACGAGGAAGGCTGCCTCTCGATCCCCGACGTCCATATCGAGATCGAGCGCCCGGCGAGCCTGGTCGTCGGCTATCTGGACCGGGAAGGAAAGCCGCGCGAGCGCAAGGCCGAGGGCCTGCTCGCGACGGCCATCCAGCACGAGATCGACCATCTCAACGGCAAGCTGATCATCGATTTCCTCTCCCGCCTGAAGCGCGACATCGTCGTCCGCAAATTCAAGAAGATCGCCCGCGAGGCGTCCGCCTGAAGGCCCCCGCGCCTCGGCCCCGTCGGAAAGACCCGGACATGCCGCTCGACCTCGTTTTCATGGGAACGCCGGACTTCTCCGTGCCGGCGCTGGACGCGATCGTGGCGGCGGGCCATCGCGTGCGCGCCGTCTATTCCCAGCCGCCGCGCCCCGCCGGCCGCGGCATGAACGAGCGCCCTTCGCCCGTCCACGCCCGCGCGGAGGCGTTGGGCCTTCCCGTCCGCACCCCGCGCTCGCTCAAGGACGAGGACGCCCGCTCAGCCTTCGCCACCCTTGAAGCGGACGCCGCCGTCGTCATCGCGTACGGCCTTCTTCTTCCGCCACCCGTGCTTGCCGCACCGCGCCTCGGCTGCTTCAACGTGCATGCCTCCAAGCTGCCGCGCTGGCGCGGGGCCGCGCCGATCCAGCGCGCCATCATGGCAGGCGACAGCGAGACGGCCGTCATGGTCATGCAGATGGAGGAAGGCCTCGATACCGGTCCCGTCGCGCTCACCAAGACCATCCCGATCGGCCCCGACACGACCGCGGGCGAGCTGCACGATACGCTCGCTCACGCCGGCGCCCGCCTCATCGTCGACGCGCTCGCGAAGCTCGAGGCCGGCACGCTGAGGCCGGTCCCTCAGCCGGAGCACGGCGTGACGTACGCCGCCAAGATCGACAAGGCCGAAGCCCGCATCGATCTGGCGCGGCCCGCCGCCGAGGTTCACAACCTCATCCGCGGACTCTCGCCGTTCCCCGGCGCCTGGCTCACCGCGACGCCCGCCGGCGGCAAGCCCGAGCGCCTCAAGATCCTCCGCTCCGCGCGCGTCGAAGGGCATGGCCGGCCCGGCGAGATCCTCGACGATGCGCTGACGGTCGCCTGCGGCGAGGGCGCCCTCCGCCTCGTCGAGATCCAGCGGGCGGGCAAGCGCGCCATGACGGCCGAGGAGCTTTTGCGCGGCTTCCCCCTCCGCCGCGGCGCCGTCGTCGGCGCCGAACCCACATCCTGAGCCCGCGTCCTGAGCCCGCACCATGACGAGCCGCCAGCCCCATTAAGCTTGACGTGCGAACGCCCTGAGAGGCGCCGTCCGATGTCCTAAGCTGGGATCCAACGCTCTCTTGGAGACCCTCATGATCCGGATTTTCGGAGCCACCGCCGCCCTCCTCATGATCGCCGCGCCCGCCGCGCTGGCCGAGGAAGCCGCCCACACCACGCGCATCGAGCAGTCGAACGCTTACGGCGCCACCGTCACCATCGAGGAAGGCGTACGCGTCTTCCGCCCGCTCCCTTCGGAGCGGCACGTCATCGTCAATCCCGGCGGAAAGACACCGCTGAGCCTCAACTACTACGACCCGATCACGGGCGTGCCCGTTCGCGGACAGCGCCGCTGATAGCGGTGACTCGTCACGCACGCGCGGCACGTGCTTGAGACCGAGGCCGGCGCGCGGTAGGCAGGGGGCATTCCCCATGCCCATGCCCGACGTGAACGCCGATGCCCCGCTTTCGTCTGCTCATCGAATATGACGGTACGCCCTTCGTCGGCTGGCAGTTCCAGCCGACGGGCCTCTCCGTGCAGGGCGCGCTGCAATCCGCCGTCGCCAAGCTGACGGGCGCCGAGGCGAGCATCCGCGGCGCCGGCCGCACGGATGCCGGGGTGCACGCCCTCGGCCAGGTGGCCCATGTCGACATCGCCAAGGACTGGCCCGCCGCACGGATCCGCGACGGGTTGAACTTCTACCTGAAGCCCCTGCCGATCGTCGTGCGCGACTGCGCCGAGGTGACGCCGGAATTCGACGCACGCTTCAGCGCCACCGCGCGCCATTACCTCTATCGCATCCTCGCCCGCCGCGCCCCGCCCGCTCTCGAGCGCCACCGCGTCTGGTGGCTTCCCCGCCCGCTCGACGCCGCCGCCATGTGCGACGCGGCCGAGGCCCTCGTCGGCCATCACGACTTCACGACCTTCCGCGCCGCGCAGTGCCAGGCCAAATCCCCGATCCGCACGCTCGACCGGCTCGACGTGAGCCAGAAAGGCGAGATCATCGAGATCCGCGCCTCGGCACGCTCGTTCCTGCACAATCAGGTCCGCTCGATGGTCGGCAGCCTGAAGCTCGTCGGCGCCGGCAAGTGGAGCAAAGCGGATCTCGCCCACGCCCTCGCCGCCAAAGATCGCGCCGCCTGCGGCCCCGTCGCCCCCGCCGCAGGCCTCTATCTCGTGGCCGTGGACTACGGTGGAGCGGATCTCACCACGCGTTGAAGATGCGGCGGACGACGCGCACGTAGAGCTGTCCCGGCACCCAGCCGCGCGGCCACACCACCAGCGTCGCGTTCGGATGATAGCGCAGCCGCCACCACCGGCCCGTCGCGGCCCGCCAGATGCTGCGCGCCACCACCACCGGATCCGTGCCGGCTTCCTCCCACGCGGTCAGGTTCGGCATCACGTTCTCGACGAACGTGTCGTAGTCCGTGAGCCCCGGCTGCGTCGCCACCTCGCGCGATCGATCGAAGAAGTCGGTCTTGATCATCCCCGGCTCGATGATCTTCACCTTGATGTTGAACTGGCGCAGCTCGAACCAGAGCGCCTCCGAGAAGCCGTCGAGCGCCCACTTGGTCGCGCTGTACATCGAATAGAGCGGCAACGTCATGCGTCCCGCGGCCGAGCCGACGTTGATGATGCGCCCCGCCCGGCGCGCCCGCATGTGCGGCAGCACCGCGCGGATGACGTTGAGCACGCCGAACAGGTTGGTCTCGAACTGGCGGCGGATCTGCGCGTCGGACTGCGCCTCGAACGGCCCCATCAGGCCATAGCCCGCATTGTTCACGACGACGTCGATCCCGCCGAGCTTGGCGATGATCTCCGCCACCGCCTGCTCGACGGACGCCCGGTCGGTCACATCGAGGCGGAAGAGATGCACGTTCGCCCGCCCGGCCGCGAGATCGCTCTCCTCAGGCCGGCGCATGGTCGCCGCGACCGTCCAGCCCCTCTCGGCGAAATAGTTCGCGGTGACGCGGCCGATGCCGCTCGAGGCGCCCGTGATGAGAACGGTCTTTCCGGCCGTCATGCAAAATGCTCCAAATACAAAACGCCCTCCGGTCCGGACCGGAGGGCACATCGAGAAAAGAACAGTCGCGACCTAGTCGATCATCGACAGGAATTCCTGCCGCGTGATGGAGTTCTCGCGGAAGACGCCGAGCATGCGGCTGGTGACGAGATCGGTTCCCGGCTTATGGATGCCGCGCGCGGTCATGCAGTGATGCTCGGCCTTGATGACGACGGCCACGCCCTGCGGACGCAGCACCTGCTCGATCGCGTTGGCGATCTGGGAGGTCATTTTCTCCTGGATCTGAAGGCGCTTTGCGAACGCCTCCACGAGCCGGGCGAGCTTCGAGATGCCGACGACACGCCCGTCGGGGATATAGCCCACCCAGGCGCGCCCGATGATGGGGGCGAGATGGTGCTCGCAATGGCTCTCGAAACGGATGCCGCGCAGCACGATCATCTCGTCGTAGCCTTCGATCTCCTCGAAGGTCTTCTGCAGAATGGCCTCGGGATCGTCGCGATAGCCGCGGAAATACTCCTCGAACGCCCGCACCACCCGCGACGGCGTCTCGATCAAGCCATCGCGCTTGGGGTCATCGCCCGCCCAGCGCAGCAGCGTGCGCACGGCCTCCTCGGCTTCGGCGCGTGAGGGGGCGGTCCCGCAAGCGGGTGTTTTGACAAGCTTGGTGGTCATGAGCTGGAGCAAGGCCTCTTGGGCAGAAACAGGAAAGCCGGGACACGGCAAGCGCATGCGCAGATCGGCGCCGATGCGGTCAGACGATAGAGAGGGATAAAATCCACTCTCCTCTCCATAACATAGTGCGAATGGAGAGGAAGAAAAAGTGACCAGGCGCCGCGCGGGGGCCGCGCACGGCTTCCATGCTTAACGCCCGTTGCCGCGCCTTTTGTGTTGCATCGCACCCGAACGCAGGCTGCGCCCTCACCGCGCGGAAGGAAGCCCGGCCGCGAACGCGGCCACCGCCTCGGCCGCGGCCCTCATGTTCCCGGCCGCCGTCGCGCCGGANNAGGTCGTGATCGCCATCGGGCGCCCATACCACGCGGAGGCCGGCGGGAAGGCCGTAGCCCGCGACCTCCTCCCGCGTGCCGAACGGATCACGCGCGCCCTGCACGATCAGTGTCGGACAGGAAAGACGCATCAGATGCGCAGTGCGCAGCGATTGAGGCGCACCGCGCGGGTGGAAGGGATAGCCGAGGCACACGAGCCCACCGATGCGGCCGCGCTCGTAGAGATCCTGCGCGGCCAGGCTGGCGACGCGCCCACCCATCGATTTGCCGCCGATCAGCAGCGTCTGACCCTTGGCGAGACGTCCGCCAAGCGTTGCGACGGCCGCCTCGTACTCCGGCACGAGCGCTTCGGCCCGCGGCGGCGGTCGGCGCGATCCCGTCTCAACCCGTGCCGCCATGTAGGAGAAATTGAAGCGCGCAACGGCCAGTCCCGCTTCGCCGAGCTTCTCGGCCATTGTCTCCATCCAGCCGGACGTGACCGGCGCCCCCGCGCCATGTGCGAGCAGCACCACATGGGCCGCCGCCGCAGGTCCCGACAGGATGAAATCCGTCATGAGACTTCCTCTTTCACGGCATCATCCTCTGAAACATCGATGATTTCCGCACGATTTTCCAATCGTTGTCGCAATTTGGCCGTCCCGCCGGCTAGGATGTTCTCACTCGTAGTCTGCGAGAGAGCATGCCGCCGATTCGATCCGCCGTATGCTGGCTCGTGCTGCTCGTCGGCCTCGCCGCCCCTGCGCTGAGCGAAAACGCGCCGGACGCGGCAGAGCCGATGGCCCGCACGTGGCACGGCCCTGCGACGTTGGCCGCCGAAGCCGCCAAGGCCAAGGCATCCGGCGCGCCGTCGCCTGTCCTCGCGCCACCCCCTCCGAAACCCGCCGCGCGCCCCGCCGCCGTGACGGAACCCGCAAAGGGGCCCGCGCCGAAAGGCAAAGCAGCGGCCGTTCCCGCAGCGAAGGCTGCCAAGGCCGCTGGCCCGAAAGCCGCCAAAG
>JRYH01002493.1_pt1 | contig 23163 bp, 25 predicted proteins | sample 235351 | NCBI WGS metagenome assembly JRYH01 (sample SAMN03074221, study PRJNA261480) | activated sludge metagenome | biome: Wastewater Treatment Plant; feature: Wastewater; material: Activated sludge; isolation source: activated biomass of a wastewater treatment plant treating wastewater... ...
CATCGACGACAAGCCGGGCGGCCTGCACGAGGCCGGCGACTTCATCCAGGCGAAGGTCGACTGGGATCGCGTGACCGCGCTCGAGGACGCGATCGCCGCCGGCGGCAGGCCGGCCGCGGGCCCGGTGGTCTTCAAGAGCGTGGGGCAGGCGTTGTGGGACCTGGCGGCCTGCAGGCTGGCTGTCGAGCGGCTCGGCGCGGGGGAGTGATCCACGCCGGATTCGACCGCAAGCGGCGGAGTGAAGCCGGTCACGGGAGCGAATAGATTCTGTCCGTCGACGCTTTGCCTGCCGGAGGGACGGAAATGAACATGAGCACGAGAAAGGAATTGCTCGCCGCGGCCACGGTGGCGGATCCCCGCTGGGCCGCCGTGGTGGCGCGCGACCCGGCTTTCGACGGCCGCTTCGTCTATTCGGTGGCCAGCACCGGCGTGTACTGCCGGCCCTCGTGCGCCGCGCGCAGACCCCGGCCCGAGAACGTCGCCTTCCACGCCGGGCCGGCCGAGGCCGAGCGCGCCGGCTTTCGCCCCTGCAGGCGCTGCCGGCCCGACCAGCCGTCGCTGGCCGAGTCCCACGCCCGGATGGTCGCCGCCCTTTGCCGGACGATCGAAAGCGCCGAGCAACCGCCCACGCTCGCTGCGCTGGCGCGCGAAGCCGGCATGAGCCCGCACCACCTGCAGCGGGTCTTCAAGGCGCTCGTCGGCCTGTCGCCGCGCCAGTACGCGGCCGCGCATCGCGCGCAGCGCTTGCGCGAGGGACTCGGCAGCGGCAGGCGCGTCACCGACGCGATCTACGACGCCGGCTTCGGATCGAGCGGCCGCTTCTACGAGAACGCGAACGAGGTGCTGGGCATGACCCCGACCGCCTGGCGCGCCGGCGGCGCGAACACCGAGATCCGCTTCGCGATCGGCCAGTGCTCGCTCGGCGCGATCCTGGTGGCGGCGAGCGAGCGCGGCGTCTGCGCGATCCTGATCGGCGACGATCCCGAGGCGCTGGCCCGCGACCTTCAGGACCGCTTTCCGCGCGCCACGTTGCTCGGCGGGGATGCCGGCTTCGAGAAGACGGTGGCCACGGTGGTCGGGTTCGTCGAGGCGCCGCGGCTCGGCCTCGACCTTCCGCTCGACGTGCGTGGCACCGCCTTCCAGCAGCGGGTCTGGCAGGCGCTGCGCGAGATCCCGCCCGGCAGCACGGCCAGCTACACCGAGATCGCCGCGCGGATCGGCGCGCCGAAGTCGGTGCGCGCGGTCGCCAGCGCCTGCGCGGCGAACGCGATCGCGGTCGCGATCCCCTGTCATCGGGTGGTGCGCACCGACGGCGGCCTGGCCGGCTATCGCTGGGGCGTGGCGCGCAAGCGCGCGCTGCTCGAGCGGGAGGCAGGCCGATGACGCCCGACCTCTTCGAGCCGGTCGCCCCGCCCCTGACCGGCGAAGCGGCCGCGGAGCCGCTCGCCGAAGGCGCGGTCGTGCTGCGCGGCTTCGCGCTGCCCGCCGAGGCCGCGCTGCTGGACGGCCTGCAGCGGGTCGTGGCGCAGGCGCCGCTGCGCCGCATGGTCACGCCGGGCGGCTTCACGATGTCGGTCGCGATGACCAACTGCGGCGCGCTCGGCTGGGTGTCGGATCGCCGCGGCTATCGCTATGCGCCGCGGGACCCCGACAGCGCCCGACCCTGGCCCGCGATGCCGCAGGCCTTCGAGCGGCTCGCGGTGGCGGCCGCCGCGCAAGCCGGCTTTCCGGGCTTCGCGCCCGATGCCTGCCTGGTCAATCGCTACGAGCCGGGCGCGCGCCTGACGCTGCACCAGGACCGCAACGAGCGGGACTTCGGCGCGCCGATCGTGTCGGTGTCGCTGGGGCTGCCGGCCGTCTTCCTGTTCGGCGGCCTCGAGCGCAGCGAGCGACCCCGCCGGATTCCGCTGGCTCATGGCGACGTGATGGTCTGGGGCGGCCCCGCCCGGCTCCGCCATCACGGCGTGATGCCGGTGAAGGCCGGCCATCACCCGCTTCTCGGCGACTGCCGCGTCAACCTGACCTTCCGCCGGGCCGGTTGAGGATCGCCGGCGCGGCGTGACGGCGCCGCGGCCGCGCCGACCGGATCCGGCCCAGTCAGCGGCCGAAGACCTTCTTCAGCAGGTCGGTCGTTCGGGCCGCCGGGTTCGCGCGAATCTTCTTCTCCTCCTCGCCGACCATCAGGAACAGGCCGTCGAGCGCCTTGCCGGTCACGTAGTCGTCGAGGTCGAGCGACTGGCGACCCACCAGCGGCACCTTTTCGTAGCGGCCGATCATGTCCTTGTAGGCGCGAGTGGCGCCGACCTCGTCGACCTTCTTCGAGACCACCGGCCTGAAGGCCGCGAACAGCCTGTCCTGCGTCTTGCCGCGGAAGAACTCGGTCGCCGCGGTGTCGCCGCCGGCAAGGATGCCCCGCGCATCGTCGAGCGTCATGTCCCGGATGGCGTCGCCGAAGAAGCGGCTGGCCATCGGCACCGCGGCCTCGGCCGCCCGGTTCATGCTCAGCACGAAGTCGTCGACCTGCTTCTGGAAGCCGGCCATCCGGGCGACGTCGGCCACCTTCTGGATCGACGCGGGCATCAGGATCTTCACCGCCTGGTTGCCGAAGTAGCCGTCGCGCCGGGACAGGCCGGCCACGGCGCGCTCGGTGCCCACGGCGAGCGCCTCCTTGATGCCGGCGACGTCGGTCTGCGCATCGCCGCTGCCGGCGCCGCCGGCAGACAGACCGGGCAGCGCGGCGCCGCCCTTCTTCAGCAGGTCGTCGAGCCGGGGCAGTTGCGCCCGCGCGGTGCCGCAGGCCAGCAGTGCGGCCAGCGCCGCAAGTGTCGTTCGCCGCTTCATCCTCGGGCTCCCGTCGTCGTCGGACACCATGCCCGCACGCTGTTCATCCTAGCCGATGCGGACCCGCGTGAGGCGGGCTTGCGCTGCCGCTTTGATTGCATATACAATTTTTGCAATTACAACTAAATTCTCTGTCCGACCCTGTCCCTGATCTCCCATCCGATGGCCAGTCCGCGATGACCGCACGCTCCGCACAGCCTCCCAGGGCCTGCACGAACTTCCGGCTCCGCCAGCTGACCCGCCGCGTCACCCAGTTCTACGACGCGGAAATGGGCAAGACGGGCCTCAAGACCACCCAGTACTCGCTGCTGTCGCACGTGCTGAAGCTCGGCCCGGTACGGCCCGGCGAGCTGGCCCGCGCCATGACGATGGATGCGTCCACCCTGACCCGGAATCTCAAGCCGCTGATCGACGCCGGCTGGGTCGCCGTCACGGCCGGACCCGACGCGCGCTCGCGGACGATCACGATCACCCCGGCCGGGCGCGCCCTGCGCGAGGCCGCGCGAAGCGACTGGCAGCGCGCCCAGAAGGGCCTCGAGGCGCGCCTGGGGCCGGACAGGGTGATCGCCCTGCACGCGCTGATCGACCAATCCCTGGCGCTTCTCGACGCGCCGCCCGAAGGAGAAACCGAATGAGCCGACCCTCCGACGGAACCGGGCAGGCCGCGGGCCCCGCGAGCCCCACGGTGCCGGACCCCGCCCGCGTCGCCGTCTGGCTGGTGCTGCTGGCCGCGGCCGGCACCTTCGCGCTCACGATGGGCACCCGCCAGACCATGGGCCTGTTCCTGAGCCCGCTCAACAGCGCCACCGGACTCGGACTGGGCAGCATCAGCCTGGCCTTCGCCTTCGGCCAGCTCTGGTGGGGGCTCACCCAGCCCTTCGCCGGCGCGATCGCCGACCGGATCGGCGCCGGCCGGGTGCTGCTCGCCGGCGTGCTGCTGGTGGCCCTGGGCACCCTCCTCACCCCTTTCATGACCACCACGGCCGGCCTGGTGCTCGCGATCGGCGTGCTGGCGGCTGGGGGCGCCGGCATGGCCGGCCCCGCCGTGCTGATGGCTGCGACGATGCGGCTCCTGCCCCAGCGCATGCGCGGCATGGCCACCGGCATCGTCAACGCGGGCGGCTCCTTCGGCCAGTTCGCGATGGCGCCGATCGCGGGTGCGCTGATGGTCGGCTACGGCTGGTCGATCGCGATGCAGGTCCTGGGCGCCATCGTGCTGCTCGCGCTGCCGGCCGCTTTCCTGCTGCGCGGAAACGGACAGGCTTCGGCATCCGCGGCCCCCTCCGCGGCCCCTGCCCCCACCCCGGCCCCTTCTTCGGCCGCTGCCGCAAGCCCCCGGCCCGCCGGCGCTCGCGCCGCCCTCGCCGAGGCCGCTCGCGACCCCAGCTACCGGATGCTCGCGGCGGGCTTCTTCGTGTGCGGCTTCCACGTGGCCTTCCTGGCGACCCACCTGCCCGGCGTGATCGCCACCTGCGGCCTGCCGGTCCAGTTCGGCGCCTGGGCGCTGGCCATGCTGGGCCTGTTCAACATCGTCGGGAGCGTGGCCATGGGCTGGGCGGTCGGCCGCTGGCGGATGAAATCGCTGCTGTCGCTGGTCTACGCCACGCGCGCGCTCGCGGTGCTCGCCTTCCTGCTGGCCCCCAAGACCGGCTTCACCGTGCTGGCCTTCTCGGCAGTCATGGGCCTGACCTTCCTGTCCACCGTGCCGCCCACCGCCGGGCTGGTGGCCAAGCTCTTCGGCACCGCCAACATGGCGATGCTGTTCGGCGTGGTGATGCTGTCGCACCAGGTGGGCGGTTTCCTCGGCGCCTGGCTGGGCGGCCGCATGTTCGAGGCCACCGGCAGCTACGACTGGGTCTGGTACGTCGACATCATGCTGGCGGTGGGCGCCGCATTGATCCACCTTCCGATCCGCGAGGCCAGGCTCGCGCGCGCGGCAGCCTGAGCCGGACAGCAGGGTCGCCCGGAACGCGCCGGGAGCGCCGCTCGCCCCGGCCCGATATGATTCGTCTTTGCGACCCGATGGTCCCCCCACAAGCATGGCGAACCAGACGCCCCTCGAAGACTCCCCCGATGCCGCCGCCGGCGAGCCCGCGATCCGGCTGGTCGCCTCCTGCAACCTGCCTACCGAGTGGGGCATCTTCACGCTGCACGGCTTCGAGGAGGCCGCCACCGGCCGCGAGCATGTCGCGCTCACGATGGGCGACCTCGCCGACGGCGCGCCGGTGCTGGCCCGGCTGCATTCGGAGTGCCTGACCGGCGACGCGCTGTTCAGCCTGCGCTGCGACTGCGGCCCGCAGCTCGAGGCCGCGCTGGCCGCGATCGCCGCCGAGGGCCGCGGCATGCTGCTCTACCTGCGCCAGGAAGGCCGCGGCATCGGGCTGCTCAACAAGATCCGGGCCTACCGGCTGCAGGACGAAGGCGCCGACACGGTCGAGGCCAACCTGCGCCTGGGGCTCGCGCCCGACCTGCGCAAGTACGACATCGCCGCCGAAATGCTGGTCCAGCTCGGCGTGCGCGCGCTGCGGCTGATGACCAACAACCCGCGCAAGATCCGCGCGCTCGAGAAGGCCGGCATCGAGATCGCCGAGCGGGTGCCGCTGCAGATCGAGCCCAACCCCCACAACGCCGGCTACCTGCGCACCAAGCGCCAGCGGCTGGGCCACCTGCTGGCGGCCAGCGGCCTGCAGCCGGACGAGACCGCGCCATGACGCGGCCGGCCGGGTCGACGGCGCCGAGTGCGGGCGCCGCGGGACGCTTCGACGCGATCGTGATCGGCGCCGGCATCGTGGGCGCGGCCTGCGCGCGCCGCCTTGCCGAGAGCGGAATGAAGGTCCTGGTGCTCGAGCGCGAGCCCGCGCCGGCGACCCACTCGACCGGGCGCAGCGCGGCGGGCATCCGAATCCAGTTCAGCGAGGCGGTCAACGTGCAGCTGTCGGCCGCCAGCCTCGCCGAATACCGGGACATGCCCGAGGCCTCCTACCGCCCGGTGGGTTACCTGTTCTTCGTGCCGCCCGAACAGTGGCCCGCGCACCTGAAAGGCTACGAACTGCAGCGCGCCCTCGGCATGCCGGTCGAGAAGCTCACCGGCGAGCAGGCCGCGCGCATCGTGCCGGCCCGGGTCGACGACATCGCCGGCGCAACCTGGTGCCCGACCGACGGCATCCTCGACCCGCACGGCATCACGATGGCCTTCCTGGCGCAGGCGAAACGGCTGGGCGCCACCCTGAAGCTCAACGCGCCGGTGGAGGCGATCGCCGGCGCCGGCTCGGCCGCCGCGCAGCGCTGGCAGGTCCGCACGCCGGCGGGCGAGTTCGAGGCACCGGTGCTCGTCAACTGCGCGGGCGCCTGGGCGGGCCGGGTCGGCGCGCTGGCCGGCCTGCAGGTGCCGGTAGGTCCGGCGCGGCGCATCGTCTTCGCCACCGGCCCGCGTCCGCAGGAGGCCGTCTTCCCGCTGACCGTCGACGCCGGCACCGGCTTGTGGTTCCGCTCGGAAGGCCCGCGGATCATCTTCGGCCTGAGCAACCCCGAGGACACCGGCTTCGAGGAAGGCATCGACTGGCCGTGGCTCGAAACGGTCTACCCGATCGCGGTCGACCGCTTCCCCTGGTTCGAGACCCTGGACCTGGACCGCAGGGCCAGCTGGTGGGGCTACTACGAGGTCACGCCTGACCACCAGCCGGTGGTGGGCCCGATGCCCGGCGCGCCCGGCTGGTTCAATGCCTGTGGCTTCTCGGGCCACGGCGTGCAGCAGGCGGCGGCGATCGGCCGGGTGGTGGCCGCGCAAGTGCGGGGCGGCACGCCCTTCGTGGACGTCTCGTCGCTGGCCATCGAGCGCTTCAGCGGCTCCGACGCGCCGGCCAAGCGCGAATCGCTGATCGTCTGAACCGCTGCGCCGGTCGGCGCCGGTCCGCCTGAACCCGGGCGCCACGCGAAGTCGCGCGAAATCAGCGCCGGGCGGCTCGCGCGAAATCCAGCGCGCGCGCCGCGGCGGCCATGCCCATCGCCGCGGTCACGGTGACCAGCGAGCCGTAGCCGGCGCAGGACAGGCCGGCGCCCCCCGCCTGGCTCGTGTCGCCCGAGGCGCGGCCGCCGGCCATGTGCTCGTCGCTGTAGATCGCCTCCACGCCGAAGCGCTTGCCCGGCTCGCGCGGAAACCCGTGCTCGCGCCGCAGGCGGGCGCGCAGCGAGGACAGCAGGGCGTCGCCCTTCGTGCCGGCCAGGTCGTCGCGGCGCAGGCGCAGCGGATCGTGGCGCCCGCCGGCTCCGCCGCACACGACCAGCTTCTGCCGTCGTTCGCGGCACAGCGCCACCAGCGCCACCTTGGCGCGCACCTGGTCGATCGCGTCGACCACGATCGCGTCGGGCGGCACCCGTTGCGCCGCGTTCTCCGGGGTGACGAAATCGTCGACGATGCTCACCCGGCACTCCGGCGCGATGTCGGCGATCCGCGCGCGCATCGCCTCGACCTTGGCGGCGCCCAGCGTGGACTCCAGCGCGAGCACCTGGCGATTCAGGTTGGACTCGGCCACGTGATCGAGGTCGATCAGCGTGAGACGCCCCACGCCCGAGCGGGCCAGCGCCTCGGCCGCCCAGGAGCCCACGCCGCCCAGCCCGATCACGCAGACGTGGGCGGCGGCGATCCGGGCGAAGGCCTCTTCGCCGAACACGCGCGCCACGCCCGAGAAGCGGCGCGGCGCTCCGGCCGAGCTCGCCTCGACCGGGCAGGCGGCGCCGGCCCCGGCCGAGGCCGGCTTCGCCTCCATCGACAGCGTCAGGGCAGCAGGATCGAGGAGCCGGTGTTCTTGCGCGACTCCAGGTCCTTGTGCGCCTTCACCGCGTCGGCCAGCGCGTAGCGCTTGTCGATCTCGATCTTCACCTTGCCCGAGCCGACCATCCGGAACAGGTCGGCCGCCATTTCGACCAGGTTCTCGCGCTTGGCCGTGTGCGGCATCAGCCCCGGCCGGCAGAGGTAGAGCGAGCCCTTGAGCACGGTGAGCGGAATCGGCGGCACCGGGCCCGAGGCGTTGCCGAAGCTGACCATCAGGCCGAAGGGCTGCAGCGAGTCGATCGAGGCCTGGAAGGTGTCCTTGCCCACGCCGNNTTCAAGGGCACCGGCAATTCCGAGATCATTCTCGACCGCAAGCTCACCGACAAGCGCACCTTCCCGGCGATCGACATCACCAAGTCCGGCACCCGCAAGGAAGAGCTGCTGGTCGACAAGGGCACGCTCACCAAGATGTGGGTGCTGCGCCGCATCCTGATGCCGATGGGCGTGACCGACGCGATGGAGTTCCTGGTCGACAAGCTGAAGCAGACCAAGACCAACGCGGACTTCTTCTCGTCGATGAACCAGTAGGACAAGGCCATGCGGCGCGGACCGGTCCCGCGCCGCAGCCGTCTCAGCGCCTGCCCTGGCCCTGCTCGGGCGATGTCCGGCTGCCGTCGCCCAGCGGGCGCTGCATCAGCACGCTGTCGATCCAGCGGCCGAACTTGAATCCGACCGCGCGGAACGTCCCGGCGTGGCGGAAGCCCAGCCGCTCATGGAGCGCGATCGACGCCGCGTTGCCGCTGTCGCCGATCACGGCCACCATCTGGCGCCACGGGCCCGCCTCGCAGCGCTCGATCAGCGCCACCAGCAGGCGCCGGCCGATGCCCCGTCCCGCCACGCCGTCCGCGACATAGACCGAATCCTCGACGGTGTAGCGATAGGCCGGGCGCGGCCGGTACGGCCCGCAATAGCCGTAGCCGGCGACCGTGCCGTCCAGCTCGGCCACCAGATAGGGCAGGCCGAGGGCGAGCACTGCGGCGCGGCGCGACAGCATCTCGTCCAGGCTCGGCGGCGCCTCCTCGAACGAGGCCGCGCCGTGCAGCACGTGATGGGCGTAGATCCTCTGGATGGCCGCCATGTCGGCCTCCGTGCAGTCCCGCAGCCGGATCGCGGCATCGGCGGGCGGCCTGGCCGGGATCTCCAGTGTCACGCGGGCCTGTCCATGGCTGCGCGGCTCAGGCGGGGTAGACGCGCCGGAACATGTCCGGGTAGTCGATCACCAGCCCGTCCGCATCGAGCGGCAGATCGCCGGTGAAGCCGCGGAACGGACCTTCATAAGTGAACAGGCCGCCGTCGGGGCGCAGCTCCACGCAGGTATAGCGCTGCTCGACCGCGCGCAGCCGGAGCGTCGGCACGTCGACATGCAGCACGCGCAGCGCGGCATTCTGGCCGGGCTTCAGCCTGAGGCGGCGGATCGCCAGCGTGTTGGTGAAGGGCGTGACCGCGATGTCGACGTCGTGGCAGGCCTCGAGCCCGGGCAGGATCTCGCCGGAATCGTTCTTCCATTGTCCGCGTCCGGTCGCGCGCAGCGTGCGCACCGCGTTGCCCTGCGGCCCGAGGCAGTCCAGCAGCACCTTGCGGACGCGCCAGTCCATGTCGCACTTGATCTTGTAGTGCAGGCGGAAGGGCTCGCCCTCCACCAGGCCGAGCACCGTGCCGGTCGCCACGTAGCCGATATCGGCGGTGCGCAGGCGCAGATGCTCGAGCCCCGGGCCGTTCCACGGCGCCCAGAACAGCGTGCGGTCGATCGGCTTCGGCGCGACGGGCGCGAGCAGGGTCATGAGAGGTCAGGGGAGGAGAAGGGTGGAGCCGGTGGTGGCGCGCGCCTCGAGCGCGCGATGCGCCTCGGCCGCGTCCCGGAGCGGGAATGTCTGCTTGATCTCGATTTCGACCTTGCCGCTCGCCACCACCTCGAACAGCTCCTCCGCGCCGGCGACGAGATCCGCCCGCTTCGCCGTGTAGGTGGCGAGGGTGGGGCGCGTGACGAAGAGCGAGCCCTTCTGGCTCAGCAGCAGTATGTCGAGCGGCGGCACCGGGCCGGACGCGTTGCCGAAGCTCACCATCATGCCGAGCGGCGCCAGGCAGTCGAGCGAGCCCATGAAGGTGTCCTTGCCCACGCCGTCGTAGACCACCGGCACCATCGCACCCTTGGTGATCTCGCGCACCCGCTCGGGCACGTTCTCCTTGCGGTACAGGATCACGTGGTCGGCGCCGAACTTCTTCGCAAGCGCCGCCTTCTCTTCCGAGCCTGCGGTGCCGATCACCGTCACGCCCAGCGCCTTGGCCCACTGCATCGCGATCAGGCCCACGCCGCCGGCGGCCGCGTGGAACAGGATGGTCTGGCCCTTCTGCAGCTTGTAGGTGCGGCGGAACAGGTACTGGACGGTCAGGCCCTTGAGCATCATCGCCGCCGCGGTCTCGAAGTCGACCTTCTTCGGCAGCTTCACCAGCACGGCGGCCGGCATGTTGCGCAGCTCGGCGTAGGCGCCGACCGGCCCGCCGCAGTAGGCGACCCGGTCGCCGACCTTCACCTCGGTCACGCCCGCGCCCACCGCGGTGACCACGCCGGCGCCCTCGAGGCCGATGCCGCCGGGCAGCGGCATCGGGTAGAGGCCGCTCCGGTAGTAGGTGTCGATGTAGTTGAGGCCGAGCGCGTGGTTGCGCACCTGCGCCTCGCCGGGGCCGGGCGCGCCGACCTCGACGTCGACCAGCTTCATCACCTCGGGACCGCCGGTCTCGGCGATCCGGATCGCTTTCGTCATTGCCGTCTCCTCGTGGATCTGTGAACGATGATCAGAACGTGCCGGGGTAGTTGCCGCCGTCGATCAGGAAGTTCTGCCCGGTGACGTAGCCGGCCTGCGCGCTGCACAGGTAGGCGCAGGCCTGGCCGAACTCCCACGACGTGCCGAAGCGGCCGGCCGGAATCGAGGCCATGCGGCGCGCCGCGGCCTCTTCCAGCGTGATGCCGGCGGCGGTGGCGGCGGCCTGGTTCGTGCCGCGCAGGCGATCGGTGTCGAACATGCCGGGCAGCAGGTTGTTGATGGTCACGTTGTGGACCACCGTCTTGCGAGCCAGGCCCGCGACGAAGCCGGTGAGGCCCGAGCGCGCGCCGTTGGACAGGCCCAGGATGTCGATCGGCGCCTTGACCGCGCTCGAGGTGATGTTGACGATCCGGCCGAACTTGCGCTCGATCATCGGGTCCACCGTGGCCTTGATCAGCTCGATCGGCGTGAGCATGTTGGCGTCGACCGCCTTGATCCAGTCGTCGCGGGTGAACTTGCGGAAGTCGCCCGGGGGCGGCCCGCCGGCGTTGTTCACCAGGATGTCCACCTGGGGCGCGGCGGCCAGTGCCTCGTTCCGGCCGGCTTCGGTGGTGATGTCGCAGGCCACCGCCCGGACCTCGACGCCGGTCTCGCCGGCGATCCGCTTGGCGGCCTCTTCCAGCGGACCGGCCGAGCGCGCGTTGATCACCAGGTTGACGCCTTCCTTCGCGAGCGAGATCGCGCAGCCGTAGCCCAGTCCCTTGCTGGCGCCGCAGACGAGCGCCCATTTGCCGGCAATGCCGAGATCCATCGTCAGACTCTCCGTTGTTGTCGTGTAAGAAAGAAGATACCGGCAAGCACGATGGCCGTGCCGAGCACCTGGGTTCCGGAAACGGTCTCGCCGAGCAGCAGCGCGCCCAGCGCGATCGTGGACACCGGGCCGAGCATCCCGGTCTGCGCGGCCGCGGCCGAGCCGATGCGGTCGATCGCGAACATGACCAGGAAGACCGGCAGGACGGTGCACAGGGTACCGTTGAGCAGCGACAGCCACCAGACCGGCGCCGGTTGCACCCGCAGCGCGCCCGCATCCAGCACAAGCGCCTGCGCGATGCAGGCCAGGCTCGCCACGATGCTGGCCCAGGCGGTCAGACGCACCGGCCCGAGCCGCTTGACCAGCTGCCCGCTGACCACCAGGTAGACCGCGTACGACAGCGCGCTGGCGAAGACCAGCAGGCCGCCCAGCGGCACGTTCGCCCCCTCCACCCGCACGTCGTGCGCGAACACGAGGAACACGCCGAGATAGGTGATGGCCAGCGCGATCACTTCGTGCCGGCGAACCGGCCGGCGCAAGGCCAGCGCGGAGATCAGCAGGACCAGCGTCGGGTTCAGGTACAGGATGATCCGCTCCAGGCCGGCGGAAATGTACTGCAGCCCGAGGAAGTCCAGGTAGCTGGCCAGGTAGTAGCCCAGCAGCCCCAGCACGACGACCTGCAGCCGGTCGCCCGGGCGCCAGACCATCGGCGCGCGCCTGCCGATCCACCAGGCCGCCGCCGCGAAGAAGGGCAGCGCGACCAGCATGCGCATCGCGATCAGCGTGGCGGGATCGACCTGCCAGCGATAGGCGAGCTTGACGATGATCGCCTTGGCCGAGAACAGCACCGCACCGGCCGCGGCCAGCGCGAAGCCGCCGGCGCGCGAGGGCGCGGGGGCGCCGGTCAACGCTTCGTGCCGCCGAGCAGCGTGCCGAGGATGCCGCGGACGATCTGCCGGCCCAGCGTGGAGCCGATCGAGCGCGCGGCGCTCTTGGCCATCGCCTCGACCGTGGATTGCCTGCGCCCGCCGCCGCCGCCGAGGATGTCGTCGAGGATGCCGCCCTGACCGGCCTGGCCGGCGCGGCCCCTCTGTGCCTTTTCCTGCTCCTTCGCCGCCTGCTCGGCCGCCTGCTCGGCGGCTTCGCTCTCGGCGCGCGCCTTGAGCAGCTCGAAGGCCGACTCGCGATCGACCGTCTTGTCGTAGACGCCGGCAACGATCGAATGGCGCAGCAGCGGCGCGCGCTCTTCGTCGGTGATCGGGCCGATCCGCGAGGCCGGCGGGCACACCCAGGCGCGCTCGACGACGCTGGGCCGGCCCTTCTCGTCGAGCATCGAGATCAGGCCCTCGCCGACGCCCAGCTCGGTGATCGCCTTCTCGGTGTCGATCGCGGGGTTCTGCCGCATGGTGCTCGCCGCGGTGCGCACCGCCTTCTGGTCGCGCGGCGTGTAGGCGCGCAGCGCGTGCTGGACCCGGTTGCCGAGCTGGCCCAGCACCGTCTCCGGAACGTCGAGCGGATTCTGGGTCACGAAGAACACGCCCACGCCCTTGGAGCGGATCAGCCTGACCACCTGCTCGACCTTGTCGAGCAGCGCCTTGGGCGCGTCGTCGAACAGCAGGTGGGCCTCGTCGAAGAAGAAGACCATCTTGGGCTTGTCGCGATCGCCGACCTCGGGCAGGCGCTCGAAGAGCTCGGACAGCAGCCAGAGCAGGAAGCTGCCGTAGAGCTTGGGCGCGTTCAGCAGCCGGTCGGCGGCCAGGATGTTCACCACGCCGCGCCCCTGGGCGTCGGTCTGCATCAGGTCGTCGACGTTCAGCATCGGCTCGCCGAAGAAGCGGTCGGCGCCCTGCTGGTCGAGCACCAGCAGCGCGCGCTGGATCGCGCCGATCGACGCAGCCGACACGTTGCCGTAGCTGGTGGTGAACTCGCGCGCGTTCTCGCCCACGAACTGCAGCATCGCGCGCAGGTCCTTGGCGTCGAGCAGCAGCATCCCCTGCTCGTCGGCGATCTTGAAGACCAGGTGCAGCACGCCTTCCTGGGTCTCGTTCAGGCCCATCATCCGCGACAGCAGCAGCGGCCCCATGTCGGACACGGTGGCGCGCAGCGGATGGCCCTTCTCGCCGTAGACGTCCCAGAGCGTGACCGGGACACCGGCGAAGGCGGGCATCTCGAAGCCGAGCCTGTCCAGGCGCTCCTTCAGCTTGGGCGAGGCCGCACCCGGCTGCGACAGGCCGGTCAGGTCGCCCTTGACGTCGGACAGGAACACCGGCACGCCGATGGACGAGAAACGCTCGGTGAGCACCTGCAGCGTGACCGTCTTGCCGGTGCCGGTCGCCCCGGTGATCAGGCCGTGGCGGTTGGCGAGCGCCGGGAGCAGGTGCAGCAGGGTGTCGCCGTGGCGGGCAATGAGGAGGGGCTCGGGCATGGGCTCGGCGCGGCGATGCGCGCGGGGAGAAATGGGGGGCGAATGCTAAAATCGGCGGTTTTCCGATGCAGCTATTCGACCACGGCGGCCGCTTGCGAGGCAAGCGGCGCCCGGGTGGTCGCCAGGCGAGAGGGCAAGAGGCGATACATGGCGGGTCACTCGAAATGGGCCAACATCCAGCACCGCAAGAACCGGCAGGATGAAAAGCGCGGCAAGCTGTTCACCCGGCTGATCCGCGAGATCACCGTCTCCGCCAAGCTCGGCGGGGGCGACCCGGGCACCAACCCGCGCCTGCGGCTCGCGCTCGACAAGGCCTCCGACGCCAACATGCCCAAGGACACGGTCCAGCGGGCCATCCAGAAGGGGATCGGCGGCCTGGAAGGCCAGAACTACGAGGAAATCCGCTACGAAGGCTACGGCATCGGCGGCGCGGCGGTGATCGTCGACTGCATGACCGACAACCGCACCCGCACGGTGGCCGAGGTGCGCCACGCCTTCTCGAAGAACGGCGGCAACCTGGGCACCGACGGCTCGGTGGCCTTCATGTTCCGCCACTGCGGGCAGATCCTGTTCGAGCCGGGCACCTCGGAAGAAAAGGTCATGGAAGTCGCGATCGACGCCGGCGCCGAGGACGTGCTCACCGACGACGAAGGCGGGATCGAGGTGCTCAGCGCGCCGGGCGACTTCGAGGCGGTCAAGGGCGCGCTCGAGGCCGCCGGGCTGAAGCCCGCGCTGGCCGAGATCACGATGCGCCCCGACACCATGACCTCGCTCGCCGGCGACGACGCCGCGAAGATGCAGAAGCTGCTCGATGCGCTCGAGAACCTCGACGACGTCCAGCAGGTGTACACCAACGCGGAATTCGACGAGACCGGGCAATCATGAAAATCCTCGTAGTCGGCTCCGGCGGCCGCGAGCACGCGCTGGCCTGGCGGCTCGCCCAGTCGCCGCGGGTCCAGATGGTCTACGTGGCGCCGGGCAACGGCGGCACGGCCCGCGAGCACAACCTGGTCAACCTGCCGATCGCCAACCTCGAGACGCTGGCCGCGTTCGCCGAGCGGGAGAAGGTCGCGTTCACCGTGGTCGGGCCCGAAGCGCCGCTCGCCGCGGGCATCGTCGACCTGTTCCGCGAGAAGGGCCTGCGCATCTTCGGCCCCACCCGCGCGGCGGCCCAGCTCGAGTCCTCCAAGGACTTCGCCAAGGCCTTCATGAAGCGCCACGGCATTCCCACCGCCGACTACGAGACCTTCGCCGACGCGAAGGCGGCGCACGACTACGTGAACCGGCGCGGCGCGCCGATCGTGATCAAGGCCGACGGCCTCGCCGCCGGCAAGGGCGTGGTGGTCGCCACCACGCTCGACGAAGCCCACGCGGCCATCGACGCGATGCTGGTCGACAACAGCATGGGCGACGCCGGCGCGCGCGTGGTCATCGAGGACTTCCTCGAGGGCGAGGAGGCCAGCTTCATCGTCATGGTCGACGGCCGCCACGTGCTGCCGCTGGCCTCCAGCCAGGATCACAAGCGGCTGCGCGACGGCGACCAGGGGCCGAACACCGGCGGCATGGGCGCTTACTCGCCCGCCCCGGTGGTCACGCCCGACATCCACGCGCGGGTGCTGCGGGAGATCATCAAGCCTACCGTCGAGGGCATGGCCGCCGACGGCATCCCGTTCACCGGTTTCCTCTATGCCGGGCTGATGATCGACGCCACCGGCAAGCCGCGCACGCTGGAGTTCAACTGCCGGATGGGCGACCCGGAAACCCAGCCGATCATGGCCCGCATCAAGAGCGACCTGGTCGAGGTCTTCGAGCACGCGCTGTCGGGCACGCTGGACCAGGCCGAGATCGAGTGGGACCGCCGCACCGCGCTGGGCGTGGTGCTGGCCGCCAAGGGCTACCCCGACTCGCCGCGCAAGGGCGACGTCATCGAAGGCCTTCCGGCGCACGGCAACGAGTTCGGCGAGGACTGCATCGTCTTCCACGCGGGCACCGTGGCCGACGGCGAGCGCACGCTCACCGCCGGCGGGCGCGTGCTCTGCGTGACCGCGCTGGGCGACTCGGTCAAGATCGCCCAGGCCCGCGCCTATCGCGCGATCGAGTCGCTGCGCTTCGACGGCATGCAGTACCGGCGCGACATCGGCCACCGCGCGATCGGCCGCGGCGGCAACGCCCGATGAACGAGCCCCCGCTGCGCGTGGTGCCGGCGCCCGGCTCCGCTTCCGCCCCCGATGCGGGCGCGGTGCGCGACTGGCTGCTGGGCCTGCAACAGCGGATCGTGGCCGGGCTAGAGGCCCTCGACGGCCAGCCCTTCCGGCGCGACACCTGGCAGCGCGAGCCCGGCGGCCCGAGCGAACTGGGCGGCGGCGGCGGCGTGAGCTGCGTCATCGAGGAAGGCGGCGTGTTCGAACGCGGCGCAGTGCTGTTCTCGCACGTGCACGGCGACCACCTGCCCGCCGCGGCCAGCGCGCGTCGCCCGGGGCTGGGCGGGCGGCCCTTCGAGGCCACCGGCGTGTCGCTGGTCCTGCATCCGCGCAATCCCTACGTGCCCACCGTGCACATGAACGTGCGCTTCTTCCTCGCCGGCGGCGAGGGCGACCCGATCTGGTGGTTCGGCGGCGGCATGGACCTCACGCCCTACTACCCGTTCGAGAAGGACGTGGTCCGCTTTCACGGTGTCTGCAAGCAGGCGCTCGAGCCCTTCGGCGCGGACTGGCATCCGCGCTTCAAGAAGTGGTGCGACGAGTACTTCCACCTTCGGCATCGGGGCGAGGCCCGCGGCGTGGGCGGCGTGTTCTTCGACGACCTGAACGAGCCGGGTTTCGACACCTCGTACGCGATGACGCGCGCGGTCGGCGACGCCTTCCTCGAGGCCTACGCGCCGATCGTCGAGCGGCACCGCGACGCCGCCTACGGCGAGCGGGAGCGCGACTTCCAGGCCTATCGGCGCGGCCGCTACGTCGAGTTCAACCTGGTCTACGACCGCGGCACCCTGTTCGGGCTGCAGTCGGGCGGGCGCACCGAGTCCATCCTCTGCTCGATGCCGCCGATCGCTCGCTGGCGCTACGACTGGCATCCCGAGCCCGGCAGCCCCGAGGCGCGCCTGTACGAGTTCCTCGTGCCGCGCGACTGGGCCTGAGCGCGTGGCGCGAGTTCACCTGAGCGCATCGCGCGAGTGAAGATTCCCTTGGCGCGCAAACGCATCGGCCTGCTCGGCGGCACCTTCGACCCGATCCACGTCGGGCACCTGGCGCTGGCGCGCGCGGCCCAGCAGGCGCTGCCGCTCGACGAGGTGCGCTTCCTGCCCACCGGCCATTCCTGGCAGAAGCAGGGCGCGGCCACCGCCGCCGGGCACCGGCTCGCGATGACGCGCCTGGCCGTGGGCGACACCCCGGGCTGGACCGTGGACACCCGCGAAATCGACCGGGCGGGCGCCACCTACACGGTGGACACGCTTCGCGAACTGCGCGAGGAACTGGGCCCCGAACCGGCGCTCGTCCTGCTGCTGGGCAGCGACCAGATGCGCAACCTCGCCACCTGGCACCGCTACCGCGAGCTGCTCCGGCACGCGCACATCGCGGCCACGCAGCGCGGCCCGCACCGGCTCGCGGAGTTCGATCCGCTGGTCGAGGTGCTGGTCGCCACCCATGGCCGCGATGCGCTGCCCGACGCGCCCGCCGGCGCGATCGTCTTCTTCCGGATGCCGCCGGTGCCGGTCTCGGCCACCGCGCTGCGCGAGGCGCTCGCGCGCGGCGAGCGGCCCGCCGAACTGTTGCCGGCCCCGGTTCTCGACTATATTGATCGTCACCACCTCTACCAGGACGGCGCGGCCCGCGGCTGACCCGCGTGCCCTCCGTCCGATACCCGGACACGGATGGATATCAAGAAACTGCAGCGCGTCATCGTGGATGCGCTCGAAGACGTCAAGGCCCAGGACATCAAGGTCTTCGACACCACCGGACAGACCCAGCTCTTCGACCGCGTGATCGTGGCGAGCGGCACCTCGAACCGGCAGACGCGCGCGCTGGCCTCGAACGTCCGCGACAAGGTCAAGGAAGCCGGCGGCCACGTCATCTCGGTCGAGGGCGAGGAGACCGGCGAATGGGTGCTGGTCGACCTCGGCGACGCGGTCGTGCACGTGATGCAGCCGTCCATCCGCGACTACTACCGCCTCGAGGAGATCTGGGGCCAGAAGCCGGTGCCGGCCAAACCCGCCCCGGCCAGGAAGCCGGCCGCCGGCAAGCCGACCGCGGCGAAGCCCGCGGCGAAGAAGGCGGCTGCCGGCGAGACCGCAAAGCCTGCGGCGAAGAAATCCGCCGCGGGCGCGACGAAGGCTGGCGCGGGCGCGAAGGCGCCGGCGGCGAAGAAGCCGGCAACGAAGACCGCCGCCGCGAAAACCGCTTCGGCAAAGAAGCCCGCCGCGAAGAAGGCGGCCGCACCGAAGGCCGCCGCCAGCAAGCCGGCAGCGAAGAAGCCCGCCGCCCGCAAGTCCGGCGCGGGCTGAGCGCCCGTGCTGATCCGCGTCGTGGCGGTCGGCACGCGAATGCCGGCCTGGGTCGGCGCCGCGGTCGACGACTACACGAAGCGGCTGCCGGCAGGATTCACCGTCGAACTGCGCGAGGTCCGTGCCGAGACCCGCTCGAGCACTGGCAGCGCCGCCGCCTGGATGCAGAAGGAAGCCGGCCGCATCGAGACGGCGTTGCCCGCGACCTGCCGCATCGTCGTGCTCGACGAGCGCGGCAAGGACCTCGACACGCGCAGGCTGGCCGAGCGCATGCGCGCCTGGCAGGAAGACGCCCGGCCGGTCGCGATCCTGATCGGCGGCCCGGACGGGCTCGACCCCGCGCTGAAGGCGCGCGCCGCCGAGACGATCCGGCTCTCGAGCCTCACGCTGCCGCACCCGCTGGTGCGCGTGCTGCTGGCCGAGCAGCTCTACCGCGGCTGGTCCATCCTCGCCGGGCATCCGTATCATCGGGAATGAGCCCCAAGGGAACCCGATCTTGCCCAGCGACTTCATCTACCTCGCCTCCACCAGCCCCCGCCGCCAGGAACTGCTCGCGCAGATCGGCGTGCGCTTCGAGCTGCTGCTGCCCGACCCGGACGAGGACGCCGAGGCGCTCGAGGCCTTCCGGCCCGGGGAGTCCCCGACCCGCTACGTCGAGCGGGTCACGCTCGCCAAGGCTGCCGCCGCCTGGGAACGGCTGGCTCGGCGCGGGTTGCCCCCTGCGCCGATCCTGGCGGCCGACACCACGGTGGCGATCGGCGGAAGGATCCTGGCCAAGCCCGCGGACGACGCCGACGCGTGCCGGATGCTGGCCGAGCTGGCCGGCCGCACTCATCGCGTGCTGACCGCGGTGGCGGTCGTGCGCGGGCCGCGGGTCGAGCACCGGATCAATGTCTCGCGCGTGTGTTTCGCCCGGATGAGCGCCGCCGAGATCGCGCGCTACGTGGCCAGCGGCGAACCGCGCGGCAAGGCGGGCGGCTACGCGATCCAGGGCATGGTCGCGCGCTTCGTGCGACGAATCGAGGGCAGCCACTCCGGTATCATGGGCCTGCCCTTGTACGAGACCGCGCAGCTGCTGCGCGACGACGGCAGCCCGCCCCCAGCGACCCGATGACCGAAGAGATCCTCGTCAACCACGCCGCGCACGAGACCCGGGTCGCCGTCATCCAGCAGGGCGCGATGCAGGAGCTGCACGTCGAGCGCGCCGCCACCCGCGGCCTGGTCGGCAACGTGTACCTGGGCCGCGTGTCGAGGGTGCTGCCCGGCATGCAGTCGGCCTTCGTCGACGTCGGCCTCGAGCGCGCCGCGTTCCTGCACGTGGCCGACCTCTGGCAGTCGCGCGCCAGCGCCCACGGCAGCGGGTCGCCCATCCCCATCGAGAAGCTGCTGTTCGAGGGCCAGCCCCTGCTGGTGCAGGTGATCAAGGACCCGCTGGGCACCAAGGGCGCCCGCCTGTCCACGCAGATCAGCATCGCCGGGCGCTTCCTCGTCTACCTGCCGCAGGACCCGCACATCGGCGTGTCGCAGCGCATCGGCGACGAGGCCGGCCGCGCCGAGCTGCGCGCCCGCCTGCAGCGGCTGATGCCCGACGACGAGAAGGGCGGCTTCATCATCCGCACCTCGGCCGAAGACGCCTCCGACGACGAGCTCGCCGCCGACATCGCCTACCTGCGCAAGCGCTGGCGCCAGATCCTCGGCGCGAGCCGCGAGCGCCCCGCGCCCTCGCTGCTCTACCAGGAGCTGAGCCTGGGCGAACGGGTGCTGCGCGACCTGGCCACCGACCGCACCGGCGCGATCCTGGTGGACTCGCGCGAGGCGCTGGCCGAGCTGGCGGACTTCGCCCGCGCCTACATGCCCTCGATGGCGGGGCGCCTGCGCCACTACGCGGGCGAGCGCCCGCTCTTCGAGCTGCACGGCGTTGAAGACGAGATCGCCCGCGCGCTGTCTCGCCGGGTCGACCTGAAGTCCGGCGGCTACCTGATCATCGACCAGACCGAGGCGATGACCACGATCGACGTCAACACCGGCGGCTACGTGGGCGGGCGCAACTTCGACGACACGATCTTCCGAACCAACCTGGAAGCCGCCCACGCGATTGCGCGCCAGCTGCGGGTGCGCAACCTGGGCGGCATCATCATCGTCGACTTCATCGACATGAGCAGCAACGAGCACCGCGAGGCGGTGCTGCAGGAATTGCGCAAGGCGCTCGCGCGCGACCGCACCAAGTCGAGCGTGAACGGCTTCACCTCGCTCGGGCTGGTCGAGATGACCCGCAAGCGCACCCGCGAGTCGCTCGCNNCAGTTCAGCCCGAAGGAGTTCCGCATCGTGGCCTCGCAGTCGGTCATCGACCTCTTCCTCGAGGAGGAGTCGCAGCCGCTGGCCGCGCTGGGCGACGCGATCGGCAAGCGCATCGCGCTGCAGGTCGAGACCGTCTTCGCGCAGGAGCAGTACGACATCGTGCTGATGTGACACCGCCGGCGCCCGGGGCCTTGCTCCGGCCGGCCCGCCGCGTCGCTCGGGCCGCCGCGCGGTTCAGGCCGGGTCCTGGCCACCCCCGGCAGACATCGCCACGACGGTCCATCCCGCCTGCGGCTCGAATTGCGAATCGGTGGCGAATACCCGCAGCTTGCCTTTCGGATCGATCGCGAAGAGCGGCAGGAACGGGTCGGTCTGCCGTGCCCGTAGCTCCTCGAACCCGAAGGCATCGGTGAGCGTGGTCACCCGGAACTGGGCGCCGCGGGCCAGGTCGCCGGTCATCCTTTCGTAGCTGGCGCCGGGGCCGAAGGCATAGCGCCCGCCGGCGCTCGCCACGCTGCGCGATTCGCCCGGAACGACCTTCAGCAGGTAGACCTTGTTGGGGCCGAGATCCCGCGCGAGCCGCTCGCAGGCCAGCGCGTTCAGGTGCGGATCGGCACTCATCGCGACCATGGTCCCGAGCCCCGCCAGGTCGAGTCCCACTTCGGCATGCTCGGACAGCGGATTGCCGAAGTAGGTGCGGATGCCGAGCATGCGGGCACGGCTCAGGCTGTCCCACTGGGTGTCGGTCATCAGGACCGGGACCTTGCGGTCCACCAGCACCTTGGCGATCGCGCGGGCCAGGGGGTTGGCCCCCACGATCAGCAGGCCGCGCGGCTCGGGCTCCGCCACCCCCAGCTGTCGCGCGATCGGACCGGCCGTGAAGCTCTGCAGGACCACCGTCCCGATGATGACCACGAAGGTCAGCGGCACCAGCGCACCGGCGCCCTCGACGCCCTGCGCCTCGAGCTGGAATGCGAACACCCCCGAGACGGCTGCCGCGACGATCCCGCGCGGAGCGATCCAGGCGAGCAGCGCGCGCTCGGGCCAGGTCAGCCCCGAACCCAGGGTGGACCACAGCACCTTCAGCGGCCGGGCGAGGAACTGCATCGCCGCGAACACGCCCAGGGACGCGAGGCCCAGCGCGCGCAGCGCATCGAGGTCCAGACGGGCAGCCAGCAGGATGAACAGGCCGGCGATCAGGAGCAGGCTGAGGTGTTCCTTGAACTCGAGAATCTCGTCGACGGGCACGCCCTTGCGGTTGGCGAGCATCGCGCCCATCACGGTGACCGCGAGCAGCCCCGACTCGTGGGCCAGCGTGTCGGATACGGCCAGTGCCAGGAACACGGCCGCGAGGGTGATCACGTTGTAGAGGTAGACCGGAACCAGGTGCCGGCGCAGGGCCTCGCCCAGCAGCCACGCGAGTGCCGCGCCGACCGCCAGGCCGGACAGCGTCATCTTCGCGAAGATCCACAGGGTCCCGAGCAGCGCGCCGCCCTCGCCGGCCGACACCACGAACTGGAAGACCAGCACCGCGAGGAAGGCGCCGATCGGATCGATGACGATCCCTTCCCAGCGCAGCACGCTTGCCACCCTGACATTCGGTCGGACGGTGCGCAGCATCGGCACGATCACCGTGGGGCCGGTCACGGTCATGATCGCGCCGAACAGCGTGGCGACGCCCCAGGGAAGCCCGGCCAGCAGGTGCGCGGCGGTCGCGGCGACCGCCCAGGTGATCAGCGCCCCGCTGCCCACCATCCGGCGCACGACGCGCTCCAGCCCGGCGATCTCGGAAAGCCTGAGCGTGAGCGCGCCTTCGAACAGGATCAGCCCCACCGCGAGCGACACGAGGGGAAAGAGCAGCTCCCCGAACAACGCGTCCGGGTCCAGCCAGCCCGCGACCGGACCTACCGCGATGCCGGCAAGCAGCAGGAAGACGATGGCCGGCAGGCGGACCCGCCAGGCGAGCCACTGGGCCGCGGCGCCCAGCGCGCCGATGGCCGCCAGGGCGATGATCGGATGTTCGTTCACGCTCTGCGCACGTTCGCGCGGCACGGGCGGCGCCCCGGAGGGACGCGCCCGCCGCGAGGCCGATCAGATCAGCTTCGAGGCGTCGACCGCCTTGCCGTCGTTCAGCGCGAGCCAGCCCTTGACGATCCGGTAGATCGCCCACACGCCGACCGCCAGCAGCATCGGAAATCCGATCAGGATGAACATCAGCAGCCAGCTCACGAAGGCGCCGACCAGCGTGTACCAGAAGGTCTTGATCTGCCACTCGAAGTGGCTGGCCACCCAGGTGCCGGCGACGTCGTCGCGCTTCAGGTAGTTGATGATGATCGCCGCGATCGCGGTGATCCCGATGATGCAGGAGATCGCGTAGAGCGCGTAGCAGATCGTGGCGAGCTTCCTCGCCTGCTCGGTTCGAATGTCGTCGGACGGCATCTGTTCCATTCCGTGTCTCCGTGATTGCGAATCGGGCCGGCCGCGGCAGCCGCAGCGGCCCCGGGGATTCAGCTGCGCGGCAGGCGGCCCATCGCGTAGAACTCTTCGTTGGGCATCATGCCCGAGAGGTTGGCCATCCGGTTCGACAGCGCGAAGAACGCGGCGATCGCGCCGATGTCCCAGGCGTCCTCGTCGGAGAATCCGTGCGCGTGGAGCTTCTCGAAGTCGGCCGGCACCAGCGAAGCGGAATCGGT
>JRYH01004774.1_pt1 | contig 23128 bp, 29 predicted proteins | sample 235351 | NCBI WGS metagenome assembly JRYH01 (sample SAMN03074221, study PRJNA261480) | activated sludge metagenome | biome: Wastewater Treatment Plant; feature: Wastewater; material: Activated sludge; isolation source: activated biomass of a wastewater treatment plant treating wastewater... ...
CTAGTACGACGACACGTTAATTACGCAACATAATGTCGACCCAATTTCCGATCAGCGTCTTGCCGCGTGAACGTCCAACGGATGGGCGTGCGTTCGCGGTTGCGCCGGCATTGCCAGGCGGCCACTTCGCTGGCCAGGGCGCCACGGTCGGCAAAGCGACGATTCAGGCACTGGCGGGTCAGCACGCCGATCTCGATCTCGGCCATGTTCAGCCAACTGGCGTGCTTGGGCGTGTAGTGAAACCGTACACGCTTGAGAAGCCGCGAGGCGGCGGACTTGCCCAGCACGTCCTCGAAGCTCTTGCGCATGTGGATGTTCAGGTTGTCCAGTACCAGATGGATGCAACTGGCCGTTCGGTAGACGTGGTCGATCAGGTGGCAGGCGAACGCCACGAAGTCGGCCTTGCCCCGGCGCTCTGTGACGACCACGGTACGTTTCCCGGCGCCCGGTTCGATCGCCACGAACAGATTGCAGGTGCCATGGCGTACATACTCGTAGTCTTCGCGAACCGGGGCACCGCACTTCATGGGCAAGGGCGCGCGGCTGTGGGTCAGCAACTGCGTACTCTTCTCGTCGACGCAAACCACGGGCTGGTCGCGCCTGAAAGATCGCGCGTACAGATCGAGCAGTCCGTACATACGCTTGCGGTACTGCGCGTCGAGCACGCCCACGCACCACATCACGCGCCGCCAAGGTTTGAGCCAGTTTTTTTTAGAAGCCGGCGGATCGTTTCGCGGCTGATCCCTTCCATGCCCGGCTCGGCGCGTGCCGCTTTCTCCAAGCCCATCACGGTCCAGCGCCGCGCCCCGGCCGGTGGCGCCGAGCACGCCAGCGCCGTGATTCGTGCTTCGGCGTTGGCGTCGTACCGCTGCGGGCGCCCCGGCCGCGGCGCATCGAACAGCGCCGCCTGCACCCCGCCGGCAAGATACGCGTTGCGAGTGCGCCAGATCGCCGTCCGGTCGACCCCGAGCACCTCCATGATTGTCGCCTGCGGCGTGTCGCGATCCAGCGCCGACAGGATGTGCGCTCGGTTCACTTCGCGGGCGTGGTGCAGCCCCTTTGAACGCACCTCCTCGACCAACTGCCTGTCCTTGCTCGACAAACGCAACGGTATCGGGCGCATGCCAACCTCCATCTGGGAGCGATGAACATGACGCCATTGTATTCATGTTGCGTTATTTACGTGTTGCGGTACTAGTGCGTGTTCACGCCCCTGGACCCGGAGCGGCTGGCTCGCGATAGCATGGGCGTTCGGCCGGAATCCGCGCCGCCGCGCGGGGGGTAATCGATGCTCACAGCACAGCAGATCCTCGACCACAGCGACACGGGCGATCGCTGGCCAACCGGCAGCGCAGCCTTTGCCGACCTGCCTGCCGCCTACCAGACCGCGCTGGCCGTCCGCGCCCTGCGCGTCGCCCGTGGAGAGGTCCCTCGCGGCTACAAGATCGGCTTCACCAACCGTTCGATCTGGCCCCGCTACAACGTCTACGCGCCCGTCTGGGGCACGGTCTGGAACACGACCGTCACCGAGTGCGACGGCGCCGGAACCGTTCCGCTGAGCGGCATCTGCCAGCCGCGAATCGAGCCCGAGGCGGTGTTCGGTTTGCGGTCCGCGCCGCCCGACGATGCCGATCTCGACGGGATCTTCGGCGCGCTGGACTGGGTCGCCCCCGGTTTCGAGATCGTGCAGTCGCACATGCCCGACTGGAAGTTCGACGCGCCGCAGACCGTTGCCGACGCCGGGCTTCACGCGCGCCTGCTGGTCGGGCCGCGGGTGCCGGTCGCCGATCTCGCGAGCGATGCGGCCGGTTTGAATCGAGTGCTGGCCGCGGCGCGCGTGAAGCTGCACCGCAACGGCCAATGCGTGGAAGAGGGCGCCGGCGCGAACGTGCTCGATGGCCCGCTGCTCGCGCTCAGGCACTTCATCGCCGAGCTGCGGTCGTGCCCGGGGGCTGCCGGCCTGGCTGCGGGCGACATCGTGACCACCGGCACCTGGACCGACGCCTGGCCAGTGAAGGCCGGCGAGCGATGGGCGGCGCGCTACGACTCGGTGCTGCCGGCGCTGGAGATCGAGTTCCGTTGACTGGATAGGGTCAGCGCATCGCAGCCGATGAGCGTCGCAAGCCCCGCCCGATCCAGTCCGCGCCCCACCAGGATCATGCGAGTGTGCAGGTCCTCGCGCATGGCCTCGTCGACCTGATCGCCCAGGCAGCGCAGCCGCTTGTCCTCCAGCCTCACGTAGAACAGCTCGTGCCGCCGCGCCAGCGAATGCCACAGCGCGTTCGCCGCGGGTGACTGTCGCGCGCCGGTGATCAGGCTGCGCCCCGCGGCGAGCCACCATTCGTAGACCGCGGTGGCCAGGCCGCATCGCTGGTAGCCGGGCGCATAACGGGAGTGCGGCGCGCGCAGGTGCCGCTCGGCGCGCCGGTCCACTTCCACCAGCCGATTGAACACGGTGTAGCCGGCCAGGCGCCCGCGCGCGGCGTCCTCGACGTACACGTAGTGTTCGCCGTCGGCCTCGCGATGGCGGAACACGAAGCCCGGCCGGCGAATGTCCAGCATCGGCAGGCCTTGCAGCGCGTCGCCCTTGCGGTGCAGACGGCGCTCGATCGCGTCGAGCTCGGCCTGCAGGTTCGCCGGATCCCGCCGCACGTCGATGCGCAGCTCGGCCGGACGCGGTCGGTGGCGCACTGCGGAGGGGCGCGGCAGGATCATCGATGCGTTCCGGACCAGGGGCGCGAACGAAAACGGCAGGCCGGCCAGCAGGCCGACCCGGTCGAGGATCGGCGGGTGCGCGATCATTTCGCCAGCCCTCCGCTTGCAGCGCGCAGTCCTGCCGCGGGCTCGCAGCCCAGGCCGCGCATCCGGCCCGCGGCGAGTTCGGCCGAGCGGTCCAGATGGCCGTGCGGCACCAGCAGCAGGTCGCAACGAAGCCCGCGCGCCAGTCGCTGCGCGAAGTCACCGTTCAGGATCGTGTCGACCAGCGCGGGCGCCTGCCTGGCCGCCACGACCAGGTCGGCGCCGTTGTAGTCCTGCTCGTTCAGGATCTGCGCCACCGCGTCGACCTGCCCCAAGGCTGCGAGCAGCCGGCTCTTGCGGTTCTCGAGCGGGTCGGTCAGCCTGAACGCGCGGTTGCCCTCGGCACGCCGGCCGTTGCGAACCGCCCGGGCCACCAGGCTGCGCGGGATCCGCGGGCGCGGCTCCTCGGCGGACGACCGCCGCTTCTCGATGCGCAGAACTTCCAGCGACGAGTCGGTCTCGAAGTCGCTCGCGTAACGAACCAGGTCGCGCGGGTCGACCACCGGGTCGAAGGCCAGCAGCGTCTTCGCATAGGCCTGTCGGCGCTCGTTTCGCACCACCAGCACGGGGCAGGGGCTGTGCGCGATCACCTGCGGCAGGGCGGCGCGCCGCCACAGGCCTCCGAAGCGATGATCTGCGATCGGATCCAGCACGAGCAGATCGGCGCGACCTGCCTGCTCGATCAGGTCGCCGATCGTGCTCACGTGTCGCTGCGAGCCGCGTGCGTGGATGCGGTGCTCGCGCGCGAGCTGCTGCGCGCGCTGCGACAGGCGCGTCAGGCGATCGGCCAGGCGGTGGCCGGGCCGGTCGGTCAGGTAGGCCACGCGCAGCAGTGCGCCGTGGTCCGCGGCAAGCCGCGCCGCGCGATCGAGCGCGCGGTCGGCGCCGGCCGAGAAGTCGGTCAGGGCGAGAATCGATTCGATGTTCATGCGGAACTCCCGGTCGAGCGAAGACGCTCCAGGCGGCGAGGCCTGGAGTCCGTGCAAGGCGCGCTGGGGCGCGCGGGGGGACGGCGACTACCGCTCGTTCAGAGCGTGTAGTCGCCGCTGGCTTCCGGCTGGAACAGGATCGATTCGATCGTTGCGCGGCGCTCGTCGCCGTGCGGCGTCTGCCAGCGCGCCGTGGCGCCCACGCGCAGGCCCAGCAGGCTCGCCCCGACGGGCGAGAGCACCGAGACGAAGCCTTCGGCGGGTTCGGCGTCTTCCGGATAGCAGAGCGTGAGCTTCTGCTTCGTGCCGGTACCGCCGTGGCGGATCACCACCTGCGAGTACATCGTCACCACGTCGGCGGGCACTTCCCGGGACGAGGTCAGGTCGGCCGCGACCAGGCCGGCAGCGAGATCGCCGGGCAGGCGGCCGTCGTCCAGCCTGGACAGGCGGGCGAAGTCGAGTTCGGTGAGCATGCGCTCACCGCTGAGGATTGCGGACATGGGAGACTCCCGTCAGCGCGGCCGAGGTTCGGAACGAACGGCCGCCATCGCGCCTGGCTTAGGCCCGGCGATCGCTGTTGCGCTGATGAGAGGGGAGTATCGCCGGGCTCAGGAATCTGCGGCGGACTGGCAGATTCCCGGAGTGCGCGTGAGCTCGCGCGCACGCGACGACAGCTCGCGCCGCGAAAGCGGGGCGATGTCGGCGTAGCGAACGAGGATGCGGGGAATAGCCATGGGCCCGACCATAGGCCATATCCGGGGGGAAGTCAAACGCGGCTCCGTTCGCGGTCGCGATCGACGCGTCCCCGTCTCGATGCGAGCCGATCTCAGGCCGCCGGCTCGAACACGAGGAAGTACTGGTTCGGCAGGAAACCGTGCTCCTGCTTCAACCGATAACCCGCCTGCTTCAACTCGTCGATCACCGCCTCGGCGGGCAGCCGGGCGCTGCGCGGCGGGCCCATCGGCGCATCGGGGCGGAAGTCGATGATCGCGACGCGCCCGCCCGGCTTCAGCGCGTCGCGCAGCGCGCGGAAGTAGCGCACGCGCTCGTCGATGTGGTGGTGCACGTCGACCATCAGCACCAGGTCGACCTTCTCGGGGATCTTCGGGTCGTCGGGCGCGCCGGCCACCGCGACCAGGTTGGCGCGGCCTTCGCGCTTGGCGCGCTCGCCCAGGTACTTGACCATGTCGGGCTCGACGTCGACCGCGTAGACCTTGCCGTCGGGCAGCATGGTTGCCAGCCGCGCCGAGAAGTACCCGGTGCCGGCGCCCACGTCGGCCACCACCGCGCCCGGGGACAGCGCGAGCGCCTGGATCACTTCGTGCGGCTTCTGCCAGGCGTCGCGCGCCGGGTCGTCGAACACGTGCGCCCAGCGCTCGGCGTCGGTGAATCGATGCTGATGGGTGTGGTGCGTCTGGGCCTGCGCGGGCAGCGCGGTGAGCAGGGTCGCGCTGGCCGCAAGGGCGGTGGCCCGGGCGATGCCGTGGGCGATGGCGGTGAACCGGGTGTCGGGCATGTGGGCAGAACCTCGTGTCGTGGGGCGAGGGCGTCGGGTGCGCCGGCATTCGCCGATTGTGCCTGTGCGATTCTGCCTCTGTGTCTCGCCTGGGGTGATAGCCTTTCGCGGCGCCGCGCGCCCGCCGCGCGCGGCGGCCAACGGAGGAGACCCCATGAGCGTCGAGTTCCACAATCCCGCCGGCCTCGCGGCCGGCAGCTATTCGCACACCGCGGTCGTGAGCGGCGGCCGCACCCTGTACGTGTCAGGCCAGGTCGCCTTCGACGAGTCCGGCAAGGTGGTCGGCGCCACCTTCGCCGAGCAGGCCGAGCGCGTCTTCCACAACCTGCGGATCGCGCTGGCCGCAGGCGGCGCGCAGTTCTCCGACATCGTGAAGATGAACGTCTACGTGCGGGACCTCACGTCGGAGAAGGTGCGTTGCTTTCGCGAGATCCGGGGGCGCCACCTGGGCGGCCACAAGCCGGCCAGCACGCTGGTGGCCACGCCGGCGCTGGTGCACGAGGACCTGATGCTGGAGGTCGAGGTCGTCGCAGTCGTCGGATGACGGCGGCCGGGCCCGCGCCAGCGAAGGGGGTTCGCGTCGGGCCCGGACCGGATCAGTCGATGTCGAGCCGCAGCCGGCCCAGGCCCTCGATCTCGGTCTCGACCCGGTCGCCGGCCTTCAGCCATTGCGTGGCCACGACGCTGCCGAGCAGGACGAACTCGCCCTTTCGCAGCGGCGGCAAGCTGTTTTCGATACGGGCGTTGGCCAGCCATGCGAGCGCGTTCAGCGGATGCCCCATCACGAGCTCGCCGCGGCCGCGCCCCACCTCGGCACCGTTGATCGACATCCGGCCCTGCAGGGCGGCCAGGTCGAGCGCTCGCCAGTTCCGGCGCAGCGGGCCGAGCACGCAGCCCGCGTTGAAGAAGTCGTCGGCAACGAGCAGCGGCACGCCGAGCGATCGGTAGTCGGCATATCGATCGTCGACGATCTCGATCGCGGCCATTGCGCCTTCGACCGCGTCGGCCACGGTCTCGCGGTTCCAGGAGTCGGGCCGCGGCGGCAGGTCGCTGCCCAGGCGCACCGCGATCTCGCATTCGACACCCACGCGCACGAAACCGCGCGCGGGGATGCGCGCGCCGCTTCGCAGCACCGTCTTGCCGAAGACCTCGCCTGCGCACGGGCTGGGGATGCCCAGGAAGGCTTGCATGACCGGCGTGGTGCATCCGATCTTGTGGCCGACCCGCCGGCCCATGCCGGCGCGCTCGAGCAGGCGGTTCGTCTCGGCCTGCAGCGCATAGGCCGATCGCAGGTCGCGCGGGGCGTCGGGCACGTCGCGGATCGGGCGCAGGGCGAGGCGCTGCGTGACCAGGGAGGCAGCGCTTGCGCTGGTGGACTGGTTCGTGGTGGTCATTGTCATTCGAAGGGAAGGGGTCATCAGTAGCCGAGCGCTGCCAGCAGCGTGCGCACGGCCATGAAGATCACGATCAGCGAGCCGATCGTCCACAGCGTGGCCCGGGTGTCGTGCGTGCGCGCGCTCAGGTAGGCCGCGAAGTGCAGCAGGCGCGAGACCACATAGCCGTATAGCAGGAGCTGCGCGAGCAGGAGCGGCGGGCCGGTCAGCACGTAGAGGAAGCCGGCCACCAGGAAGAAAGGGATGTTCTCCAGGTCGTTCTGGTGGATGCGCCTCACGCGCTCGACCCGGTCGTTCGGCGCCAGCTGCTGCGGATCGGGCGAAGGGTTCAGCGGGGTCTTTCGCAGGTCTTCGGGCGACCGGTAGCCGCCTTTCTCGGACATCATCCGGTACACGGTGAGCCAGGCCATGCCGACGGTCTTGAGGATCATCAGCGAGGCCGCGATGGCGTAGGTGGCGAACAGCGGGTCCTGGAGGCTCAGCGTGTCCATGGCCATCTCCGCCAGGTGGTTCAGGCGCGCAGCAGTCGGGCGCCGGGAATCCGCGCGGCGCCCTTGTCGAAGGTCCACAGAGGCGGATGGCCCGCCTGGACTGCCAGCGCCACGTGCAGGCAGTCTGGGAAGTCGGCCGAGCTTTCGGCGTATCGGGCGAGCGCGAGCTCCAAGGCGGTCTCGGACTCGAAGCTCAGCTCTGCGGCCGAAAGCAGGGCGGACAGGGTTCGCACGACCTCGCCCTTCCCGAACCCGAAGCTCGAGCGTAATACCCACTCCAGTTCGAGGAAGACGGTGACGGGTACGTGAAGTGTTTTGCCCTCGGCAATGCCTCGTCGTATCAGCCGTCCAGCCGCCGCGAACTCGGCGGCATCGTCGCGAACGATGTGACGGACGAGCACGTTGGTGTCGAGCGAGGGCATGGGTTCTAGTCGCCCCAGGCGTTCATCTCTTCGACAGCCACGTGCTTGCCTTTCGGGGCCTCGAGCATTCCGGCGAGCTCCAGGATCGATCGCGTCTTCGCGCGCACGATGACGCTACCGTCGGGCATCACATGCCAAACGAGGCGGGTGCCAGGCCCCGCACCGATGCGTTCCCGCACTTCGGCTGGAACGGTCGTCTGGCCCTTTGTGGTTACGGTGGACTCGACCACGGAGAGCTCCTTACTTTTATTGAAATAGTAATGAACTCGATCTGCTCGGGCAAGGGCGCTCGACCAGGCCGTTCAAGCCAGCATGACGGCGATCAGGAATCGGCGAAATCGTCCGGACGGCCTACCCGCCGCGTGCGGTAGTTAGAGGCTTCGCCCGCACCACCTCCGCCGCCACCGCGAACACGCCGCTGCCCAGGTGATGCAGTGTTTGCAGGGCCGCGTGCTCCGGCCCGAAGTGCCACTTGCCGCCGTCGAACACCCGCGGGTCCGCCTGCGCCGACACCACCTCGGCAAAGAAGGTGTCGTAGGCCCGCTCGGTGTGCGGCTCGGCGATCGCCCGGCATTCCATCCACGCGATGCAGCCGGCGACCAGCGGCAGGCCGAGCTCGGGCCCGTCGAAGGTGTCGATCCCGTACTCGGCGAACTTGTCGGTGCCGCGTGCCAGCGACTCTCGCCCGCTGGTGCTGCCTACGGTGAAGGCCAGGTCGGCCTGTGCGCGGCAAGGGATGTTGAGGGCGAAGCTGCCGCTCGCGGCGACCAACTCGCGCGTGGAGGTGCTCTTGTCGATCACCACCGCGATGCGCGGCGGCGTGAACTCGACCGGCATGGACCAGGCGGCGGCCATGACGTTGCGGCGTCCCCCGTGGGCGCTGCTCACCAGGACGGTGGGGCCGTGGTTGATCAGGCGGGAGGCATGAGCGAGGGCGACGGGCTTTCGCATGGTTCGGCGCGCAGGTTCGCTGCGCGGGTTCGGTGAGGGTTCGGTGAGGGTTCTGTGCGGGAAAAACGGCATGGCAGCTGCCTGCGGGAAGGCCCGCAGCATAGCCATTCGCCAGTCGAAAGGCTAAGTTGCGGCATGCCCAGTCCGACGAGTTCCCGCCAGCGCGCCCTTGCTGCCGTCGCCGCGGCCACCGCGGTCAACCTGCCCTTCGGCACGATCTACGCGTTCAGCGTGTTCCTCAAGCCGATGGAGGAGATGCTCGGCATCGGCCGCGCGCAGATGAGCTTCGTGTTCGGCCTGGCCACGATCTGCCTGGTCGTGGGCATGAACCTTTCGCCCTTGCTGTATCGCCGCCTGCCGGCCGTGCCGGTGCTGCTGCTGGCCGGCGCCGGCAGCGCGGCGGGGCTGTGGCTGGCGGCGAGCGCGGGCGGCCTCGGCCAGCTCGTGCTGGGCTACGGTCTGTTGTTCGGGCTGGGCGGCGGGGTGGGATTCATCCTGGTCCAGCAGGGTGTCAACCAGACGCTGGCCTCGGGCGGCGGCCTGGTCAACGGCTACGTGGTGGCGCTTTACCCACTGGGCGCCATGATCGGCGCGCCCCTGTTCGGCTACACGATCGCGGCCTTCGGATTGCGGGCCACGCTGGCGGGGCTCGGTGCGGCCGTTCTCGCCGCCTGCGTGTTCGCCGCCTGGCTGCTGGCCCGGGCCGACATCCGGATGCGAGCGGCCGACGTCCAGGCCGCTGGGCCGATCGACCGGCAGTGGCCGGTGTTCGCGCGGCTTTTCGCGGTGTTCTTTCTCGCCGCGGCGGCGGGACTGACGGTGATGAGCCAGGCCGCCGGCATCGTGCAGGCCTACGGCGGGCGCACCGCGCTGGCGCTCGGGGCCACCACCTTCATCACCGCGGCGATCGCAGCGGCGCGCGTCGGGGGCGGCTGGCTGGTCGACCGCTTTCCGATGCCGCGGGTCGCCGCGGCTGCGCACCTGTGGTCGCTCGCCGGCGCCATGCTGCTGAGCTTCTGGCCCGGTCCCCTGGTCGCGGTGCCGGCGCTGGCGATGATCGGCATGGGCTACGGGTTCATGTCGGGCGCCGTGGCCGGGGCGATCGCCCAGTACTGGCATCGCAACGAGTTCGGCCGGATCGCCGGGCAGTTGTACATTGCCTGGTGCATCGCGGCGGTCAGCCTGCCGATCCTGGCGGGCTGGCTGTTCGACCGCACCGGCGGCTATGGCGCCGCGGTGCTGGTCGCGGCGGGCGGCAATGTGCTGGGTGCCCTGTTGGCGGGGGGATTGCCGGCCGGCGGCCGATCGCTCAGAAGCTGAGCGTGGCTGCGCCCGCCTTGATCCGTTCGTGCATGACGCTCGATCCGGCGACGATCACGCCGTCGAGCAGGTTTTCCTGCGCGTACCCGCGGCTCTTCACGCAGGGCGTGCAGGCCCAGATGGTGCCGCCGCGGGCCATGAAGTCGCGCAGCATGTCGGCCAGGGGTTCCAGCGGCTTGACGTGAGTGGTGTCGGCGGCGCCACACCGAACGATGTCCACGCCCGAGCTGGTCAGGAAGATCGACACCTTCAGGCCGGCGGTCATGCCGCCCAGCGCGATGATCATGCCGGCCGACGAGAGTTCGTGGTCGATGCCGCGCGTGAGCACGACGACCAGTTCGCGGGCCTCGGGAGCGGTCTGGTTGGCCATGGCGGGCCTCCTCCGTTGTATGTTTCGTCAGCGTAGGCCGTTTTCCGCGGGGAGAACATGATCGAGAGGCCGAAGGTCTTGCCCGAAACGCCGGCGCCGGCGGGGGACCTGCTTTCGGACCTGCTGGGCAGCATGCACCTGGTGGGCACCGTGCTTGCCGATCGCTTTCGGCGGCTGCTCGACCAGCCGCCCATGCACTACCTGGCCGGCTGGCGGCTGCAGCTCGCTGCGCAGCAGCTGAAGGCCAGCGAGCTGCCGACGAAAACGATCGCCGATCGGGCCGGCTACGAGTCCGAGGCGGCTTTCAGCCGGGCCTTCAAGCGCCGCTTCGGGCTGCCGCCCGGCGAGTGGCGCAGCCGGCAGCTCGGCCACGCCCCGGCGGGCCACCCCGAAGCCCGGGCGGGCGACCCCCACGCCTACCGCGCGTCCGCGAGCGCCGGGCCATGAGGCGCGATCGCAGCCCCCTGCGTTCCCTGCGCCTGGCCTGCCTGTTGGCAGTGCTGGGCGCCTCGAACGTCTTCGCGCAGTCGTTCTGGGAAGCCGGTATCGGCCTGTCGGCCGTGCACCTGCCGGACTACCGCGGCTCGGGCGAGGCGCACGGCTACCTGCTGCCCTTCCCGTACTTCGTGTACCGCGGCGAGCGCCTGCGGGTGGATCGCGGCGGCATCGTGGCCCGGCTCTTCGATTCCGAGCGGGTGGAGCTCGACGCGAGCTTCACCGGGAACCTCTCGCTGCGCAGCGGCGGCAACCGCGCCCGCGCCGGCATGCCCGAGCTCGACCCGCTCGGCGAGATCGGTCCCGAGCTCGTGGTGCGACTGGTCGGCGACCGGCGCAAGCGCGAGAGCGAACTGAGCTTCCGCCTGGCGGCTCGCGCCGCCTTCGAGCTCGAGGACGGCGGGCTTTCCCACAAGGGCTGGACGGCGAGCCCCTACCTGGCCCTGCACCTGCCCGATGCCTGGGGCTCGGGGCTGGACGTGAACGCCTCGCTGGGCCTGCTCTATGGCGACAGCCGTTATCACGACTACTTCTACTCGGTGGCCCCGCAGTTCGCCACGGCCACCCGTCCGGCCTACGATGCGCCGGGCGGCTATGCCGGCATCCAGTCGCAGCTGAGTTTCGGTCGCCGGTACGGCAGTTTCTGGTTCGGAGGCTTTCTTCGCATGGACTCCTTGCGCGGCGCTTCGGCGCTGGAGGACAGCCCGCTGGTGCGCTCGCGCAGCTACGTGGCCGGCGGGTTCGGCGTGGCCTGGATCTTCGCGGGGTCGCGATGAAGACGATCACTTTCCATCTGGACTTCGTGTCGCCCTATGCCTGGCTCGCCTTCGACGCGCTTCCCCGCGCGCTGGAGGGGCTCGAGGTCGAGGTGATCCACCGGCCGGTGCTGCTCGGCGCGCTGCTGCGCGAGCTCGGCAGCCTTGGGCCGGCCGAGATCCCGCCCAAGCGCGACTGGACCTACCGGCAGGTGCTTTGGCTGGGCCGAAGCCAGGGCACCCCGCTGCGAATGCCGGCGCGGCATCCGTTCAACCCGGTGTCGCTGCTGCGCCTCGCGCTGGCCACCGATCCGCGCGGGCGCCCGGACGCGGCGGCGTGCGAGGCGGTGTTTCGCCACGTGTGGGAGAGCGGCGAGGAGCCGCTGGATCCCGACCGCCTGGCCGCGCTCGAGCGCAGGCTCGTGCCGCAACTGGATCCCGAAGGGCCCGAGGTCCGTGCCCTGCTGCGCGCGAACACCGCCGAGGCGATCGCGAGACAGGTGTTCGGCGTGCCGGCCTTCGAGGTCGATGGACGCTTGTTCTGGGGCCTGGATTCGCTGCCGATCCTGCGGGCTTTCCTGGCGGGCGATCCGTGGTTCGCGGGGCCGGATTGGGCGTCGGTGACGCGGCTGCCCTGGGGCCTGCCGCGCGACCGCTAGGCAGCCTGGGCGAGCAATTCGGCGAGCCTCGCCACCCCCGGCTTGATCGCCCAGCCCCAGCGCTCGAGGATCGCGCTGCTGGCGGGCGTGGGCTCGCGCATCGCGCGGGCGATCATCGCCGAGAAGGTGTCGAGCCGCGATTCGACCAGCCAGCGCTGAAGCTCGGGCGACTGGCGCCAGGCGAGGCTGTTGCGGGCATCGGCCAGCTGGTTGCGCAGCCAGTCGATCGGCTCGTCGGGGATCGGCACCGGCGTCGCCATCGCGTTCCGGGTCGCGTCGTCGTCGAGCGTGGCCTCGAGGTGCGCGACGAGCGCGCCACTGAAGGTCGGCGAGCAGCGGCGCACGTACTGCAGCAGGATCTTCCCTTCCTGGAAGATGGGCTGCGGCTTCCTCTTCGGGATGCCGTCGGCGCTGCAGTGCACCTGGACATGGTCCGGCGAGGTCGGGACGGTGCCGTGCTCCAGGACGATCCGTTCGGGCTCGATGGCCGTGACATGGCCCAGGCGCACGACCTTGCGGATCCTGCGCATCTGCTCCAGCTCGGCATCGCTGACGATGGCGCAGCGATACATGGTCGGCCAGACCGAGCGATCGATGCGGCAGAGCTGTCCCTTCTCCTCGAGTTGCGCGAAGAGGTCATCGAGCGACTTCGCGTCGCGCGCCGATTCCATCTCGTCGGCGAACGCGCCTATCGTCCGATCGAAGAAGTCGTGGCTGGGCTGCACGTTCCTGCGGTTCAGCAGCCAGGCGTCGCGCGGGCGTATCCAGGTGATCGAGTCCGGATCCGCGCCCTGCTCGAGCAGCCAGATCGCGGTGTCCATGGCCGTCTTCCCCGCGCCCACGATCACGAAGCCCGCGCAGGGCTCGCGCAGTCGCACGAGCTCGTTGGGCGGCACGCACTGCACGCCTGCGGCCACGGCGAAGCCCGGCGGGTGCGTGGCCGGCACGCGGGTGTCGGCAAAGGTCGCGTCGACGACCCTGCGGCGCACCGCCACCCGCGTGCGCGCGCCATTGACCCGGGAGGTGACGACGCCATCCTGCCAGTCGCCGAGCGGCAGCCAGGTGACCCGGCCGCTCGGCAGCAGCCGCTGGTGCATGACCCGGTCGAAGTAGGCGCAGATCTCGGGGCCGGTCGCCAGTTCGTAGAGCCCCTGGTTCAGGCCGATCCGGTCGATGAGGCCCGAGCCCAGCGGTCGTGAATTCACGCCGTAGTTGGCCGACGGGCCGTGCAGCCGCACGAACGGATAGGCGTCGAGCCAGTGCCCGCCTGGCTTGTGCCGGCGGTCGACGATCGTCATGCTCGCGTCGCTGTCCTCGAGCAGCGTGTCGGCAAAGGCCATGGCCGCGGCGCCTGCGCCGACGACGAGGTAGTCCGTTTCGAGGGTGCGCTCTGCCATGTCGGTCTCCGTGTGAAAGCACGAAAAGGCTTTGCCGAGGCCGGGGTGACCTTGCCGAGAGGGGCGAGCACTTCCCGGGGACGGCGGGCAGGAGAGACGCAGCCGTGTCGTTGTCCCGGGATTGTGGAATCCGCTTCGCCGCGGTGTCAACGCCATCCCGGGTCTGACGCGGTGCGCGCAGCGGGGGGGCGGCCGGCTCGGTGTCGGGTCGTCTGCGCTCCCGGCGCGCGGTCGCTCCTAGAATGAGGGGTCACCGAACGTCCAGGGGATCGCCTTGATCGAAGACGCACCGAAGATTCGCATTGCGAAAGAATTGCGGCGCCCGCGCCCCGAGCAGATGGCGGCGCTGCGCGGCGTACCGACCGGCTTCGTCGTCGATGCGCTCGGCGGCAGCGGCGGGCTCGACTACCGGATCAAGCCGGTCGTGTCGGAGCAGGCCGCCTTCTGCGGGGTGGCGCTCACCTGCGATGCCGGCCCGGCCGACAACCTGGCGGTGTTCGCCGCGCTGCGCCTGCTGCAGCCCGGCGACGTGCTCGCGGCGGCCACTGGCGGGCATTCGGGCTGCGCGGTCGCCGGCGACCTGTTGCTCGGCATGGCGCGCAACTGCGGCGCGGTGGCCTTCGTGACCGACGGCTGCGTGCGCGACATTCCCGGGCTGCGCGAGGTCGGTCTCCCCTGCTTCGCGCTCGGCGTGACGCCGAACTCGCCCGCTCGCGAGGGTCCGGGCACCGTGGGCTTCCCGCTGGTGCTGGCCGGTGCGGCGATCGCCACGGGTGACATCCTGGTCGGCGACCAGGACGGCGTGGTGGTCGTGCCCTTCGAGCGGATCGACGAGGTGCTCGTGCGCCTCGACGCCGTGCGCACGGCTGAGGCGGAGCTGGAAGCGAAGGTCAAGGCGGGCCTGCGCCTGCCGCCCTTCCTGGAGCCCTGACCCGCTCCGCTCGCCCGCCGAACCGATACCATCGCGGTTTCGCGATCGCCTTCGATCCCGATCCCGATCCTTGCCCGCTCACCGACCCCGGACGCCACATGGCCACCATTACCTACCTGACCACGATCCAGTTCGACTTCGGCGCGCTGCGCCTGCTGCCCGGCGAGCTGCAGCGCCTCGGCGTGACCCGGCCCCTGATCGTCACCGACCGCGGCGTGGTGGCCGCCGGGCTGCTTGCCCGGGTCACCGAAGCGATCGGCAGCGCGGCCGACGCGCGGACCTGGGACGGCACGCCGCCCAATCCCACCGAGGACGCGGTGATGCTCGCCGCGCAGGTGTACCGCGAACAGGGGTGCGACGGTCTGGTGGCCGTGGGCGGGGGCTCGTCGATCGACCTGGCCAAGGCGGTGGCGCTGATCGCCACCCACCCCGAGCCGCTGCTGCAGTACGCCGCGGTCGAGGGCGGCGCGGCGCGGATCACCGCCAAGGTGGCGCCGCTCGTCGCGATTCCCACGACTGCCGGCACCGGCAGCGAGGTCGGCCGCGGCAGCGTGATCGTGATGCGAAACGGCCGCAAGCTCGGCCTGCTCAGCCCGCACCTGCTGCCGAAGGTCGCGCTGTGCGACCCCGAGCTCACGCTCGGCCTGCCGGCCATGCTGACTGCCGCCACCGGCATGGATGCGATCGCGCATTGCATCGAGACCTTCTGTGCGCCCCCGGTGAATCCGCCGGCCGAGGCGATCGCGCTCGACGGCCTGCGGCGCGGCTGCGCGCACATCGAGCGCGCGACGCGCGACGGCGGCGATCGCCAGGCGCGCTGGGAAATGATGATGGCCGCGATGGAAGGCGCCATGGCCTTCCAGAAGGGGCTGGGCGCGGTGCACGCGCTGTCGCATCCGCTGGGCGCGCTGAAGGGACGGCCGCTGCACCACGGCACGCTGAACGCGGTGCTGCTGCCCGCGGTGCTGCGATTCAACGCCCCGGTGCTGGAGGCCAAGGCGCGCACGCTGACCGATGCGATGGGCCTGCCCGCGGGCGCCGATCCGGCGGCGTTCATCGAGGGCCTGAACGCCCGGCTCGGCCTGCCGGCCGGGCTCGCCGCGATGGGCGTTCGCCGCGAAGACCTGCCGGGCATCGCCGACGCGGCGCTGCTCGATCACTGCCACGCGACCAATCCGCGTGTGGCGACACGCGACGACTATCTCGCCATGCTCGAGGCGGCGTTCGAAGGCTGATGCGCGGCCGCCACCGGGGCTCGTCCGCGCCATGACGAAGAGGACCGCCGACACGCTCGTCGATGTCTCGGCGCTGGAGGCCACGCTTCAGGCCTTCGCCGACGCACGCGACTGGAACCGCTTCCATTCGCCGAAGAACCTGGCGATGGCGCTGACCGGCGAGGTCGGCGAGCTGGTCGAGGTCTTCCAGTGGCTGACCGAGGCCCAGTCCGCCGAGGTGGCCCGCGACCCGGCCACCGCGCAGGCGGTGCGCGACGAGCTGGCCGACGTGCTGATCTACCTGGTGCGGCTCGCTTCGGTGCTGGGCGTGGACCTGGACGCGGCGGTGCGCGAGAAGCTCGCGGCGAATGCGCGGAGGTATCCGGCCATGGATCAGGGCGGGAACCCGAGCCGCTGACTGCGTGCGCGACTCCGCTGCCGGGACTGCCGCCGGGAAGTTCGTCCTCGGTCGGCGTGAAGCATTCAGGATTCCTCGATCGTTGCCATGCGTTCGATCGGCGCTCGCTCTTCGGCGCGTTTTCGGGCGAGCCAGAGGTCACGCTGGTTCTGTAGCGACAGCCAATAGCCGGGTGTCGTGCCGAGCGCCTCGGACAAGCGCAAGTCCATGTCTGCGCTCACGGCTGCGTGACCGTTCAACACCCGCGACAACATCACTCGGCTGATCCCGATGTGCGCGGCGAACGCCGTGACCGTGACGCCGAGGTCCTGCAGCCAGCCTGCCAGCAACTCGCCAGGGGCGGCAGGGTCGTGCATGTCAATCGGTAGCGGTCTAGTGGTAATCGACATAGTCGAGAAGCTCCACGTCGGGACCAGTGAACCGGAATGTAAGACGCCAATTTGCCTGGACGGTCACGGAATGAAAGCCGTCGAAAGAAGGCTTCCAGCCCCTTGTGCCGGAATGAGAGAATCATAGGTTGTTAACCGACGATTTACAATCACTCGATCGCGCCTTCGCAATGTTTTCGGCGCCCCTGGATCGATTCCACAACGATCCGGCGTCGAAGAAAATTGCACGAGCGGCCTATCGACCAAGCGGCCGATGCTCGTCGGTCAGGGTCTGCGGGCAGATCCTGGGGGTTCAGCTCAGCGGCCCCGCCACATGCGCGCGGTACCCCGGCCGCTCCAGCATCCGCCGGTAGTAGTCCTCAAGTCGCGGCAGCGCCGGCCGCTCGATCGGCAGCGCCAGCCAGCGATGGGCGAAGGCCGCGGCCGGCACGTCGGCCAGCGTGAAGCCTTCGCCGGCCAGGTGCGGCCGGCCGGCGAGCTGCTCGTCCAGGATGCGCATGCAGCGCTCGGCCTCGGTCGCGTTGGCTGCGATGACCTTGGGGTCGCGCTTGTCCTCGGGCGTGCGGATCAGTTGCCAGAAGAGCGGCGTCATCGCGATCGCCAGGCTGAACGAGGCCCAGTCCATCCAGCTCTCGATTCGCGCGCGCGCCTGCGCGTCCGTCGGCAGCAGGTCCTCGCGGGCATGCCTGGCCGCCAGGTAGCGCACGATGGTGTTGGACTCGGCCAGCACGAAGCCGTCGTCGTCGATGGTGGGCACCTTGCGGTTCGGGTTCATCGCCGCGTACTCGGGCGTGTTCACCACGCCGAACTGCATGCCGGCGTCGATTCGCTCGAAGGGCAGGGCGAGCTCTTCGCAGACCCACAGCACCTTCATCACGTTGATCGAGTTGCGGCGTCCCCAGATCTTCAGCATCGTCGTCGTTCCGTGTGATTCCAGACCGCGCGCGGCCTCAGGGTTTGCGCGGCGCTTCCGGCCAGAACCGCGTGTCGGGTCGCGCCGTCCCGCCGCCCAGGCCGATCGCGGTGCCGTCGGCGCGCCAGCAGGCGGCGCCGGTCATCGAGCCGTCTTCGCCGAACTCGATGCCGTTCATGCCGCCGGCCACGTGGGGCACCACCATGAGCGGGTGTCCCATGGCGCGCAAGGCTTCACGGCCGGCCTGCGGCAGGCCTTCCTCGGCCTCGAGCTCCTGGCCTTGCGTCCACAGCCGAGGCGCTTCGACCGCCTGCTGCATCGTCATGCCGTGGTCGATCAGGTTCACCAGCGCCTGCATGACCGAGCCGAAGATGCGCAGGCCGCCGGGCAGTCCCAGCACGTAGCGCGGGCGGCCGTCGCGCAGCACGATGGTCGGCGCGGTGGAGGTCGTGACACGCTTGCCGGGCGCGATCGACAGCGCCTTGCCGGGGTGCGGGTCGAACAGGTACATGTAGTTGTTGGGGATGATGCCGGTGCCCGGGATCATGATGCGCGCGCCGAACAGGCTGTTGATCGTCTGCGTGCTCGACACGATGTTGCCGTCGCGATCGGCCACGCTGACATGGGTGGTGTTGGCGGATTCGCGGGGCAGGGGGCCGGAACCGACTGGCGCCGCGACGCCGGCTTGCCAGTCCCGGGCGCGGGCGGGGTCGAGCAGCGCGCGACGCTCGGCCGCGTAGTCCTTCGACACCAGGCGGGCCACCGGCACGTCCACGAAGGCCGGGTCCGCGGTGGCGGCAGCCCGATCGGCGAAGGCGATCTTCAGCGCTTCGGCCAGCAGGTGCATGGCCTGCGGGGAGCCGAAGCCCATGCCGCGCAGGTCGAAGGCTTCGAGGATGTTCAGCATCTGCAGCACGTGCACCCCTCCGGCCGATGGCGGCGGGGGGCCGATCACTTCGAGGCCCCGGTAGCTGCCGCGCACCGGCTCTCGGTCGACCAGCGAATAGCCTTCCAGGTCGTCGAGCGCGAGCAGGCCGCCGCGGCGCGCGAGCGCCTCGGCCGCATGCCGGCCGAGGTCGCCGCCGTGCAGCGCGGCGGGTCCCTGCCGCGCGATCGTGGCCAGGGTGTCCGCATAGGCGGCCGACACCAGCCGGTCTCCGGCCGCCAGCGGCTTGCCGCCGGGCAGGAAGTGCCGGGCGATCTCGGCGTCGGCCGCCAGGTCGGCCGCGCACTCGGCGATGCAGCCGGACAGGTAACCGGTGATCCGGAAGCCGCGGCGCGCGTGGCGGATCGCCGGTTCGAGCAGGTCGGCCAGCGGCAGGGTGCCGTGGCGCCGCGCGGCCTCGCACCAGCCGAGCAGGTTGCCCGGCACCGCCACCGACTTCGCGCCGACCGCGTTCTCGCGGCCTTCGGTCTCCATGTAGTCGGGCATGCGGTCCGACACCGGCCGGTAGCTGTCGGCGCGCGCGGCGCCGGGGGCGCAGCTGAGGCCGTCGATGATGCGGTGACGGCCATCGGCAAGGCGCAGGTGCGCGATGCCACCGCCGAAGATGCCCACCATCATCGGTTCGACGACGCTCAGCGTGAACAGCGCCGCCACGGCCGCGTCGATCGCATTCCCGCCGGCAGCCAGCATCTCGGCCCCGGCGGCCGAGGCCAGCGGGTGGTTGGTCACGACCATGCCCCGCGTGCCGATCGCGGGGCGCTTCTCGCAGGCGAATCCGAAGGCTGTGCTCATGTCGATTCGTGGTGCAGTCGGTCAGTCGGCAAAGCAGCCGTTGTAGGCCGGCGGGCAGGCCGTGGGGCCGGAGGCGGCATCGTGCCGCGCGCCGGTCGCGCATCCGGCGAGCAGGCCGAGCGCGAGAACGAGGACCGGAAGCTTCATGGCGGGTCTCCTCCTGTGAGCGGCTGCCGCTTCAGCGTGCGGCCGGCATTTCGGCAGACGTCGGGCCGGGCAGCACCGGCGGCCTGGCCAGCAGGAAGGCGAAGGAGCCGCCCAGCGCCAGCACCGCCAGCAGCGTGTAGCCGAGGCGATAGTCTCCGGTAAGGTCGGCGAATGCGCCAGCCACCAGCGGGCCGCCGACCTGGCCGACCGCGATGACCACCGACGACAGCCCCATGATCATGCCGATCGAGCGGCGGCCGAAGTAGTCGGCCCGGATCGCCTGCATCAGCGGCCCGCGCAGCCCCCAGGCCATGCCGTGCAGCAGCGCGAAGGCGGCGAGCATCGCGCTGCCGCTCGCGTAGGTGAGCATCAGCAGGCCGAAGCCGTGGCCCAGCATGCAGGCGGCGCAGATCCAGCGCTTGTCGTAGCGGTCGCCCACCGCCATGCCGAGCAGCACGCCGCCGATCTGCGCGCCGGTCATCAGCGTGATCACCAGCGAGGCCTGCGCCACCGAGTAGCCCAGGCCTTCCTTGATGTGGGTGATCGCGTGCACGTTCACGCTGGTGACCGCGAACAGCGCGATGCCGTGGCCGGCCGACAGCAGCCAGAAGGCCCCGGTGCGCAGGGCCTGGCGCGCGGTCAGGCCCGGGGTCACGTCGGTGTGGGTCGGCGCGGGGGCATCGGTCGCCGCGGCCGTCTGGGCCGAGGCGCCGTCGATCCTCATGCCCAGCGCGTCGGGGCGGCCCCGGAAGACCCGCGCGAGCGGCCAGCCGATGGCGATCGCGAGCACGCCCGAGCCGATCGCGGTGGCGCGCCAGCCGAACGCGGTGATGGAAGCCGCCACCACCGGGACGAACAGGCCGCCCAGCGCGAGACCCAATCCCGCGCTGGACAGCGCGCGGGCGCGCTGCCGCTCGAACCAGTGGATCAGCGCGATGTTGATCGTGAAGTAGCCGGCCAGGCTGCTGCCCAGCGCAACCAGCAGGACGGCGCCATAGAAGCCGGCCAGCGTGTCGACCGAGCCCATGGCGATCAGGCCCAGCCCGAAGATCACGATGCCAAGCTGGATGAGACGGTGCTCGCCGACGCGGTCCACCAGCCAGCCCAGCGCCGGGCCGATCAGCGCGCTCTCGACCGACTGCAGCGCGGCGGCGCCCGACAGCGCGGTCTTGCTCCAGCCGCGCTCGGTGGTGAGCACCGCCACGTAGGCGCCGAATGCCTGCATCATCAGGCCGCCCTGCAGGAATTGCAGCGCGGAGCCCGCGATCACCATGCGCCAGCCGTAGAAGCCCTTCATGATGCGGACGATTATCGGGGCGCGACCGTGGCATCGGTTGGCTCCGCGTTCCGATCGGTCTTCCGGGCGTTCCGGTTCGGGCGATTCCGCGCGCCGCCGCGCTTTCGGTTAGTCTCCCGCTCCCGAATTCAACGCAATCCGCAGGGTCATGTTCAAGTCCGCCATCGTCTATCGCATCGCTCCCGGCTGGGAGCCGCCCTCGCTCGAAGCGCTCGAGGAGGCGCTCGACCGCGCGCGCTTCGCGCCCTGCAGCCCGACCGAGCCACGCTCGGCCGGCTGGGTCGAGCCGCGCGGCAGGGAGCACGGCGCGCTGGCCGAGTCGGTGGGCGGTCAGCTGGTGCTGAGCCTGCGCACCGAGGTGCGCGCGGTGCCGGGTTCGGCAGTCAGGGACGCGCTCGAGGACCGGCTGCGGCGCATCGAGCAGGAGACCGGCAGCCGGCCGCGCGGCAAGCAACGCAAGGAGCTGAAGGAGGAGGTGGTGATCGACCTGCTGCCGCGCGCCTTCAGCAAGTTCTCGACCACGCGGATCTGGATCGATCCGAAGGCCCGGCTCATGCTGGTGGGCGCCGGCAGCGCCGCCAAGGCCGACGAGGCGGTCGGCGCGCTGATGGAGGCCTTCCGCGACATGGCGGCCGAGCTGCCCGTCAGCCTGGTGAAGACCGGGATGTCGCCGTCGACCGCAATGTCGACCTGGCTGGCCGAGCGCGAGCCTCCGGCAGGGTTCTCGATCGACCGCGAGTGCGAGCTCAAGCAGGCCGGCGCCGGCGAGTCGCAGGTGGCGCTCGAGGGCGCCGCGCCGGCCCCCGCCGGCGACAAGGCCACGGTGCGTTACGCCCGCCACCCGCTGGACATCGACGAGATCGTCGCGCACATCGAGCAGGGCAAGGTGGCCACCAAGCTCGCGATGACCTGGCAGGACCGGGTGTCCTTCGTGCTCGACGCCAGCCTCGTGCTCAGGCGGATCGAGATCCTCGACGTGGTGCTCGAGGCGGCCGCCGGCCAGGCGGGCGGCGGCGAGGAAGACGACGGCTTCGACGCCGACGTGGCGATCGCCACGGCCGAGCTCGGCCGGCTCGTTCCCGACCTTCTCGAGGCGCTGGGCGGCGAGATCGAGCCGGAGGGCGCGGCCGAGGCCGCGAAGGCGGGCTGAATCCTCAGCGTTCGAGCAGGGCCCGGACCTGCTCGCGGATGAAGGCCCAGTCGGCGCCCCGGTGCACCGGATTGCCGGCGCGATGGCCCCAGTCGGACTCGATCGGGGCCAGCCTGGCGCGCGCGAGCAGCGGCAGCTCGTCGGCGTTGTCCTCGACCCGGAAGTAGAGGTCGGTGCGGCCGGGCATCAGCAGCACCTCGGCCCGGATCGCGCGCAGCGCCGCCTCGAAGTCGCCCCCGCAGGCCGGATCGTCGGCGATGCTGAAGTGCTGCCAGGTGTGGATCTGGGCCAGCAGGTCCTCGCCATGCCGGCGCAGGAAGTTGCCCTCCCAGCCGCCCACCAGGTAGTCCTCGAGCGACGAATAGCCGACCTGCCGCCACAGCTCGTCGCGGTAGAAGGCCTGCGACATCGCCCAGCCGGCGTAGACCCGGCCCATGGCCCGCAGTCCGCGCTCGGGCTTGCGCTCGAAGCGTCCGTCGCGCCAGGCCGGGTCGGCGGTCAGCGCCGCCTTCACGCCTTCGAGGAACACGTAGTTGTGCCGGGCGCAGCGCGCCGCGCCGCAGACCACCGCGATCCGCTCGACCTCGTCCGGGAAGCTGGCCGCCCACTGGTAGGCCTGCATGCCGCCCATCGACCAGCCGTAGACCATCTTCAGCCGCTCCACGCCGAACACCTCGCGCAGCAGCCGGCGCTGGACGCGGACGTTGTCGAGGATGCTGAAATGCGGATAGCGGCTGCCGTCCCAGGGCGGGGCAGTGTTGCTCGGTGAGGACGACAGCCCGTTGCCGAACATGTCCGGGATGACCACGAACCAGCGCGTCGGGTCGAGGATGCCGTCGGGCTCGATCAGCCACTCGGTGTCCAGGTGCTGCGCCGAATACGAAGTGGGGTAGAGCACCACGTTGTCGCGCGCCGGCGAGAGCTTGCCGTAGGTGCGGTAGGAGAGCCGCGCGCCACGATAGGTGGCGCCCGAGCTCAGCCGGAGGTCGCCGGCTTCGAAGAGGGCGGCAGGGTTCGTCATGAGGGCTCCGGAATCGGTCGTGTCCCGCCTATTGGGCCGGCCAGGATTGCCGGGGCGAGCCGCCCGACTGCCCGCCCTGGCGGATTTCGCGCTGGGGCTGCGGCGCGCGCTGCTGGTACTGCGGTTGCGAGGGCTGGCGCGGCGCCATCTGCTGCGGGACGGGTTGCCGCGGCGCGACCTGCGGAGGCGGTGCCGCTGGCGGGGCGTACTGGCGGGGCGCGGGCTGCGGCGCGGCCGGCAGCGATTGCCGCGGAAGCGTGCGCTCGGGCGCGACGGCGGGCGGCTTGACCGGCACCTGCTGGCGCGGCAGCGGGCGGCTGTCGGGCATCGGGCGCGCATCCGGAACCGGGCGGGTCTCGGGAAGCGGGCGTGTATCGGGCACGCGCGAGGGCTGGACGCTGGGCGACACGCG
>JRYH01000680.1_pt1 | contig 23053 bp, 16 predicted proteins | sample 235351 | NCBI WGS metagenome assembly JRYH01 (sample SAMN03074221, study PRJNA261480) | activated sludge metagenome | biome: Wastewater Treatment Plant; feature: Wastewater; material: Activated sludge; isolation source: activated biomass of a wastewater treatment plant treating wastewater... ...
GGCCGTCGATGTGCTTGGTCGCGGAATAGACCACCACATCGGCGCCGTGAGCGAGCGGGCGCTGCAGAAGCGGTGTTGCGAACACATTATCGACGACCGTGATGATGCCGTGCTGGCGGGCGATCTCCGACACGGCTGCGATGTCGACGAGATCGAGCGTCGGGTTGGCCGGCGTCTCGAAGAAGAAGCCTTTCGTGTTCGGGCGAACGGCCGTTTTCCAGGCGTCGATATCCCGGCCGTCGATCAGCGACATGGAGATGCCGAAGCGCGGGCACAACGTCTCGACGATGTAGCGGCAGGAGCCGAACATCGAACGGGCGGCGACGACGTGATCGCCGGCCTTCAGAAACGAAAGCAGGCTTGCCGTGACGGCGGCCATGCCGGTGGCCATGGCGCGGGCCATCTCGGCGCCCTCGAGAAGGCGCATGCGCTCCTCGAACATGCTGACCGTCGGATTGTCGAAGCGCGAATATTGGAAGCCCGGATCCTCATTCTTGAAGCGCGCCTCCGCCTGCTCGGCGGACCCGTAGACGAAGCCCTGCGTTAGGAACAACGCTTCCGAGGTCTCGCCGTATTGGGAGCGCAGGGACCCACCATGGACGAGCTGGGTCTCGGGACTCCAGCTCGCGGGATCGGCGCTGATCGTCTTCTTATCGCTGCTTCCCATAATGGAACTCCTTGCGCGTTCGGGGCATCGCCCGTGTACGATATTGCTGGCGCGGGTTCGAACGGCATCTCCGAAATGATCCGAGCAGCCAACAAAAAACCCGGCAGTCCTCCCCGCTTCCATGAGCCAGGGCGGACCAGTTGCCGGGTCGCGCGCATGGGCCCTCTTTAGCGAGTTGTTTAACGTGGCTGCAAGCCGGCCGGCCAAATCACCACGATCCCGCAAGCAGGATGACAGCGGGATTAGACCCTCCCGCCTCTTGGCGTCAAGGGGTGCTTCGTCTAGAGCGTTGCGATCGGAGTGACTTGGATCGGAGCGCTGTCGCTTTTCGCTTGCCCGCAGGAACTCGCGGCGGACCGGTGCCCACGTCGTCGACTATGCTTGTTTTCGGAATGCCGGAGGAGCTAACCCCGATGTCTCAAGCGCCGAATTCCATTGCGCCGGGCGCGAACGCGCGGGGCGATTGCGCGGCACCGGCCGGCATACTGCCAGTGCAAGCGATCCGGGAGCTGATCGCTGCCGGAGTGCTCAAGAGTAATGAGCCGCTGGAGCCAGGCCAGTTGCAGCCGGCGAGCGTGGATCTAAGGCTCGGGCCACGCGCGTATCGCGTGCGGGCGAGCTTCCTGCCGGGCCCCGGTGCGAGCGTTGCGGAACGGCTCGATGATCTCAAGCTGCATGCGTTCGACATCGCGGACGGCGCCGTGCTCGAGACGGGATGCGTCTACGTGGTGCCGTTGCTCGAGAGCTTGGCGCTGCCTCAGGAGATCGCGGCCTCGGCCAATCCGAAAAGCTCTACCGGACGGCTTGATGTGTTTACGCGGGTAATCGCTGACGGGGTGCCGGCTTTCGACCTCATACCGGCGGGCTATCACGGTCCGCTCTACGCCGAGATCTGCCCGCAGACGTTTCCGATCGTCGTGCGCCGCGGCTCGAAGCTCTCGCAGCTGAGATTCCGGCAAGGCGACCCGCGTGAGACGGACGATGAGCTTCGCGAGCTTCAGGCACGCGAGAGTCTCGTGTCCGGTGCGTCGACGGATATTCACGACGGGATCGCGCTTTCGGTCGATCTGCCGAGCGATGGCGAGGGGCCGGTGGGCTATCGCGCCAAACGCCATACCGGCGTGGTGGACATCGATGCGGCGGGCGCGTGCGCGATTCCGGATTACTGGGAGCCCGTGACTGCGGACGCGAAGCGGGGGCTGATCCTCGATCCGGACCAGTTCTACATTCTCGCCTCAAAAGAAGCGGTGCACATCCCGCCGACGCATGCGGCGGAGATGATGCCGTTCAACCCCTTGGTCGGCGAGTTCCGCGTGCATTATGCCGGCTTCATGGATCCCGGTTTTGGACATTCGGCAGCGGGCGGGGCCGGCTCGCGCGTGGTGCTGGAAGTGCGCTCGCACGCGGTTCCATTCATCCTGGAGGATGGGCAGATCGTTGGGCGTCTCGTCTACGAGCGGATGACGGAAGCGCCGGAGTCGCTTTATGGCCGCGATCTCGGAAGCCATTATCAGGCGCAAGGCCTCAAGCTCTCGAAGCACTTTCGCTAGAGTGCTTCTGGAAGAGTGGGAACCGGTTTTCCGAGAAGAAGCACGATAAAATAAATACTTAGAGCCGTTCCCCGATGCCGCCTCAACCGGAACGGCCCTAGCCGTGCCGCTCGCCGGCGAGCGGCACGCGTGCGGGTCGCAAGAGGTGCCGCAGAGATCGATGAAATCTGGCTCAAGACGAGATGGCGGCCGGTGAAAGCCTTCTCTGCCGGGAGCCAGAAACGACAAGACCGATGGCGCCTCTCGCTGCCACCGGTCTTCAAGTCGGAAACCGTCTCAATGAGACTCCGCCGACGCCCGTCCTGTTGCCCAGACAGGAGCGGGGGTGGGGCGGTCCGTGCCGTTACGCAGCTCGGCGCTTCTTGGCCGCAGGCTTAGCCGCCTTGCGAGCCGCGGCCTTGCGAGGCGCCGCCTTGCGGACGGTCGTCTTGCGAGCGGCGGTCGTTGCCTTGCGAGCCGTGGTCTTGCGAGCGGTCGTTGCGCGCGCGGCCGTCGCCTTCCGTGCGGTCGTCGCGCGGGTTGCCGTCACCTTGCGAGCGGCCGTCGCACGGGGTGCAGTCGTCTTGCGTGCGGCCGTCGTGGCGCGAGTGGCCGCCGGCTTGCGAGCAGCGGTCGTCTTACGGGCCGCGGTCGCCTTGCGAGCCGTGCCGCGTGCCGCCGTCGTACCACGAGCCGCCGTGGTGCGGGTCGCTGCCTTGCGCACGATCTTCCGCGCGGCGGGCTTCGCAACCTTGCGCGCGGTCGGCTTCTTCGCAGCCTTTCTGGCCGGAGCCTTCTTCACAACTTTTGCCATAGTATCTCTCCCTCTAGAGTCCGAATCATTTCGGAACAAAAAAATCATGCGCAAGTTCGATCATTTTGTTGACATCCAAAATGGATTCAGCTCGTCGATTTATTCTCATTCAATGGGAAGTGTGGCGTGGATTCAACAATTTCATCGATATTCTAAGACTCTATGCGATCACTCTCGACTCCGTATGAGGGACGCGCGGTGCAAATGGGATCGAAACGGACCTCGCCGCATGCGCTTCGACCGTGCGTGCGGGTGAACGCACGCGTCGGGTGCGCGCACTTTCCGGTTCCAATGTCTGCATCATGTGTGAGGAGCGCGCGGCCGTGCGCTTGACGAGAGCATGGCATGCAACCCCGCCGGTCCCTCGAGCAGCGCGCCGGTGCGAGGCACGCTAGTGGGGAGATCAAGCGGCCTTGACGATGCGTCTCTGCAGATCGAGCACGGCCATCATGAAGCCCACACGGTCCTCCACGGCCTCGGCGAGGAGCGAGAAGTAGCTCGGCTCACGCGGGACGATCTCGCCGATCACCTCGCCGGGCTCGAAGCGCAGCGTTGCGTCGTGCTTGCGGGCAATGGCCTGCATGCGTGCGTTAGAGGCGAGGCAGCTCATATAAAGAAGGTGGACGCCGCGATTGCGCGCAGCGCGGATGACGCGGCCCATCAGCTCTGTGCCGAGACCGTGGTCCTGGTACGCAGTTTCGACCGAGAAGGCGGCTTCGGCTTCCCGTCCCCAAGTGTCGCCCAGTTTCTTCAGCTCGGCGACGGCACGGACCTGCCCATCTTCGATATAGGCGAAGACCGTGGAGCCGGCGTCCGTCATCTGCCGCGCGTAATCCTCGATGAACGAGTCCGAGACTCCGTGCGCAAAGCGCATGAGGCGGTTGGTCCGGTCCAGGCGCATGAGATGATCGCGAAAGAGATCCTGCTCGTGCGGCCAGAGCTTGCGGAATGTGCCGGATACCTGCGTGCCCTCGTTCATAGCGACTGCCCTCCATGTGGGCCGCAGGCCCGCCCCGCCGCGTGTTGCGCGAAGAAATATCCGCGACCGTCACGATCCGGCGAACAGGCGATCAATGCCGGTTGCCCGAGCGTATATGGGTGCTAATATTGCGCTGCACAATGAGACGGTGGGATGGCGTCGAGCCAGCCGAAGCGTTTTTGCCGCGCGTGCACAGGTGCGGGTATCCGCCGGAGGCCCGCACCGGGTGAACGCGTCGGCAAGGGAGCTGCGTCGCCATCACTGGAGAACTTCGGAAGCGGGAGACGAGAGCCGTTCCGGCTTAAGCGGGACCGGGGAACGGCGCTAGACTTTCGTGTGATCGTGCGTTGTGTCGAAAACCGGCTCCCACTTTTCCGGAAGCGCTCGGGTGGCACGCATGACAGGATCGATGCTGGATCGGTACGAGCGGCAGGTCGCGCTCGGGAAGATCGAGCCGGATCCGGCCCAGTATTCCGCGGTTCTGCGCCTCGTCCGTCTGGAGCACGAGCTTGCAGAATGGAGCGGGGGCAGGCGCAACGGGTTCCTTCCTGGTTTTTTCAAGCCGCGGCACGCGCCACCGCACGGCGTCTACATCCATGGCGCCGTGGGGCGCGGCAAGACGATGCTGATGGACCTCTTTTACGAAGACGTTCACTTCGCGCCCAAAAGGCGGGTCCATTTTCACGAGTTCATGGCCAACGTGCATGAGCGGATCCAGCGGGGGCGCGCCACCACTGACGGCGATCCGATCCCGTTCGTTGCGACCGAGATCGCGGCGGCGACGGGGCTTCTCTGCCTCGACGAGCTGCAAATCACCGATATCGCGGATGCGATGATCCTCTCGCGACTATTCAAGTCGCTTTTTGCACGCGGCATGGTGATAGTGGCCACCTCCAACGTGCCGCCTGGCCGGCTCTATTGGAACGGACTCAATCGCGAGCTCTTCCTGCCGTTCATCGATCTGATCGAGAGCCATATGGACGCCGTGGAGCTGAATGCGGCCAAGGATTTCCGGTTCGACAAGCTTACGGGCCGGCAAATCTATTTCAGCCCCTGTGATGCCCATGCGGCGGCGGAGATCGAGGCGCATTGGCGGCGGCTCACCGGGCATAATCCCGGCGCACCGGCTGTGCTCGAGGTCAAGGGACGGCAGGTGCCGGTGCCGCTGGCGTCCACGGGCGTGGCGCGCTTCACCTTCGACGATCTTTGCGGAAAGCCGCTGGGCGCGCCCGATTACATGCACATCGCGCGCGCATTCCATACCATCGTGCTCGAAGGTATCCCGGTGCTGAGGCCGGACCAGCGCAATGAGGCGCTGCGGTTCGTCCATCTCATAGATACGCTCTATGACAACCGGAACTGCCTCATCGCTTCGGCCGAGGCGGAGCCGGATGGGCTTTATCCCAAGGGAGACGGCGCTGCCGTCTTCGCGCGGACGGTCTCACGCCTGATGGAAATGCGGAGCGAGGCGTATCTCGAGGCCAGCGGGCAGCCTCTGGCGCAGGAGTGAGCGCATGCGCTGTCCGGGTGCCGCCGGGCAATCGGATGGCTGCTTTGGTTGCAGAGGGGCGCCGCAGCCATCCCGCGCACTTGAGCGCCTATCCGTTTGGCTTTACGAAAGCCGGAGTTTCCTCGTGCCGGAGGTGGGCCGGCCCTGGAGCCATAGGTGCAATAAACTCACCTCAACGATGCAAGGCTCATTCGGGCCGCAGCCTCCAGGGAGAACGGTTTCATGGCGCGCACGAAGATCGCATTGATCGGCGGCGGTATGATCGGCGGCACGCTCGCCCACCTCATCGGCCTCAAGGAGCTGGGTGACGTCGTCATTTTCGATATCGCCGAGGGGCTGCCGCAGGGCAAGGCGCTCGATATCGCTCAGTCCGGTGCCGTGGAGGGCTTCGATGCGGTGCTCAAGGGCACCAATGCCTATGCCGATATCGAAGGTGCGAGTGTCTGTATCGTGACGGCCGGCGTGCCGCGTAAGCCGGGCATGAGCCGCGACGATCTCATCGGCATCAACATCAAGGTCATGGAGCAGGTGGGGGCGGGCATCCGCAAATATGCGCCCAACGCCTTCGTGATCTGCGTCACCAACCCGCTCGACGCCATGGTCTGGGCACTGCAGAAGGCCTCGGGCCTGCCGCGCAACATGGTGGTCGGCATGGCCGGTGTCCTGGATACGGCGCGGTTCCGGCACTTCCTGGCTGAGGAGTTTCGCGTCTCGGTCGAGGACGTCTCGGCGTTCGTGCTCGGCGGGCATGGCGACGATATGGTGCCGCTCGTCCGCTATTCGTCGGTCGGCGGCATCCCGCTGCCCGATCTCGTCAAGATGGGCTGGATCCGCCAGGAACGGCTGGACCAGATCGTTGACCGCACGCGCAAGGGCGGCGGCGAGATCGTCGGCCTGCTCAAAACGGGCTCCGCCTACTATGCGCCTGCCGCCTCCGCCATCGCCATGGCGGAGAGCTTCCTCAAGGATAAGAAGCGTGTGCTGCCATGCGCCGCGTACCTCAACGGCGAGTACGGTGTTAAGGGCCTTTATGTGGGCGTGCCGGTGATCATCGGCGAGGGCGGTGTCGAGCGTGTGGTCGAAATCGACCTCAACTCTCAGGAGCGCTCGATGCTCATGAAGTCGATCGAATCCGTAAAGGGTCTGGTCGATGCCTGTACAAAGATCAACCCGCAGCTCGGCGCCTGACGGCGCCCCGCTGCACGAGCCGACGCGGGGTACGGACGGGTTCCTTTCTGCAAGTGCGGCCGCCCCCTGGCCGTGCGCCCTTCCTGACGCGTCCCCAATTTGCTTTTAGCCGGGAGGGGATTACGCGCTACCATGAATATTCATGAGCATCAGGCTAAGGAGCTTCTTGCCACGTACGGTGTTGACGTCGGCAAGGGCTTTGCCGCCTTCACGCCGGACGAGGCCGAAGCCGCGGCGAAGCGGCTCGCGACGCCGACCATCGTCGTCAAAGCGCAGATCCACGCCGGCGGGCGCGGCAAGGGGCGCTTCAAGGAGCCGGAGGCCGGCGACAAGGGCGGCGTGCGGTTTGCAAAGACGCCAGCAGTGGTCCGGAAGCTCGCCGACGAGATGCTCGGGCGCACGCTCGTCACCGTACAGACCGGCCCGACCGGGCGGACCGTCCAACGCCTCTACATCCAGGAATCGGTGAACATCGCGCGAGAGCTCTATCTCTCGGCGCTCGTCGACAGAGCCAGCTCGCGTGTCGCCTTTATCGCCTCCACCGAAGGGGGCATGGATATTGAGAAAGTTGCCCACGAAACGCCGGAAAAAATCCTGACGCTATCCGTCGATCCGGCGACGGGGCTGCAGCCCTTTCACGCTCGCAAGATCGCCTACGCGCTCGGCCTCAAGGGCGACGAGATCAAGGCCTGCGCCAAGCTTGTCGCCGGGCTCTATCGCTTCCTCAACGAAAAAGATGTGAGCCTGCTTGAGATCAACCCGCTCGTCGTCACTGCGGAGGGACAGCTCGTCTGCCTTGACGCCAAGGTGAGCTTCGACGGCAATGCCCTCTTCCGCCATCCCGACATTCTCGCGCTCCGTGACGAGACCGAGGAAGATCCGATGGAGATCGAGGCCGCCAAGCACGAGCTGTCCTACGTCAAGCTGGACGGAACGATCGGCTGCATGGTCAACGGGGCGGGTCTCGCCATGGCGACCATGGACATCATCAAGCTCTACGGGGCCGAGCCGGCCAACTTCCTCGACGTGGGCGGGGGCGCCTCGAAGGAAAAGGTAGAGGCGGCTTTCAAAATCATCCTTTCGGATCCGTCCGTGCGGGGCATCCTGGTCAACATCTTCGGTGGCATCATGCGGTGCGACATCATCGCGGAAGGCATCATCGCCGCCGCCCGCGAGATGGCGATCACCGTGCCGCTCGTCGTGCGCCTCGAAGGCACGAACGTCGATGTCGGGAAGGAGATCCTGGCCAAGAGCGGTCTCAAGATCGTGCCGGCGGACGACCTCGCGGACGCTGCCTCGAAGATCACAACCGCTATCAGGGCCGCCGCCTAGGCGCCCCGCAACGAGCGCTTCCGCTATCGTTCGAACTGCCGGGATAAGAGAGACGATATGGCCATTCTCGTCGATGCTTCCACCGTCACCATCTGCCAGGGCCTGACAGGCAGCCAGGGGACATTTCATACCAAGCAGGCACGGAGCTACGGCACCAAGGTCGTGGGGGGCGTCACACCGGGCAAGGGCGGCACCAGGCCGGCCGATCCCGAGCTTGCGGACCTGCCGCTCTTCAACACCGTGGGCGAGGCCAAGGCCAAGACGGGCGCCACTGCGACCGCCATCTACGTGCCGCCCGCGTTCGCGGCCGATGCCATTCTCGAGGCGATCGATGCCGAGATCCCGCTCATCGTATGCATTACCGAGGGTATCCCGGTTCTTGACATGGTCAGGGTGAAGCGGGCGCTTTCCGGGTCCAAGTCGCGGCTAATCGGTCCCAACTGCCCCGGCCTGCTGACGCCGAAAGCGTGCAAGATCGGCATCATGCCGGGCAGCATCTTCAAGAAGGGCACGGTCGGCATCGTGTCGCGCTCAGGCACGCTCACTTACGAAGCGGTGAAGCAGACGACGGACGCCGGGCTCGGACAGTCGACCGCGGTCGGTATCGGTGGCGACCCGGTCAAGGGCACCGAGTTCATCGACGTGCTGGAGCTGTTCCTGGCAGACCCCGATACCCATTCGATCATTATGATCGGAGAGATCGGCGGATCGGCGGAGGAAGAGGCCGCCGCGTTTCTGATTGGCGAGGCCAAGAAGGGACGCAAGAAGCCGATGGCCGGTTTCATCGCGGGCATGACGGCGCCTCCCGGACGGCGCATGGGACACGCGGGCGCCATCATCTCGGGTGGCCAGGGTCGCGCAGAGGATAAAGTGGAAGCCATGCGGCGGGCGGGCATTGCCATCGCCGATAGTCCGGCGTCGCTCGGAACCACCCTGACGAAAGTGTTAAAGGGCTAGGAACACTCCTTATATATAAGCGTCGTCGACAGCGCGGGAAAATCGCCCAATTCGCGGGCGAGGGTCACCTCATCGCCGGCAACCGTCGCCGGCAGCTAAGGCGGGGTTTCATATGTCGCGGCAGGCTCGCAACGAGCAGCTTCTCAGGACGTCTTTCCTGTACGGCGTCAACGCGCCCTACATCGAAGAGCTGCAAAGCCAATACACGCAGAATCCGGGATCCGTTAGCGACGAGTGGCGGCTTTTTTTCGAAAGCCTGCGCGATGGTAGCGGCAATGCTTCGGACCGAGAGGCGGGCGCTCCCGAGCCCTCCTGGGCGTTGCCGCTTTCCGCGCTTCAGGGCGCGCCGAACGAACTTGTTGCCGCCCTCACAGGAGATTACGACGAGGTCGAGCACGGGCTGCGAGACCGGCTGAACGCCAAGGCCCATCGCGGGGGTATCGAGCTTTCGCCTGCCGTATCGCTGCGGGCGATCCAGGACAGCGTGCGGGCAATCATGCTGATCCGCGCCTATCGCGTCATGGGGCATCTGGCAGCGGATCTCGACCCCCTAGCGCTCAGCGAGCGCGCGATGCACCGCGAGCTTCGGCCCGAAACCTATGGCTTCACGGACGCGGATTTCGACCGGCCCATCTTTCTCGACCGCTACCTCGGGCTCGACACGGCGACGATCCGGCAGGTGCTGCGGATCCTGCGACGGACGTACTGCCGCAAGATCGGCTACCAGTTCATGCACATCACGTCGCCTGAGCAGAAGTCCTGGATCCAGCATCGCATCGAAGGCGAGGAGAAGGACATCCGCTTCACCGAGATGGGCAAGAAGGCCATTCTCAAGAAGCTCATCGAGGCGGAGGCGTTCGAGCGTTTCGCCGATCTCAAATATACGGGCACCAAGCGCTTCGGGCTCGATGGCGGCGAGGCCATGATCCCGGCGCTCGAGCAGATCATCAAGCGGGGCGGGCAGCTCGGCGTCAAAGAGATCGTCATTGGCATGGCGCACCGCGGGCGCCTCAACGTGCTCTCGAACGTTATGGGGAAGCCGTTCCGGGCGATCTTCAACGAGTTCAAGGGCGGATCGTGGAAGCCCGATGACGTCGAGGGCTCCGGAGACGTCAAGTATCACCTCGGCGCCTCGTCCGACCGGCAGTTCGACGACAACAACGTGCACCTGTCGCTCACGGCCAATCCCTCGCATCTCGAGATCGTCGATCCCGTGGTGCTCGGAAAGGCGCGCGCCAAGCAGGACCAGCATGGATGCGAGGTGGATGACCGCACGGTGGTGATGCCGCTGCTCCTGCACGGCGACGCGGCGTTCGCGGGGCAGGGTGTCGTTGCTGAGTGCTTCGGGCTATCGGGGCTCAAAGGGCATCGCACGGGCGGTGCCGTCCACTTCATCATCAACAACCAGATCGGCTTCACCACCGATCCGCGCCATTCGCGCTCGTCGCCCTATTGCTCGGATGTGGCGCGGGTGATCGAGGCGCCGATCTTTCACGTCAACGGGGACGATCCCGAAGCTGTCGTGCACGTGGCCAAGATCGCGACCGAGTTCCGGCAGAAGTTCCAGAAGCCGGTGGTCATCGACATGTTCTGCTATCGCCGTTTCGGCCACAACGAGGCGGACGAGCCGGCATTCACGCAGCCGATCATGTACAACCGGATCCGCAAGCATCCGACGGTGGTGCAGATCTACTCGGACCAGCTTGTGGAGGAAGGCGTCGTCACGCCCGACGACGTCGAAGCCATGAAGGGCGAGTTCCGCTCGTTCCTCGACGCGGAGTTGATCGCCGCCGAATCCTATAAGCCCAACAAGGCCGATTGGCTCGACGGGCGTTGGAGCAAGCTCGGTCTCGCAGGTGATGACGAGTGGCGCGCCAATACGGGCGCCCCGATCGCGATGTTGCGTGAGGTAGGGCGGCGCCTGACGGTGATCCCTTCCGACTTCAAGGCGCACAAGACGATCCTGCGCCTGCTCGAGCGCCGCCGCGAGATGATCGCCAAGGGCGAGGGTATCGACTGGGCGATGGCCGAGCACCTCGCCTTCGGCACGCTCGTCAGCGAGGGCTTTCCGGTGCGCCTCTCCGGCCAGGATTGTGAGCGCGGCACCTTCTCGCAGCGCCATGCGGTGCTGATCGACCAGGAAACGGAGCGCCGCTACACGCCGCTGAGATATATCTCGCCCGATCAGGCCCGCTTTGAGGTCATCAACTCGATGCTTTCGGAGGAGGCGGTGCTCGGGTTCGAGTATGGCTATTCGCTGGCCGAGCCGAACGCTCTCGTCGCTTGGGAAGCGCAGTTCGGCGACTTTGCCAACGGCGCGCAGGTCGTGTTCGACCAGTTCATCTCGTCGGGCGAGCGCAAGTGGCTGCGTATGTCGGGCCTCGTCTGCCTCCTGCCGCACGGCTACGAGGGGCAAGGTCCCGAGCATTCCTCGGCGCGGCTCGAGCGCTTCCTCCAGCTTTCGGCGGAGGACAACTGGCAGGTCGCCAACTGCACGACGCCGGCGAACTATTTTCATATCCTGCGGCGCCAGCTTCATCGCCAGTTCCGCAAGCCGCTGATCCTGATGACGCCGAAATCGCTTCTCAGGCACAAGCGCGTTGTCTCGCGCCTCGATGAGATGGGACCGGGGACGGGATTCCATCGCATCCTCTGGGACGATCAGCGCAAAACAGACGCCGAGATCAAACGCGTCGTGCTGTGCTCGGGCAAGGTCTACTACGACCTCGCCGAGGCGCGTGATGCGGAAGAGCGGCATGACACCTATATCCTGCGGCTCGAACAGCTCTATCCGTTTCCGGCGCGGGCTCTCCTTCATGAACTCGGGCGCTTTCCGAACGCCGACGTTGTCTGGTGTCAGGAAGAGCCGAGGAACATGGGCGCCTGGACGTACATCGAGCCGAACATCAACTGGGTGCTGGATCGCGCCGAGCCGGCCGGCCGGCGGGTGCGCTATGCGGGCCGCTCGGCCTCCGCTTCCACGGCGACGGGGCTCATGAGCAAGCACATCCACGAGCAGAAGGCCCTCGTGGCCGACGCGCTGAGCGGATGAGGGAGCGTGTCATGGCGACGGGATCGATGTGACGGCTGCAGGCGAGCAAAAGGCAGGACGAAGATGACGATTGAGATCCGCGTGCCGACACTTGGGGAATCGGTGACTGAGGCCACCGTCGGCAAATGGCTGAAGCGGCCCGGCGATGCGGTGAAGGCCGACGAGCCTCTGGTGGAGCTCGAAACGGACAAGGTTACTGTCGAGGTGCCGGCACCCTCGGCCGGGCGGCTTTCCGAAATCCTGGCCGATCAGGGTGCCACGGTTGCGATCGGCGCCGTGCTTGGCGCGCTGGCGGAGGGCGATGCGCGCGCGAAGCCTGCCGCAAAAAAAGCAGAGAGCCCGGCGCGAACATCCGCAAGTGGAGGCAAGCGCGCTCCGGCGCGAGCACCAGAGCCTCCCGCCCCTGAGCCTCGTTCCACCGAGCCGGCCGCGGCTGAGCAAGGCGTGCCTCCTAGTCCCGCGGCGCGAAAACGCCTCGCAGATGCGGGGTTCGGTGCCGACGAGGTGACGGGAACCGGCCGGCATGGGCAAGTGCTCAAGGAGGACGTCGTGGCCGCCATTACGAAGGCGGCGTCATCGCCGCAAACGATCGAGCCCGAGCCGGGGCGCGAGAGGCCGACACCTGAACCGTCTGCTGCGCCGGCCCAGATTGCTGTCGCGCAGCGCACACGGGAAGTTCCATCCGAACCGCGCACGCCGGTCGGACTGGGCGAAGCCGGCGGCGAGGAACGCGTGCGCATGACGCGCCTGCGGCAGACCATCGCGCTGCGTCTCAAGGAGGCGCAGAATACGGCGGCGATGCTGACGACGTTCAACGATGTCGATATGTCGGCGGTGATCGCGCTTCGGGCGCAGTACAAGGAGCTGTTCGAGCGCCGGCACGGCGTGAAGCTCGGCTTCATGGGATTCTTCGTCAAGGCTTGCATCCAGGCCCTGCGCGAGATCCCGGCCGTCAACGCCGAGATCGACGGCGACGAGATCATATTCAAAAACTATTACCATATCGGCGTTGCGGTCGGGACGGACCGCGGGCTCGTGGTGCCGGTGATCCGCGAGGCGGACCGTATGTCGATCGCCGAAATCGAGGCCCAGATCGCCGACTTCGGCAAGCGCGCGCGTGACGGGAAGCTTTCCATTGCCGAGCTGCAGGGCGGCACTTTTACGATCTCGAATGGGGGTGTCTATGGTTCGATGCTCTCTACGCCAATCATCAACGCGCCGCAGTCCGGCATCCTCGGCATGCACCGGATCGAGGAGCGGCCCGTGGTTAAAAATGGCGAGATCGTCGCACGGCCCATGATGTATCTGGCTCTCTCTTACGATCACCGCTTAGTTGACGGGAAGGAAGCGGTGACGTTCCTCGTGCGCGTGAAGGAGTGCCTCGAGGATCCGCAGCGATTCATCCTAGAGCTATAAGGGTGCGATTTCCCCCTTCAATGTCTTGAAGGGCTGGGTTACTCCACTCCGGCAGAATTTGCGTCCCCCCACGGGCCGTGGGAGGACATGGGCTTTTTTGTGGAAGGAAGCAGATGGCGGATTCGTACGATCTCATCGTGATAGGAAGCGGCCCGGGTGGCTATGTGTGCGCGATCCGCGCTTCCCAGCTCGGTCTCAAGACCGCACTCGTCGAGAAGCGGGCAACGTTCGGTGGCACCTGCCTCAACGTCGGATGCATTCCGTCCAAGGCGCTGCTGCATGCCTCCCAGCTTTATGAAGAGGCCGGACGCGATTTCGAGAAGCTCGGGATCAAGGTGGCGCCGGAGCTCGATCTCGGACGCATGCTGCAGTTCAAGGACGACGGCGTGAAAGGGAACGTCGACGGCGTCGCGTTCCTCATGAAGAAGAACAAGATTGCTACGTTCCACGGCACCGGCCGCATCCTCAAGGCCGGACAGGTCGAGGTGACGGGAGAGGATGGCGCGCGGCAGGTCGTGGAGGCGCGTGCGATCGTCATCGCTACCGGCTCGGACGTCGCCAATCTTCCGGGCGTCGAGATCAACGAGCGTGACGTCGTATCCTCGACGGGGGCGCTGTCGTTCGAAAAGGCGCCGGAGCGGCTGCTCGTCGTCGGTGCGGGCGTGATCGGGCTCGAGCTCGGGTCCGTCTGGCGCCGGCTCGGCTCCTCCGTGACGGTGGTGGAGTATCTCGACCGCATCCTGCCCGGCATGGATGGCGACGTGGCGAAGTCGCTGCAGCGCATCTACACCAAGCAGGGCTTCTCCTTCCGTCTCGCAACGAAGGTGGTTGGCGTCGAGCGCAAGGACGGCGCTCTCGAGGTGACCCTCGAGCCGGCGGAGGGCGGTGAGCAGGAGCGCGTCACGACCGATGCGGTTCTGGTGTCCATCGGGCGCGTGCCGTATACGGACGGGCTCGGCCTCGACGAGGTGGGTGTCGTACGCGACGGCAAGGGCCGGATCCTCGTCAACGGGCAGTTTGAGACCAACGTCACCGGCATCTATGCCATCGGTGATGTCATTCCTGGGCCGATGCTCGCGCACAAGGCCGAGGATGAGGGCGTCGCGGTGGCGGAGATCCTGGCCGGGCAGACCGGGCACGTGAATCCGGACCTGATCCCGAGCGTGATCTACACGGCGCCCGAGGTTGCTTCCGTTGGCAAGACGGAAGAGGAGCTGAAGGCCGCCGAAATTCCCTACAACATCGGCAAATTCCCGTTCCTGGCCAACGGCCGCGCCAAGGTCAACAAGACCACCGACGGCTTCGTCAAGGTGCTGGCGCACAAGGAGACGGACCGTATCCTTGGCGTGCACATCATCGGCGCGAACGCGAGCGAGCTGATTGCCGAAGCCGTGGTGATCATGGAGTTCGGCGGCTCGGCCGAGGACTTGGCACGCACGTGTCACGCTCATCCGACACTGTCTGAGACGGTGAAGGAGGCGGCGCTCTCCGTCGCCAAGCGCGCGCTCCACATGTAAGCGGGCTGGCCGGCGTGAGCCTATAACATCGCCTGAGGCGCTTCCGCTTTATCTTAATTGCGGGAGAGCCTCAGGCGTTTTGCGTTGTCAGCGCCGTCAATCGCATGCGCGATGCGCGAAGGATCCGATCAGGCGCGAGGATGCGCTTTGTCGTAGACGGCGAGGATGCGCTCGCGGTCGACCTCGGTATAGACCTGCGTCGTCGAGAGGGACGCATGCCCGAGAAGCTCCTGAATCTGGCGAAGATCTGCGCCCGCGGCCAGGAGATGTGTCGCAAACGAGTGGCGTAGCGCGTGCGGCGTCGCGGTTTCCGGCAGCGACAGCTCATCGCGCATGCGCGCGATCCTGAGCTGAATGATGCGAGGGGAAAGCGGACCGCCCTTGGCGCCTACGAACAACGGTGTCTCGGGTGTAAGCGGATAAGGGCAGTGGGCGAGATAGCGTTCCACGGCGCGCTGGGTTACCGGCAGCACTGGAACCAGACGCTCCTTGCCGCCTTTGCCCACGATGCGAAGAACGTCGCGGCCCGGGATCGGTGCGTCGCGACGCAGGAGGCTCAGCGCTTCCGAGATGCGCAGGCCGGCACCATAAAGCAGCAGCATCACGGCGACGTCGCGGGCGTCGATCCAGTCATCCGCCTGAGCCTCGTCGCTGACGAGGGCGGCCGCCTTGTCCACTGTCAGCGGCTTCGGCACTGTGTGCGGCAGGCGTGGCATCGCGACTTGCGTCAGTGCGCGGTTTGAAACCTTTCCCGTCGCTTCGAGCCAGCGGTAGAACGTGCGGAGCGCGGAGACGGTGCGCGCGAGCGAGCGGCTTGCGATTCTCTTTCGGCGCCGCGCCGCCAGAAAGCGGCGGACAACCTTCACATCGATGCGGGCGAGATCGGCCAGGCATGGCGGATGGCCGAGATCGCGCGCGAGAAATTCCAGGAACTGACGGAGATCGCGCTCGTAGGACGCGACACTAGCGGGCGAAGCTGCGCGCTCGTGTGTGAGGTAATCGAACCAAGCCGCGGCGGCGCGAACGAGATCATCCGCAAGCGGCAGCTCACCCTCGGCGTTGAGCAAACGTGCGATCGCGTCCTTAGTCATGGGAACAATCCGTGCTGCGTCGAAGGCCCGTTTTACGTTGCAAACGAACGCCCGCCCTTTGTTTGTCCGGATGAAGCGTAATGCGAGGGAACGGCCACATTCCTCTATCGTAGATGATTTGCGCGCCCATGGTTGGCGTGCTGCGACACTTTACGTTCTATCGAAGCGGCTCGATGTGAGGCTCAAAAAGCGCGTAAAGACGGTGCTTTTCGTTGTTCCGGAGCTCGGCCGCAGCGCTTTAAGCCCGGATTCATGCGTACAAACCAGCATTCTCAGCGTTCGACTGATTGCGAGGGCAAGCAGGCGGCGCTATGCAACCTGATGGCCGTTGCCAGGCGCGTGCGGCGCACTCACCGCAGGCGCTATCGCAGGAATGACGCTCCGTTGCGGGTGCAAGCGTGACTTAAACTCCTATGCGAGTCGAAAAAACATAGCCTTTCTGGTTCCGTAGCCGCGAAACTTCACTCGCTATTGTATGTTTTCGCGGTCATTGATTCTGATTCTTTCTCTGGGGAAATACACATGGCTAAGACCGTAACCAAAGCTGCTCCGAAGGCAGCCAAAGCCACGAAAGCTGCGAAGGCCACGAAAGCTACGAAAGCAGCGAAGCCCGCCGCAGCGGCAAAGACCGCCACTGCAACAAAAGCCGCCGCGACAAAAACCGCTGCGGCAGCAAAGTCGGCAGCAGCCGTGAATACCGTCACGCTGCGCCATCTCGGTACGGCTCTTTCGGAAGCGCATGATCTTTCGAAGAAGCAGGCCAACGCCGTGCTCGAGGACATGGTGTCGATGATCGCGAAGCACCTCAAGAAGGGTGATCGCATTCGCATTGGCGGTCTCGGCATCCTGCAGGTTCGCAAGCGTCCGGCGCGCATGGGCCGCAACCCGGCGACGGGCGAGGCGATCAAGATCAAGGCGAGCAAGAAGGTGGCCTTCCGCGCAGCCAAGGATCTCAAAGAGCAGATCTAAAGTTTCAGTGCGCCGAGGATCCGGCTTCGGGCGAGTGTCCGAAGCGATCTTGGCCGCGCATTCGTCCGGTGCGGATGAAAAGGCGAGAGGGCCAGCCCGGGCCGCTCGCCTTCTTTTGTCGTATGCGTGCGCCGCAGCAGCAGCTTACGTTTTTCTAAACAGGACTGGCTTCGTCAGCCCCTGTGCGGGGCTTAGGGCCGTTTCGGTTTATGTGGAAACGGGAAACGGCTCTAAGTTTTTATTTCTTCGTGCTTCTTGTCGGACACCTTGCTTGCACGGCTTCGCCATGACCGGTTCCACTTTTTCGGAAGCACTCTAAGAGGTCCGCCCAGCTCGATGCCCTCAGATCGTCTGGCCGGTTTTCTTCCAGTCGGCGACGAATTGGGCGAGGCCGGTGTCCGTCAGCGGGTGCTTGACCAGCGCTTTCAGGATCGCGGGCGGGATCGTGGCGACGTCGGCACCGATCAGCGCCGCATCCTTGACGTGGTTCACGGTGCGGATCGAGGCGGCAAGGATGTCGGTTTCGAGGTCCTGGTAGTTATCGTAGATGGTGCGGATCTCTCGGATGAGGTCCATCCCGTTCAAGCCGATGTCGTCGAGGCGGCCGATGAATGGCGAGACGAACGTGGCACCGGCCTTCGCCGCCAGCAGAGCTTGGTTGGCCGAGAAGCAGAGTGTGACGTTGACCATGGCGCCGTCTGAGGAGAGCGCCTTGCACGCCTTGAGGCCATCGAGGGTCAGGGGCACCTTAATCGCCACGTTGCGGGCGATCTTCCGCAGCACGCCGGCTTCCCGCATCATGCCGTCGTAGTCGGTTGCGGCCACCTCGGCCGACACGGGGCCGGACACGACGGCGCAGATCTCGGCGATCGTCTCCTTGAACTCCCGGCCGGATTTTGCAATCAGCGAGGGGTTGGTGGTGACGCCATCGAGGAGCCCGGTTGCCGCCAGCTCCTTGATTTCGTTGATATCGGCAGTATCGACAAAAAACTTCATTCTCGGTCCTTCGCGCTCCCCGCAGATGGGAGCCTCATGCATAGGGGATCACACGGCGGCCGTCAGCTCGCCCTATCCTCATGTCTATGCTGACACTCGCGTGTGATTGGTAGCTTCTAATCCGGTAACGGCCCACTTGGATAGCCTTCTTGGCCTTAATGAAAAGGGTGAAAGCGCCACGCGAGCGGTCGCGCCGGTGCTGATGCCGGGTGCCCCGCTCAGCCAGACCTACGACTATCTGGTGCCGCCCACGGTTGCCATCGAGCCGGGGGCGTTCGTCCTGGTGCCATTCGGTGCGCAGACACGCATCGGCGTCGTCTGGGACGAGCCAATCGGGGCCGGGGCGCGGCCCGTCGATCCAAAGAAGATGAAGGCGCTGGCGGAGCGCCTCGATGTGCCCGCGCTGCCGCTCGAAGGGCTGAGGTTTGCCGAATGGATCGCCGGCTACACGCTGGCGCCGCTCGGCATGGTGGTGCGCATGATGATGAGCGCCCAGGCGGCATTCGAGCCGGCAAAGCCGCGCTTCGGGGTCCGTGCCGTTGCGGGCGCGCCGGAGCCTGCGCGCATGACCCCGGCGCGACGGCGGGCGCTCGATATCGCGCAGGATGGGCGGATCCGAGCCAAATCGGCGCTTGCGGCCGAGGCGGCGTGCAGCACGGGCGTGGTGGACGGGCTCGTCGCAGCGGGCTGTCTCGTGGATGTGGTCATTCCCGAGCGGCGGTTTCCGGAGCCCGATCCAGCACATCGCGATACGGATTTCACCCCGGCCCAGGCGGAGGCGGTGCATGCCCTCATTTCCGCGGTGCATGGCGGAGGTTTCTCGGTATCGCTTCTCGACGGTGTGACGGGCTCGGGCAAGACGGAAGTCTATTTCGAGGCCGTCGCGGAGACGCTGAAGCGCGGACGGCAGGCGATGATCATGCTGCCCGAGATCGCGCTCACAGGGCAGTTCATGAGCCGGTTCGTGGCCCGCTTCGGTTGCCAGCCGGCCGAATGGCATTCGGCGCTATCGCCGGCCGAGCGCGGTCGGGTCTGGCGTGCCGTGGCAACGGGGGAGGCGCGCGTCGTTGTGGGGGCGCGCTCGGCGCTGTTCCTCCCCTATCGCGATCTCGGAATGATCGTCGTGGACGAAGAGCACGACGCAGGCTTCAAGCAGGACGACCGTGTGCATTACCAGGCGCGCGATCTCAGCGTCGTGCGCGGCAGCCTCGGCAAGTTTCCGGTCGTGCTCGCGTCGGCGACGCCCTCCATCGAAAGCCATGTCAACGCGCGCAACGGACGCTACAGGCACGTCGTGCTGCCGGGGCGGTTCACCGGAGCGGAGCTGCCCGACGTCAAGCCGATCGATCTCAGGGTGTATCCGCCGGAGAAGGGGCAATGGCTGTCTCCGGTCTTGGTGGAGGCGGTAACGGCAACGCTTGCCGAGCAGCAGCAGTCGCTCCTGTTCCTCAATCGGCGAGGCTATGCGCCGCTGACGCTATGCCGAAGCTGCGGGCATCGTTTCGAATGTCCGCAATGCACCGCCTGGCTCGTCGAACACCGGTTTCGCCGGCGCCTCAACTGCCATCACTGCGGCTTCTCGCTGCCGATCCCGGAGACCTGCCCCAAGTGCAGTGAGGAAGGGACGCTGGTGGCGTGCGGCCCGGGCGTCGAGCGTGTCGCGGAGGAGGTTCGCGAGCGCTTTCCCGAGGCGCGCGTGGCGCTTCTCTCGTCGGATCTCATTCCGGGGCTCGAGGAAATGCGCCGGATCATCGGATCGATCGAGACCGGTGAGGTCGACATCATCATTGGCACGCAGATCGTCGCGAAGGGACACAACTTTCCGCTGCTTGCGACCGTCGGGATCGTGGATGGCGATCTCGGGCTGTCGATGGGTGCTGATCCGCGTGCCGGCGAGCGGACCTTTCAGCTTCTCCATCAGGTGACGGGGCGCGCGGGGCGCGCGCTCACTAAGGGACGCGGCTTCATTCAGACGCACATGCCCGAGCATCCGGTGATGGAAGCCATCGTTACGGGGGATCGGGAGAGCTTTCTCGACCGGGAGATCGAGATGCGCCGCAGGGGCCTCCTGCCTCCTTTCGGGAGGCTCGCTGCCCTGGTCGTGTCGGCGCGTGACAGGGATCTCGCTGAGGCCTATGCGCGGGAAGTGGCCAGGCGCGCGCCGCGGGACGAGCACATCGAAGTACTGGGTCCGGCAGAGGCGCCCATCGCCGTCGTGCGCGGCCGGCACCGCTGGCGGCTGCTCGTCAAGGCGCCCCGTGACAGGAACATCCAGAGCTATCTCAAGGCGTGGGGTGAGGCGCTGCCGAAGATCGTGGGGGACCTGCGGCTCACCATAGATGTGGATCCTTACAACTTCCTATAGGTAGTCGATAACCCGAAAGCACTCTAGAGCACGTTCGCTGATGAACCCGTCTTTGCGGCGCGAACGTGCTCTAGATCGTTGTTTGAGAGACTGTTTCATGTTCTCAGCGGGTGCGTGCCCGCACCCGCCACAAACGATTAGGCTCTAAAGATACGGGCAGCGGCGGCGCTCGCCGCTCACGTGCAGGAAGGTCCCGCTTGCGGGGTCGAAGGATTTGTAGCGAGCCGCGCAGCGTGCAACGGCATCGTCGTCGTATCCAGCGTAACCCGCATCGTCATAGTAGACGTCGTCGTAGTAATAATCGGGCCCGTAATCATAGAAGTACGGCACACCGTACCAGGCCGGATAGAACCCGCGATGGCCGCGCCAGTGATGCCCATGGCCGCCGCGCCAATGGCGTCCACGGTAGGCCGGGCCCGGTCCGCGGCCGCGGAATCCGGCGACGCGGGGACCGCCGCGCCTCATGCCGACGCGAGGACCGCCGCCGCGATAGGCTCTGAAGCTGCCTCCACGCATGGCGCTGCCGCGGAAGCCACCGCCGCCGCGCATCGCGCCACCGCGAAATCCGCCTCCGCCGCGCATAGCCCCGCCGCCTCCGCCGCCGCCCCTGCTGCGAACGTCGATCACGGGAGCGCGGGTGTCGATCTGCGACAAGGCATTACCCGTGTTAGGGCTTGCCGGCGCGGCGCTTGCTGCCGTTGCCGTAAATGGCAGGGCGGCCAATGCAGCGAGGGCAAGCAATCTGGTGCTTCTCATCCTCAATACTCCTGTTTGCTCATGTTCCTCGGCTTCCCGCGTGACCACCCAGCCTTGGCTACCATGTGGGGGCTCCACATCTCGAATCCCACCGATGCCGCTTCAGGTTCCATGGTTTTTGTCCGCATCGTGCGGGGCGGGGTGATGAATGGCCGCGGAATGCGGCGTTCCGGCCCTTTCGAGGCCGGTTGATGCGCAGTGACGCACATGATACAGAACCGCGGGTTCCGGCCGGGGGAGCGCACGTGCCAGCCATGTGCTGGCGGTGCGTCCGCCTTCGTCCGCGTCTCCCTGACAATTCAAGCTGTGGCTTCGGCCGCGGGCTCCATTCAACCCCTTGAGCGCGCGAGAGTTCCTGACGTGGCGACAGAAGAACCAATCGTAGCCGGTGTGGCGGGGCGCTATGCGGCAGCCCTGTTCGATCTTGCTATCGAGCAGAACAAGGTCGCGGAGATCGAGCAGGATCTTGCCAAATTCCAGCAACTTTACGACATGAGCGCGGATTTTCAGCGCCTCGTTAAAAGCCCCGTGATCGCCGCGGAGGAGCAGGCGCGTGCGCTCGCAAGCGTGCTCGACAAGGCGGCGATGGGGGAGCTCGCGAAGAATTTCTTTTCGCTTGTGGCACGCAACCGGCGGCTTTTTGCAGCGCCCGGCATGATTCGGGCCTTTCTTGCTCTCGCGGCCAAGGCGCGCGGCGAGGTGACGGCCGAGGTGGCGAGCGCGCACGCGCTGACAGATGCCCAAGCCGAGGCCCTCAAGGCAGCGCTCCGCGAGACGGTCGGCAAGGAGGTAAAGCTTGCCACCAAGGTCGACCCCTCGCTGATCGGCGGGCTGATCGTGAAGCTCGGAAGCCGCATGGTCGATTCGTCGCTCCGGACGAAGCTCGCCAATCTCAGCATGGCGCTCAAGGGAGGCGCCTGACGGGCGCTTCGGGCTGACGCGCCCTGACACAACGACAGTGGGCGCACCAGGGTGTGCTCCAGAGATCAGAATATAGAGACAAACGCCCCTAGAGACGAGGTCAAGTGATGGACATCCGGGCTGCAGAGATCACCTCGATCCTGAAAGATCAGATCAAGAATTTCGGTAAGGAAGCCGAAGTCTCCGAGATCGGGCAGGTGCTGTCGGTGGGTGACGGCATCGCGCGCGTCTACGGTCTGGACAATGTGCAGGCCGGCGAGATGGTGGAGTTCCCGGGCGGCATCCGCGGCATGGCGCTGAACCTCGAAGCCGATAACGTCGGCGTCGTGGTGTTCGGCGACGACCGGACCATCAAGGAAGGCGATACGGTGAAGCGCACCGGCGCCATCGTTGAGGTTCCGGTTGGCAAAGGCCTTCTCGGCCGCGTTGTGGACGGCCTCGGCAATCCGATCGACGGCAAGGGCCCGATCCAGTCCGACACGCGCATGCGCGTCGACGTCAAGGCGCCGGGCATCCTGCCGCGCAAGTCGGTGCACGAGCCGATGGCCACGGGCCTCAAGGCTGTGGACGCCCTGATTCCGATCGGGCGCGGTCAGCGCGAGCTCATCATCGGCGACCGCCAGACCGGCAAGACCGCCATCATTCTCGATACCTTCCTCAACCAGAAGCCGATCAACGCCGGCAACGACGAGAGCGCCAAGCTCTATTGCGTCTATGTGGCTGTCGGCCAGAAGCGCTCCACCGTCGCCCAGTTCGTGAAGGTGCTGGAAGAGCGCGGCGCGCTCGAGTACTCGATCGTCGTCGCCGCCACGGCCTCCGACCCGGCGCCCATGCAGTACCTCGCGCCGTTCACCGGCTGCACCATGGGCGAATACTTCCGCGACAATGGCATGCACGCCGTGATCGCGTACGACGATCTCTCGAAGCAGGCCGTCGCCTATCGCCAGATGTCGCTGCTGCTGCGCCGTCCGCCGGGCCGCGAAGCCTATCCGGG
>JRYH01000045.1_pt1 | contig 23025 bp, 22 predicted proteins | sample 235351 | NCBI WGS metagenome assembly JRYH01 (sample SAMN03074221, study PRJNA261480) | activated sludge metagenome | biome: Wastewater Treatment Plant; feature: Wastewater; material: Activated sludge; isolation source: activated biomass of a wastewater treatment plant treating wastewater... ...
ACCAGATCCTTCTTGATCCGAGTCCGCTTGTTCCACGGCAGGCTGGTGATCCAGTCAAGATAGTTGCGCACGACCGAGGCTTCCGCAGACATGGGGCTCATGCTGCGCAGCTTCTTCATCTCCTGATTACATTTCTCGCGCGCTTCCTTGCTGAGCTTGGTGCTCGCGATCTTTTCCTCAAGCTCGGTGAGTTCGTCGCGACCTTCCTCGCTTTCGCCAAGCTCCTTCTGGATCGCCTTCATCTGCTCGTTGAGATAATATTCGCGCTGCGTCTTCTCCATCTGGCGCTTGACGCGGCTGCGGATCTTCTTCTCGACCTGCAGGACACCGATTTCATCTTCCATCAGCGCATAGACGCGCTCGAGCCGCTCCGTCGCGCTCTCGATCTCGAGAAGCTCCTGCTTCTCGGCGATTTTAAGCGCCATGTGCGAGGCCATGGTGTCGGCAAGCTTCGAGGGATCATCGATCTGGTTGAGCGAGACCAGCACTTCGGGCGGGATCTTGCGGTTCAGCTTCACATACTGCTCGAACTGCGCAATCACGGAGCGGGCAAGCGCTTCCAGCTCCGGCGCATCCGCATCCTGCTCCTGCAGGACTTCGGCATGGGCCTGGAAAAACTCGGGATTGTCAAGAAACCGCTCGATACGGGCCCGCTCGCCGCCTTCGACGAGAACCTTCACGGTACCGTCGGGCAGCTTGAGAAGCTGCAACACGGAGGCGATTGTGCCGACGCGGTGAATATCGTCTTCGCCCGGATCGTCCTGGCTCGCGTTCTTCTGGGCGACCAGCAGGATCTGCTTGTCGTCCTTCATCACATCTTCGAGCGCGCGCACCGATTTGTCCCGACCGACAAACAGCGGAACGATCATATGCGGGAAAACGACGATATCGCGCAGCGGAAGAACCGGGAATATCTGGGTACGGGGTGTATCAATCATCATCGTGCCTTCTGGAACCACGCACTGACATGCCTAGACAGCCGGAGAGATACGCTGGTTCTGCTAATACAAAACGGCGGAAAGAGAGGACCTCATCCCGCGACCGGACCTACGCACTGCTCGTCGCGTCCTGCCGGTCAGCATATATATGGAGAGGCTGGCTACCCCCGTCAACCACCTCGGCATTGATGACGATTTCCTCAACGCCTTCAAGGGATGGCAGGTCGTACATGGACTCAAGAAGGATGTTTTCCATGATCGAACGCAGGCCCCGCGCGCCCGTCTTGCGGACGATGGCTTTGCGGGCGATCGCAGACAGCGCATCCTCGGAAAATGTCAGCGTGACATTTTCCATCTCGAACAGACGCTGGTACTGCTTGACGAGCGCGTTCTTCGGCGTCGTCAGAATTTCAATCAGCGCCTCTTCATCGAGGTTTTCGAGCGTCGCGACAACCGGCAGACGGCCGACGAATTCCGGGATCAGGCCGAATTTCAGCAGATCTTCCGGCTCGACATCCTTCAGCGTCTCGCCGACGTTGCGATCTTCCTCCGCCTCGACAGCCGCGCCGAAGCCGATGGAGGTGTCCTTGCCGCGCGAGCCGATGATCTTGTCGAGCCCGGCGAAGGCGCCGCCGCAGATGAACAGGATATTGGTCGTGTCCACCTGCAGGAATTCCTGCTGCGGATGCTTGCGCCCGCCCTGCGGCGGCACCGAAGCGACCGTGCCTTCCATGATCTTCAGAAGCGCCTGCTGCACCCCCTCGCCCGACACGTCGCGGGTGATGGAGGGATTGTCGGACTTGCGGCTGATCTTGTCGACCTCGTCGATATAGACGATGCCGCGCTGCGCCCGCTCGACATTGTAGTCGGCGGCCTGCAAGAGCTTGAGGATGATGTTCTCGACGTCCTCGCCGACATAGCCCGCTTCGGTCAGGGTCGTCGCATCGGCCATCGTGAAGGGCACGTCGAGGATGCGCGCCAGCGTCTGCGCCAGCAGGGTCTTGCCGCAGCCCGTCGGGCCGATCAGCAGGATGTTCGATTTCGCAAGTTCCACATCATCCGATTTTCCGGCGTGATGCAAACGCTTGTAATGGTTGTGCACGGCGACGGAAAGAACCTTTTTCGCATGCTGCTGGCCGATCACATAATCGTCCAGAACCTTGCAGATTTCCTGGGGAGTGGGAACGCCGTCACTCGTCTTGACCAGAGTGCTCTTATGTTCCTCCCGAATGATATCCATGCACAGCTCAACGCACTCATCGCAGATAAACACGGTCGGTCCGGCGATAAGCTTTCTGACTTCATGCTGGCTCTTGCCGCAGAAGGAGCAGTACAGGGTATTCTTCGAATCTCCACCGCTTAACTTGGTCATAGAAACTCCAATTGTCCGTTCGACTCTGCATATTAGCCATCGTCTCTGCGGGCGACAACCATAATATTTTTCAGGCCGAAATCTGTGGCGGTTGCAGTCACATTTGTGCCTACAGCACAAAATAGACATTTTGGCTCAACTTTTCGTTAACAGGACGCCTTCTGTTCCCGTTTTACGAAATAATAAAATGTGATACCCGTTGGGCGCGGATTACTTGGACTTTTTGGCGTCGTCCGCCCCATCGGCCGGGCGCTTGGTGACAACTTCGTCGATCAGACCGAAGTCCCGCGCCTCTTCCGCCGTCATAAATTTGTCGCGTTCCATCGAGGACTCGATGACGTCGAGCGGCTGTCCGGTATGCTCCACATAGAGCTTGTTGAGACGGGCCCGCACTTTCAGGATCTCACGCGCGTGGATCTCGATATCGGTGGCCTGTCCCTGCGCACCGCCGGACGGCTGATGGATCATGATCCGGGAATTGGGCAGGCTGTAGCGCTTGCCCTTGGTTCCCGCCGTCAAAAGGAACGATCCCATCGACGCCGCCTGACCGATACAAACGGTCGAGATCTCCGGCTTTATATATTGCATGGTGTCATAGATTGCGAGACCCGATGTCACCACGCCGCCCGGAGAATTGATATACATGCTGATCGGCTTCTTCGGATTTTCGGCTTCCAGGAACAGAAGCTGCGCCGTGATCAGACCCGCCATTGCATCATGAACCTGTCCGGTCACGAAAATGATGCGTTCTTTCAGAAGACGCGAGAAAATGTCGTAAGACCGCTCGCCGCGCGCCGTCTGCTCCACCACCATCGGGACCAGGGTGTTCATGTAGGTGTCAATGACATCAACCATTCTCGATCTTCCTCAAAATTTACAGCTGCGCCACGTCAGCATATAGGCGCGACGAACGCAACTGTAAATCGGTCTTGCTGATTATTTCTTGTCGTCCGCCTTCTTGTCGTCCGCCTTCTTGGCGGCCGGTTTTTTGGCAGCGGCTTTCTTCGGCGCCGCCTTCTTTGTGTCAGCGTCCGCGTCATCCGATTTCTTGGCTGCCGCCTTCTTCGGGGCCGCCTTTTTCTTCGGTTTCGCCTCTGTCGCCTCGTCCGGATCCTTCATCAGATCGTCGATGGACACCTTCTTTTCCGTGATCGAGGCCAGCTCGGCAATGAAGTCGATGACCTTGTCTTCGAAGATCGGGGCGCGCAGCTGCGCCTGCATCTCGGGCCGCCGCTGGAACATTTCAAAGATCATCTGCTCCTGGCCCGGGAAATTGCGGGCCTGAGCGATCATCGCCTGATTGACTTCTTCCTGCGAGACTTCGATGTTGTTGATGCGGCCAACCTCGGCGAGCAGAAGGCCGAGACGGACCCGGCGCTCTGCGATATTCATATATTCTTCGCGCAGCTCCTCTTCGGACTGATCCTGATCTTCGAGCTTCTGGCCGTTCTGTTCGAGCTCGCGCTCGAACTGCTGCCAGATATTGTCAAACTCGTCCTGCTTCATTCCGGGAGGAACCTCGAAGTCATGGGCCTCCGCCATGGCGTCCAGCATGTTGCGTTTCAGCGCCTGACGGGAGAGCTGGGCATACTGCTGCTCGATCTGGCCGCGCACGGCATCCTTCAGCGCCGCGAGGTTCTCAAGGCCGAGCTTTGTTGCAAAATCGTCGTTGATTTCAACGTCGGCCGCTTCCTGAACCTCATGCACCTTCACCTCGAAGATGGCCTCCTTGCCGGCGAGATGCTCGGCGCCGTAATTTTCCGGGAAGGTGACTTTCACTTCCACGTCATCGCCGCCCTTGGCGCCGATAAGCTGCTCTTCAAAGCCCGGAATGAAAGTGTTGGAGCCGAGCTCGAGCTGATGGCCTTCGGCCGAGCCGCCCTCAAAGGGCTCGCCGTCAAGCTTGCCGACAAAATCGATAAGGAGGGCATCGCCTTCCTTGGACTTGCGGTTGCGCGCGACCTTGACGAAATTCTTCTGCTGCGCGGCGATTTCCTGGAGCGCTTCGTCGACCTTGGCCTCCTCGACTTCGGCGACCGGCTTTTCCAGCTTCAGCTTGGAGAAATCCATCGGCTTGAAATCAGGCATCACCTCGACCTGCAGCGTGAACTCGAGGTCCTTGCCTTCGTCGAAGCTGGTGATTTCGATTTTCGGCTGCTGCGCCGGGCGGAGATCATTGTCCTCGAGCGCTTTCTGGCTCAGCTCATTGACGGTGTTCTCCAGCACTTCGCCCATAACGGATTTGCCAAAGCGCTGACGCAAAATGGCGAGCGGCACCTTGCCCGGGCGGAAACCGGGAAGCTTGATATCCGCGCCGACCGTCGTCAGCCGCTCCGTTACTTTGGTGTCAATTTCCGCGGCCTCGACCACGATGGTGAAATCCCGCTTTAAGCCGTCAGAATTAGTCTGTGTAATTTGCATGAAGGATCGTCCGTCATCTTTTATTTAGCAACAAACGCATTCTGCCCCCTTATGTGACAGAAAGCGCCAGCCCGAAAGCCTGTTCAATCATGGTGCGGGTGGAGGGAATCGAACCCCCACTTCGTAAGAAACTGGTACCTAAAACCAGCGCGTCTACCAATTCCGCCACACCCGCGTTCAAAATCTCGATCCCCGGGCGCCTTAAATCAGGCGCTTCCCACAGGGAGCGGCTGTCTATAGCATATGATTTCTCGCGTTGACTAGGAGAATTACCGGTAAAAGGCAGAGAAAAGTCAAATCGGGCGGCCACATGCGCCCGCGCAAGGAAGGGGACGACGAAATTCCGGCTCAGGCGCGAGGGCGCGAGACATGCGCGGTACGTTCAGGCGCCTCTCTCAGCCAGGCACGCCCGCGCCGGCGGGGCGGTTATTGGGCGGCGCGAAACTGACGCTCAAACATATCGAGCGCCAGCACCTTGTTGCCGCCATGCTCGCGGTGACCGGTACAAAGCAGGGTGTTTTCATAATGCACATGCGGAATGCCCTGGCCGTCTTCCGTAATCCGGAGGACTTTCGCCTGCTCCTGCATGCTAAGGCTCATACGCCGGTAGAAAATATCCCCTGAAGCGATATGATCGCGTAGATTGCGTTTTCTGAAAAACAACATGTTCTCTCATCCAATAAAGTCGGTGTCCCCGTAGATTAGGCAAGAATTACCGGTAAAGTGTAAATAAACGGTTGAATTATCCGTCTATTTTTACCCATCTAAGATTTTCCTCTGAGTTCGCGCAGGATCGCCGGCAAAGCGGTCTCGATATCCTCCGAAATAAGCCCCGCCCCGAGCCGCGCGCCCGCCTCGCCGTGGATCCACGCGGCCGCGGACGCCGCGGAAAAGGCCGACATCCCGCTTGCGAGAAAGCCGGTGATCAGGCCCGCCAGCACATCGCCCGATCCCGCCGTTGCAAGATCGGGCGGCGCGTTATAATTGATAACCGCCTTGCCATCTGGCGTTGCAATGACCGTATCCGCCCCTTTGAGGAGAATGACCGCGCCCGAAAGGGCTGCCGCCTCCCGCGCCCGGTGCAGCTTCGATCCGCTGAGAGAGAAGATCCGCTCAAACTCGGCTTCATGCGGAGTGAGGATCACCTCCCCTGCCCGCTTCGCGCCAATGAGGGAAAAGAGGGTATCGGGATCATCCTTGAAAACCGTCAGCGCATCCGCATCCAGTACCACGTCGGCCGCGCTTTCAAGGGCGGCGATGGTGAAGGCGCGGGTGCGCTCGCTGACGCCGTTTCCGGGGCCGATAAGAACCGCACTGATCCGCCGCTCGGCAAGCCAGCTTGCAAATTCCTCTGCCGCCTCCAGCGCTTTCACCATCACAGCCTCCAGCGCAACCGCATAAACCATGAGGGCGGATGGGGGCGCAACGAGTGTCGCTGCGCCCGCGCCGCCTCTCAGCATCGCCCGCGCCGACAGCCGCGCCGCGCCGCTTGAGGAGACGCCGCCGCCCGTTACCGCCGCATGGCCGCGGCTGAATTTATGGCCAAGCGGCGAGAGAACCGGCAGATCATCGCGCCAGAGGTCGGGGCCGTTCAGATGCGTATCGGGATCGAGATCTTCCAGATAGTCAGCCTCGATGCCGATGTCGATGATCTGCAGCTCACCCGCGAGCGCGCGCCCGGGATAGAGAAAATGTCCGGGCTTGGCGCGAAAGAAGGTGACGGTGAGGCTGGCGGGAAGAGCTGCCGCGTCCGCGGCCCCGGTATCCCCGTTTACGCCACTCGGCATATCCACGGCAACGACGGGGAGACCCGTCTTTCTGACCCGCTCAAACAGAGAGGCCACCTCGTCTTCGAGCGGGCGGGAGAAGCCCGCGCCAAACACCGCATCGACGATCAGATCGAGATCGGCGAGATTGGCGTCCTCGAGCCGCCGGATCGGCCCGTCCCAGCGATCACGCATGGCGGCGGCATCGCCCTGAAGATGCGCCGGATCGCCAAGCGAGAGCAGATCGACCTCCCATCCCGCCGCATCGAGATGACGGGCGATCACATAGCCGTCACCGCCATTGTTGCCAGGTCCGCACAGAATGAGGCAGCGCCCGCGCGGCCAGCGATCGATGATAATCTCCGCAATGCCCGCCCCCGCCGCTTCCATCAGGGTGAGGCCGGAGACGCCGCCCTCCATGGCGAGGCGGTCGGCCTGATACATCTCGGCGACGCTCAGCAATTCGGACGGATAGCTCATGCCCGCCTCTCCCTTTGATGCGTTCATTTGCCCCCTCCCTCGCCGCGCCCTGCCTTCTTCCGCGTCGCCGGACCCTCGCGCATCCAACCCTCCCTTCTTTCGCTCCCCATGAAAGATGAGAAAGATTAGGGGCTTATGAAATGCGAGACAAGCCACCAATCGGGCGGGCGCGGTTATTTTTTTAAACGCTAGGAAACCCTGCGTCCATGGGGCATAATCAGGCCATGTCCCGCATTCGCATACTTAATCCGAAGACCCGCCTCGGCAGGTTTTTTCTCGGCTGGGCGCTGGTCATCGGCGGCATCTTCGGCTTCCTGCCCATACTCGGTTTCTGGATGCTGCCGTTCGGCCTGTTTATTCTCTCCGTCGACTATGCCTTCGCCCGCCGCTGGCGACGCAGGCTGCAGATCTGGATCGGCCAGTGGCAGCGGCGCAAGGAGCGGCGCGCGCGGCGCGCCCGCCGGCAGCTCGGCAAGCTGCCCCCGCCGCCCGCGCCCGAGATCGAATAAGCCCGGCGAATGGTTTCACTTGAAATCCGGTAAAATCCGGGCATACCCTGTTGGTCGCTTACCGATTATGACAGGGGTCATCGTGAAGAATACCAGTAGCATCCTCGGCGCCTACGGCACGACCATCTTCGAAGTGATGTCGCAGCTTGCCCTGCAGCATCAGGCGATCAATCTCGGACAGGGTTTTCCCGATGAGGACGGGCCGAGAGATATCCGCGAAGTTGCCGCAAAGGCGCTTTTGGATGGGCCGAACCAGTATCCCTCGATGATGGGCATTCCGGAGCTTCGCCAGGCGGTCGCGGCGCATGACAAGCGCTTCTACGGCATCGATGCTAACTGGCAGAGCGACGTGCTGGTCACCTCCGGCGCGACGGAGGCCCTTGCCGCCTGCATCCTCGGTCTCGTCAATCCGGGCGATGAGGTGGTGCTGTTCGAGCCGCTTTATGACTGTTATCTCCCGATCATCCAGCTTGCGGGCGGCATCCCGAAATTCGTCCGCCTCGATCCGCCGCGCTGGGAGATTGACCCGGCCGCGCTTCGCGCCGCTTTCTCGCCGCGCACCAAGATGATCCTGATGAACAGCCCGATGAACCCGACGGGCAAGGTGTTCACGGCGGAGGAGCTTAATCTCATCGCCGATCTGGTGCGGGAGTTCGATACTTTCGCGGTATGTGATGAGGTCTATGAGCATATCGTCTTTCAGGGAAGCCGGCATATTCCGCTGATGACCCTGCCGGGGATGGGAGAGCGGACAGCGCGTATCGCCTCGGCCGGGAAAACCTTCTCGCTGACCGGCTGGAAGGTCGGCTATGTCACCGCGCCCGCCGCCATGACGGCGCGGATCGCCAAGGCGCATCAGTTTCTCACCTTCACGACGCCGCCGGACCTGCAGAAGGCCGTCGCCTACGGCCTCGCCAAGGGGGATGATTTTTACAGCGATCTCGCGCAGTCGATGCAGTCGAAACGCGATCTCCTCCGCGACGGGCTCCGCTCCATCGGCTTTGCGACGGCCGACTGCGACGGCACCTATTTCATCAATGCCGATATCAGCTCGATCGGCTTTAATGGAACGGATGAGGAATTCTGCCGCCTGATCACGACGGAGGCCGGCGTTGCCGCCGTACCGGTCAGCGCCTTTTACCCGTCCGAGGGCGCGCGGCGCAACTTCGCGCGCTTCTGTTTCTGCAAGCGCCCCGAAGTGCTTGAAGCGGCGATTATGAAATTGCGGGATTTTTTTGCCAAATAAGGGTAAAGTTCACTTGACCGGCGCTGGCAGTCTCGGTAAACAGAGCCGCTCCTGTGGCGAACGTAGCTCAGCTGGTTAGAGCGCCTGACTGTGACTCAGGAGGTCGGGGGTTCGAGCCCCCTCGTTCGCCCCACATTCGAAAGCCCGGAAACTCGCGTTTCCGGGCTTTTTTTATTGGCGTTGGCGAGACGATCAGTCTTCGCGGTCAAGCTCGATAACTTCCATCTTGTCGACGCTCAGCTTGAGATCCCAAACTGTTCCGTCTTCTTTGCGGGCATCATCAACTTCCCAGTGCGGCCCGTCGTCGCCATCCTCATCAAGCTCGATCTCTTTCCAGCTTTGATAGCCAAGCTCGTTGAGCCGCTCCGTCAGCGTGGCGAGTTCGTCGGCGTTCGGCGCACGGTCGGCGAAGGCCGGCGCGCTCAAGGCGAGGCCGGAGAGGACCAGAGCGGTGGAGAGTGCAAGGAACTTCATGACTTTTCCAATCTGTTGCATTATGGAGGAAACTCTACGCGAAGAATATGGGGGAGCAATCCGAAAGGGGAAGTCCCGGACGGAGATATTCCGCCGCAAATTCTGGTTTGCCGCCGCCTGTCGCGGCGCGCGGTCGGGCAGTTTAAGGAGAGCGGACATGGATGACAGACGGCTGACGGAGCTTGAACTCAAATTCATGGAGCAGGAACAGGCGCTCAGCGAGCTGAGCGACATGGTCAACCGGCAATGGCAGGAAATCGAAGGGTTGAAAGGCCGCCTTCTCCGCGCACAGGATCGCATCATCAGCCTCGAGGAAAGCCTGCCGGCCGCGGCCGGGCCGGAAAAGCCGCCCCATTATTAGAAGCGCACCCCGCGGCGCGCGGTTGGCGCTTGCATTTGCGTGTTTTCAGCCGTACAACCGCCGCATCTCCATTCAGACCGGGGCAAGCCATGACCAGCAGTGACAAAAGCGAAAAACCCAAAGTCCCGGACGATCCCGTCGTTGGCTATATTCTGCGGGCGGTCAGCACGGGCCGCGATGTCGCGCCGCGCGAGGTTGCCGAGGCGATTGCCGCCGATCGCGCCAAGCCCGGCTCGCCCACGGATATGTGGCGCAAATATATGACCGCCGTTCGCCAGCAGGCCATCCACCTCGCCCGCGCCGGCCGGCTGCACATTATTCGCAAGGGCGAGATCGCCGATCCGAACGACTTCAAGGGGCTCTATAAATTGCGCAAGGCCCAATCCGATTAATTTTTAAGCAGTTGCCTAATTTTTAAGCGCCTCATTTTTAGACACACAGCGTTTCATTCGACATCGCGCTCCTGAAACCGCACTTTTCCGCCGATTGCGGGCCGTGCAAATGCGTCACCGGATTCTGGCACGTCTCGTGCTATACTATGAGCGGGTCAGTCAGGACAGTACCTCTGGCGATATAAAATCTGGATTGAGAACTGTGTTATGAAAAAAATCGAAGCAATTATCAAACCGTTCAAACTCGACGAAGTAAAGGAAGCCCTTCACGAAATCGGGTTGCAGGGGATCACCGTAACCGAAGCCAAAGGTTTTGGCCGCCAGAAAGGTCATACCGAGCTTTACCGCGGCGCGGAATATGTTGTGGATTTCCTGCCGAAGGTAAAAATCGAAATCGTCCTTGAGGACTCGCTCGTCGAGCGTGCCCTTGAGGCCATCCAACAGGCCGCCCGCACCGGACGTATCGGTGACGGGAAGATTTTCGTCTCCACCGTTGAAGAAGTGATCCGTATCCGGACAGGCGAAACCGGTCCCGACGCAATCTGAAACCATGTCGGCCGGCAGCGACCGGCAGAATACTACCCCTGAATTGTAAACAGAGAGACGCACTAATGGCTGCTGATATTTTTAAACTGATGAAGGAAAACGAAGTCGAGTATGTGGACCTTCGTTTTACCGATCCGAAAGGCAAGTGGCAGCATCTCGCCATGCATGTCGATGTCGTTGATGAAGACATGTTCGAAGATGGCGTGATGTTCGATGGCTCCTCCATCACCGGCTGGAAGGCAATCAACGAGTCGGACATGACGTTGATGCCCGACACCTCGACCGCCGTCATGGATCCGTTTGCCGCCCGCCCGACCCTGATTGTCTTCTGTGACATTCTCGATCCGCTCTCGGGCGAAAGCTACGAACGCGACCCGCGCTCCGTCGCCAAGAAGGCGGAAGCCTATCTTGCCAGCACCGGCATCGGCGATACCGCCTTCTTCGGACCGGAAGCCGAGTTTTTCATGTTCGACGACGTGCGCTTCAAGGTCAGCGGGTATGAGACCTCCTACAAGCTGAGCGACCATGAATCCCCGTTCATGAGCGGCGAGGAAATCGAAGGAGGCAACAGCGCCCATCGTCCACGCGTCAAGGGCGGCTACTTCCCCGTTCAGCCAGTTGACAGCGGCGCCGATATCCGTAGCGAAATGCTCGATATCTGCAAGCAGATGGGCCTTTCGGTTGAGAAGCATCACCACGAAGTCGCCCCGAGCCAGCACGAACTCGGCATGAAGTACAACACGCTGGTCAGCGCGGCCGACGAGATGCAGATCCAGAAATATGTCGTGCATAACGTGGCCCACGCCTATGGCAAGACCGTCACCTTTATGCCCAAGCCCGTATCCGGCGACAACGGATCGGGTATGCATACACATATGTCGATCTGGAAGGACGGCAAGCCGACCTTCGCGGGCTCGGGCTATGCGGATCTGTCGGATACCGCCCTTTACTACATCGGCGGCATCATCAAGCATGCCAAGGCGATCAATGCCTTCACCAACGCCAGCACCAACTCCTACAAGCGCCTGATCCCGGGATTTGAAGCGCCGGTCCTGCTCGCCTACTCCGCGCGTAACCGCTCCGCTTCGTGCCGTATCCCCTACACGCCGAGCCCGAAGGGCAAGCGCGTTGAAGTCCGCTTCCCGGACTGCACCGCCAACCCCTACCTCGCCTTCTCGGCGATGATGATGGCCGGTCTCGACGGCATCCAGAACAAGATCCACCCGGGCGATGCGATGGACAAGGATCTCTACGATCTGCCGCCGGAAGAGCTGAAAGACATCCCGACCGTCTGCGGCTCGCTGCGTGAAGCACTCGAAGCGCTCGATGCGGATCGCGACTTCCTGAAGAAGGGCGGCGTCTTTACCGACAATATGATCGACGGCTACATCGCCATGAAATGGGAAGAAGTCTTCCGCTTCGAGCATGCGCCGCACCCGATCGAGTTCGACATGTACTACAGCGTCTGATCAGGCTGCTCGGACAAAGAGAAAGCCGCCCGTTTCCGGGCGGCTTTTTTATGGCGCAACCGCCAGTCCGCAATCAGCCGTCGACCGGCCGCGGCCGGCCGTCATTGTCGACGGCGACGAAAATATAGGTGCCTTCCGTCACCTTGATTTCTTCCGAATCCAGCTTGCGCGAGACGATGGTGGTCAGCTTGACGGCAACCGAAGTGCGTCCGACCCGCTCGATCTCGCCATAGATGCTGACGATATCGCCAACCTTGATCGGCTGGTGAAATGTCATCGCCTCCACGGCCACCGTCACCACCCGTCCCTTCGTTCGCCGCGCCGCGAGGATCCCGCCGGCGATATCCATCTGGGCCAGCACCCAACCGCCGAAGATGTCCCCGCTGTTGTTGCAGTCGCTTGGCATCGGGGCCGTCCGGATGACGGCGTCACGGAATTGGGTTTTCATGATCTTTGGACTTCCTTCTCGCTGTGTTATTCGGCTATAACCTATACGGTTTATGCCCGCCGGGCGACCTGAAATTGCCATTTCAACAGCAGCTTTTTATCTCTAGTGAACTGATTTTATGTCCGATCTTTTCCAGCAGCCCAAAACCGACAGCTCTGATTATTCCGCCAAGGATATCGAAGTCCTTGAGGGGCTGGAGCCTGTCCGCCTGCGCCCCGGCATGTATATCGGCGGCACGGATGAACGCGCGCGCCATCATCTCGCGGCAGAGGTGCTTGACAACTCCATGGACGAGGCCGTCGCCGGTCATGCAACGCGTATCGAAGTGGAGCTCTTCGCCGACGGCTCGCTGCTCATCCGCGATAACGGGCGCGGCATCCCCATCGACCGCCACCCCAAATATACCGACAAATCGGCGCTTGAGGTCATTCTGACGACGCTCCATTCGGGCGGCAAATTCTCGAACAAGGTCTATGAGACATCGGGCGGCCTGCACGGCGTCGGGGTGTCGGTGGTCAATGCGCTCTCCGACCGGATGATCGTCGAGATCGCGCGCGACCGCGAACTGTGGCGGCAGGAATATTCGCGCGGCGTCCCCGTCACGGCGCTTGAGAAAATCGGCGCGGCGCCGAACCGGCGCGGCACCTCCATCCAGTTCCACCCTGATCCTCAGATTTTTGACGCCGGCACCGCTCTCCGACCCGGGCGGCTTTACAAGATGGTGCGCTCGAAAGCCTATCTTTACCGTGGCGTCGAAATCCGCTGGAAATGTGCCGAGGAACTGATCAAGGACGAGACGCCGGCCGAAGCGGTGCTGCATTTCCCGGGCGGCCTTCGCGATTTTCTGGATGCCTCGCTCGACGGCATCAAATGCGTGACGCAGGAACCGTTTTCGGGCCGCGTCGAGGTCGAGGGGCAGCGCGGACGGGTCGAATGGGCCGTCGCCTGGCCGATGGACAACACCAGCTTCCTCAACTCCTACTGCAACACCGTGCCGACGCCGGAAGGCGGCACGCATGAGCTTGGGATGCGGGGCGCGCTTCTGCGCGGTCTCAAAGCTTACGGCGATCTGATCAACAACAAGAAAGCCGCGCAGATCACGGGGGAAGATATTTTCTCGGGCGCCGCGGCGGTCCTCTCGATCTTTATTCCCGATCCGCAGTTCCAGGGCCAGACGAAAGAGCGCCTGACCACCAGCGAGGCGACGCGCCTTGTCGACCTCGCTATCAAGGATCATTTCGACAACTGGCTCGCCGGCGCGCCCGATCAGGCCAACAACCTGCTCGCCTGGGTGATTGACAAGGCCGAGGAGCGTCTCCGTCGCCGGCAGGACAAGGAAACCAGCCGCAAGACGGCGACAAGCCGCCTGCGCCTTCCCGGCAAGCTTGCCGATTGCAGCAAAAGCGGACGCGAGGGGACGGAGCTCTTTATTGTCGAGGGCGACAGCGCCGGCGGCTCCGCCAAGCAGGGACGCGACCGGCAGACGCAGGCGATCCTGCCGCTTCGCGGCAAGATCCTGAACGTCGCCTCCGCCACGCACGATAAAATCCGCGCCAATCAGGAATTGCAGGATCTCGTTCAGGCGCTCGGCTGCGGCCTTCGCGACAAATACCGGAGCGAGGATCTGCGCTATGAGAAGGTCATTATCATGACCGACGCCGACGTTGACGGCGCACATATCGCCTCCCTGCTGATGACCTTCTTCTATCGCGAGATGCGGCCGCTGATTACCGATGGCCATCTTTATCTGGCGCAGCCGCCGCTCTATCGCCTCTCGCAAGGGGGGAAAACGGTTTATGCGATGGATGATGCGCATAAAGACCGGCTGCTCGCGACCGAGTTTTCCGGCCGCGGCAAGGTTGATATCAGCCGCTTCAAGGGTCTTGGTGAAATGCCGCCCGCCCAGCTCAAGGAAACGACGATGAACCCGAAGAAGCGGGTGCTGCTCCGCGTTGATGTGCCGATCGAGGAATTTGGCGAAACGGCGGAGCGGGTCGAAAGCCTGATGGGCAAGAAGCCCGAGCTCAGATTCGCCTTCATTCAGGAAAACGCCCGCTACGTCGAGGATATCGACGTCTGATGCGCACGGCCCGCGCGACGGCGGGCGCTTCCTACTCGGGCTTGCGGGCCAGCCAGCGGCGCATATGCTCCGTCGTCTCTTCCGGGCGCTCCATCGTCGGCAAATGGCCGCAGGTTGAGATCTCGACATACTGCGCGGTCGGGATATTGACCGCCATTTCCCGCTGCAGGATCGTCGGGATCAGCCGGTCCTCCGCGCCCGCAAGGACCAGCGTCGGACAGCGGATATCGTCCAGGATGTGGGTCAGCGGCTGGCGCGACAGCAGCGCCCGCTCCTGGCGGATAAAGGCGTCGCGGCCCGTATCCTCCGCCATTTTGAAAATACGTGTTGTCAGCTCCTCATCCTCGAGCCGCGAGGGATGGATCAGGACCGGCAGCAGGCTGCGCGTGACGCCGTGGAAGGTCGAGGCCTGCTCCGCGAGGCGGATGAAATCCTCGCGTTTGCGTCGATCCTCTGGCGTATCGGCGAGCGGACGGGAGGCGAGCAGCGCAAGGCGGCTGACCCGCTCGGGCGCCTGGTTCATAATCTCAAGGGCGAGATAGCCGCCCATCGAAAGGCCGGCGAGCGCGAAGGTCTCGGGCGCCGCTTTGAGAATTTGCGCGGCGATCGCGGGCATATTGTCGTCCACCGTATGATCGGCGACGATGATATCGGCAAGATCCGCAAGCCCCGCAATCTGATCGCGCCACAGGTCCGCCGTACACAGCAGCCCGGGAATCAGAACGAGTGAAGGTTTCTCTGTCATTACTGCGCATTTCGTTGTATAATAAGCACGTCAATCGCTCGAAGGAGCCTCCGCTATTTTTACAGACAGGACCGGCGATTGAGAACCATTAACTTTAATTTTCGTCTTTTTTAGTAGAAATCGCGGCAGATCGCCCGGTTTTACTGAAATTCGCAGGAAATGTTTGACAGAAGTTGTCAATTCACTAGATTGCGCACAGTTTTATGCAGATTTTATTAAGAACGGTATCTCACGCTACATGACATTTGCAGATCTCGGACTAAGCCCCGACGTATTGAAAGCGGTTGAAGAAACCGGCTATAAAAATCCGACCCCCATCCAGGAAAAGGCTATCCCGTATGTGTTGATGGGACGCGATGTTTTGGGTACGGCACAAACGGGCACCGGCAAGACGGCAAGCTTCACGCTGCCGATGATCGATATTCTCGCGGCGGGTCAGGCCAAGGCGCGGATGCCGCGCTCGCTGATTCTGGAGCCGACGCGCGAGCTTGCGGCGCAGGTCGCCGCCAATTTCGAAACCTATGGAAAATACAGCAAACTTTCCATGGCGCTGCTGATCGGCGGCGTTTCCTTCTCGGATCAGGATGCCAAGCTCGACAAGGGCGTCGATGTGCTGATCGCAACGCCGGGCCGGCTGCTCGATCACGTGGAGCGCGGCAAGGTAATGCTGAACGGCGTCAAGACGCTGGTGATCGACGAAGCGGACCGGATGATGGACATGGGCTTCATTCCCGATGTCGAACGCATCGTCTCCCTTCTCCCGCCGCTCCGCCAGACCCTCTTCTTCTCCGCTACCATGTCAAAGGACATGCGCAAGCTCGCCGACAAATTCCTTCACAATCCGAAGGAAGTCGCCGTCTCGCCGCCCACCTCGACGGCGGCAACCGTGACGCAGCAGCTGCTGATGGTGCAGAAGATGGAAAAACGTCCGGCGCTTCGCAAGCTGCTCCGCGAACAGGATGTGAAAAACGCCTTCATCTTCTGCAATCGCAAGAAGGATGTCGATATCCTGCTTGGCTCGCTCATCAAGCACGGCTTCAACGCCGGCGCCCTGCATGGCGATATGACGCAGAGCCATCGCATGGAGACGCTGGAAAAATTCAAGAATAACGAAATCAAACTTCTCGTCTGCTCTGATGTCGCCGCCCGCGGCATCGACGTGAGCGCGGTGAGCCACGTTTTCAACTTCGACGTCCCGACCCATGCGGAAGACTATATCCATCGCATCGGCCGGACCGGACGCGCCGGGCAGGAAGGCCATGCCTTCACCCTCGCGACCAAGGCCGATGAGAAATATCTCGATGCCGTCGAAAAGCTCGTCGGCCGGCAGATCCCGCGCATGACGCTGAGCGGTATGGAGGAAGTCGCCGAGGAAGCCGCCCGCATCAGCGAGCGGGAGAAACGCAACAGCGGACGCGAAAAATCCGGTCAGCGCAAGAGCGGATCGCGCAAAGACAGCGCCAAAGCCGCCGCCCCCCGCAAAAGCGAGCCGCGCGAGGAGAAAAAGACGCCCGCCGCCGCAACGCCTGCGGCGGCAGCAAAGACAGCTCGCAGCAAACCGAACGGCTCAAAATCCCATTCGCGGCACTCCCGCGATGATGACGCGCCGGTTCTCGGCCTTGGCGAGAATGTGCCGGCCTTCTTCAACATCACTTTTCGAAAGTCCGCAGAGAAATAGCACCATCGCCGGACGGGCTCTCGCAAGGGAGCCTTTTTTGTTCCATCAGCCGGCAAAACTTCCTAAACTCGGACCCTGACCTCCCTCTCAATGAGGATAACCCTGCAGGAAAGGCATCTGTCGTGAAAACGATCTTTATCATGGTGAAATGTGAACTCGGAAAGGCCTACGACGTCGCCGGAGAAGCCGTGGAAAATGTCGAGCAGGTTTCTGAAGTTTATTCAATTTCAGGGAATTACGACCTGATGATGAAATGTTACCTGAATGATGATCAGGACATCGGACATTTCGTCAACGAGCAGATCCAGTCGCTTCCGGGGATCAAGGACACCTTCACACTCATCACCTTCAAGGCCTTCAGCTAGCGGCTGAGGCGCAAATCATCCATCCCCGCAAAACGGACCTTTCCCCAACCGGCGAAATTCTTTAAGCTGGTCATCGCTTTAGGGAGGGAAGCGGGGATCCCGTTTCTGACATCGTACAGGGAGACTTCATCGTGAAAAAGACACTTATCGGCATGGCGTCCGCACTGGCCCTGCTGAGCGCTCCGGCGCTTGCGAACACCACGGAGCCGGTCAAGATCGGGTTTGTGACAACGCTCTCAACGGGCGCCGGCGCGATCGGCGAAGACATGCGCAACGCCGTCGAACTCGCCATCGAGCATCTCGGCGGCAAGATGGGCGATCGCCCCATCGAGGTCATTTACGAGGATGACGCCTTCAAGCCGGAAATCGGCAAGCAGAAAACCGACAAGCTAGTCAAGAAGGACAATGTGGATTTTGTCGCCGGCTATATCTGGAGCCATGTTCTGATGGCCTCCTACAAGAGCGTTGTCGACAATGGCAAGTTTCTTGTCAGCTCCAACGCCGGGCCGAGCGCGCTTGCGGGCAAGCTCTGCAATCCGAATTTCTTCTCCACCTCCTGGCAGAACGACCAGACGACCATGGCCATGGGCGATCTGCTGAACGAGCGCGAGATCAAGCGGCTCTATGTCATGGCGCCGAACTATGCCGCCGGAAAGGATATGGTCGAGGGAATGGAGCGGACCTTCAAGGGCGAGATCATCGGGCGCGACATGACCAAATTCCCCGATCAGCTCGACTTCTCGGCGGAGCTCGCCAAGGTGCGCGCGGCCAAGCCCGATGCGCTGTTCGTCTTCTACCCGGGCCGCCACGGCGTTCAGTTCCTGACGCAGTATGCGCAGGCCGACCTTGCCAAGACGGTGCCGCTCTACACCACCTTCACGATCGACTCGATCAGCCTGCCGCGGATCGGCGAACAGGCCCTCGGCAGCATGATGACGATGTTCTGGTCGCCCGATCTGGATGTCCCGGCCAACCATAAATTCGTCAGCGACTTCAAGGCCAAGCACGGCAACTATCCGAGCCACTACGCGGCCCAGACCTATGATTCCATCATGCTGATCAACAGCGCGGTCGAGAAGGTGAATGGCGATTTGAGCGATCAGGATGCGGTGCGCGCAGCGCTGCAGGCCGCCGATTTCGACAGCATCCGCGGCGACTTCAAATTCGGTCACAACCACCATCCGATCCAGGATTTCTATCTTCGCGAAGTCGTGAAAGATGCGGACGGCCTTTATACAACGAAGATCGTCACCAAGGTCTATGAGGATCATCAGGATACCTACGCCGCCGAATGCAAGATGAGCATCAACTAGGCCCGCGGGCCTGTCCACTGCCTGTATGAAGGGCCGATCCCGTGCGCCGGGGTCGGCCCGCTTCCCACGTTTTACCTTGAGGGGGGTCAGAACGTCGCATGAACTGGTTGCTTCTGCTGGAACAGACATTGAATGGTTTCCAGCTCGGCCTTCTGCTTTTTCTTCTCGCCGCCGGGCTGACGCTCGTCTTCGGCATCATGGACATGATCAACCTCGCCCACGGATCGCTTTACATGATGGGCGCCTATTTCTGTGCGACCTTTACCGGCTGGACCGGATCCTATCTTTACGGCGCGCTGCTGACGATCCCGGCGGTTTTTCTTCTCGGGCTGGTGATCGAGATTGTCGCGCTGCGAACACTCTATGCCCGCGATCATCTCGATCAGGTCATGGCGACATTCGGCCTCATCCTCTTTTTCAATGAGGCGACCCGCCTGATCTGGGGGCCCGTCGGGCTGTCCATTCGGCTGCCGGATTTTCTCATCCAGACGGTCGAGGTCGTGCCGGGCGCGCCCTACCCCGCCTTTCGCCTGCTCATCATCATCGTCGGCTTCCTCGTCGCCGGGCTGCTCTATGCCCTCGTCTCGCGCACCCGGCTCGGGATGCTGATCCGCGCCGGCGCCAGCAACCGGGAAATGATCGGCGCGCTCGGCGTCAATGTCCGGCTGCTGTTCACGCTCGTCTTCGGGCTCGGCGCTGCGCTCGCCGGACTTGCCGGGCTGATGGCCGGCCCCATTCTCTCGGTCTCGATCGGCATGGGCGAAAGCATCCTGATCCTGACGCTCGTCGTCATCGTCATTGGCGGTATCGGCTCCATCAAGGGCGCCTTTGTCGCGGCCATCCTGATCGGGCTGATCGATACTGTCGGCCGCTCCTTCCTGCCGGAGCTTCTCGATCTCTTCCTGCCGTCCGACAGCGCGGCGACGGCCGCCCCGGCGATTGCCTCCATGCTCATCTATCTCCTGATGGCGCTCATCCTTGCCATCCGCCCGCAAGGGCTGTTCCCGCCGCGGGGAGTTGGCAAATGACCCTGACACCCCGCACTGCCCTCAATGCGGCCCTGCTGCTTCTGCTCGGCCTCGTCCCCCTTCTCACGAGCTGGATGGGCGACAGCTTCTATACCGGGCTGCTGTCGCGCATCCTGATCCTCGCCATCGCTGCGCTCAGCCTCAACCTGCTAATCGGCTACGGCGGGATGATCAGCTTCGGCCATGCCGCCTATATCGGGATCGGCGCCTATGCGGTCGGGATCGGCGCGTTCCACGCCTTTGAAGACGGCATCGACTGGATGCTGAACGGCTATATCCAGCTTGCCGCCGCGCTTCTCGGCTCGGCGCTTGTCGCCCTTATCATCGGCGCGATAAGCCTGCGCACCCGCGGCGTCTATTTCATCATGATCACCATGGCCTTCTCGCAGATGCTCTATTTCACCTTCGTCGGGATAGAGACCTACGGCGCCGATGACGGCCTCACCATCTACGTCCGGAGCGACATGCTCGGCCTTATTGACCTTTCCCATGAGACAAGCTTCTACTATCTGATTTTCATCTCGCTGCTGATTGTCCTTTACCTGATGCACCGGCTGGTCAATTCTCCCTTCGGCCATGTCATTCGCGGCGCGAAATCGAATGAAGCGCGGATGCGCGCCATCGGCTTCTCGCCCTATCGCTACCGCCTGACGGCCTTCGTGATCGCCGGCATGATCGCGGGCTACGCCGGTTTTCTCATGGCCAACCTGAATGACTTCGTCAGCCCCGATCTCCTGCACTGGACGCGCTCGGCCGATCTGATCATCATGATCCTGCTCGGCGGCATGAGCAGCCTGTTCGGCCCGCTCTACGGCGCGCTTGCCTTCCTGATGCTGGAGGAGATCCTCTCGTCCATCCCCTACTCCATCGGCGGCCTCAACCTCGGCGAATACTGGCAGCTGCTGTTCGGCCCGCTGCTGATCTTTATCGTGCTGTTCGCCCGAAACGGGATCGAAAGCTTCCTGCCCGGTGCAAGGAAAAACGGATGAGCACGCCCGATACATCTCTTCTCTTCGTTCGCAACCTGGTGAAGCGCTATGACGGCGTACTCGCAACGGACGACCTGTCGCTCGACGTGCGCGAGGGGGAGCTGCATGCGATCATCGGCCCCAACGGCGCCGGCAAGACCACGCTGATCAAGCAGCTCACCGGCGAGATCCGTCCCGACAGCGGCGATGGTGATTTTTGCCGGGCGCAGCCTGCGACGTATCAAGGAGGCGGCGCGCTCGCATCTCGGCCTCGCTCGCTCCTTCCAGATCACGAGCCTGTTTCGGGATTTCACCGTGCTTGGCAACGTCCGCCTCGCCGTGCAGGCCCATAGCGGCCATTCCTTCCATTTCTGGCGCAATGTCGAGAAGGACGAGCGACTCAAGGAGAGGGCGCACGCCATCCTGAAAGAGATGGGGCTCGATGCCGCCGCCGATCTTCCGGTCGCCCGCCTCAGCCACGGGGAGCAGCGCCAGCTCGAAATCGCCATGGCGCTCGCTACCCGCCCGAAAATGCTGCTGCTCGATGAGCCCATGGCCGGCATGTCGGCAGAAGACAGCGCCCGCATGGTCACCCGGCTTGCGGCGCTCAAAGCGCACTATACCATCCTGCTGATCGAGCATGATATGGATGCCGTCTTCAGCCTCGCCGACCGGATAACGGTGCTTGTCAACGGGCAGGCGATTGCAAGCGGCACGCCGGCCGAGATCCGCGAGAATGACGAGGTTCAGAAGGCCTATCTCGGGGAGGAGGCGTAAGCGCATGCTGGAGCTAGACGCAATAGAAAGTTTCTACGGCCAGAGCCAGATCATGTTTGGCCTCTCGCTCAATATCCGCGAAGGCGAGGTTGTCACCCTGATGGGCCGGAACGGCATGGGCAAGACGACGACCGTGCGCGCCATCACCGGTCTCACGCCCGCGCGCCGGGGCGTGATCCGCTTCAAGGGAGAGAACATCACCGCCCTTCCCTCCTATCGCATTGCGCGGCGCGGCATCGCCCTCGTGCCCGAGGGGCGGCTGATTTCGCCCAACCTCACGGTTAAGGAGAATCTCGTGGCAACCCGAAGCGACGGGCCATCCGGCGCGCCTCGCTGGACGCTCGCGCGGGTCTGGACGCAGTTTCCCCGCCTTCTTGAACGCCGCGACAGCATGGGCAACCAGCTCTCCGGCGGCGAGCAGCAGATGCTCGCCATCGCCCGGGCGCTGATGACCAATCCGGAGCTGCTGCTGCTCGATGAGGCAACCGAAGGCCTCGCGCCGCTGATCCGGCAGGAAATCTGGCAGATCCTCGCCGAGCTGAAGAGTGAAGGCCTCTCGATCCTCGTTATCGATAAAAATATCCAGGCGCTCAGCAAACTCGCCGATCGTCACTACATCATCGAGAAGGGGCGGATCGTCTGGGAGGGCGGATCGGAAGCTCTTATGTCGCAGCATGAGATCAAGAATAGATACCTCGGCATATAATTTTCTGCCAACTGAAAGTAAATATGCCTCGAAGGCGCCTTATATTGCGGAAAATTGCGCCAAACCCCAGAAAGAAAAAAAATTAATTATAAATTTACTTTGATTCTATATTAAATAGGTTCCGGTGACCCCGAAGGAAAACCATTGCATCGTACCTTTTGACGGGATTGTTTGACTTGCCACTCCAGAGCGATTTCGAGACTGTCCGCGCCCTCGCCAAGAAAACAATGAACCTGATGGAAGAACGAGGTATCCGGCAAACGCCCCCAAATTACGCCATCTGGTATGAATATCTCCAGGAGAACAACCCTGACCTGACACGGGCAGTCAATCAGGTGCTGGTCAATAACGGAAAGTTCACCGAGCAGGTAAGCGCCGATCTCTACGCCCGCTTCTTCACCCGGGAAAAGGAGAACAAGGCGGTCGAGGAGACGAGCCGTCTGGTCCAGGAATCGATGGCCAACATGATGGGCGATCTGACCCGGACCAGCAGCGATATCTCGAACTATGAAGAACAGCTGCATGATTTCGCCACCCGCGTCGAAGGCGTCAGCGGAAGCGAGTTGCAGGCGATGGTCAGTGAAATTCTCTCGCAGACGCATTCCGTCTCGGACAACACCCGCAACCTTCAGCATGGGCTGGAAAGCGCTTCGCGCGAAATTGCCGATCTCAAGCGCCGGCTGCAGTTTGTCCAGAAAGAGGCCTATACTGATTCCCTGACCGGCATTCCCAACCGCAAGAACTTCGATGAGCAGCTTGCCAAAGCGATCACCAAGGCGCAGGAGACAGGGCGGGAACTTTGCCTGATCATGACCGACATCGATCATTTCAAGCTGTTCAATGACACCCACGGCCACACCTTTGGCGATCAGGTCCTGAAGCTGGTGGCGGCGACGCTTTCGCAAGGGATCGATCGCGCCGCGCTTGCCGCGCGCTACGGCGG
>JRYH01003724.1_pt1 | contig 22951 bp, 41 predicted proteins | sample 235351 | NCBI WGS metagenome assembly JRYH01 (sample SAMN03074221, study PRJNA261480) | activated sludge metagenome | biome: Wastewater Treatment Plant; feature: Wastewater; material: Activated sludge; isolation source: activated biomass of a wastewater treatment plant treating wastewater... ...
CTGGTGGCCCCAGCCGATATCGCTCTTGGACGCCTCCGTCGCGTTGGCCGAGGCCTCACGCTTCTTCAACTCTTCCTCGTAAAGGCGCGAGCGCAGCATCTCCCATGCCTTGGCCCGGTTCTTGTGCTGCGAGCGCTCGGCCTGGCAGGCGACCGCGATGCCGGTCGCGATGTGGGTGATGCGCACCGCCGAATCGGTGGTGTTGACGTGCTGGCCGCCCGCGCCCGAGGCGCGGTAGGTGTCGATGCGGACATCCGATTCGGAAACGTCGATCTGGATATTGTCGTCGACGACCGGATAGACCCAGACGCTGGAAAACGAGGTGTGGCGGCGCGCGTTGGAATCGTAGGGCGAAATGCGCACCAGGCGATGCACGCCCGATTCGGTCTTCAGCCAGCCATAGGCGTTGTGGCCCTTGATCAGCAGCGTGGCTGACTTGATACCGGCTTCCTCGCCGTCGTGGACCTCCAGCACCTCGACCTTGAAGCCACGGCGCTCGGCCCAGCGCGTATACATGCGCAAAAGCATCGAGGCCCAGTCCTGGCTTTCGGTGCCACCGGCGCCGGCATGGATTTCGAGATAGGTGTCGTTGGCGTCGGCCTCGGCAACGATGCCGTCGTCGCCCTCTTCCTCGCCCAGTTCGATGAGGGCGACATTGTCTTCCAGCGCCTGCGTGAACTGCTTCACGGCGCTGATGCCGTCATCCAGTTCCTGGCGCTCGCGCATCAGCTTTTGCGCCTCGACCCGATCATTACCAAAATTATCAGTGTATGTGTGCCATCCAGCCATTTTATATCTCCATTGCTTCATAAGTATTTTCATCTGTCGAGTAGTATACTCGCTTCATATCAAACCACTTAATACAAGACTCACAACCGCGACAAGGCTTAGCCTCACCAAACACATGTTTACCCGCGATCTTTCTTGATCGAACAACATAAAGAGTTGAATTCTTTACGGTGTTTGCATCAGCTACCTTTAGCGCATTTTTAATTGCATCTACTTCAGCATGTAAAAAGAGAGAAAGATCATTTTTCTTAAACTTTCTCTGCATCCACGAAGTTCGATACTGATTAAACCCATAAGATACAATTTTGCCCTTGTGAACAACCGCTGCAACAACCTTAGCCTTTGCAACACGTTCTTTGTCGCGAGCAAGAATAAAAAGTTCATTAATGATCTTTTCTGATTTATTCATACTCATAATATAGTGCCGAAATGTACTTAAATCAACTGATAATTCGTGGTCGATTTATGTCATTTGCAACTTGAGTGTGTTCAAGATCCTGAACTGAGATCCAACAATTGCCAATTTTAACTTGAAGAGTATACGTATCTCCACGGATAGATGGCTTAACTCTCATTTTATTGTTTGCAAATGATTGTGCAAGCAGGTGATTTACAACAACAGCATAATTCATTTCCAGTATCTCCCTCCAGTGCCCTTCACCTTAACATCCATCCGTGCATTTCTACGGTAATTTTCATTAATTCGTTCATACGTATTTGTATTATCAATAAGCATTAATGCAAAAGTTTTCCAAATTCGTTGAACTTCACCTCTACTTTGTTTATGCCAATAATCCATCATACTATTTGAATGAGATATCCAGCATTGGTTAATATCTTTTTCATCTGTAATCCCGTGATGAAAAAGATATTCGGTATAAGTGCGACGCCAATTGTTAATTATTTCACTTGTTTCCATCTTGGGTACTCCTTATGTAGAATATAGTATAACGAAAACTAAATGGCAATAAAAACTTCATCCATTGAAGATTGACAGGCTGAAACATAACCAAATCTAGCTAGAAAATTTCTTACATCAGAAGAAGCTCTCTCAACAAAAACTACTGGTTTATATGCCTCGAGTAATTTATTAGCACCAAGAATTGCTTGATATTCAAACCCTTCTAAATCAAGCATTATGAGATCTACACCATCAATGTTTAAATCATTTAACTTCTTCATAGGTACAGCATCAGGCCTCATCACTTGAGTAGGCTCTATGGTATGCATACCAGTATTTTGCATTGAATGAACATTTACGACAGCATAACCTTTTTCACTACCTAAAGCAGCTTGCTCGTAAAAAATATTTCGTTCTTTGCTGCAATTAAGTTGCAGTGTTTGATAATTAAGTGTTTCAGGCTCAAATGTATAGACGCTATCAAAAATTCTACTAAGTAACCTAGGATACATACCTTGATTACCACCTGCTTGAATTGCTAATTTGTAATCTTTACAATATTTTTCTATTGCGTTTTTATGAGATGTTTCCCAATCCATTTTTGGACCATCCCAAGCACCCGTATCTGTTTCAATCCAGTGCCATCCAACTATATCATCTACTTGCTTATCAGGATAAAATTTAATCATCTCAATTTTTTTAAAGAATGGATAAGAGCGGATTAATCCGCTCTTATCCATTTTTCAATTTCCTTTTCTAGCTCTTCAATATCTTGATCAAAATTACCAAATTTATGAGCGATTCTAGCAATTTTTACTATATTTAAATCGCAACTTTTAATGTAACTAACATTCTGTTCGAGCGATTTATATTTTTTACCTCTAAGAAAGCCATAGGCAAGCTGAGCTGCTCTAGATTCTCTACTAATATCCACTTTACGGTGTTTGCGAATATCCCATTTTAGTTCTCTTAATTCTGTATTTTTAGCCTTGGCTAGCTCAATATCAATCTTTTTACGTTCTTGATCGGTTATTGAATTATTTCGTAGTAATTTTCTATACTTCTTACGAGTATTTCTAGTTGGAAATAGTTTTTGTTCTTGTTTCCTAATATAACTAGCTTCTAAAGCTAACGATACAATTTTAATTTTTAGTGTTAGATATTTCATTTTATGATTCCTTTTTAGATTACTTTAATGTGAAAATTTCTAAAAAGGAATGAGGTGGACCTCTAATATATCTACATTATTTCTCTCTTTCAGTTTGGTCGATGATAACAGATTCGAACTGTTCAACTATTGGTTTAGAATCCATAGCCTGCACCAAGCAGAATCACCGATATTTATACACTAATAGAATTACTCCAAGTGCTAATTTTCAGTTCTGCAAGAAATCTTGCTAGTCCTTTCTTATCAATAGCTTCTTGAATCTTCGCTGTTCTTTCATCTAGTCGTTTTAATCTTGCAGCTTCTTCACGTTCAAGTTCTTCATGAGAAACCATTTCACTATAATAATGTCCCATATTTACTCCTCTATAGAATAGATGTAAATTCGCTTACATCTTCTGGATCAATTGTAAATTTCTTTTCTGAAGCATTAAAATAATTATAGACTGGATCTGTAATTACTAACTGCTTACCTCTTTTCATAACATTACCATCATGTAAGTCAAGCAAATTTGTATTAGCTTTCAAGAAATTTACAATAGCTTTAGCATCTTTATTTCCATTGGTGGCATCCCTATAAAGATCAATAGGACTTCCACCAGCTACAAGCTTTTCAAGCCGCACAGCCATAAAATGCGTGCCAAGACGAACTACCTTACCTTTGATTTTAGGTACATATGGATTATCCTGATTTTTCTTTGCATAATCAAGCCATTTAAGATAAGCAGTATCCTTCATAAAAACTTTTATGATATAGGGATAACCACTCTTACCAAAAACAGCACCATATTTACCTGTACCTAATGGATGCCAATCGTGTGAATCCATTAGGTCTTTTAAACTAAACATCCAAGCATTATCTCTTGAATCTACGGCTGTAATATGCTTGGTAGCTAACTTAAACGCCGCAATTGCCTTAGGCTTTTTCAACGATTCTAATAATAAAGAAAAGGTAATCATATTATATTTAGAATAATATGTTAGCTGTGTTTAGCTTTGCTTAGTAAGATCGCGCTTTCCATAAAACCAAGTTCTAGGATCACCATAGATATCACGAGCCTTTACGCGAATTTTTCGCTTTGCGGTCTCGTTAGGATTAGGATTATCAATAGTGAAGTATACATTCTTACCGCTCTTAAAAGCAGCAAACTTATTAATGACATCCTGTAGTGGATGTCGATCGCGTCGAACTGCATTAGCAATAGACTGGTTTGAACCAACAATTCCTTTTGAAGTATACTTAGCGCGAAGCTTCTTTTTACCCAATTTTATTTCCTTTCGTTATTCAGCAGCGACTAGTTCATTTTCATTAGCTGTTACTACTTTTTCAGCAACAGTAGACTGCTCTTCATCTTCACTTCCATTTTCAGCGTGCTTCTTTGCCTTATGATAAAATGAAGAGGCAGAACCCCAAGTGGTGTTTAGCTCATCAGTCATAATAGCAAGAATTTCCTTACGCTTCTTACCATTTGCAGTTTCACGCTTGAAGATCTCAAACGCCTGCGTAGTCTTAGTATTTGTTCGTGCTGTCATTTGAATGTTCTCCTTTACAATGTCTGGCACTTTACTTTCATCAAAATTAGGATTAATAATTTTATACACACTTATAACACGTCTCTTCTTAAAATGATACTTCGAAATGTGTACTTTACCGGATTGATCAATTACGTATGAACCCTGAACAATCTGTGAATGATTTCTTGTATGAACAAGAAATATTGCTTTTGGATCAACTAGTTGAACAATACCAACAAACTTGGTTAGTGACTTATTAAATCCGCACAGATTAATTCCAAAATGCTTTGGAAATTTGACTTCATAGTTACAACCGAAATGCTTAATAGCATTTAATTGTTCACTAATATATGTTGAGCCTTTCCAATTTAAACCTCGCTTTTTTGCTATATGCTTCCAAACATCAATAAAGTTGACTCCGCAAGCAACAGCAACTGCTAAAACGCCGCAGACAGGTCGACGACTAATTTTTACGTCGTTTGCAACATCTGAAGGCATCGTAACAACCATATTTCACCTCATTTGATATAATCAATATATACTAAAAGTGACTATTAATCAACTAGGGAATTAAGAAATATGGAATATCGTCACATTGACTTTCATTCTTTATTTTCTTACGATATTGAATATAACCTAAAGTACACCCATGAAGATTTGGATTCATCCAAACACACGCTTTCTTTAAATTTTGCTCGCCAAAACGCCTATATTCAATAACAACCATTCTATCTGGCTTTAATTGATGTTCAAACGGTGAAGCATGAATTGGGTTTGAATTAGAAAGCTTATCAACAATCTTGTGCGCCAAATCCAAGTCCATTTGCTTTCCATCAACAGTAGTATAAGATGTTGATGCACACCTTGCAACAGAAAGAACAATTTGATCATCTAGATCAAATTTTAATTTCTCTTCTTCTGTTACAAGAGGAAGATGCCACTCACCATACTGAAGAAGCTTTGGCGTTGAATTTTCATAAGCTTCCTGAATCTTTTCAGCAACATACTTAATTTCTGGTTGAGCATCTGGATGATTTCTCAGCATTAAGAAATTAGTAATATCAGTTCCTGTGAAGATAACGGTGATATATGAAAATGATTCAATAATTCTATTAGCAATCTGCTTGTGGAGACCTAATTTATTAAAAATAAGAGCGGTGTTGCAAGCAGCTAAACCAAATAATCTCCAAAGCTTCTTTACTACGTAAAGACGCCACCCCGTAAGCTCTTCTTTTGCTTGCATCCCAGCTTGATTAGCACCGTAATAAAGAGGATAAAACATATTATCTTTAACATGTCTAATCATTTTCAAGATAGGAATTGCACGAGAAGAAGAAGTATTGCTTGCGAGCTTCCTGTGTTTGTTAAACTCAGCAAGCACTATGCGCGGCATAATAACACGCATAGAAATAGCTTCTGCACCATCTAGAGAAATACTATGAGCTAAAACTTCTGCACTTGGTAGCATTAAATAAATCCTACCTTTCGCTTAATCTTACGATTATGTGTTTTATTGAAAATTTCGGCTACTGTATATTCATCCTTCTCAGCATAAAGCTCAACACCAACAGCCTCAGAAGCTTTAAGTGCTTCTTCATATGTTAAGTTTCTAAATTCAACCACATCAAAACAACGTCCAGGTCGAATTAAGGCTTCATCAATTTCAGACTTAGATTTTAGATTCGCTGAAAAGATAAACTTTGCGCCAGACGTGTTTACAATACCATCAGAAAGATTAAGTAGCCGCGACATCATATCGTTAGCTGCAGTTTGCCTATCATTAAGAATCAAATCTGCATCTTCCATAATCATTAGTCGACCATTCTCAGATAATGAACGATTAATAAAATTCGTGTAAAGAGTATCTGTACGCATAATATCAGGATCAAATACAATTTCAGTAGGTACGCGTGCCCTAAGGATAAGCTCATTAATAAATGCTGACTTACCAAGACCTGCAGGACCAGTAAGAATTAAGACATTAGACGAACTTGTAATATAATCAGTAATAAACTGAATTGGGTCAGCAATTACAGGATAAAGTTCAGGATAAAACTTACGATCTGTCTTAACAGGAAGTGAAATCCTATCGAGTCCGCCATGTGAACTCTTAATAATCATATCAACAACATGATGATCAGGCACAATTTTTTCATTAAAATCGTCATCGAAATCATCTACAACTTGCTTAACAAGTTCTTTATGTCCGCTTACAATAATATCATCATCGAACTTAGCATTCACAATTGACTTTGGTTGATGAAATTCACCGTTAAATTTAATAGACAGCTTATCGTTCCAGAAAAAGGCGACGCGTCCAAAAAACACACGATATTGTAATTCTGGAAATTTCTGTGCAAAATAGTCAAAAATGGTGTCTGCGCCACAATTCATTACATAGCTGCGTTGAGAACTATAGACATTAAAATCCCATGCGCTTTCAACAATTTCACTAAATGCTGAAGATGTTGAAGTATCGAGTATATAATTGCGTTCTGAAAGAACTGGCTTGCTCATTGATAAAAACTTCCTTGTAAATTTTCTAAGCTTGTTACTTCTAATGTTTGACGAAGTCTATTATAAACGACAACAGAAGTCAAGCCGTTTTCTTCAAAAATTCTAATATTATTTTTTAAATCCATATAAATCTCACGTACACTCCCCGGTAAATTAGGATCAGCAGTCATTTGATAGAATACTTCTTTTGAGAAATACGAGCAATGAAGTGGGCTAAACCTATATTGATCTTTTATAATCTCATTTTTAATGCACAGAGGCTCAGTTGTAGTATTATCTTGCTTGCCTACAAGCGCCTTAAACATTTCCTTTAAGCCCATGTTGATTGTGCTTCCTCTAGTGAAAGAATAGTAACACCCGCTTTTCTAGCTTTGTCCAGCTTACCAGATTTACCGCTTGGATCTTTTGCTACGAGGTGTGTCATTTCTTTGGTTGCAGATGACAAAACTTTACCGCCCTTGGATTCAATAATTTTCTCTAATTCCTTGTTTCTTACACCTGTAAAGCATACTGCAATTCCGTTGAGATCACCTTCAATCCTAATATATTTTTCTATTCCAACATAATCACCTAAGTCGGTAAGAATATCAACATAAAAAGGAATTGCATTTGAGATTTTAATTGCAGTGATTTCATCAAAGCCAGGTGTGCTAAGAATATCATCATAAGTGATTTTAGTTAAATCGCCGTGATGTTCAGCGAGCACTTTCATTCTACGCTTACCAACACCTCTACCAAAAATAGGTAAAGATCCAGCAAACTTATATTCTTCAATACTAGTTAAACGATCACGCAGACTCATATAAGCTTTTGTACCATTTTCACCTAAAACTACAGTAAGATCATCTTCGGATGCTTTGATGATAGACGTAATTGAATTAAATCCTGCTTCATAAAGTGCAGTCACATTACCGAGTTTTAGTTGCGCGACATCAATACTAGTAAAAAACTCAACCATTCCTTTTATAGATGATTCATCTGGCAACTCATTAAGAACAATATCAACACCAGTTGGCGTCCAATGGAAATCATCATGGGATAAATCTGGCATTTGCGGGTTTGCACGTTCAATACAAGCAACAATATATGGAATAACTTCACCGCTTCTTTGTATGCGAACAACAGCGCCAGGTCCAATTCCATTTTCTTCAATAAATTTGGCATTAAACCCTGTTGCAAACGAAATAGTTACGCCTGCTAAATCAATAGGTTCGAACTGCACACGTGGCTTCATAAAACCGTGTTTAGATGGATTCCATTCAACGTTTGTTACTACTGTATCAACATATTCCTGATTAATCTTAAATTTAACAGCATAATTAGGATTAAGATTATCAAGCCCCAGACTTTTTTGAATGTCAACTTCGTCCGCTTCGATAACAATGCCGTCAAGTTCATATGGTGACAATTCCTTAGCAGAAGCTAATAATTTAACTAAAAATTCTTCATAATTAGATGGAGTTGCAGCTGAAATATTGTAGTAGGTAACAACATTAAAATTTAAATTGTTTAGTTTTTCAAGCGACGCAGAGTAAGTAATATAATCAATATTAGAATTAAAAGCAACTACCTCACAGTAATCAATGAAAGCCTGGTCAGCAATTGTGCGATTTAGTTGGCCCGCAACATAATTACGAGGGTTCTTATACCCTGTTACATAAGCTTCAAAATCGCTCTTTTTAAAAATCGCCTCGCAACGAACAATTAAATCGGGCGTCGCAATCTTTGGAATAGGTGGATTTGTTCGCTTAAACATTCGATTGAAATGTCTTGTGATATCGAGACCTTCAATTCCGTCGCCGCGTGTTAACGCACACTCAAAATAACCATCACTATCATAATAAATGGCAATAGAATTACCATCAAGCTTATTGGAAGCAATAAGCGTGGGATTATCCATCTTTTGAAGCCAAGCTCTGATTTCTACTTCGCTATTTACCTGATTAAGTGAACCCATAGGAATTAAATGCTTAAACTTTTGACCTCGAACAGGCGTACCTACAGAATCAAAATAAGCATTATTAGGATCTAATTCTCTTAATTTATTTTCAAGCTGATCAAATTCAGCGTCAGTCATAATAGGTCTACCATTATAGTAGAAATCTTTAGAAATCTTAAGTTGATTTACTAGTTCAATAATGTTCATACCATTCTCTTTATCATAAATATATGTAATTATTTAAAATATAATATAGGAATTTAGATGTTTATTCAAGGCACTTTAGACGAAAGTAATAATGTAATTATACCAACAAGACCGCTTGTTTGGGTTGGAGATGTTAGTGGAGGAGAAGGTGGACCTATCACAAATACTCAATTAACAGCAGTAACCGGAACAGCAGCTCAAACTGCTATTACTACTGATCCTGCTGCAGCTAATCAGACACTTTTAGCAGTTATGAGAGGTATTCTTGCTGAGCTTCAAACACAAACTTTAGTCTTGAATGACATCAAGACTAATACAACCGCTTAATCTTCTCCACCTTTAAGCAGGAACTTATTAGAAATTGCTTTGAACGAAACATTTGGATCATTCAAGCTCTTAAACACAATACCCTCACGAAGCTTTGCCTTTAATGAAGGGCCGTCTGCCATCTGTAAGATATCTTCTACAGAATGAAGCCGAAGATCATATCCATCATCAAGAATTGGTACGTGCTTCAGTCCTAGTGTATTGCACAGATTCATCCTATCTTTTCTATTAAGATATTGCTGCTTATCAATATCCCACATCTTGAATACGAAAACATCAAGTTCTGAAAGATTTTCACGATTTCCTTGAACGCCAGGTCCCATAAGCTCACCTTGAATTGCGACAGATCGACCTAGCTCTCTTAACTTCTTCTCAAGATCATACTTACGCGCGACCTGCCAGAAAGCATTTTCTTCTGTTTCTTGAAGATCAAGGTTGCGAGAACAAACACCAAATTGTCCTTCCGAAAGATCCGGATGAGTTCGATAGTAGGATGTGAAGGATGAACCATCTAGCTTCATTGAAACTTCCCATAGATGCTCAATCCACTTGTTTTGTAGATGTTTAAAACAGTTTTGAATTCTTTCTTCATCTGTCTTCGGGATAAAGCTAGGGAAATTGCCTCGGGCAACACCAGCTAGGTTTGCAGGCAGAGGCTTTTCATACTTTACAACGCCCAGGAATTCTGTAAGGTCAGAACCTTCATATATATCATTCGGATCAGCGAATACAAAGTTATCGAGTGGAAGAACAAGTCCCTGAGAAACCTGTCCGCGAAGTTTGATAGTCTTCAGACGGAAACCGGCGCCGTTTATAGAGCGCTCTGCCGAGACGTAGCATCGATCTCGAAGAAACTCAAAAGGCTCTTCTTCAGGTAAAACTGAATCAATTTCAAAATAAACTACAAGATCGCCTTCCTTGAAGTTGTTGCTCTTCTGAGTTACGAGCTCCCACCCGTCGACTACAGCACAGACAATGTTATCTGCACCTTCGATAGGACGAATTTCAGCAATCTTACGAATACTTGCTAGGGCACGCTGCTGTTCAGACATTTTCATTTCTCCATATTTGAATTTTGTATAATTTTAATAATCAGAGCGATAATCGCCGCGACCAAATTCAGAATCAAGACGATCGCGAGCTACTTCTTCAGTAAGTTCCTTGATTCGATCATCAAAAATTTCTGCCAGTCTTGCACGCTTAACTTCAGGCAAATCAAAAATCTCGGCAAGATCATCAACAAAATGATTAAACGAGTTCATTTCATTTCTCCATTTGATAACAAAGTATATACTACTTTTTATCGGTGTTCAACGTGTTTCTGCGCCACAAAATCAATTTCACTCTGTAGCATTCCGTCTTTATCCCAAAAATAACCTTCATTATCCATTACAAAATGAGTTAATGAAGAGGTCTCCATAATTGTGATATCACCTTCTTCATTAAGAGATTCTACAAAATTTTTCCAATCCTTAACAGGATCGCCAGAATAAAACTTTGCAAGTTCAACTCCCTGTACATTAGTTAGCGTAATGCCCTCGTAACTATTTGCTGGTTCTGCTTCATCATATTCAATACTAACAAATAGCTTCTTCATCAATATGGCTTTCTTGCTACAACAACAATTTCTTCAAAATCTTTAAACTTAAGAGTGTCATTATTTGGCTGAAATGCATGATCGTTTGGGACGTGACACTTCCCTTCACTTGCTGTATAAAGCTTATCTCTAACTTTATCAATATCTCTACGCGGACTTCTATCAGAGGAGCCACCCACACTATTCAAAACTAGTGCAAGAGCCTGCGCTTCATTCTCTGTTAAGCTAATATTATACATTACTTTTGTCCTTTTTGTTTCACAACTTTACTAAGAAGGCTAGAAAAAGCTTTTTCTTCATCGAGAGCTATTCTAAGCTCAATAACTTGATCTTCTAGATTATCAATTTTCTGCTTAAGAAACTCTACATGTTCATCAAAACACCGGCGCCAAATATCTACCTGATCAGCAATATTTTTAACCCGTTGATATTCCTTAATAGATGCACGATCACCGATAAGATAAACTCCGGTGTGTGAAATACCTGAAATCTCGGCTGCATCAGCATATGGAAAAAGTTTAGCTCTTGCTTCTTCGAACTTTTGTTCTAGAGCTTTATAATCACTTTCCTTTACATAACGTTCAGTCATAATACTAACCAATCTCTAAATCCATATATTCTAAATTCATGTAGGTTTTGCGTTTCTTCTCTACTAACCATTTCAATATCCGTGTTATCAACTAATTCCCATTCAGGATTATAATCAATAACCCACGAATAAACAACAGAATAGTAAGTTATTGCGCCACTATTTTTTACTCGAATAGCAACAAAAAATCTATCACTACCGCTATTATCAGCATCAAAAACTTTATAATGCTTATACACATGAGCTTCAATGGCGTCACGAGCACACTTAGCTTCATAGTAAAACGTTTTAAGGCTGTCACTAGTAATTAGCTCATAACAAATTTTCTGATTCATCTCACAATCTTTCATTTGATAAGCAGTATATGCTAAATGAGGTTAGGAATCAACTCCTAACCTCACGAGCAATACGGGGAATGTCAGCACGAGAAATCCCCAAATCGCTTAATTCGCGATTTGAAAGCTTGCTTAACTCAAAAATTGTATGCCGGTACTTTCTATAATCTCTGTATTTTTCTAAAATATTAAACATAATTTTTCCTTTCTTGTATCTCTAATATATATGTTCTTATAATTTCAACTAGCACTAAATACAAATAGCAGGTATTTGGGATTAGTATGGCTGTAATAGATTATTTTTGCCATTTAGATGAAAATCTAAACATAAAGATAGAGGTTGTTGACGCAGATAAACAACCTCTTGATGTAGCTAATATAATGTTTGAATTTGCAACTGCAATAGATCAAACAGCAGAAACTATCCAAACACTAACTTCTAATAATGGTATTAGTGTACTAGATGCAAATACAGGCACTATCCAAATTGCTTTTAACCCTACTGTAGTTGGAGGGTTTCCAAATAAAAACTTGATCTACCAACTTAGAATGATAGATCAAGAAGATGAAAAAACTGTCTACCAATATGGTAGAATTTTTATAGAGCCAACTCTCTTTACAGATTAATAAAATTCCTTAGAAGGCTACTATTATTCACATAATCAACACTCTTAAATTTTGAAACAAATTCTTCAGCATCTTTATATGAATTACTTTGTCGCTTGATGGGTGCCACGCCCCAATTTGGCGTATAAGTTTCCATAGGAATTTCATACTTTTCTTGTGAAGTAGGTGTTAAAAATCTATGTCTTACATTACAATGAGGACATAAAATATTCCACTCTGAGAAATGATCTATATCATCAGAATAACCAAGACCTTTCTCAGTATACTCAACGCCAATTAATGTTACTTCCTTATACTTTGAAGATTTTTTACAATTAACACATTTAAATGTTGTATTAGATTTAGCTTTATATAGGTTTTGTTTTGCTAAATCTAATTCTTCTCTAGACTTATCATAATTTTGTTGAGCTAAAATAAGATTTTCTTGTGCTCGCTTTACAGATATACCCATTACGAATCTTGCTCTTCTTTGTGTCTCATGCCATTATCTAGGTAATTAAAATAAGGGTCTGTAATGAACTTATATGCTTCGCCGCTTAATTCTTTATTATTTTCTTTACTTTCTTCTAGATAATCTGCAACATGTGTCCAGATATCGTGCTTTAATGCACCTGGTTTTGTTTGTGTTACGTAGAAATTATAAAATTCTCTAAGAAGCCTAATAATTGCATCAGCTTCATAAATTTTACTAATAACTTCGCTAGACTCATTAAAAGTTAAGTGTCGCCTTTCACAATATGCATTACAAACAGTTGTAACTGCATTTGATTCTTGAAATTCTCTATTATCATTGTGCCGATCATTTAGCCATTCTGTTGCAAACTTCAATACATCTTTATCGTCCATTACATTCTCCCATAAGATGTGATGCTATTATCATAATTTTCTAAATCAGAAAAATCAACGTCAATATATGATAGTTCATTTAAACAAATAAATCTGGTGCCCTGATAAACCCAATCAAAATCATAATGCCAATGACCAAAAATATGAAGTTTTGGTTTATAATAGTAGTAAAGTTGTTCGAGCATTTGTCTCGTGCGATTATCATCAATATACTTTCTTCCATTAAATGCTTCTACAAGCACAGTAGAAACAAATTCTGGACATTCATGTGAAATAATTACTTCGGGTTGCTCAATAGAAAATTTATCAAGAATTTGATTTAATTCTTGTATTGAAAGTTGTTCATCTGGCCACCAATCAACACCTTCTGTTCGCCATTCACGATCAATAGAATTTGCTCCGCCAATAAATCCAACCTTTACACCAGAATGATTCTCAATTGTCCCATCTGAAATATAATTATGTTGCTCTTTACATGTTGCAGGATTGTCGTGATTGCCACGTATAAATCTGTGTGTTTGCGGCTGTGTGCTAATAGGGGAAATTGGATTTATTACGAAACCAGATCCATAATCACCTACTTGGATTGTTGAATATTTACAAGACGAAACAATCTTAAGATAAGACTGATTTTTACCGTGAATATCACCAATGAACCGAATTGTTTCACTCATTTAGAATACTCTTCTAACGTTCTATCAATAAGCTTTTTCAAATTAATTAATTCAACACAAACCATTTGAGGCCCATTTAGTGCCCCAGTTTGACAACCTCTGGACATATAATCTGAAATAGCTGCAATTGACTTCAAGTGCATTCTGCAGAGATAATCACACGTTGTTGGCGGAATTGCTTTACGTTCTAGCATCCTATTCTTTCTATTATTAGATAATCACCCCAATCGTCTCCATCATAGAGGTCATATGAGAAACACTTTTCTTGAATTTCATCAGCTCTGATTGAAATCTCTGAAAAAGTAATATCTTCTCCAAAGTGATCTTTTACACGCGCAACCAGTTCACCTATACTAAGAGTTGACCCCTCTCTAATATAAAGTGTGTTTGCGGTATTAGTTGGATACTGGCGATCGTTCATTTTTTAATGTCCTCAAATTTGTAAGAATTGTATCCTTAATTTCTTCATATATTTCCTTGCCATCTTCTGATGTGATCATAACTTCACCAATTTCAGAACCTGCAATCATGTACATCGTTTGACTTGAAGGAATAGCTGCTGATAGCAATCCACAAACAAATGCCATTTTTAATGCTCGACTGCCAAATGTAGCAACTTTTGCTCTCCTTACATTTACTTCTTGTAGTGTATCATTTAAATATACCTCCCATTTTGCATTACCGGCAATTAACAGAGGAATTGACAATAAGAGTGCTAAAACAGCCGAAACGCCAAATAATATACTAAGCTTAGGTAAAATATCAGCTAAGTATAAGAAAATTGATAATAAATTCATTTTTAATTCCTCAATCTAATTTTAATTTTTGTTTAACGATTTCTTCTACACCATCTGAATATTTTCTTGTAGTATATCGTGTAATTGTTAAATAGGTGTTAATGGAACGATAGCCGCCAAATAGAATTTTGCAAGCTTCGATTAATTTTTCTTCAGTAAGACCTCGACTCTGAGGTCCATCATCTCCCATTGTAATTGTTTCATACTTTGGAGAAAATGGATCGCCATCCGACATATAACGAATCTCATAAGTTGTTTTACTATAGCAAGTACATAGCCCGCGCTCATTAACTAAGCTTTCACTCTTATACCATTCAATAGGCTTATCACACATAATTAAATTTCTCTCCTATCAGAATCCATTTTATAAAATCTATCACAATATTCAAGAACTTTATTCAAATCTAAACCAAACATATCAGCTTTTTCAAAAATCTGACTCTTGAATGTACTTAATTCAGGGCTGCAATTCATTTCAGCTATAAAATCATTAGCGTCCGTCTGACATAGACTTGCAATTTCATGAAGTCTATCACGAAGTTGCTCTATCTCAGCTTTTAGTCTGAGTTCTTTTGGGTAGCTGTAAAGCATATCAAGCTTTTCTTTAACTGCTTTTTCAGCTTCTTCAGATTTCTTACTCAATTCATTCATTGCTTTTTCTTTCAAACTGGAACTAGCTGTTAGAGTCGAACTAACCTAAGTGGTGCCACAAACCACTGCCATATCACCCGATCGGCCTAGCTAGCTTATTTGGTGCGCGATCCAGGTTACGCTCCTGGTCAAGAACAGTCGTCCACTGCTAAAGAGTTTATAAATCTCTCCCGTGTCTAACACCATCGCGCTTTTGTGATCTATAAGAATCGTAAGAACTTGATAGATATATGGGACCCATCATAACTAATACGCATAATAAAATCCAAAATGGATAAACTGGATAGATAAAAAAGGATGCTGAGGCAACTGCAACAGCAATTACCCAAAGCACACACTCAAAAATTAATCGATTTTTTGTCATTTTACGTGGACAGCACCTTTAATGATTTGGCCCGCTCGGAGGGACTCGAACCCCCATTGATGCAATCTCCTCCAATTACGGCTTCTACGGAGTAGAAATCCGGGCCGGTACGAGCGGTTATTCGTAATGGGGAAGCTCCGTCTTTACACGTAGACCGCCGAGTTGTTCTTCCCCATATCCGGTTAGATAGCAACAGCTATCTAACCCAAAACTGCCTTGCGGCGGTCCTTTGCATATTGCCTTGCATTAAGCATAGTATTAGCAACGCGGCGTAGACTATCAAGTGCAATAGCAATTGTAGGATCAGAATTTGAAGTGCGACGCGCCTTCCTAATCTGCAAAATCACATTGGATAGCGTATTATAAGCAACTTTCCAGTCCTTAACCCACTCTGCATACTGATCTTCATCACGATAATCAGCATCAAGCGCAATTTTTAGAATTGGCATAGCAATTGATTCTGTGCAAAAAAATGTACGAATAGTAGTAAAATCAAAACTTGGATCACGATAACGAGTCATATTTTTCCTCTTAATAGTTATATTTTGCGTCTTCTAGACGCCTTGCATCTTTAGCATAAATTCGAGCATTAAGCATAGTATTAGCTAAAATTCGAAGTAAATGCAAGGCCTTAGCCTTATACTTTGTAAAATCATCAGGGGGAATATCCACATGGCCTACCTGATTCTTAAGATCAGTAATAATATTTGAAAGATCAAGATATGTCGTCTTCCACTCATTCACCCAAGCAACATAAGATGGTATATCTGCTTTCTTTATATCAAAACTAATAAGCTGTCCAATATCAGCTAAAAGCTCCTGGTCAAGATGCTGCAATAGATAAGCAGCCTGAATCGTCTTATAATCTGCGCAATTTGAATGATACATTATGCAAGTGCCTTTTGTGTTAAAATTACAATGAAACGAGTGCCGCAATAATATCCGATCTCATAGATATTTTCAAGCGTATTATAGCGAGTTACAAAATTCTTCTTCATTTCTCATCTCCTTGATCTGATGAAAAGAATGTAGTCTATTTACTGCCTTAAATCAATAACTAATTTATTTTATTTTGGAATTTTATGTCGTTTATGAAGCGATGCTAGAAAACTATAAGTAAAACAATCTCTAGGATTATCTGGCAATAAATGATACCATTTATATCCATTTAATTTATAATATGATTTTGCTCTGGGATCTGCAGCAATCATAACTTCACGTGAGCATCTTGTTTTAGAAAATAATTCCCAGTATAATTTCTTTTTGTATTTTGATTTTTTGAGATATTGATAATCACTGTATCTACCTATTAAATCAAGTGCAAAAAATATTGCAGTTAGTATAAAAAATGTACCTAATATCAGGCCTTTTGGTAGCAACCAAAAAGCTAAAATAGCAGATATTAAAAAGAGTAGAAGTGGAAGCCAGACTGCTCTTAGGGTAGTTCTCATATTGTATTTAAGCTACTACCAAGATTTAATTGTAATATCTTGGTTGCAATTAGGACATTTAACCCACCAGCGCCCATCTGGACCGCCACTATAATCAGTGCCACTATATCTTAGGATATCACGCTCATCATATTCTACGATAGCGCCACAGCCAAATCTAGAGGAATTACTTTTACAGGTAATTCTCGATTTAGAGTTATTATCATAACCAACAACGGTTGCCATTTCTCATACCCTTTTTATAAAATTTGGTGCGGGCGAAGGGAGTCGAACCCTTATCCCCTGGGTGGAAGCCAGGTATAATTTGCCGTTATACGACACACGCATGGTACCTCTAGCCGGACTCGAACCGGCACTCCTTTCGGAAACGGATTTTGAGTCCGTCGCGTCTACCAATTCCGCCATAGAGGCATTTTTATTTAATCAAATCTGACTGTTACACCCTTAAACCACCCAGCGCAAACTTGACCACTTACAGCTTGTCCATATACGCCTTTTGCAGTAAAATTAGATTTGAACACATCGCTCTCACTACAACCTAGCCATGAATACGAACCAATTTTAATATCTGTCATTCCCATAGCCTCAAGCGATTTAGTAGCCTTTACGGGGTTGACACCACAACCCACGAGGAAAATAACAGGAATAAGATATAGCTTCTTCTTAATTGACATTTTTCGCTTCCTTTTGTTTAATATTTGATTCTAGATGTACTAGAAATTTCTCAAACATAGTTTCTCTTTGCATCCTGCTTAGCTCTATTAAAACTATTTCTTCGTAAAGATCAACAGCTATTTTAATCATATTCCAGACTTCGCCCACGATTTAATCAGAAAAGCAGGAATCATTTCCTTAGTAAAAGGAATACTACTGAAATTTTCAATATTATGTAGCAGCGTGTTCTTTTGAACAGCAATTCGCTTTGTAGAAGTAGAGGATTTGATCTTCATTGTATCGGATACAGGTTCCTCCTTGACCTTCACAGGATTCGTGACAGCAACCTGATCTGCCACTACTGGCTGTGATTCGAATTTCTTTAAACACTTATAAAGATAAACGCCCGCGTTAGACTCAGTCACTCCGAGGACAAAAGCAATCGATTTAATCAACTGCTTGCGATCACTTTGATTAGCACCATTTTCAATAAAGACTTGATAAGCACGATCAAACTTGGACATTCATATCTCCTTTATTAAAAATAATATAGACTACTTTTGATTAAAAATCAACTACACTTTTGTACATAAGAGCGGCTTCTTCATTCTTAAGATCGCCTCGAAACTGCTTTACTCTTCAATAAAAGTTGAAATAACCATATTACACCTCTACAATTACAGGTTCTTCTAGACGCTTAATCGAGCCACCGGCGCCCCAGTAATTCCAACCGCTTTGTTGAACAGCCCATTTTACAGCATTGCCGTATAGTCCACTAACTATACCAAGTTTTGGTTCATAATGATAACCATCAAAATCAGATTTATGGTCTTCTCCATACACTTCCCAAACACCAAGCTCGTTTACATCATACTTCTTACCCTCAAAAGATTTCAAATACTTGTCAACAGCTAGATCAATTTTTTCTTGTTGTTGCTTCTCGTACTCTAAAGCTTCAAGCTCAGAATCAAACTTTTCACCGTCAGCCGCTTCCCAGTAAGTATTTACAACTTTGTTTACCATGAAAATTTCCTTTATTGAAAATAGTATAGTCTACTCATTAGGCGAAGGCAATATCAAATCATCAATCAAAACTTTTAATTTAATTGCGTCAATAATGTTAAAAAAATTATAAACTGGTATATCGAAATGCTTTGCAGCTTTAATTGCGTATGCTGTTCCGCCGCTTGCTTTTCCATCTGGTGTCCAGCAAATTACAAATTCACTCTTTGGAGAAACTCCAATATCTGGTCCTAAAACTTGATGCATGTTTCTAGAAAGTAGCATTCTAGTGCCGTGTGATACGCCAGGAAAATGTGGAAATAATTTTCTACAAACGTTTATTGCTTCTGAAGTGGGTTCTGTAAAATTAGAGTCACTACCTTCAAACTCCTTCCAAGGAAGAAAAATTTCTTTATTTGTAGCACCTAACTCAAAGGCTTGGTCTGCACCAGGTGCATGCCCAGATCTAAGCGTATATCCAGCTTTATCTAAAACACCAGCTAACATTGTCATAGCTTCACAAATTAGTTTTGGTGTTTTTCTACTTCCTATACCCGCATAATATTTCATTTCACCATTTCATTGATTTCACTAAATCATCATATCCACCGATATAATCATTATCAAGCCAAATCTGAGGGACAGTCTTTGGACGGTATCCTAATTTATCTGTAATCTCAGTCATAACTTCTTCTGAATCAATGATTATTTCCTTATATTCATTCTTAGTTTCTGTAAGAATATTCTTAGCCATCTTACAGTAGCCACAAGTTGGTGTTGAATAAATTGTATACATTATATTACCTCAAAAAACTATTTCACACTGTTGTCCAGCACAAGCAATTGCACCAAGCGTATCAATATCAGTAAATCTCTTTTCCTTTAAGTCATTGCTAAAATCAATAGATTTAAAATTTTGCTGAATCTTTTCCCATTTATGTCTAATATAAAGATCTTTTAGACAAAATTCTGCTCTCTCTAACCTACTATCAAAATAATTTTCCGCAAACTTATTGAATTTGCGTATCCATTCAAGCTGATGATCAAGCGTTTCTTGATTTTGCTGCCTTTCAGGGTCTTTAGCAATATCTATAGCCTCCCAGAGATTAGAAAATTTCTTTAATGCATCAACAACAAGCCCCGCGCCGAAAATACCCCCGGCACCATATGTTTCAACAATTTGCTCTGGTGTTAAAACAGATGTAAACGGCGCCTGCACAAAAATCTTATCTCCTGTATTAGGCAAGAAAGAAACAGCTGCAAACGAATCTCTATTATCAAATAGATATTGATTTATATCTTCCCATTGATCTTCAGGCACAGTAATTGTATTTGAAACATTGTGTCTTAAGCCCTTAACTGTACAAAGTTCTTCATCTGTACCTTCTGCAATCCAAGAATTTTGTACTAACTTTACCTTTTCGAGAAGATTAATTCCGAGAAGATCCTCTTTATAAAGAGAATTAGGGGGAGAAATAATTGGAAACGCAATTGAATAATCTGATTTGTCGGCTGACCATAGAGACTCTTCAACCATGTAAGGATTTGCCTTTTTAATTAATTGAGCTACTTCTTGCTCTTTATTCATCTGAACAAATCTCAAATAATAAGGCGAGTGTTCAGCGTGAATGCCTGAAGTAGTTAATAACTGCACAGAAGCGTTTCCGCTAGGTTTAACTGTCGTGCTTCTAGCAGATGGATTAATGCCTAGAATTTGAGCAATTTTTCTATTAATCTCTTTTACTTTTCTTGCACCCCTTCTAAGTAAAGATTCATCAAAAAGCGTTTCTGGTTGATTCATCCATCCAGTAATCGAAACACCTAATAAAGCTTCCCTCTCAACAATTCTTTTTGTTGATTCAGTAAGATATGTAAAATCTGTATATCCAGCTTGAATCGTGCCTAAAATAGAGGCTGCTTCACACGCTTCTAAAAATGTCTGTTCATTATCACACTTACCACCATTAATTTCACTTAAATTGCAAAACTGATAACCAGACTCGCCTGTTGTAATATCTACAGGATAAAAATTTATTTCAAAACAGGGATTAAAACCAAATTCAGTAGAGTCAGAAAACACGAAACCTGGCTCACCAAACTCTTTCGTTTTTATAAAAATATTATCAAACATTTCCTTTGTAATTTTATCTCTAAGAAGAAGAACTGAATTATTTGAACGACCTCTCTGAGGATTTTCAATAAACCAATTTCCAATCTTAGCATTCATCATTTCTTCATCATCATATGAGAAAATAGCATCTGTTGCCGATCTACGAACACCGCCAGATAAGACTGCATCTGCAGCAAACATAATAATATCATATGCATGAATTGGTCTAAGAGTGTTACCTCCATTAAGAACAATTCCTTGTAAAAGGTATTCAATTTTATCAAGAGCTTTTCTTAGTGGTTCTGCACCCGGTGCCTTAAACCCGCCTGAAATAAGTGCTCCTTTAGGTCTAATTCTCGATAAATCAAAATAAACTTTTCTACCTTCATATTCAGGGTGTGTGCCGCCACCAATAAAATATGAAGACATGAGAACTCCAAGAGAATCTGCCCAACCTTCAGTACTATCATCAACAACAAAAGTTTTAGCTGACTTTTTGCGTTCCTGAATTTTAGGTAGTTTTGCAACATGGTGCTTTTGTACAGAAAATCCAACACCACACCCTGCTAAAAGCACCCAAAACGTTTCACTGAATACTGCAGGCCTATCTACGAAAGAAAATGAACAATTGTATAATCTTGCATGGTTTTTTAATAATTGCTCGCCACCAAATTGAAGACCTCTCTGTGCACCTAATACTAGCTTATTTTTATATGCTGTTTCCGCTTTATCAAAATACTCATTTAGCTCAGGAAATTGTTTAAGTTTATCTGCATATCTAAATCTATGCATACCCATTACGCGCTCAACAGCTTCATTCCACGTTTCATATTTTCCTTTATCATCATCGAATCTAGCATATGATTCATAAAATTTAGCGTCAGCCATAAGCCCACGCGCATTAACATAGTTAGTGTGCATTAAAAATCCTTAATTTTGATATTATTTTTCTTGTAGAATAGTATTTAATATAAGAAAAAGTGGGGAACAACGATAATCCCCCACTTCTGTATATTATTTTACCTACTGAACTAATTTATTCACTTACTAATTGAAATGTAGATTCTTCTACAGCTTCTTCGACATCTTCATGTTCTTTTTGTTCAAGAAAATCATCTTGTGGGTCAGACATTTGAAATACCTCGTCAAGAACCTTGAACAGATATGTTCTATCTAGAACCTTATCTTTATCTTTCCTTAAGATTGAAATAACCTCCTGGAAATATGCAGAATCCATTCCGATAGATTGCTCACGCAAAGTAGACACATTGTCAAGATTAAGTTTACTTACATCATACATAATCTTGACAATTTCACCTGCTGAAATTCTCCAGCCTCTCTCTAAAAACTTCTTAAGTCTAAAAATTGAAGCTACAGGAAATTTTGAACCAAAATAATATAGGCGTTTTTCTGCAGTTGCCTTCAATGCTTCTATATTATAGACAACACCCTCTACCCACGTCCAATAATTTGTAGCATGAATATAATCAAAATTACTATGAATTACTTCAGGTTCGCCTGTAAATCTAATAATAATTTGAATGCCATTATTGAGCGTGATAGCATTTGAAGTTATGAAGGATACCTGATAATTATTTCCTGGCTCAAGTAACTTCTTCTTTACATTTTTCTTATACTCTGCAAAGAAAGCATCTACAGCATCTTCAGGGTACATTTCAAAATATGCATAATTATCTGTTTCAACATCTACACCAGAAATGCCCTGTGATTTAATGAAGATGTGGACACCCTCATCAGTTGCTAGTGCTTCAATTCTAGGAACATGATCACTTTCTTTAAGATTACCAATCTCCTTCATTTTATTAAGATAAAAATTTGAAATCTTAATAGCAACTTCTTTATCTTTTAAATAGATATCAAGATCATTAGGCTC
>JRYH01000113.1_pt1 | contig 22922 bp, 21 predicted proteins | sample 235351 | NCBI WGS metagenome assembly JRYH01 (sample SAMN03074221, study PRJNA261480) | activated sludge metagenome | biome: Wastewater Treatment Plant; feature: Wastewater; material: Activated sludge; isolation source: activated biomass of a wastewater treatment plant treating wastewater... ...
CGCTATGTGAATTCGTTTGTCCTGCTAATAGCGTCATAACTATATGATTTTATAGTGAATTTGATAAAATCGAGCAAAATTTATGCAACTATTGGGTTTATCCGAGAAGTTTACCTGGAGCCACACTCCCTTACCGGTCGACAGCTCGCCTCGAAGCTGGGAGTAAACCGAGTCTTGAGACTGTCGAAAAAGTCGAATTCCGAGCTGCTTCGTAGATTGGAGTACATATCATGGAAAAACAACTTACAGCAATCATTGAGCGGGAAGGAGACGGTTATGTGTCGCTCTGTCCCGAGCTGGATATTGCAAGCCTAGGCGACACCATCGAAGATGGCGCGCGATAATCTTCGGTAAGCCCTTGAGCTTTTCTTTGAATCCGCGTCACCTAACGAGATCACCCAGCGACTCCATGAGGAAGTGTTCGTAACGCGAGTGGAAGTTGCCATTGGGTAAGTTGCGCATTCTTTCCGCTTAACGGATCGGGCGCTAGTGCCAGTGACGGCGCCGCTTTTCCTGAAGATCGCATCTCGAAGTTCATACGAGTCGATCCGGGACAGTCATGATTCTGGTCATGACTCTGTCAGCCGCCGCTGACTAGTCCTGTCGGCCTCGGCCTACACGTTGGCGGGACCTGGGCCTACACCGGCATGCCCGGACTCGCTCTCGTCAGTCTGTTTTTCAACAGCCTGTTAATGCCCGCTTTGTTTGCTTTCCGGCGCTGCTTCGCTGTCGTCAATGAGTTCGAAGTCACCGAATTCGACGACACCGGGCTGGTAGTTTTGAATCGTCGTGTCGAGCGCCAGGTTCAGGCTGCGCAGCGTCGCGGGAAATGTCCCGGCGACACTGAGCAGTCCCATCGAGCCGATGCGCAGGCAAGTCAGTGTCGGCCTGCCGCGGTCGTTGGATGCATTGCAATCGAAGCTGGTAACCGATACCCGGTCGCAGCGGCTGCCGGTGCGCGAGCCGGTGCATTTTTTCAACTCGTCGCGCAGCATCCGTTTCGCATCGAGCGCATTGGCATAAAGACCGTACTGATTGAGGAGGTCCGCGGCTTTGAGGCGTGCCGCGGCGAGTTGCTCCGCATTCAATGTCCGTTTGATCCCATCATGATACTCGCGCAGCGGGGCGATATCGGTCTCGGCCGCGACGTAAGACCAGGCATACGCGGTAAGTGGATCGGGTTCGACATAGAGCCCCGATTCGTACATGGTCGCCAGGCGATATTGCGAAAATTTGTCGCCGATCGTGGCGAGATCCCGGTACATATCGAATGCCCGGCGGTAGTGGCCGCTGTCGTATGCCTTGTCGGCGCGCTGGCGATAATTTTCCAGCGCCTGGAGCGCGTTCATGCTACTACCGGACTGTGCAGCCGCCGGTTCGGGATGTCCGGCTGCGGCAAACAGCAGGACCAACCCAACGACGGTCGCCGAGACGTTAGTTCTTTGTCTCTGTTCCATCATCGATGTCACCGTGCTCTTCAAGGATGATGCGAGGGCCGAGCAGCGTTCGGCTGTAAATCCGGGGACCGGATGAGGCGGTGAAAGCTGACGCCCGATGCGGGCGGTGCCGCTGCGGCCGGCGTGTTCGTCAACTGAAATCGGCGCCGGCGCCGAGCGCCTGTTCCATTTCGTCAGCGAGCGGGGCGAGGGTGTCGATGCCGTGGGTGAGCAGGGCGGGGGTCAGCGATTCGTAATCGTAATTGGCGCACAGTTTGATGTACGGCACTCCTTCGAGATCGCCGACGGCGAGAGTTCCGAGGCGGAGCAGCAGGTTGATGCGCAGGCACTTTTCGGCGTCGAACGCGGCAAGCGGCGCGATCGGCGTTTCCAGGCGCAGAAAATTACGCCCGTCGCGGTCCTTGATCTCGGCCAAAAACAGGCTCTGGCGGCGCTTGCCGAGATTTGGCTCGATACCGATCAGAAACGGTTCGTCATGAACCAATTTATGATGTTTCTTTACGAACTCCCTGATTTCACTGAAGGTTTTCATTTCGGCTGCATCCGAAGCGCGCCGTCGAGGCGCAGTGTGACGCCGTTGATATAACTGTTGGCGACGATATGGGCCACGAGGTCGGCGAATTCGGCGGGCTTGCCCAAGCGGGGCGGGAACGGGATGCCGGCGGCCAGGGCGGTTTGCACTTCCGGCGGCATCGTATCGACCATCGGCGTATGGAAAACGCCCGGCGCGACGCTGACGACGCGGATGCCGAAGCGGGCGAATTCGCGCGCCAGCGGCAGCGTCATCCCGGCGATACCGCCTTTCGACGCGGCATAAGCCGCCTGGCCGATCTGCCCTTCGTAGGCGGCGATGCTGGCGGTGTTGACGATGACGCCGCGCTCGCCGTCGTTGTCGGCCGGTTGCTGCTGCATGATCGCCGCCGCCTCCTTGGCCAGATTGAAGGTACCGATGAGATTGATATCGACCGTGCGCCGGAAAGCGGCGAGCGGCAGCGGGCCATCGCGGCCCAGCGCCCGCCCGGCGCCAAGCACGCCGGCACAGGCCACCGCGACATTGAGTCCGGCGCAGTGCGCGACGGCTTTTTGCAGCGCTTCGCGCATCGCTGCCTCGTCGCTGACATCGACTGCCAGAAAACACGCCCGGTCGCCCAGTTCGGCCAGTGCCGCGGCGGCCTTGCTCTCATCGACATCGAGGAGCGCCACCTGCCCGCCATCGGCGATAAAGCGCCGCGCCACCGCCAGCCCGAGGCCCGACACACCGCCCGTAATCGCCGCTTTGATTTGATTGTTTTCCATAAAAAACCGTTTGCCTGCAAATTTTACGAGGCCTATTATCCAGTAAAACCCGCTGCCGATGCAGCAGTCGCTGGTGTGTGGGTTCAGCCGGCACGCTGGCCGAGGCGCTGCGGGGTTAAAAAGAACTGTGGAAGTTACTAGTATTTAGTAGCAAGAGATTTGTGGGTGTTGTGGGTGTCGAGCCGCCGCTTGACGATGGCGCGGCCGGCGCGGCTTTGGTTGCGGCGGTCGAGAAGGTCGGAGATCCACTGGCCGGTGAGGGCCGCCTGGTCGAGGTCGATGCCGGTCTTCAGACCGAGGCCGTGCAGCAGGTAGATGACGTCTTCGCTGGCGACGTTGCCGCTGGCGCCGCGGGCGTAAGGGCAGCCGCCGAGACCGGCGATCGAGGCGTCGATGGTTTTGACCCCGTGGTCGAGGCAGGCGAGGATGTTGGCCAGCGCCTGGCCGTAGGTGTCGTGGAAATGGATGGCCAGGCGGTCGATCGGGACTTCGCTGGCGACGGCCGCGAGCATTGCCGTGGCGCGGTTCGGGGTGGCGACGCCGATCGTGTCGCCGAGCGAGATTTCGTCGCAGCCGAGCGCCGCGAGGCGGGCGGCGACGGCGGCGACGGCAGCGGGGTCGATCCACCCCTCGTAAGGACATCCGACTGCGCAGGAGATATAGCCGCGAATCCATAAACCCGCCTGGCGCGCGGCAGCGACGACCGGCTCGTAGCGTTTCAAGGAGGCGTCGATGGAGCAATTGATGTTGCGCCGGTTGAAGGTTTCGGAAGCGGCGGAGAAAATCGCGATCTCGCGCGCCCCGGCGGTCAGCGCCCGTTTCAGCCCGGTGGGGTTGGGGACCAGCACCGGGTAGCGAACGCCGGCCAGACGTTCGATTCTGGGCAGCAGGGCATCGGCGTCGGCCAATTGTGGGATCCACTTCGGGCTGACAAAGCTGGTCGCTTCGATGACCGGGAAACCGCAGGTGCCGAGGCGTTCGATCAGCTCGAGTTTCGTTTCGAGTTTGACCAGCCGCGGTTCGTCTTGCAGACCGTCGCGCGGCCCGACTTCAACCAGGACGATATCGCGCTCCGGCTGTGCAGCCGGGGCGGTGCTGCTTGTTCGGCCGGCGGTGACGATCATTCCGCAAAACCGATCAGCAGCGCGTCCGCGGCGACGAAATCGCCGGCGCCGACGTGGATCGCCTGCACTGTTCCCGCTGCCGGAGCGCGCAGCGTGATTTCCATTTTCATCGCTTCCATGATGATCAGAGGCTGATCGGAGGCGATCTGTTCCCCGGCCGCAGCCCGCACGGCGACGATTTTGCCGGGCATCGGGGCGTGCAGACCACCGGCCAGCGGATCGACGGCCGGTTCGATGTCATGGGTTTCGAGAAAGGCCACGGTGAAACGCCGGCCGCCGACGGTCAGCGCCAAGCGGTCCGCTTCGTCGAGAACGGGCACCCGGTGGCCGATACCGTCGAGCGTCGCAGTCAAGGTTGTGCCAGCGAGGCGCAGCGCGGAAAGCAGGTGGGCATTGTTTGCTTCCAGGTCAGCGGCGCTGTAGACACGCCAACCGGCCGGTGTATTTTCGAGCCGCCATTCGGCCTCGCAATCGGCCAGCGCCAGGCGCCAGGTGATGGCCTGCGCCGCGCCGTTGCTCCAACCGTCGCCGGCCAGCCAGGGATTGGCCGGCTCGCCGGCGGTCTGTTGCGCCAGGCGGGCGGCGATCGCCAGTAATTGGGCGCATTCCACTAAATCAGCATCGTCATCTAAAAAATGATCGACGTCCCGGTCGATCGTCGCCGTGCGGATTTGCGCGGCGGAAAATTCAGGCGAAGAGAGCAGGGATTGCAGAAAGCCGAGATTGGAATGCGGGCCGGCCAGTGCGGTATGCGCCAGGGCGGCGTGCAACCGGCTGACGGCTGTGGCGCGGTCGGTGCCGTGGGCGATGAATTTGGCGATCATCGGATCGTAATGGACGCCGATGCGATCGCCGGCCTCGTAGCCGCTGTCGATGCGGAGTGTGCCGTTGCCGTTGCTGGCCGCCGGCGTCGTGAAGACCGTCAACGTGCCGCTCGACGGTAAAAAACCGCGGGCAGGGTCTTCGGCGTAGAGCCGGGCCTCGACAGCGTGGCCGCGGCAGTCGATGTGTTCCTGGGACAAAGGCAGCGCTTCGCCGGCCGCAATGCGCAACTGCCATTCGACGAGATCGAGCCCGGTCACCGCTTCCGTAACCGGATGTTCTACTTGAAGTCTCGTGTTCATCTCCATGAAATAGAAGGAGTTTTCTTCCATGATCATTTCGACGGTGCCGGCGTTGAGGTATTCGACGGCGCGCGCTGCGGCGAGGGCCGCGCGGTGGATCGCCTGGCGCGTCTTGAGATCGAGTCCGGGGGCCGGAGCTTCCTCGACGATTTTCTGGTGGCGGCGCTGGGCCGAGCAGTCGCGCTCGTATAAGTGGAGCAGATTGCCATAGCGGTCGCCGAAGACCTGGACTTCGATGTGGCGCGGCGCGGCGAGGTATTTTTCGATGATGACTTGATCGTCGCCGAAGGCGCCGAGTGCTTCGCGGCGCACCGTGGCCAGCGCGGCGGCGAAATCGTCCGCGGTTTTGACCAGGCGCATGCCCTTACCGCCGCCGCCGGCCGCTGCTTTGAGCAAAACCGGATAACCGATTTCACCGGCGGCGGCGGCGAGGTGATCGTCGTCCTGCACTGCGCCGTCATCGCCCGGCACGACGGGCACGCCGGCGGCGCGCATCACCGCTTTGGCCGCCGCTTTCGAACCCATTTTTTCGATGGTCGCGGCGGTCGGGCCGACGAAGATCAGGCCGGCCTGTTCGACGGCGCGGGCGAATGCGGCGTTTTCGGCCAAAAAGCCGTAACCGGGATGGATCGCCTGGGCGCCGCAGCGCTCTGCCGCGGCGACGATCGCCGCCCCGTTCAAGTAGGTTTCGGCGACGCTTGCCCCGGTCAACGGATAGGCATAATCAGCTAATCTGACGTGCAAAGCGTCGCGATCGTGGGCGCTGTAGACCACCGCGGTTTCGATACCGAGCCGCCGGCAGGTGCGGATGATGCGGCAGGCGATTTCGCCGCGATTGGCGATCAGCAGGCGTTCAAACATCGGCTGCGCCGTCCTCGGGCGGTGGCGCCCACGGCGGCGGCTTTTGGGCGAGAAAAGCGGCGATACCGCTTTGCGCCTCGGGCGCCGCCCGCAAACGGGCGATCAACGCCGCGTGTTCCTGATCCTGCTTCAATGATTCGGCCGGCTGCCGGCCGGCGCAGCGCAAAGCAAGTCGTTTGGCCTCGCGCTGGGCCTGTGGCCCGCCTTTGACCAGCCAGTGCAAAACGCGCCCGACTGCGGCGTCGAGGTCGGCGGCGGGGACGCATTCGTGCAGCAATTCGAGGCGCAGGGCCGTCTTTGCGTCGAACACTTCGCCGCTGACGAAATAGCGACGCGCCTGCCGACCGCCGATGGCCGCCAGAACATAAGGCGCGATCACCGCCGGTACCAGACCGAGCCGAACTTCGCTAAGCGCGAATTTAGCGTGTTCGACGCCAATGGCGATATCGCAGCAAGCGACCAGGCCGACACCGCCGCCGTAAGCCGAACCGTTGACCCGGGCGATGGTCGGCCGCGGAAAATAATTCAAGATGCGGAGCAGCGCCGCGAGCTTTTGCGCGTCGGCCTGGTTTTCGGCTTTACCGGCTTCGGCCATGCGCCGCATCCAGTTGAGGTCGGCGCCAGCCGAAAAGGTCTGGCCGCGGCCGGTCAGCACGACAGCCGTGACCCGCTCGTCGCCGGCCAGCCCTTCGAGCGCCGCGGTCAGTTCGGCGACGAGCTGGTCGTCGAAGGCGTTGTGGATTTCGGGGCGAGCGAGTTCAAGGTACGCGACCCGGCCGTCGCGGCGGCAGGCGACGGCGGCCTTCTCGTTGGCGGTGGGCGGGTTCACATCCGGAACACGCCGTAGCGTGCCGCGTGCTCTGGGCGCGGCGCCGCGGCGGAGACGGCGAGCGCCAGGGTCAGGACGCGGCGGGTGTCGAGCGGATCGATGATGCCGTCGTCCCACAGCCGGGCGGTGGCGTAATACGGGTTGCCTTGCGTTTCGTACTGGGCGCGGATTTCGGCGCGGAACGCTTCTTCGGCCGCCGCCGGCCATTCGGCGCCGCGTTTTTCGAGGCCTTCGCGACGGACCATGGCGAGCACGGTGGCCGCTTGTTCGCCGCCCATCACCGAGATTCGGGCGTTCGGCCAGGTCCACAGAAAACGCGGCTGATAGCCGCGGCCGCACATCGCGTAATTGCCGGCGCCGAATGAACCGCCGATGATCACGGTGAATTTGGGAACGTTGGAACAGGCGACCGCAGTGACCATCTTGGCGCCGTCGCGGGCGATGCCGCCGGCCTCGTATTTGCTGCCGACCATAAAGCCGGTGATGTTTTGCAGGAACAGCAACGGCACACCGCGCTGGTTGCAGAGCTGGATGAAATGCGCGCCCTTGAGCGCCGATTCTGAAAACAGGATGCCGTTGTTGGCGACGATGCCGAGCGGATAGCCGCCGACGTGGGCGAAACCGGTGACCAGTGTCTTGCCGTAGCGCGCTTTGAATTCGCTGAACTCCGAACCGTCGACCAGCCGGCCGATCACTTCGCGGACGTCGTAGGGGTAACGCGTATCCTGCGGAATCAGGCCGTACAGTTCGTTCGGGTCGAGCTTGGGCGGGCGCGGCGCGGTGGGCGGTGGCGGCAGCGGCGGGCGGTTCAGATGGCGGACCAGGTCGCGGGCGATGCCCAGGGCATGGCCGTCGTTTTCGGCGAAGTGGTCGGCGACGCCGGAACGCGTGGTGTGCACTTCGGCTCCACCCAGGGTTTCGGCATCGACTTCCTCGCCGGTCGCCGCCTTGACCAGCGGCGGTCCGCCGAGAAATATCGTTCCCTGTTCGCGAACGATGATCGTCTCGTCGCTCATCGCCGGCACATAGGCGCCGCCGGCCGTGCACGAGCCCATGACGACGGCGATCTGCGGAATGTTGGCTGCCGACAAGCGGGCCTGGTTGTAGAAAATCCGGCCGAAATGGTCGCGGTCGGGGAACACTTCGTCTTGCAGCGGCAGATAGGCGCCGCCGGAATCGACCAGGTAAATGCACGGCAGGTGGTTTTCGGCGGCGATCTCCTGGGCGCGCAGGTGTTTTTTGACGGTGAGCGGAAAATATGTGCCGCCTTTGACTGTCGCGTCGTTGGCAATCACCATCACCGGCGTGCCGTGCACGGTGCCGAGGCCCGAGATCAGACCGGCGGCCGGCGCCTGGTTGTCGTACAGGCCGTCCGCGGCGAGCGGCGACAATTCGAGAAACGGGCTGCCGTCGTCGAGCAGTTGGGCGAGCCGCGCCCTGGGCAGCAGTTTGCCGCGCGCCGTGTGCCGTTCGCGGGCCGCCTCGCCGCCGCCGGCGGCGGCCTGTTTCTGGCGCTCGCGCCATGCAGCGACCAGGCCGGAAAGGTGTGCGGCGTTGGCTTTGAATTCGTCGCTGCCGGGCGTTACCGCGGTCGCCAGCGTGGTCATCTTCAGATCCTTTCGAGGGCCACCGCCGTGGCCTCGCCGCCGCCGATGCACAATGCCGCGATACCGCGCTTGAGCCCGCGGCGGGTCAGGGCATTGAGCAGCGTGACCACCAAGCGGGCGCCGCTGGCGCCGATCGGATGGCCGAGGGCGCAGGCGCCGCCGTTGACGTTGACTTTTTCCGGATCGAGATCGAGATCGCGAAGCGCGGCCATCGTCACGACGGCGAACGCTTCGTTGATTTCGAACAAATCGACGTCATCAGCCGTCCAACCGATCCGATCCATCAAGCGCCGGATCGCGCCGATCGGGGCGGTGGTGAACCATTCCGGTTCCTGGGCGTGCGTCGCATGTCCGACCAGCGTGGCGAGCGGCGTGGCGCCGAGACGACCGGCGTCGATCTCGCGCAGCAGGACGCAGGCCGCGGCGCCGTCGGAAATTTTCGAGGCGTTGGCGGCGGTGACCGTCCCGTCCTTGGCGAACGCCGGTTTGAGCGCCGGGATTTTGTCGAGGTTGCAGCGCGGCGGTTCCTCGTCGCGGTCATAGCGCCGGGTCTGACCGCGCACCGTGACCTCGACCGCGGTGATTTCGTGCGGAAAATCGGTGTCCATCGCCGCCATCGCGCGGCGCACCGAGGTCGCCGCAAACGCATCTTGCTCCTCGCGGCTGAAATGGTAATGCGCCGCACAGCGTTCGCCGAACTGACCCATCAGTAATTGATCGTAGGGATTTTGCAGGCCGTCGTAAAACATGTGGTCGATGATTTCACCGTGCCCCAGGCGGTAGCCGGCGCGCGCCTTGGGCAGCAGGTAAGGCGCGTTGGTCATCGATTCCATGCCGCCGGCGACAACAACCTCGGCGCTGCCGGCGGCGAGCAGGTCGGCGCCGAGCATGATGGCTTTCATCCCCGAGCCGCACACCTTGCTCACCGTCGTGCAGCCAGCGGCGAGCGGCAGGCCGGCGGCGAGCGCCGCTTGACGCGCCGGCGCCTGGCCGACGCCGGCGGACAGCACGCAACCCATCAGCACTTCGCTGATTTGCTCCGCCTGGAGCGCGCTTTGTTCGAGCGCGGCGCGGATCGCCGCGGCACCGAGGGCCGGGGCGGCCAGCGCCTGGAACTGCCCCTGGAACGAGCCGATCGGGGTGCGTTTGGCGCCGCAGATGACAATCGGGTTGGTCGTCATTTCACTCCTCCATGCCGGTCAGCCGGCGCCGCCGATTAGTTCGCGGCCGATCAACATGCGGCGGATTTCGTTGGTGCCGGCGCCGATTTCATAGAGCTTGGCGTCGCGCAACAGGCGGCCGGCGGGGTATTCGTTAATATAGCCGTTTCCACCTAATGCTTGGATGGCTTCGAGCGCCACGTTGACGGCGTGGCGCGAGGCGTGCAACAGGCAGGCGGCGGCGTCGAGGCGCGAGACGCGACCGGCGTCGAAATCGGCGGCGACGCGGTAGGCGAAAGCGCGGGCGCTTTGCAGCGCGGTGTACATCTCGGCGATCTTGGCTTGCATGACGCCGAAATCGCCGATCCGCCGATCGAACTGGCGGCGTTCGCGGACGTAGGGCAGCACGGCGTCGAGCGCCGCCTGCATCAGGCCGAGTGGGCCGCCGGTCAACACCAGTCGTTCGGTATCGAGGCCGCTCATCAACACTTTGACGCCTTCGTTGACCTGGCCGAGCACCCGGCTGCCGTCCAGGACACAGCCGTCGAATACCAGTTCGCAGGTGTTCGAACCGCGCATGCCGAGTTTGTCGAGTTTCTGCGCCGTCGAAAAGCCGGGCAGACCGCGGTCGACGATAAAGGCGGTGATACAGCGCGAGCCGGCGTCTTTTTCCGCGGTCCGCATGTAAACGATGAAGACCTGCGCTTCGGGGCCGTTGGTGATCCACATCTTGCTGCCGTCAGCGATCCAGCGCCCGCCGTCGCGGCGGGCGCGGCAGCTCATCGAGCCGACGACGTCGGAGCCGGCGCCCGGTTCGGACATGGCGAGCGCTCCGACCCATTCGCCGCTGACCAGTTTAGGGAGATAATCCTTTTTTTGTTCCGGCGTGCCGTTGCGATACAGATTGTCGAGGCACAGGTTCGAGTGCGCGCCGAAGGACAGGCCGACCGAACCGGAAGCCCGCGAGATCTCCTCCATGGCCACCAGGTGGGCGAGGTAGCCGAGCCCGGCGCCGCCATATTCGGCATCGACCGTCAGGCCAAGCAGCCCCATCTCGCCGAGCGCCGGCCACAGGTCGAGCGGGAAAGCGTTGGCCTGGTCGATTTCGGCGGCGCGCGGCGCGATCTTTTCGCCGGCGAAGCGCCGGACGCTGTCGCGCAACAGCTCGATGTCGTCGTCGAGAAGAAAGCCTGGCATCGTGGCGCGGTGCCCGTTTATTGGTTGTTGCCGCGGCTGCGCCCCGGGAACCGGTGGCTGCGGCCGAGGAACGGCAGCTTGAGCTTGCCGATTGCCGCGACCCGCTCTTCGGCCATGCGGTCGGCGGCGCGCCAGGAGGCGATGCCGTCGCGCCCGGCGATCTGGAAGATGCGGCCGACGTTGTAATAGATCGTGCGCATCATGCGCATCGCCCGCTCGCGGTTGTAGCCTTCGAATTCGATCGAAACGTTCATCAGGCCGCCGGCGTTGACCGCGTAGTCGGGGGCATAGACCAGGCCGCGTTTTTCGAGTTCGTCGCCGCATTCGGTCGTGGCGAGCTGGTTGTTGGCGGCGCCGCAGATGATCTTGAAACGAAATTCGGGAATGGTCTTTTCGTTGACCACCGCGCCGAGGGCGCAAGGGCAATACACCTCGGCGTCGACGCGGTGGATATCGTCGCTACCGACGATCTCGCAGCCCAGTTCGGCCGCCTGCTGCACGGACGCTTCGTTGATGTCGCTGACGAACACCTTGGCGCCTTCGTTGCGCAGCAGCTTGATCAGTTCGAAACCGACGTGGCCGGCGCCTTGCACCGCGTAGCTGTATTTGCCGACTTCCTCGTTGTCGAATTTGAAATTCAAGCTGGCCTTGATGCCTTGCAACGTCCCGTAGGCGGTGAACGGCGACGGGTCGCCGCTGCCGCCATGGACCTGGTGGACACCGACGACGTTGGCGGTTTCCTGAAAGACGTATTCCATATCGTTGACGTCGATGCCGACGTCTTCAGCGGTGATGTAGCGGCCGTTGAGCGATTCGACGAACCGTCCGAGGGCGCGGAACAGGGCTTCGGATTTGTCGCTTTTCGGGTCGCCGATGATCACCGATTTGCCGCCGCCGAGGTTGAGGCCGGCGACCGCCGCTTTGTAAGTCATGCCGCGCGACAGGCGGAGCACGTCGTTCAGGGCCTCGTCCTCGCTGGCATAGGGCCACATGCGCAAGCCACCGAGCGCCGGCCCGAGCGTCGTGTTGTGGATGGCGATGATGGCGCGCAGGCCGGCATCCTTGTTGTGACAAAACACGACTTCCTCGTGTTCGGAAGCGTGGATCGTCTCGAATAGGTTCATGGGAATCGCTCCGGCAAGGTTTGCGGAATGGGGGTGCGGTCGGCGGCGCCCGGCAGGCGCCGCGCGGCGCGTATTGTAACAAACGCCCAAGGCGCGCCGCCCGCGGGCCGTAAACGGGCCCGTTCGGTTCGCACAAAAGAGCCGGGCAGGGCGGTTTTTCTTGCGGCGGGCGGTTGATGACCGTTTGATATCGTGCCGGCGGTATAGACCCAATAGTTCTGGCCGGCGAAAAACAGTGTCGTATAATCCGCCTCACACTCGCCGGCGCAGCGGTCGCCGCCCTTTCCTGATTTCTCGGCTGTCGACCGGCCCGCAACCCATACGTGAATCCCAATCCCGTGAGCGCTGCTGTCATCTTCAAGTTCGGCGGCACGTCGGTCGCCGACCCTGCGGTCTGGCGGCTGATCGCCGCTCAAACGAGCGCCTGCCTGGCGGCCGGCGGACAGCCCGTCGTCGTCCTTTCGGCGCTGGCCGGGGTCACCGATCGGCTGCAACAGGCGGCGGCCGGCGGCGCTGACCGCGATGCCGTGGTCGGGGCGCTCGAGTCCTGCCATCGGGCGTTGGCCGACGCCTTCGAGATCGACGCTGAGCGGGTGCTCGCCGACGAATGGCGGCATCTCAAAACCTTGTTCGCCGCCGCAGCTTCCGACCCGGCCTGGCAGGCCGAAGTGCTGGCTTGCGGCGAATGGCTGAGCAGCCGCCTCGGGACTGCGATTTTGCGCCGCCTCGGAATCGCCGCTGTCTGGCACGACAGCCGCACCCTGTTGACCACCGTCGAAACGGCCGATCCCCGCCGCCGTTATCTGAATGCCGAATGCGCGCCGCAGCCGGCGGCCGATGCGCGTTGCGCCCCCTGGCTGGCCGCCGGGGCGGTGCCGGTGACGCAAGGGTTTATCGCGGCGACCGCCGACGGTCAAACCACCGTGCTCGGCCGCGGCGGTTCGGATACGTCGGCGGCTTATCTTGCCGTAACCCTCGGCGCGGCGCGCGTCGAGATCTGGACCGATGTCCCTGGGCTGTTCAGCGCTCCGCCGCAGGATCTGCCCGGCGCCCGCCAGTTGCGCCACCTCGGTTATCGCGAGGCGCAGGAGATCGCCGCCAATGGCGCCAAGGTGCTGCACCCGCGGTGCCTGTTGCCGCTGGCCCGTGCCGGCATTCCGCTCACCGTCAAATCGACCCGGATGCCCGAGATGCCGGGGACGGAGATTTCGCATGAGGCACGCGATTACGGCGCGCAGGTCAAAGCCGTCTGCTCGCGGCGCGGCATTTTGCTGATCAGCCTCGAAACGCTCGGCATGTGGCAACAGGTCGGATTTTTAGCCGAGGCGTTCGCGATCATCGCCCGCTGCGGTTTTTCGATCGATCTGATCTCGACTTCCGAGAGCAATGTGACGCTGACTTTAGATCCTGCGGCGCACGCTGCCGACCCCGCGGTGCTCGAAGAAATGCGGCAGGCGCTCGCCGCGATCTGCAACGTGCGCTTCGTGCCCGATTGCGTTTCGGTCAGTCTCGTCGGCCGCGGCATCCGCTCGATTCTGCACCGCTTGGGTCCGGCGCTCGAGGTGTTTCAGGAACGCCGGATCCTGTTGGTCAGTCAGGCGGCCAATGACTTGAATCTCAGTTTCGTCGTCGAGCGCGAACATGCCGCGACGCTCGTTCATCAATTGCACGAATTGCTGATTCCGCGTGCCACGCGCCTGCCGGAAGAATCGGTCTTCGGCCCGGCGTGGCGCGAACTGCACGGCGCGGCGCCGGCGCCGGCCGGCGAGCGCGCCTGGTGGCGGGCGCGGCGCGCTGAACTGTTGCAACTGGCCGCGCGCCACCCGGCGGCTTATGTTTATCATCTGCCGACCGTCCGCGAACGGGCCCGCCGCCTGGCGGGCCTGCGTTCGATCGACCGCGTGCTTTATGCCTTGAAAGCGAATACGGCGCCGGCGGTGTTGGCCGGGCTGCGCGCCGCGGGCCTCGGCTTCGATTGCGTCTCGCGCGCCGAAGTGGAACACTTGCACGCTTTGTTTCCGGATCTGGCGGCCGGCGAGATCCTGTTTACACCGAACTTCGCGCCGCGGGACGAGTACCAGGCCGTGCTGGACCGCGGCCACCCAGTGACGATCGACAACCTCGAGATCCTCGAAAACTGGCCGGCGCTGTGGGCCGGGCGTGAAATCTTTTTGCGCTTCGACCCCGGGCAGGGCCACGGCCACCACCAGAAAGTGAAAACCGCCGGAGTGCATTCCAAGTTTGGTATCCCACTGGCTGCCGCGGCCCGCGCCAAAGCGCTGTGCGCGCAGCTCGGTGCGTCGGTCAGCGGATTGCACATCCATATCGGCAGCGGCTTGATGCTGGCCGACAACTGGCGGCGCAACCTGGCGCTGCTCCTCGACCTGGCGGCCGATTTTCCGGCGCTCCGCGTTCTCGACCTCGGCGGCGGACTCGGCGTGCCGGGGCTGCCCGGCGAGGATGAACTCGATCTTGCCGCCTTCGACCGCGTACTGGGCGAGGTGCTGGCGGCCCGCCAGCCGGCGGCGCGCCGCTATGAGATCTGGCTGGAGCCCGGCCGCTACCTGACGGCCGAAAGCGGCGTGTTGCTCGTCACCGTGACGCAAACCAAGGACAAAGGGCAGGTGGTTTACGTCGGCGTCAACGCCGGCATGAATGCCTTGCTGCGCCCGGCCTTGTACGGCGCCTACCACGAGATCGTCAACTTGAGCCGGCTGGACGACCCGGTGCAGCACCTGGTCAATGTCGTCGGCCCCATCTGCGAAACCGGCGACGTTTTGGGTTACGACCGGATGCTGCCGCCGTGCCGCGAAGGCGATGTACTGCTGATCGCCAACGGCGGCGCTTACGGCGCGGTGATGGCCTCCCACTACAATCTTAGAACACCGCCGCCGGAACTGATCCTCGATGACGACCGGGAAAGTGCATAAATTTCGCGCCCAGCCCGCTGTGCAGCAGCCGCAAAGCGCGGCCCTCCCGACGGCCGAGATTTTCCCCAAGGCCAAGGTTTTTTATTTTGTCGGCCGCGAGTTCGCGCCGCACAGCGGTGAGTTGACGCTGCATTATCGCCTCGAACCCGGGCCGCAATTGACCGAACGCTATCGCTTCCCGCTGCCGCCGCCTGGGACGCGGCCGCCACCGCCGGACGCTTTCGCCGCAGCGCTCGATCTGGTGCACTGGCTGGCCGGCGTCAGCTATTGGAAAAGTGCCATCCCCGGGCGTTGGCATTTCGCCGGAAAGCGCCCCGACGACGCGCAGCTCGCGCTGCTCGATGACGTCTATCGCCACGGTCTGGCTGAGTTTGCCCACCGCAACGCCCTTGAGCTGCCGGCGATCGAAGTCACGGGCTTAGCGCCGGCGCCGGCCGTTCCGTCCCGGCCGGAAGCGCCCCTTGCGGCGCAGGCGATCACGGCTTTCGGCGGCGGTAAGGATTCGTTTGTCGCCGTCGAACAGATCCGCCGCCTCGGGATCGCCCAGTCCCTGGCGATCGTCGGTTCGCCCGAACTGGCGCAGCGCGCGGCGGCTCGCACCGGGTTGCCGGTGTTGACCGTCGAGCGGCGCTTAGCCCCGGAGTTGGCCGCCTTGAACGCCGCCGGCGCGTACAACGGCCATGTGCCGATCACCGCGATTCATTCCGCGGTCTTGACCGTGCTGGCGCTGCTCCACGATTGTCGCTTCGTGGTGTTCGCCAACGAACGCTCGGCCGACAGTGCGACGTTGGTGACTCGGGACGGCACGGCGGTCAACCACCAGTGGAGCAAATCGCTGGCCTTCGAGAGGGCGTTTGCCGCTTATCTCGAGCGCCACGTCGGCGGCGTCGAATATTTTTCGCTGCTCCGTCCGTGGCATGAGGTGGCGGTCTGCCGGCAGTTTGCGGCGCTGGAGCAGTACCACGCGCATTTTTCGTCGTGCAACCGGCATTTTCATCTCGCCGGCTCCCGCATTGCGGGCCGTTGGTGCGGTGTTTGTGCGAAATGCCGATTCGTGTTTCTCGGCCTGGCGCCGTTTCTGCCGCGGCCGGCGCTGGAAGCGATCTTCGGCTGCAATCCACTGGCCGAGGCCGAGGCCGTCACGCCTTACCGGCACTTGCTGGGATTGGCGGGCGAACGGCCGTTCGAGTGCATCGGGACAGTCGATGAATGCCGCGCGGCGTTGGCGGCATTGGCCGGACGCGACGAATGGCGCGCCGCGGCGGTCGTCGCGGCGTTGGCTGCGGAAATGCCGGCGTCACCGCCGTTGGCTTCGTTCCTGACGGCGACCGGCGAGCATCGCGTACCGCACGAATTTCGCGATGCGCTGGACTGAACTGGCCGGCCGCCGGGTCGCTGTGCTCGGCTGCGGCCGCGACGCGGCGGCGGTGCTCCGTCACTGGCCGCAGGCCACCGATATGCCAATGCCGCCGGTCTTGTCCGAACATCCGCCGGCCGCCGAATTGGCCGCCGAATGGGCCACCGTGGCCGGCACGGCGCTATCGATCGGCCCGTTCGACGGCCGGCAGTTGGCGGGCTATGAGATCTTGATCAAATCTCCCGGCATCAGCCGCCATCATCCGGCCCTCGCGAAGGCGCGGGCCGCAGGTGTCCGCCTCGTCACCCCGGCGGCGCTGGCGCTGGCGGCTCGCGGCGCGACTCAGGTTGTGGCGATCACCGGAACGAAGGGCAAGAGCACCGCGGCGAGCCTCTTGGTCGCGATGTTGCAAGCGGCCGGCATCGACGCGGCGCTCGGCGGCAACATCGGCATCCCGGCGCTCGACCTGCTCGCCGGCCGGCATGCGCTATGGGTGTTGGAATTGTCGAGCTACCAGCTTGCCGATCTCGACGAGCAGGTTGAGTGCGGAGCGATCTTGAACCTGTTTCCCGAACACCTGGACTGGCACGGCTCGTTCGCCGCCTATGCCCGCGACAAACTCCGGCTGGCCGGCCTGGCCGCCAGAGTCTGGGCGGACGCCGGGGTGATTGCCGAATATGGGTCGATCGAGCGTTTGAACGAAGCGACACCACTTGGCTCTGCAGATGGGCTGCACGGCACAACCGCCGGGATCGCCGACGGCGAACGACTGTTGCTGGCGGCCGACCGTTTGCCGCTCAAAGGGGCGCACAACCGGAGCAATATCGCCGCGATGTGGCAGATCGCACGCCATCTGGGCGCCGGCGACGCGGCGGTGCTGGCTGCGCTCGAGCGTTTCACGCCGCTGCCGCACCGGATGCAGGTGCTCGGCGTCCACGGCGGGCTGACCTGGATCGACGACAGCATCAGCACGACGCCGCGGGCGACGCTGGCGGCGATCGAGGCGTTTTCCGGCCCGCCGCTGACGGTGCTGATCGGCGGTTACGATCGCGGTGTGGACTGGAGCGCGGCGTTGCACGAGTTGGCCGGCGCGGGACTGCACGCCGTGATCGGCGTTGGCGAGCAGGGCACGCGCCTGGTCGCGGCATTCGACCGCGCGGGTGGCTCCTTGCCCGGCGGCATCCACACCGCCGCCGAATTGCCGGCGGCGGTGGATCTCGCCGCGGTGCTCACGCCGCCCGGTGGCATCGTCTTGCTCTCGCCTGGGGCGCCGAGTTTTGACCGTTATTCCGATTATCAGGCACGCGGCGCGCACTTCGCCGCACTCGCCGCTCGCCTGGACAACGGTGGAGTAAGATGATGGGCGCTCGCGAGGATTCCATGGACGACCCGAAAACCCGGACGATACCACCTGCGCCACCGTTTCGCCTGTTGATCAGCGGCGCCGGCAGCGGCTTCGGTGCGGCGATCGCCCGCGTGTGGGCCGGGCCGGGGGTGTGGATCGCGGTGACCGATATCGATCCCGAACGAGCCGCGGCGACCCTGTCCGAAGTGCGGACCCGCGGCGGTGACGGGATCGCTCTCCAGCTCGACGTGACCCGCGACGCCGACTGGGCGGCGGCGAAAGCCGCGGTCCTTGCCGCTGTCGGTGGTCTGGATGTGCTGGTCAACAACGCCGGGGTCGCGGCGGGCGGCGACTTGGCCGACAGCCCGTTGGCCGACTGGCAATGGATCGTCGATATCGACCTGCTCGGCGTTGTGCGCGGCTGCCGGGCGTTGCTGCCGCTGTTGCGCGCCGCGTGGCGCGGGCACGTGGTCAATATGGCGTCGTTCGCCGGCCTGGCCGGGGCGCCGGGCATCGCCGCTTACGGCGCGGCGAAAGCGGCGGTCGTTGCGCTGTCCGAACAATTGCGCGTTGAAGAAAGCGCCCACGGTGTCGAAGTCAGTGTCGTCTGTCCGGCGTTCGTCCGGACCGGGTTGCTCGAAACCTTCCGCTCGCCGAATGCCGGCGATCGCGAGCGCGTCGCGCGCTGGATGGCGCGCGCCCCGGTCAGCGCCGAGGATGTCGCCGCCGCGGTGCGGCGCGCCGTCGAGCGCCGCCGCTTTCTGGTGCTGACCCACGCCGATACGCGTTGGCTATGGCGCTTGAAGCGCTGGTTTCCCGAGTGGTACTTTCGTTTACTGCGCCGCACGATGCGGCGCCGGCGGCCGGTCCAGGGATGATGATCATCACGCTGCCGACCTGGCTGACTTTGCTGCGCATCGCGCTGCTGCCGGTGCTCGTTGTGGTGTTTTACCTGCCTTATCACTGGGCCAACGAGGCGGTTGTCGCGCTGTTCATCCTCGCCGGCATCACCGACGGCCTCGACGGCTGGCTGGCCCGGCGCACCGGGCAGCTTTCGGGCTTCGGCGCCTTTCTCGATCCGGTCGCCGACAAGCTGATGGTCGCGGTGGCGCTGGTCATCATTCTCGAACGCCACCCGTCGATCCTGCTGGCCCTGGCCGCGGCGGTGATCATCGGCCGGGAAATCACGGTCTCGGCGCTGCGCGAATGGATGAGCGAGATCGGCGCCCGGGCGCGCGTCAAAGTCAACCTGCTCGGCAAACTGAAAACCATCTTCCAGATGGTGGCGATCGGTTTTCTGCTCTATGGTGCGCCGTTGTGGGGGCTGCCGATATTGGCGATCGGCCTTTGGCTGCTGGTCGCCGCCGCCGGCTTGACGTTGTGGTCGATGCTGATGTATTTGACCGCCGCCTGGCCTATACTGCGCGCCCATCAGCAGCCCGGCAGCCCGCCGGCAGGATGAACCGTTCTGAATTTTATTCGATGACCAAAAAACACGATTCCAAAACCAACCGGCAAAAACTGGCCGCGCGCGCCGACCGCCATGTGTTGTATCAAAAGGCAGTACAGGATCCCGACGCCGAACTCGACTTTGTCTGCAAGACCTATCGCCGGTTGCGCGGCAAAGCGCTGCGCTCGCTGCGCGAGGATTTCTGCGGCACGGCGTATACCGCCTGCGCTTTTGTCCGCCGCCACAAAGAGAATATTGCCTGCGGCGTCGATATCGACCCCGAGGTGCTGGCCTGGGGCCGGGAGCACAATGTTGCCGCCCTGAACGCCGCGCAGGGCGCCCGGCTGACGCTGTACGAAGCCGATGTGTGCACGATCGACACCGCCCCGGTGCAGGCGGTGCTGGCGATGAATTTCAGCTATTACCTGTTCCGCGAACGCCAGAATCTGCTCGATTATTTTCGCAACGTCCGCCGCGGCCTGGCAGACGACGGCGTGTTCTTCCTCGACGCCTACGGCGGCTACGAAGCGCACATGGACATCACCGAAAAGCGCAAGTGCAACGGCTTCACGTATGTCTGGGAGCAGGCCGAATTCAATCCCATCGACCATTGCCTCCAGTGTTACATCCATTTCCGCTTCAAGGACGGATCGCGTCTCGAACGCGCTTTCAGCTACGACTGGCGCTTGTGGACGCTGCCTGAACTGCAGGAAATCCTCCACGCCGCGGGTTTCTCCGAGGTCACGGTGTATTGGGAGGGGACGGACGAGGAAAGCGGCGAGGGCGACGGCATCTTCACCCCGGCGACTCGCGGCGACGCCGATGCCGGCTGGGTGTGCTACCTGACCGCCTATAACTGAAACAGCGTATCCAGGTAACGGTCGAGCCCGCTGTAATCGGCCGTTTCGGCGGCCTTGAAGCCGCTGGTATTGAGTTCGTTCAACACCGAAAAATCAGCGCTTTCCTCGTTCAGTTCGAGCAGCGCCTGGCGGATTTGCTCTACCACATCCGGCGCCAGGTGGTTACCGGCGTTGATCGTCATGCCGGGCATCGCATCGCTTTCGGCGATGGCATGGAGGTTCGGGTAACGTTCGGCCAGCCAGATGGGGGCGATCGCTGCGTCGGCCTCCAGTGAAAACACCATTTCGACCGCGTCGAGCCAGGATTTGGCACTCGACGTGATCTGCGGTTGCGACATCGGATTGGTGAACCAGCGGCTCAGGATCTGGTGCCCGAGGCTGGGGGCCGGCAGACTGGCGACCGGCCGGCCGATCAGATCGTTGAGGCGATTGATTTCGGGATCAGCGGCGAGCAGAAAATATCTGACCTCTTCCGCCGCCCGGGCCAGCGGCTGCATCGACTCACGCCGAATGTGCAACGCCGTGATATGTGCGTCGTCGAGGCTCAGGTCATAGCGCCGGCCGGCGCGGATTTCCAACCAATAATGATGAAAGTCGCGGGGCGTGACGAGCACGATCTGCTGCCCCGTCCGGCGCACCAGGTAGTCAGCCAGCGGCTGATGCACAGCGAGCGACTGGTCGGGCGGGTAGACGGGCTGGACGAGCATCTGCAAACCGGCCGCGAAGACCGCGGCGGGGGCCGCCAGCCCCATGCCGAGAATCAGACTGAATCGATTCGTGTTGCTTCTCATTATGATCACCTCGCCGATCCGATAGGGAGAGCGTCTGCCGGCGGCCGGGTCGATTATCCGGCGATGGTCAACGACAAACGCTGCCCCGCGATCTCGCATACCAACCGCCGTTCGGCCGCCGGCAGGTCGATGACCGCGATGCCGTGAATCAGGTCATCGCCGCAACGGCATGCTTCGATGACCGTCCCACATGGCTCGCCGTCGGCCTCCACGATGGCGACACCCGGCGGCGGCGGGTCGCTGCCCTGCATGGTAAAACGAAACGCGCTTTTTTTCACGCGGCCCAAATGATGGGTGCGGGCGATGATTTCCTGCCCGGGGTAACAACCCTTGCCGAAATCGACCGCGCCGAACGCCTCCAGGCCGAGCATCTGGGGCAGATATCGGCCGCTGAGCGGGGCGCTGAGCCAGACCACGCCAGCGGCAATATCGGCGCACCGCCAGTCTCTGAGCGCCGTGTCGTCGCTGGCGGCCGGCCGCCAGGCGATCGCCCGCCGGCGGTCCCAAGGCAGGGCAACGCCCTGCTCGGGCCCATCGCCGGCGAGCCGGATACCGGCCGGCGGCACCGGATCTTCAGCGATCGCCAACGCCTCGCGCAGGATATAGCGGCGCAACTCGCCGGCGACGGCAGCGGCGAGGCTGGTGTGTAAGATCAGGTCCACGTGTTCGGTGTGGCGCACCACAAGCACGACGGCGACGACGCGGCCTTTGATATTGCACCAGCAGCCGAGGCGCGCCTCGCCGGCGGCCAGCGCCGTGACCGGACAGCTCAACAACCGGTCGAGCCAAGCCGCCGCCCCTTTGCCGGTGACATGTAACGCCCGCAAATGGTCGAGGGCGACGATCCCGGAATCCTGCAGGGTATTGTCGGTCATTGCGCGGTCGTCGATAGGGCCATCCCGATAGGATATACAATAGTGAACTCCATGGACCACCGGCATACCGAAAACGCACCGGCTACCGAGAAGATCGACGTGCCGCATCCAGCCACGAACGCTTCGCCGCCGCGCGCCGGCCGTCGGGTCGACACCAGCGATCAAGTCGAGGATGCCGCCGACCGTGAAATCGGCGGCCGAAACGGTCCTGAACCGACCCGCTTCGGCGATTGGGAGAAAAACGGCCGCTGTATCGATTTTTAATTCGTTGCCCCCATCCCGACTCTCCCCCGCACGCGGGGGAGGGGGCAGAACTGCATTCTCCCCCGCACGCGGGGGCAGGACTGGATACTCCCCCGCGAGCAGGGGAGGGAGCAGAACTGGATACTCCATCGCACGCGGGTGAGAGGAACTGCATTCTCCCCACACGCGGGAGGGGGGAGTAGAGCTGGATTCTCTCCCGAACGCGTGGTGGGCAGAATTGGATTCTCCTCCGCACACGGGGGGCAGAACTGGATTCTCTCCCGCACGCGGGGGAGAAGTGGTGATATCACTTACGCTAAATGAAGCAAAATGAAACTCGTACCGGTCCTTATGTCGGCTCTGCGCCAATCAAGCCCCACCGTTGACCGCCGGCCGGTGCCGCTTTACTGAAATTTTCGTATCGAGAGGTGAACGAGACGATGAACCCATCTATCCCCGCGCCGCGCCCGCGCTCGCCGCATTTGCAGATTTATCGGCCGCAGTGGTCCTCGGTGTTGTCCATCACCCATCGTTTGAGCGGTGTGCTTTTGGTATTGCTGCTCGTCGCCTGGCTGTGGTGGCTGATGGCGCTGGCCGATGGCCCTGACCGCCACGCCGATTTCATGGCGCTGGCGGGCACGGCACCGCTGCGGGTGCTGTGGGGGTTGTTGGCTTGGGCCTTGTTCTTTCACCTGTTCAACGGCATCCGGCACCTGTTGTGGGATGCCGGTTGGCTGTTGGAGTTGCCCGCGGCGCGCCGCTCCGGCTATCTCGTGGTGCTCGCCGCGACGCTGGCGGCGGCCTGGTATTGGAGGGCTTTGGCATGAACCCGGCCGGAACGATGCAACATCCGCTCAAGTCGGCGAGCCATCTGGGTAGCGCTCATGACGGTGCGGCGCACTGGTGGCAACAACGCTTAACGGCCATCGCGCTTTTGCCGCTGACTTTGTGGCTGCTCACCGCGCTGCCGGTGATCGCCGCCGGCGGCTACCGGGCGAGCGTCGAGTGGCTCGCGGCCCCGTGGAACGCCGTTTTCGCCGTATTGACGACGATGCTGATGATCCACCATGCGGTGCTTGGCTTGCAGGTGGTGATCGAGGATTACGTCGGCCGCCGCGCTCTGGCGATGGTGCTGCTGATTGCGTTGCGCCTGGCCGGGTGGCTCGCCGCCGCCGCCGGGGTGGTGTTCATCGCCCTGATCGTGCTGGGGACGAAATCATGAGCCCGGCTTACCGGACCATCACCCATGAGTACGACGTCGTCGTCGTCGGCGCCGGCGGCGCCGGCCTGCG
>JRYH01001002.1_pt1 | contig 22921 bp, 17 predicted proteins | sample 235351 | NCBI WGS metagenome assembly JRYH01 (sample SAMN03074221, study PRJNA261480) | activated sludge metagenome | biome: Wastewater Treatment Plant; feature: Wastewater; material: Activated sludge; isolation source: activated biomass of a wastewater treatment plant treating wastewater... ...
GATCGGCGAGCCGCCGTCGGAGCAGGACTTCGCGGAGGCCGGAAAGCGCAAGCGCGGCCGTGGCCGTGGCGGACGCGCGGGAGCTGGACGCGAGAGCGGCCGGTCCGAAGCGGGCGGACGCGGCGAGCCGAGGCGTGGAGCGCGGAGCGACAAGCGGAGCGAGGGGCACAAGGATGCCGCCGCCGCACGCGAGCCGTCGCGCCGGTCCGAGAAGCGCCGCGAGGGCACGCGGGCCACGCCAGTGTTGGCCAATGGTGTCGGCAGCGAGACGGCAGCGGCGGCCCCTGAGGTTTCGGCTCCGGCGCCCGTCACGCGCGAGCGCGAGCCGGTCGCGCGCGAGGCCGTTTCGTCGGACGCGCGCCGCGGCAACGATCGGCCGCCACGCACGGCCGCCGGACGGCCGGCCCGTCCCCGCCCGGCGGGAGACGCAGCCGACAGCAAGGCGGCCATCAGCGCTTTTGCGGGCAATGTGCCCGCATTCATGCGCCGTCCGGCCCGGCCTGTGAAGGCGGCCAACGAATAGCTCATTCGGACGAAGCGAGCCGCTTCGTCACGGGAACTTCCGAAGAGATCGCAATCTAAAGCGTCAGATCCGATGCTTTAGCGTGCGCCCGGTGCAGTGCGCCGGGCGCACTGCCACATCTGTTTTTCGGCGCTTTCGGAATGGCTTGCCGCGATCGCGAAGACGGCGAGTCGCATCGTGCGTCGGAAAAGTTGCCCTGCAACGCACAACATTGAGTCAAGTATATTTTGCGATGCAGCATCCACAAGCTGTGGATAGCTCTCTCCGGCGCCCCATTTTCCGAGGCTCCCGGCGCTAAGGTCGTAGGCCAACGGAGGACGATCGCCATGCGTCATCACCGGCTCACACCTCTCTCAGGCTACCCGTCTCGCGCCATCCCGCAAGCCCCCGCTCCCGAGTTGATCGAGGCCGCTCAGCTTCGGCGGCTGGCGAGCGCCGTTCTCTCCAAGTCTCCGGAGGATCTGGCCGCGCTCGCGGAGACGAACCCCATGCTCGTCTGCGAATGGATCGACGCGTTCCGCCAGGAAAAGCTCGCCGCTGAATCCGAGACACGGTATTGGTCGGCGGCGATGGCGGCCCTTTCGACGGCCACGCCGCAGGCGGTGCGCACGGCCGCCGAGTAGGCCCACATAACGACGGTATCCGGCAGCACGGGCATGTTCGAGGTCGAGGTCTGCCGCTGGGTCGAGCTGGGGGATGCGCGTCGCGCTCTTCTCGCCGACATCAATCACATCTTCTTTTCGTCGAGCGCGCGGCAGACGTTCGAGAGCGAGAACGCGCGCGACGATTTTCGCGAGAGGTGGCTCGGCCGCTATCTCCGCCACCATCCGGACAACACGTTCGTCGCGCTCGACGGGGCGCGCCGCGTCGCGGGCTATGTGATCGGCAGTCTGGACGATCCGGCGCGGGATCCCCTGTTTGCCGATCTCCCCTTCATGAAGGATTTCGCGGGTCTTACGGCGCGCTTTCCCGCCCAGCTCCACGTCAATGTAGAGGCCGGCCGGCGTGGACAGGGGATCGGCGCGCGTCTCGTCGAGGCCTTCGCGCGGCATGCGGCGGCGGCGGGTGCCGCGGGGATGCATGTCGTGACGGCGCGGGGGATGCGTAACGTCGGCTTCTACGAGGCCAACGGCTTTCGCGAGCAGGGCGCGCTTGCGATCGGCGGCCGGGAGCTGGTCTTCCTCGGCTGCGAGCTGGGGCCTGGCGCATCGCGATAGACTGGCCGCGGGCTTCCGCATTCGGCACGCGAACGATTCCGAAAGCTGACGCATTTTTGGAGCGTAGGTGTGCGGGATCGCGCACCGTCGGCGCAGGTGACTGTACGACCAGGAAGGATCGTGACCAAGACGCAAGCCGATCACCGACTCTATCCGGGCTAGCTGTGCGCGACGCGCTGGGGGCGTCCTCGGACGCCGAGACCGATTCGCGCGCGTGCGGCCGTCGCCATAGGCTCAGCCGGAGGCCAATGGCGCGAGGCCGCGACCGGTCTGCAACCGCGTGCGTCTTGGCAGAGCGGGGCAGGGGGAACGCGGATCACGCCGGAGGTCGCCGGTCTCGTGCACGTCCCCGTTCTGGCCCGCGCGCCGCGTCCCGATCTCCGGCGCTCGCGAATATGATGAAATCATTCAACAATCCATAAGGGGTGCCGGCGAGACGGCGTTCGTCGGAGATGGCTCCACGCCACCATTTCGCAGCACGTGTGGTTTTTGGGCCTTCGCTTTTGCGCGCAGGCCTGCGGCGGGGCCTGGTAGCGGCGTCCGGCGCGCAGCCGGCTGTCCCACGCGGTGCACCCGTAGCCCACGAGGCATGACAACCCGCCCCCGCTGGTATAAGGATTGGCCGCCATCCAAAACGAAAACCGGTGGCGCAAACCTGGGGGATTATCCATGTTTCTGCCTGCTGAATACTCGATCTACGAGCCGGTCGTCATCGCCGCCGCGGTTGTGTTCGTGGTTGCTCTCGTCGGCAACGCGCTCTCCTTCTCGAGCCGCATCGGCAATGCTTTCCTGACGGCCATCATCTTTGCCGCCATCTTCGGCGCCTTGGCGTTCGTCGCCAACGTGAATGCGCCTCCGCCGCACTTCCTGCCGGCCGAGTATGCCGTGGCCGAGCTGGTTCTGATCGCTGCCGCCGTCGTGTTCGTCGTCGATCTCATCGGCAACGTGTTGTCGTTCTCGAACCGCTTCGTCAGCGCCCTCGTGACGGCGATCGTGTTCGCTGCCCTCTTCGGCGGCCTCACCTACGTTGCCGATCGCGAAGGCATTGCGGTGCCTGCCGCCCAGGACATCGTGCCGACGCCGGCTCCTGCGCCTGCTCCGGCTCCTGCCCCCGAGCCGACGCCCTCGCCCTGAGGCGCGCGTCAGCGTGACAGCTCGTCAAAGGGCGGCCTCGCGGCCGCCCTTTGTCGTTTACGGCCGCGGCAGCAGGCCCGCGACGAGCGCCCCGATCGCGAGCGACGACGTGAGCCCCGGGCTCTCGATGCCATAGAGGGCGACCAGCCGCGCGAGGCCATGCTCGGCCTCGCCGTGGATCGCGAAGTCGGGCACGGGCTCGCCGTCGCGGTAAAGCTTCGGGCGAACGCCGACGGCATCGGGCACGAGGCTGTCGTCGGGGAGCGCGGGCCAGTAGCGGCGGATCTCGCGCTCGAACGTGCGCAGGCGCGCGCCGCCCCGGTCGTCGAAGCGGTAGTCGGGGGGCGCCCCGGCCGGGCCGGCCTGCCATTCGAGGTCCGGCCCGAACCTGGCCCGCCCGGCGACATCCTGCGTCAGGTGGATGCCGAGCCAGCCGGCATGCGGCAGCGGGTAGACGAGGTGGCGGAACGGGGTCTGCGCGGTGAGGCCGTAGTAATGCCCGCGCGCCGGATAGGTGGGCGGCACGCGGTAGCCCGTGCGGTACGTGAGGAGCGACCCGAGCCGGCTCGCCTCGAGTCCGGCGGCGATCACCAGGTTCCGCGTCGTCAGGCGCGATTGCGCTCCCCCTGCGTCGAGGGTGAGTGCGAACATGCCGTCGGTGCGGGCCGCGATGTCCGTCACGTCGTGGCGGAGGACGACCTGCCCGCCGGCCGTGGTGAGATGCCCTTCGAGCGCGAGCAGGAGGGCGTGGCTGTCGATCACGCCGGTCGAGGGCGAGAGGAGAGCGGCGGAGCAGGCGAGGGCGGGCTCCAGCGCCAGCGCCTCGGACCGGCTCAGAGGGACGAGGTCGTCGACGCCGTTGGCCGCGGCCGTGCGCGCGAGGGCCGCGAGGGGCTCGCGGTCCGCCTCGGATGTGGCGACGACGAGCTTGCCCGGGCGGCGATGGGGAATGCCGGCCTCGCGCGCGAAGGCATAGAGGCGGCGGTTTCCCGCCACGCACAGGCGCGCCTTGAGGCTGCCGGGCGGGTAGTAGAGGCCGGCATGGATGACCTCGCTCGACCGGCTGCTGGTCTCCCGCCCGATGCCGTCATGGCGCTCGATCACGAGCACCTCGTGCCCGGCCAGGGCGAGCTCCCGGGCGATCGCAAGCCCGACGACACCGGCGCCCACGACGACGGTTTGAGTGCCCGGTCCGCTCATCACCCGATCTTATGCCAAGGGCCACTCGCGTTCACGAATCATTCCGATCCTGAAAAATATCTATGACATCAAGAAAATAAGCTTCGGATTAGGAAGATTATCCACAGACTTATCCCCGCAATCCGACGTTGCGGACGAAAAGAGAACATGAGGATTGAAGGTGGCGTCGTCGGTCTCGGCGAAGGGCGATCAGCAAGACGGGCAAAGAAAGGGCGCCGTTAGCCCGCGTGCGGTCTTCATGGCTCGTCAAGGCGCCGGTTCCCGGGAGAGGGACGAGCGCGGGCCGTTAGTCGAGAGGCGGGGGCGTGTCCAGAACGAACGGCTCGGGGGCGGAGCGAACTTCGGCGAGAGACGGCGCGCTCCCGTTCTGAGTGCGGGCGGGGCGCTCGCCGTTGCCGTATCCGGCCAGCGGATCGTCGGTGCGGCGCGATTTGCCCTCGAAGAAGGCGCCCTGCTCGATCGCCATGGTCTGGTGGTAGATGTCGCCCTCGACATGGCTCGAGCTCTGCAGCAGCACGCGCCGACCGCGCACGGTGCCGAGAAGGTGGCCCCGGATCACGCATTCCTCGGCCACGATGCCGCCGGTGACACGCGCCCGCTCGCCGATGACGATGTGCGTCCCGTGGATGTCGCCCTGCACCTCGCCCTCGATCTGAACCTCGCCTTTTGAGGTGAGGTTGCCCTGGATGACGAGGTCGGCGCCGATCACAGAGGTGCCCGCGGGGCCGCCCGGGCGAAAGGCGCCTGGCGTGGGCCTCGGTCCGAGGGGAAGGGGGGGCGTGGAGAGATGCGGAGCGGCGGGCTGAACGCTATCGTTTTCCGACTTGCGGAACTGAGGCAGCATACGTGGAACCTCCGCGGTTACGCTCGACATGACGCGAATAGGCAGAATTCAGGCTCGTCCGTGGTGCGCGACGTCTTGATGGCGCGACCCTGGCAGCCTCCCGATCGGCCCGCGCAACAGGCGCCGCCGACTGGCATCCTTCTCCGAGCGCGCTCTAGCATGGTTTCATCAGCCGGTCATCAAATCTCGCATGCGGGGCATGGACTTGGCGTGTCGTTGAGGCTTCTCGGCATCGCTCGTGGTGGACCCGTACGCCCGATTCGCTCAGGCCGCCGAGCGTTTTGCCTCCGCCACGGCATCCAGAACCTGAGCCGCGTGTCCCTTGGCCGAAACCTTGCGCCAGATGCGCGCAATCCGGCCGTCCGGGGCGATGAGGAAGGTTGCGCGCTCGACGCCCATGAAGGTGCGCCCGTACATCTTCTTCTCGACCCAGACGCCGTAGGCGTTGGCGGCCGTGGTGTCCTCGTCGGAGGCGAGGGTGAGGTCGAGCTCCTGCTTCGCCCGGAACTTGGCGTGGCTCTTGAGGCTGTCCGGGGAGACGCCGATCACGCGGACGCCCTGGCGCTTGAACTTCGCGGCGAGGGCGCTGAACTCGCGCGCCTCCAGCGTGCAGCCCTCGGTCGCGTCCTTGGGGTAGAAATAGAGGACGACCCAGCGGCCCTTCAGGTCCGCGAGGGAGAGCTCTCCGTCCGGGTCGGACGGGAGCGTGAGCATCGGTGCCGGATCGCCTTCGCTGAGCACGGTCTTGGCCTTTCTTTCGTCCTTTTTGTGAGCCTGATCACGGTATTGGGTGGCGGCGTTGCGGGCCTGGGCACAGCCTGGGCCGGCGCCGGAGAGGTGTCTCTTCGATAGAGGTCCGGCTGGCGCCGCGCAAGCCGACGCCGACGGCGTCGGGGCGAAGCCGGCCTGTCCCGCAACCGGTGCCGCGTCTCCTTCCTTCTTCCCTGGGGTGGGAGGCGGCTCTGTGTGCGCTCGGCTCCCGGCCGGCTCGCGACACGCCCGCTCGTGACCCGTCCCGGGGAAAATGCTTTAAGTCCTCCAACCTCGTCGGCCGGAGAACGTGAGAGGATGACGACACACCGATCCGGCAGCGCGCGACACGACAGGCGCCGCGAGGGTCAGCCGCTCATTGGCGTGCCGCAGGCGCCCGCAGGCCGCGAGCTGAGCCCGGCCGCCGAGACGGCGCTGAAGCTGCTCAAGGGCCTCGTCGTCTACGCGATCACGCCGGTCGTCATCCTGGCGCTGCTCGCGGCCACGCTCGGCTACGTCTGGCTGAGGCACGGCGACGTGCCGCTCAACGCGTTCAGCAAACAGATCGAGCGGCGCATCAACGCCGCGCTCGTCGGCTTTCGGGCCGACATCGACGACGCCTTCCTCACCATCGGCGACGACAAGGGCGTTGAGCTGCGCATCGCGAATTTGCGCATCAGGGAGGCGGACGGCGACGAGGTCGTCTCGGCGCCGGAGGCGGCGGTGACGTTCGATGCGTCGGCCCTCTGGCGCCTCGATGCCGTGCCGGAGCTGATCGAGCTGATCAAGCCCAAGCTTGCCGTCGATTACAACGAGGAGCAGGGGCTTTCGCTCAGCATCGCCAACGAGGCAGGCGGGGCAGCCGGCGGCGGATCATCGGCCCGGCCGATGGCGCCACGTGCGTCCGCCTCGCCGCATGCGCCGGCGTTTCATCGCATCGATGTGGCGAAGCTCCTGGCCGACGCCTCGGCGCGCGCCCGCAAGAGAGGCGGGGACGAGGCGCGCCTGACGAAATTCGGCGTGCAGGATGCGACGGTCCTCGTCACCGACAGTGGCGAGACGAGCGAGATCCGCATCAAGCGCGCGGCGTTCAATCTCGACCACACATCCCGCGACAGCGTCGTTTCCGGCACGCTCGACATCGACTCGGGCGGGCCGCCCTGGACCCTCGATTTCCGCATGGAGGAAGCTCCCGGCGGCGGCCTCGCGGTCAAGGCGCGCGTCGACAAGCTCGTGCCGAGCGCGCTGGCGAAGGTCTCTCCGCGCCTGGCGCTGTTCGAGATCGTGGCGGCGCCGATGACCGGCGAGCTGCGCATCGACCTCGACGGCACGGGCGATCTCGTCGCGACGCACCTCACGGCGGGGATCGACCAGGGATCGATCCGCCTTCCGTCGCTCGCGAGCACGCCGCTCGTGGTCGACAGCGGCACGCTCGACGTCCGCTATCTCAAGGCCACGCGCGAGGTCACGCTCGCGCCCTCGACGCTCACCTGGGCCGGCAGCCGCATCACGCTCGAAGGCCTCGTCTCGCGCAGCGCCGGCAGCGACGATCCGGCGCAATGGCATTTCGATCTGCGTGCGAAGGAGGGAGCGCTCTCGGCCGAGGAGTTCCATGTCGCGCCGATCCCGATCGAGGGGTTCCAGGCGGAAGGCCGCATCATCCCGGCCGAGGGCCTCTTGCAGCTTTCCGCGTTCCGGCTCAAGGCGGGCGGCGGGGAGATCACGGCCAACGGCGAGGTGATCAACGGGCCCGGCGCTCCGAGCACGCGCCTCGAGGCGGCGCTCTCCCCCATGCCGCTCGCGACGCTCAAGGCCATGTGGCCGCGCGCGGCGGCGGCGGCGGCACGCGCCTGGGTCGGCGAGCACGTCTCGCAGGCCACGCTTCAGTCGGCGTCTCTCAAGGTGCTCTCGGGACGCTTCCTCGAGAGCGGCAGCGGGCTCGATCCGGCGGGTAGCCGCGAGCGCATCTCTGCGATCATCGAGATCTCCGACCTGCACATGACGCCGCTGCCGCGCAGCCTTCCGATCGAGGCGCCGCAAGCCGTGATCCGCATGGAGAACAGCACGCTCGAGCTCAGCGTGCCGAAGGCTACGATCGTCGCCTCGCCCGAGCACCGGCTGCCGCTCAACGGCGTCCGCCTCACGATCGTGGATGTCCGCCACGATGTGCCGATCGCCGAGCTTGCGCTGAAATCCACGACGACGCTGCCCGTGCTCGTCGAGACGCTGAACCGCAGCCAGCTTCATCTTGCCGGTCACGGGCCGCTTCCGATCGAAGGGATCGACGGCAAGGTCGACGGCGAGATCAAGATCGCGATGCCGCTCGTCGACGATGCCAGCGTCGTCAAGGCGACGGGCAAGGCGCGCATCACCGACATCAAGGGCAAGAGCAAGGCGTATCACGTCGATCTTCAGGGCGGGACCATCGACGTCGATGCGTCCGAGATCGGCGTCATCGCCAAGGGCGACCTCATGGTGAACGGCGTGCTCGCCAAGCTTCACATGCATCGCCTGCTCGACGCCGCGCCCGAAGCGCAACCGCCGATCAAGATCATGATGTCGCTCGACAACTCGGACCGCAATCAGCTCGGCCTCGACGTCAATCACTTCGTGCAGGGCACGATGCCGGTCGAGGTGACGGTCAACCCGCGCGCGGACGGGCCGCCGCGCGTGCATGTCCGCGCCGACCTCAGCGGGGCGGAGCTGCTGTTTCAGGCGGTGGCGTGGACGAAGCCGCGCGGCCTTCCGGCGTCTCTCGACTTCGACCTCGCCAGCACCGACGAGGGCCATGTCCGCCTCGAGAACTTCAAGCTCGTCGGCGACAACATCGCGATCGATGGCTCGGCCGTGTTCGACGACAAGCGGGAGGTGAGGGAGTTCTCCTTCCCGAATTTCTCGATCAACGTCGTGAGCCGCCTCGACGTCCGCGGCAAGCTGGACAGCAAGCGGATCTGGAGCATCACGGCGAAAGGCTCGACCTTCGACGCCAAGGACCTTTTCCGCTCCATGCTGGCCTTCTCTGACAAGGAAGCGGCCATCAAGGCGCGTCATCCGGCGGCGGGGGTGGATTTCAAGGCCGAGATCGACACCATCATCGGCAACTCGGAAACCTCCCTGCGCAAGGCCAAGATCAAGTATTCCGAGCGGGGGGACAAGATCGTCTCCATCGAGGCCGACGGTACGCTCGAAGGCGATCATCCGGTGATGCTGGAGCTGAGGCCCGACCGCCGGCGCGTCGTCTATGCGAAGTCGAGCGATGCCGGCCAGACGCTGAAGATGATCGGCCTCTACCCCAATCTCAAAGGCGGGCGCATGGAACTCGAGGTCGCGCTCGACGGGGAGGGCGCGGCCGACATGCAAGGCCGGCTTCTCATCGACGACTTCCGCGTGCTCGGCGATCCGATCGTGTCGGAGGTGTATTCGAGCGCCGAGGGCGGCCAGTCCGGTGCCGCCGCCCGCAAGCCCAAGCCGGCCGCCGAGCGGCAGGTGTTCGAGTTCCAGCGCATGACGGTGCCGTTCTCGGTCGGGCACGGACAGTTCGTGCTCGACGACTCCTACGTCCGCGGCCCGCTGCTCGGCGCCTCCATGCGCGGCCGGGTGGACTTCAACGCGCGGCGCGTCAACCTCGGCGGCACCTATGTGCCGCTGCAGGGCATCAACGCCGCCGTCTGCGATATTCCGCTGTTCGGGCCGATCGTCGCCGGCTTCGATTGCCAGGGCGTGTTCGGCATCACGTATGCCATCCAGGGATCGATGGACGGCAAGGGCCCCGACGTGCTCGTCAATCCGCTCTCGATGTTCACGCCCGGCATTCTGCGCGGGATCATGGAGCTGACGGGCCCGAACCCGCAGGTGCAGCCGAAGCGCTCCCCCGCGCCGGGGCGGGCCCGCGCGGCACCGGGCTCAGACGGCAAAGGGCCGGCCATCTCCGACGGCTGGTCGTCAGAGACGACCACGAGTGGCGGCAGGAAGCGGAATTAGAGCGCTGTCACGATATCCCGCGAGGATGGGGGAAGGCGGCGGCCTCCTCGCGGCCCAGGGGGATCTCAGATGTCGAGGTCCTTGGCGAAGGCGGCGTGCTCCTGGATGAAGCGGAAGCGCGCCTCGGGCTTCGAGCCCATGAGCGCGTTCACAGCCTCGCCGATCTCGGTGCGGTCGCCCTCTCCGATCTCGACCCTGAGCAGGATCCGCTTCCTCGGATCCATGGTCGTTTCCTTGAGCTGCTGCGCGTTCATCTCGCCGAGGCCTTTGAAGCGGCTGATCTCGACCTTGGCGTTGGCGGCGAATTCGCTTTTGAGCAGCTTGTCCTTCTGCGCCTCCGTCGTCGCGTAGACGGATTTGGCGCCGTGCGTGAGCTTGTAGAGCGGGGGCACGGCCAGATGCAGGTGCCCGTTCTCGATCAGCTCCGGCATCTCCTGATAGAAGAACGTGATGAGCAGCGAAGCAATGTGCGCGCCGTCGACGTCGGCGTCCGTCATCACGATCACGCGCTCGTAGCGCAGGTCGTCGTCGCGATACTTCGTGCCCGTGCCGACGCCGAGGGCCTGGATGAGATCCGAGAGAAGCTGGTTCTGCGCGAGCTTGGCCGAGGAGGCGTTGGCGACGTTCAGGATCTTGCCGCGCAGCGGCAGGATNNCGCGGTCGCGCGCGCTCTTGGCGGAGCCGCCGGCGCTGTCACCTTCGACGATGAAGATCTCGGTTCCGGCCGCCTGCTGGATCGTGCAGTCGGCGAGCTTGCCGGGGAGGCGCAGCTTGCGCGTGGCGGATTGGCGTCCGACCTCCTTCTCGCGCCGCCGCTTGAGGCGCTCCTCGGCCTGATCGATGGACCATTCGAGCAGGCGCGTCGCCTGCTGCGGGCTGTCGGTCAGCCAGTGGTCGAAGGCGTCCTTGACGGTCGATTCGACGATGCGGCTCGCCTCCTGGGTGGCGAGCTTGTCCTTGGTCTGGCCCTGGAACTCGGGCTCGCGGATGAAGACGGAGAGCATGGCCGTCGCCGTGCCCATCACATCCTCAGCCGTGATCTGCGCGGCTTTGCGGTTGCCGACGCGCTCGCCGAACTCGCGCAGGCTCTTGGAAAGGGCCGAGCGGAAGCCGTTCTCGTGCGTGCCGCCTTCGGCGGTTGGAATGGTGTTGCAGTAGGAGCGGCAGAAGCCGTCCTCGTCCGAGACCCAGGCGACGGCCCATTCCACGGAGCCGTGCTTGCCCTCGCGCGCGATGTTGCCGGCGAAGAGATCCTTGGTGACGCGCGTCTGCCCTTCGATCTCCGAGGCGAGAAAGTCCTTGAGGCCGCCGGGGAAGTGGAACACGGCCTCGGCGGGCGTGTCGTCCTTGATCAGCGCGGGATCGCAGTTCCAGCGGATCTCGACGCCGCCGAAGAGGTAGGCCTTCGAGCGCGCCATCTTGAACAGGCGTGCCGGCTTGAACTGGGCGCCCTTGCCGAAGATCGCCTCGTCGGGGCGGAAGCGCACCTTCGTGCCGCGCCGGTTGTGGATGGAGCCGAGCTTTTCGAGCTTCGTCTGCGGCTGGCCGCGCGAGAACACCATGCGGTAGAGCTGCTGGCCGCGCGCCACCTCGACCTCGCACGTCTCCGACAGCGCGTTCACCACCGAGACGCCGACGCCGTGCAGGCCGCCCGACGTCTGATAGGCCTTGCCGTCGAATTTGCCGCCGGCGTGCAGCGTGCACATGATGACTTCGAGCGCGCTTTTGTTCTTGAACTTCGGATGCGGATCGATGGGGATGCCGCGGCCGTTGTCGGTGACGGCGAGGAACCCATCGGCGTCGAGGCGGACCTCGATGAAGCTCGCATGGCCCGCGACGGCCTCGTCCATGCAGTTGTCGATGACCTCGGCGAAGAGGTGGTGGAGCGCCTTCTCGTCGGTACCGCCGATGTACATGCCGGGGCGGCGCCGCACGGGCTCGAGCCCCTCCAGCACCTCGATGTCGGCGGCCGTATAGGCCTCGGAGGCATCGTTGGGCTTGCGGGCGGCGCGGGCGGACTTGTCGGTCATGCTTTGTGTCAGGCTCGAGAAGAGATCGCGGACGGAATTGGCCATGGATCCTCACCTTACCTCGGTCGAAGGCAGGGTCCGGCGGCTGGCCACGCGAGACGACGGCGAGCGTACGGCCCGAATCTGCGATGGATTGCGTTGCCGCGACTGGTGCCACGGGCGGCTGTGGATTGGCAAGGCGGCGCGGGTGCTGCGGCCACACATGGCACGATTCTTATCGATTTTTTGGCGCCGTTGCGCTGAAACGCCGCCCTCGCGCGCTTCAGGCGCCGTCTGCTATGAAGGCCGCGGGGGAGGCCCCGCGAACGACGCGAGGACGAGCGCAGCCGATGACTTCCATGCCTGAGACCACCCAGACCCGGGCGAGGGGATGGCGCGCGCTCGGAGACGAGCCGCGCTTTCTGGTGCTTCTGCCGGGCCTGTTCTGGGCCGGCAACGCCATCGTCGCCCGCTCGATCTCGGCCGAGATCCCGCCCGTCGCGCTCGCCTTCTGGCGGTGGACGGCCGCCGCCCTCCTGATCGCGCCGCTCGCCTGGCCGTACCTGCGCCGCGACCTCCCCATCATGGCGCGGCGCTGGCCGGCCATGCTCGTGCTGACGGCGTTCGGCATCGCGATCTTCAACACGCTGCTCTACAAGGCGGCGCAGACGACGACCGCGCTCAACATCGTCATGCTGCAGACGACGATGCCGCTCGTCGTCGTCGTGGCGTCGTTCCTGTTCTTCCGGCAGGCCGTGACGTGGCGCCAGGCCGTGGCCATCGTGATCTCGATGGCGGGCGCGCTGATCCTGATCTCGCATGGCGATCCCGCCGTGCTGGCGCACCTGGATTTCACGACCGGCGATCTCTGGATGCTGGCGGCCATCGTCAGCTACGCCATCTATACGGCGCTGCTCAGGCTGCGCCCGGACGTGCACGGGCTGAGCTTCGCCTGCGTGACGTTCGCGGGCGGGGCGCTCATGCTGCTGCCGATCTACATCGGCGAAACGCTGCTGGTGCGCCCGATGCCGGTCTCGGCCACGTCGATCCTGGCGATCGGCTATGTGGCGCTGTTCGCCTCCGTGCTCGCGTACCTCGCCTTCAACCGCGTGGTGGCGCTGCTAGGGGCCAACACCGCCGGGCTCGCCGTGCATCTCGTCCCCGTCTTCGGCACGCTGCTGGCGGTGCTGCTCCTCGGCGAAAGCCTGCATGCCTATCACGGCTTCGGCATCGGCCTCATCGCCTTCGGCCTCTGGCTTGCGACCCGCAAGGCCGCGGGTTGACGGCGATCAACGCCGCCTCCGCCACCTGGGGCCTAAGTCCATCAGGTGCTGAGAGATGGAGGCAGGCGGATGACGAAAGATTACAAGGCGATCACGGCGGACATCACGCAGTATGCGGGTGAGCTCAGGAAGGCGGTCCCGGACGCGATGAGCGGCTTCTACGCCCTCTCGAAGGCGGCCACGGCCGACGGCGTGCTCGACAAGAAGACGAAGGAGCTGATTGCGCTCGCGATCGGCGTCACGCAGCATTGCGACGGCTGCATCGGCTTTCATGCCAAGGCGCTGAAAGGCCTGGGCGCGAGCCGGCAGGAGGTCGCCGAGATCCTGGCCATGTGCATCTACATGGGCGGCGGCCCGGCGCTCATGTATGCCGCCGATGCGCTGCGCGCCTTCGATCAGTTCGCCGAGTGATCCGCATGCGCTCGGCGACGCAGGGTCCGGCGCGGCGGCGCGGCCGTTACAGCTCGGCCGCGACGTTGTCGATCAGCCGCGTCTTGCCGAGCCAGACGGCGGCGAGCACGCGGCCCGGTCGTCCGGTGCCCGGCGCGAACGGCGCCAGCGTCTCGGCGTCCCGCACCTCGATGTAGTCGACCTTGGTGAAGCCCGCCGCGCGCAGCGCCTCTGCCGCCTCCTGCGGATCGCGGCCCTGGGCGACCTGCCGCAGCGTCCGGTAGAGCATGGGCGCGATGTAGCGCTCGTTCTCCGTGAGGTAGGCGTTGCGGGAGGAGAGGGCGAGCCCGTCCTCCTCGCGCACCGTCGGCACGCCGCCGATCAGCACGGGCAGGTTGAGATCGCGCACCATCTGGCGGATCACGGCGAGCTGCTGGAAGTCCTTCTCGCCGAAGAGCGCGATGTTGGGCGTCACCGCCGACAGGAGCTTGCACACTACGGTCGCGACGCCGCCGAAATGATGCGGTCGGAACGCGCCTTCGAGCGGCAGCGCCGCGCCGCCGACCGCAATCTGAGTCGCGAAGCCTTCGGGATACATGTCCGCGACGGTCGGCGCCCAGACGAGATGAGCGCCGGAGCCCGCCACCTTGGCGACGTCGCCGGCCTCGTCGCGCGGGTAGCGTGCCAGATCCTCGTGCGGCGCGAACTGGGCGGGGTTGACGAAGATCGAGACGACCACCCGGTCCGCCGTCGTCAGCGCCGCGCCGACGAGCGCGATGTGGCCCGCATGCAGGGCGCCCATGGTCGGCACCAGCGCGATGGTCTCTCCGGCGGCGCGCCACGCCCCGATCTGGGTGCGCAAGTCGGCAACAGTGCGAACGATATGCATCGGGAACGGCCTCTTCTGCGGCGCCTGCCGGGGGATGTGCGAGGTGAGGCATGCACCGGCGATGCGTCAAGAGGTTGGCGGGCCGGACACGCTCTCGCGGAGATATTGCGGGATGCTGTACAACTCCGGGGGCAAGTCCCATGTGCACGGATGCGGCCGCCGCGAGAATCAGGTGTGCTCCCGCCGGCAGGAGAGGACTTATGGTGGCGTTGAGAAAATCCGATGTCTCGGACGGCCTGGCGGGCACGGAGGCGGGTCCGTCGCGCGACGAGGTCGTTTCGCATTATCTTGCCGATGAGACGCGCCTCGTCGGCGGCCTGATCGAGCGCGCCGTCTTCACCGAGGACGAGCGCCGCCGCATCGCCGAGCGCGCCCGTACGCTAGTGGAGGCCGCCCGCGCCAATGTCGCCAAGCATGGCGGCATCGATGCCTTCATGCGCGAGTACGGCCTTTCGAGCGAGGAAGGCGTGATCCTCATGTGCCTCGCCGAGGCGCTGTTGCGCATTCCCGACGCCGACACCGCCGACCGCTTCATCGCCGAAAAGATCGCCGGCGGTCATTGGGAGCGCCACCGCGGCCATTCCGACAGCCTGCTCGTCAATGCCTCCACCTGGGGGCTGATGCTCACCGGCCGGCTCGTCAAGCTCAGAGAGGCGCGCGGCGCCAACCCGTGGGAGGCGCTGAAGCGCTTAGCGGCCCGCTCGGGCGAGCCGGTCATCCGGCAGGCCGTGCGCCAGGCGGTGAAGGTGCTCGGCGACCAGTTCGTGCTCGGCCGTTCGATCCGCGAGGCGATCGCCCGCTCGGCTTCCTATGAGGCCCGCGGCTTTCGTTTCTCGTACGACATGCTGGGCGAGGCGGCGCGCACGGAGCGCGACGCGGCCCGTTACTACGAGCGCTACATGGGCGCTATCGATGCCGTGGGGCATGCGGCCGGCCCTAATCCGCTCTCGCACCCCGATTCGCTGCTTGCGCGCCCGGGTCTCTCGGTCAAGCTCTCGGCGCTGCATCCCCGCTACGAGCCGGGCAAGGAGGGGCAGCTTGCGGCCGAGCTTTATCCGCGCCTTCTCGAGCTTCTGAGATCCGCCGAGCAGCACGGCCTCGCCGTTTCGCTCGACGCCGAGGAGCAGGACCGCCACGAGCTGATGCTCGACCTTTTCGCGCGCGCCTTTACCGATCCGGCGCTCGCGCGCTGGACGGGGCTCGGTCTCGCCGTGCAGGCTTATGGGAAGCGCGCCATCCCGACCATCCGCTGGCTGCGCCGTCTCGCGGAGCAGACGGGCAAGCGCATCCCCGTCCGCCTCGTCAAGGGCGCCTACTGGGACAGCGAGATCAAATGGGCGCAGGAGAAAGGCCTCAGCGACTACCCGGTCCTCACGCGCAAGCTGCATACGGACGTCTCCTATCTCGCCTGCATGCGCCTGCTGCTTTCGGACGCGAAGGCGTTCTATCCGCAGTTTGCGACTCATAACGCGCACACGATCGCCGCCGCCACGGTCGCCGCCGGGCAGACGAGCTTCGAGTTCCAGCGCCTGCACGGTATGGGCGAGGCGCTCTACGAGGAGGTCTCGGCGCCGGGCAAGCTGCGCCATCCCTGCCGCATCTATGCGCCGGTAGGCGAGCACGAGGACCTCCTGTCCTATCTCGTGCGCCGGCTGCTCGAGAACGGCGCCAACACTTCGTTCGTCAACCGCCTGGCGGATGAGGAAGCGCCCATCGCGCAGATCGTCAAGGATCCGGTCGCCACCGCCGAGCGGGAGCGGGAGGTGGCGCCCGCGACGCGCCCTCTGCCGCGGCCGCGCGACATCTACTGGCCGGAGCGCAAGAACTCGGCGGGCGTCGCGCTCGCCGACCGCACGACGCGGCGCGAGCTCATCGCCGACATGGACATGGCGCTGGCGCGTCCCTTCGATGTCGGGCCGATCGTCGACGGCGAGGAAACGGTCGGCGGTCCACAGGCGGTGCTGCTCACCTGTCCGCACGACCGCCGCGAGCGCCTGGGCTCGGTGCGCATCGCCACGCCGCGCGATGTCGAGACCGCGCTCGACGTTGCCGGAAAGGCGGCGCACGGCTGGGACCGGCTCGGGGGCCCGGCGCGCGCCAAGATCCTCGACCTCGCCGCCGACATGGTCGAGCGCGACCGCGCCCGCCTCATGGCGGTGCTCGTGCGGGAGGCTGGAAAGACGCTCGCCGCCGCCCAGGCCGAGGTGCGCGAGACGGTGGATCTTCTGCGCTATTACGCGGTCGAGGCGCGCCGCCTGATGACGGCGGCCGCTCCGCTCAAGGGCCCCACCGGCGAGCAGAATGCCATCGAGTTGCGGGCGCGCGGCCCCTTCGCCTGCATCGCGCCCTGGAATTTCCCGCTCGCGATATTCGTCGGCCAGATCGCGGCGGCGCTGGCGGCAGGCAATCCGGTGCTCGCCAAGCCGGCCGAGCAGACGCCCATCGCGGCCGCGCTCGCGGTGCGCCTGCTGCACGAAGCGGGCGTGCCGAAAACGGTGCTGCATCTCCTGACGGGAAGCGGGGCCGTCGGCGCTGCGCTCGTCAAGTCGCCCCGGGTCAAGGGGGTCGCCTTCACCGGCGGCAACGAAGCGGCCTGGGCCATCCAGAAGGCGCTGGCCGAGCGGCGCGGCGCGATTGTGCCGCTGATCGCCGAGACCGGTGGCCTCAACGCGATGATCGCCGACAGCAGTGCGCTGCCCGAGCAGGTCGTGCGCGATGCGGTGACATCTGCCTTCGACAGTGCGGGGCAGCGCTGCTCGGCCCTGCGCGTGCTGTTCGTGCAGGACGAGATCGCGACCCGCACGATCCGCATGCTCACCGGCGCCATCGAGGCGCTCGAGGTCGGCGATCCGTTCGAGGAGGCGACGGACATCGGCCCCGTCATCGACGATGCCGCTCAGGACCGGCTCGAGGCGCACAAGGTCCGCATGCAGCGGGAAGGCCATGAGCTGATCGACCTCGCCCTGCCGGAAGCCTGCCGGGCCGGCACCTACGTCACGCCCGCCTGCTACGAGATCGACCGCATGGGGCTTCTCGAGCGTGAGGTGTTCGGCCCCATCCTCCACGTCGTGCGCTTCTCCGGCAGCCATCTCGCGAAGGTCGTCGAGGACATCAATGCCTCGGGTTACGGCCTGACGCTGGGGCTGCACAGCCGCATCTCGAACGTGGCCGATTTCGTGGCGGAGCACGCGCGCGTCGGCAACCTCTACGTCAACCGCAACCAGATCGGCGCGGTGCCCGGCGCGCAGCCGTTCGGCGGCGAAGGGCTTTCGGGCACCGGCCCCAAGGCGGGCGGGCCGGGCTACGTCGCCCGCTTCGCGACGGAGCGGGTGCGCACGGCCGACATCACGGCGACGGGCGGCAACATCGGGCTCCTGACCCAGGACGTGCCCGACGAGGATTGATGCCTCAGGAGGGTCGCGCGCGCCTCTGTTCGGCCGCCCGGAAAGGCCCCATGTTAGGGGGAAACGTTCACCCTTCGGGAGCCCCTATGGCGCGCGACACGAAACCGGCCGATCGGGCCGCGGCGAAGACCGTGGCCGAGGCGGCTGCGGGCCGCCCGCCGGCGGCCACCGCCTCGACGGGCACCGATGTGGCGGACTTCATCGCCAAGGTGAAGGCGCTGGGGCCTGCGAGGTCGCAGGGGCGCGGCCGGCTCATCTTCGCCATGGACGCCACCATGAGCCGGGCGCCGACCTGGGACATGGCGCTTGCGCTCCAGTCCGCGATGTTCGCTGCGGTGAAGGAGATCGGCGGGCTCGAGGTGCAGCTCATGTATTTCCGCGGCGCGGGTGAAGCGCGCGCCTCGCGCTGGGTATCAGATGCCGATGCGCTGGCCGCGCTCATGCGCCAGGTTGCCTGTCACGGCGGCTATACGCAGATCGGCAAGGTGCTGGCGCATGCGCGGCGCGAGACGGAGAAACGCCGCGTCAACGCGCTGGTCTATGTGGGCGATGCGGTGGAGGAGCCGATCGACATGCTGGCGGCGCGCGCCGGCGAGCTGGCTTTGCACGGCGTTCCCGCATTTCTGTTCCAGGAAGGGGACGATCCTGCGGTCACGCGGGCCTTTGCCGAGATCGCGCGCCTGACCAAGGGAGCCGCTTGCCGGTTCGGCCCCGGGTCCGCTGCTGAGCTGCGGGACCTGCTGACGGCGGTCGCGGTCTATGCCGCCGGCGGCGAGGCGACCCTGACGGCGCTGCTGGCGAAGCCCGGCTCGGGCGCGCGCCGTCTCCTCGGCCAGATGCGTCGGTAACGGAGGGACCTCGCTCGTCCTCGGTTTTCCCAACCCGGCCCGCGTGGCTATAGTGGAGCTTGTGCGGACGGCGAAGCTGGGCGGCGTGCGCCCTCAACACCGGACCCGCGGGGAACGAGACGTGCCGAGGTCGATGCGCTGATGCAGTTTTTCCTATTCGGCCTGGCGGCGCTGGTTCTGGTGCTGTTCGCGATCAACGGCTTCACGCGGGCGAACCCGGCCGCCCTCGCGCGTCAGGTCCGGCTCGCGGGCGGGGCTCTCGCGCTCGGCCTCGCGGCCATCCTTCTCGTGCGCGGTGCGGCGACTGCCGCCCTGGTCGTCGGCACGCTCGGAAGCTGGCTGCTCGGATGGGGCGGCGGCATGCCGACGTTGCGGCGCCCTTCGCGCAAGTCTCCGGGCCAGACCTCGACGGTCTCGACGGATCACTTGGAAATGGAGCTCGATCACGACAGCGGCGCCATGTCGGGCCGCGTGCGGAAGGGCATGTTCGCGGGCCGCGACCTCGATACGCTGAAGCCGGCCGAGGTGGCGCTGCTCTGGCAGGATTGCCGTTTCACCGATCCGCAGTCCGCCCAGCTTCTCGAAGCCTATCTCGATCGCGTGCATCCGACGTGGCGCGAGGACATCTCGCGCGGCGAGCGGCAGATGCGCGACGACGACGGGCGCATGCAGCCCGACGAGGCCTACGAGATCCTCGGCCTGAAGCCGGGTGCGACGGAGGAGGAGATCCGCCGCGCGCATCGCGACCTGATGCTGAAGCTCCACCCCGACCGGGGCGGATCGACCTATCTCGCGGCCCAGGTCAACGAGGCGAAGGACGTGCTGCTCGACCGCATGTAGCGGCTGATCGCGCGCGAGCCGCGTCGGACGCCTGAGGCGAGGAAGGGCGTTATTCCGCCCGGATCACGAGACAGTCGATGGCGAGGCGGCGCAGCTCGAGGCAGGTCGAGGCGGCGGATGTCTCGTCGAAGTTCACGAACCGGGCGCGGAAGATCTGCCGGTCGGCCTTTTGCACGGGCAGCGCCACGCCGTCGTGCCCTTCGAGCAGCGCGACCGCCCGCTGGCGTACCCGCTCGATCTTGGACTGAGCCTCGTCCGGCGAGGTGAATGCCCCGATCTGGATCTCGAAGCCCTTGCCGACAGGTCCGGCCTCGGCCTCCGTGGAGCCTTCCTCCGCAGAGGCCAGACGGACAGCCTCGTCCGGCGTGCCGAGGGCGTTGGCCTGGGCTTCGAGCGTGGAGGGCTGGCGGATCGCACCCGTCTGAGAGGCACCGTCGACGATCGAGTTTCGGATGAGGCCTGCGATGTCCTGCGCCGAGGGGGCCGAAGCGTCTGCCGTGCGGACGGGAGGGGCGTCCGCGGGCGCCGCTTCCGACATGGCCGCGCGCAGGGCGTTGAGGTCGAGCCGCGGCGGCGGGGCTGTGGCCTCGGCCGTGTCGGCGCTGTCCGGCAGGCGCGCGACGGGCGCGTGGGCCGCCAGTACCTCGCCGATCGGATCGCGGGCGGGTTTCGCGGGCGCCGGGCGTACGACGCGCACCGGCAACGGGACCGTCGCCGCGGCGGTGGCCCGGGCTGGTGGCTTGGCGCGGGCGGGGGCCTGTGCCACCTGCACCGGCTCGGCCAGCAGCTTGGGGGCGCCGCGCGCGCGCGCGATCAGGTTCTGCGGTTTGCGCGTCTTGGTGGGGGAGGCCCGCTCGAGTGCCTTGACGAGCAGCGTGCGCATGAGGGCGTTGCGGCTTGCGGCCGTCTTGCCGCCGAACACGGCGCCGACGACGTGCTTTCCGTCGGTGCGCACCGAGGAGACGAGGTTGAAGCCCGAGGCGCGCGTGTAGCCGGTCTTCACCCCGTCCATGCCGGGGAAGCCCCTCATCAGCGTGTTGTGCGATTTGTAGACCTTGCCGCCGTACTCGAACGAGGTCAGCGCGAAATAGCGCGCGTACTGCGGGTAATCCTCATAGAGGCGCAGCGCGAGCGTGATCATGTCGCGCGCCGTCGAGACCTGTCGCGGGTTGGGCAGGCCCGAGGCATTGAAGAAGGTGGTCCTGGCCATGCCGATCTCGCGCGCCCGGGCCGTCATCATGCGCGCGAACTGGTACTCGCTGCCGCCGAGGTGCTCGCCCACGGCCACAGCGATGTCGTTCGCTGATTTGACGACGAGCGCCTTGATGCAGTCGAGGACGGTGATCTCCGAGCCCGGTTCGAGCCCGAGCTTCGAGGGCGCCATGCCGTTGGCGCGCTCGCTGATGAGGATCTTGCTCTGCAGCGTGACGCGCCCCTGCTCGATCTCGCCGAACAGCATGTAGAGCGTCATCATCTTGGTGAGGGAGGCGGGGAAGCGCGGGGCGTCGCCCTCGTCGTCGTGCAGCACCTTTCCGGTGTTGGCATCGACGATCATGGCCGCATGCTTCGGAGCGGCTGCAGCCTTCGCCGCGCGCGCCGTCTCGGCCGGCAGCAGCGCGAAGGTCCACGCAGCCATCAGGATGAGCATCGCTCGCGTTACGACAGTCGCCAATAAGCCCCCCGTCACGTGTTGCGTCGCCGATAAGCCGAGGCCAGCCCAGGGATGTCCCGAGGCTTTAGCTGCAAGCTGGGCCGTCAACCTTACCCGAAGCGGGACTGGATGCCTTGTCTTCTAGGCCACTTTACGGCCAGCCGCTGCTTTCCCCAGCCCAGTGGGGCCTGCAGGGCACGCCGAGCTCCCAAGCTAGGCGCGCCGTCCTGCGATTGGGTTAACGAAGCGGTTACGTGAGATTACGGATATTGCTGCGACGCAATATGTCACTTGAAATCGATGCTGCAGCGCTTATAACACCCCTTAGCGAACCGTTACTCGCACCGAATTCAGCATTGGTAGGCACAAGATGATGAACAATTTTCAGGACTTCCAGAAGTTCAATCAGACCAACGTCGACACTGTCATGAAGTTCTTCGGCGATTGGAACAAGGGCTGGCAGGCCATTGCCGCCGAGCTGACCGATTATTCGAAGCGCACCTTCGAGGATGGCACGGCAACTTTCGAGAAGCTCGTGGCCGCCAAGTCGGTCGAGCAGGCCATGGAAATCCAGACGACCTTCGCCAAGCGCGCCTATGACGACTACATGCATCAGCTGAGCAAGATCGGCGGCATGTACTCGAGCCTGGCCAAGGATGCCTACAAGCCCGTCGAGAAGGCCTTCCAGTCCGGCAGGTAATGCGGCGTACCCTACGCCTGAGACGAGATAGGCCCGGGGCTGGAAAGCCCGGGGCCTTTTTTATGGCGAACGGATCCCCACTTTCTTTTCGCCCGAATGGTCTGCTGCACTGCCAACGGGAGGAGCGTTCGTCGAACGGCGTCGTTTTGAAGGGCATTGCTGGCGCAAGCTAGCTGGGCGAACATGGCGCCGGTTGCGAAGCCGGCCGCCGCACGGCCGCGGATGGCCTTGAAAAGACGACGGGTATCGGTTGACGACAGGTATGATGACACCGGGATTGAGAATGGCGGGACGCAACGGCGCCGGAGGAGATCGGGGAGGCGAGGAGGGCAAGACCGGCCTCGTCACCAAGACGCGCCCGAGGACCAAGAAGCCGTCACTCTACAAAGTGCTGATCCTGAACGACGACTACACGCCCATGGAGTTCGTCGTCCTCGTGCTGGAGAAATATTTCAGCAAGGGGCGGGAGGAGGCGACACGCATCATGCTGCACGTGCATCACAAGGGCGTGGGGATCTGCGGAGTCTACACCTACGAGGTCGCCGAGACGAAGGTGACGCAGGTTATGGACTTCTCGCGTCAGCATGGCCATCCTTTACAATGCACCATGGAGAAAGAGTAGGTCGATCGTGCCATCCTTCTCGAAAAGCCTTGAAGCATCTCTGCATCGCGCACTCGAGTTCGCCAACGAGCGCAATCACGAGTTCGCCACCCTCGAGCATCTTCTTGCGGCGCTGATCGACGATCGCGACGCGGGCGCCGTCATGCGCGCCTGCAACGTCGACCTCGATCAGCTTCGCGTGCGCATCGGCGAGTACCTCGACACCGAGCTCGGCAGCCTGGTGCACAAGGGAAGCGCCGAAGCGCAGCCCACCACGGGCTTCCAGCGCGTCATTCATCGCGCCGTCGTTCATGTCCAGTCCTCGGGCCGGGAGGAGGTCACGGGCGCCAACGTGCTCGTCGCCATCTTCGCCGAGCGCGAGAGCCATGCTGCGTTCTTCCTGCAAGAGCAGGAGATGACCCGGTTCGATGCGGTCCAGTACATCAGTCACGGCATCGCCAAGCGTGCGGGCATGGCCGAGCCGAGAGGAGTTCGCGGCGTGGACGAGGAGCAGGCGAGCGAGACCGGCGAGGAGAAGAAGCCGGGCCAGGACGCGCTCAACACCTACTGCGTCAACCTGAACAAGAAGGCGCGCGAGGGCCGCATCGATCCCCTGATCGGCCGCGAGCAGGAGGTGCTGCGCACCATCCAGGTGCT